>Ga0066662_10000062_pt1 | contig 38075 bp, 10 predicted proteins | sample GraSoiAngelo_111_FD_133939 | JGI IMG/M metagenome (GOLD analysis project Ga0066662, IMG submission 133939) | Grasslands soil microbial communities from the Angelo Coastal Reserve, California, USA - 14_0903_12_40cm | ecosystem: Environmental > Terrestrial > Soil > Grasslands | place: USA...
ATCGGGAATGAAGCGTTCGGCGGTTAACATCGGCTGGCCAATGTAACCACGCGCCAGTTCCACCCCGCCGACGTACAGCTCTCCGACAACACCTTGGGCACACAGATTCAGGTCTGCATCAAGAATGTAACAAGTGGTATTCGCGAGAGGTAAGCCAATGGGCAGATTCTCATGGGGATCATGCGTCTCTGCATCACGCGGATCAAAGATGTCGCCGAGGGTAGCGATAGCCGCTTCGGTGGGGCCGTACATATTTACGGCACAGGCGTTCGAGCCCGCGAGTTTGCCGATACAGGCAAGCGTATGCCAGTCAGATTTCTCGCCGCCGACAAAGACCATGCGCAGCGAATCAAAAACAAAACCATTGGCGGCCAGTATCTCCACCTCGGTGGGAGTGGCATGGAGAACAGTGATGCGGTTTTCCTGTATCAGCCGCTCGGTCTGCACATGTGACTTCTCCGGCATGAGGTAGAGCGCAGCGCCGGAGGTGAGCGTGAGCATGACTTCCCACATCCACCAGTCAAAACCAAAGGCCAGGTATTGAAGCACCCGGTCGCCAGAATTCAACCGGACATGCTCATGCCCCCATTCAATGAGCGGGCACACGCTGCGATGAGAGACACCCACGCCTTTGGGCCTGCCGGTGGAACCAGAGGTATAAATAATGTAGGCGGTGTTCTCAGGATCGGCTGCAACCGGCGGATTGGTTTCAGGCTGATGCGCCACCTCGGTGAATTCCTCCATCACCAGGACTTTCACCGCCGTTCCGTTCAGGCGATCTTTCAGCGAACTCTGAATCAGGACGATACGTGCCTGCGCATCCTGGACCATGTAACTAATGCGGTCCGCCGGATAGCGCGGCTCCAGCGGCATGTAGACAGCCCCGGCTTTCAGAATGGCGAGCATGCCCACAATCATGTCCACGGAGCGCTCAACGCACAGGCACACCACTACTTCCGGTCCTGCTCCAACACTCTGCAGATAATGGGCAAGCTGGTTGGCGCGGCGGTTCAACTGCGCGTAGCTGAGCCGCTCTGCTCCAAATACCACCGCATCAACATCGGGAGTCTTGTCTGCCTGCCGCTCAAATAATCCATGCAGGTACAAGCCCTCGCGGAACTGCTCCCCACCGCTCCACGCCAGCAGTTGCCGGCGCTCGTTTTCATCGAGAATTTCAAATTCTGAAATTCTTCCCTGGGGAAGCGCGGCCACCTGCTGCAGGAGAGAGTGATAATGGCGGCAGATGCGCTCGATGGTCGCCTGTTCGAAAATATCGGTGTTGTATTCGGTGACCACCGTCCAGGTTTTGTCGAAGGATTCCACTATGAAGGTGAGATCGAAACGGGAGTGCGAACTCTCGATGGGCACCGGCTCAAGCCTTACGCCGCCCATCTCCATTTCCGGCAGCGGCGCATTCTGCAGGGCCAGCAGCGCCTGGAAGAAGGGCTGGCGGCCCAGGTCGCGCTCCGGTTGCAACGCCTCAACCAGTTTTTCAAAGGGCAGGTCCTGGTGCGCGTAAGCTTCAAGACATACTTTTCTTACCTGCACGAGCAATTCTTCAAACCGCTGCCAGCTTTGCACCTGAGTGCGCAGCACTACCGTGTTTACGAAAAAGCCGATGAGGTCTTCGATCTCCTGGCGGTTGCGGTTGGCAATCACCGAACCGGTAGCGATGTCGCCATTGCCGTTATAGCGGGCCAGCAACATCTGCAGCGCGCCAAGCATGGTCATGAATAGCGTGACGCCCTGCTTGCGGCCCAATGCCCTGAGGTCTTCCACCAGCGCGGGGGAAAGCTTCCATCTGTAAGTGGAACCATGCCCGGTGCGCATGGGCGGATGAGGACGGTCCTGCGGCAGCCGTAATGCAGTGATGTCCTGCAGTTGCGCGCGCCAGTATTCGAGTTGCCGGTCCAGCTCCTGAATCTGCAGCCATTCCCGCTGCCAGACCGCATAGTCTGCATACTGAACGGCCAGTGGATGCAGGTTTGGCTGCCGGCCAGTAACATGCGCTTCGTACAATTCCCTGAGTTCGCGCAATAGCAGCCCCATCGACCAGCCATCAGCCACGATGTGGTGAATGGCCAAGCCCAGACAGTTTTCCTGCGCGCCCAGCTTCCAGAGATGTGCGCGAACCAGCGGACCGCGCGCCAGATCGAATGCCGGATCGGCGATATGCTGCAACTCCCGCTGTACCACACACTGCTGCTCTTCTTTTACCAGCGTGGTCAGATCGGTGACCGGAAACTCCACGTCCTCAGAAGCGGAGATGATCTGGTAAGGAACGCCGTCCTGTATCTCCATGCGCGTACGCAGGACTTCATGACGCTCCAGTACGCTGTTGAGGCCGGCTTTCAAGGCGGCGATGTCGAGCGGCCCGTGCATCCACATGCCCGATGCAATCACATAGGTAGGATCGCCGGGATGCATCTGCTCCAGGAACCAGAGCCTCTGCTGCGCATGAGATAAAGGAATTTTTTCCGGCCGCTTGCGCGCAGTCAGAGCCAAGCCCGCCTGTCCGCGCGATTGCGAGCGCATTCTGTCGATGTAAGCGCTCAGACCGGCGACGGTTGGCTCTTCAAACAAAGTCTGCAGCGGCAGATCGACGGCAAATAACTGGCGGACACGCGAAACCGCCTGCGTGGCCAGCAGCGAGTGTCCGCCTATCTCGAAGAAGTTCGCCTGGCGGTCCGTTACTTCCACGCCGAGTATCTCGGCCCAGACGGCGGCCACGGCCTGCTCGGTTGCACTATGGACAGGCGCGGCACCTTCATCCTCATGGGCCAGGCTATCCGGGTCAGGCAGCGCCTTGCGGTTGATCTTTCCGTTAGGACTGAGAGGAAGCGCATCAAGCTCGAGAACGCGGCTGGGAACCATGTATTCCGGCAGGTGCTCGCGCATGAAGGCGCGCAGTTCCTGTGCGGAGACTCTACCCATCAATACTACGTAAGCAACCAGATGTTTTTCCGCACCCTTGCGCTGATGAACAACCACTACTGCCTGGCGTACTGCCGGATGTGCCCGCAATGTCGCTTCAAGATTGCCCAACTCGATGCGGAAGCCGCGCACCTTCACCTGGAAATCAACGCGCCCCAGGTATTCAAGCCGGCCATCTTCGCGCCAGCGGCCAAGATCACCCACTCGGTACAAACGTTGTCCCGGAGTTTGCGCAAACGGATGCGGCACGAATCTTTCCGCCGTGAGCACCGGCTGACCGGCATAGCAGCGCACCACGCCTGTCCCACCGACATAGACTTCGCCGACAACGCCCACCGGACAAAGATTCATGGAAGCATCGAGAATGTAGGTATGCTTGCCGCGCAATGGACGGCCAATAGTCGGCTCACCGATCTCCGCAGGCGGCACGCATTCATGCGTGGAGAAGGTTGTGTCCTCGGTCGGGCCATAGATATTGACGACGCTCTTCACGCCATTCGCATAGGCTTGCTTGACCAGCTCAGAGCTTAATGCTTCTCCACCGAGGCTCACGGTAGAAACCCGCGATGGCAGCGGCCCGTAAGAAAGAAGCTGCGCCATGCCCGACGGAACCGTATCGATGAGTGTTACTTCTTCACGCGCAGGCAGGGTGGGCAGTTCCAGCACGTTGAAAGCAATCGCCATCTTTGCGCCGGAAGTAAGGGTGAGGAACATCTCGATGATGGAGATGTCAAAGCATATCGAGGTGGCGGCGAGCACCACGTCATCTGGAGTCAGCGGGAAGACTTCCCGCGCGCATTTCAGGAAGGCAACGCAGTTGCGGTGCTCAATGGCTACACCCTTGGGAGTGCCGGTGGAACCGGAGGTATAGATAATGTACGCCAGGTTTTCCGGCAGAACCGCCGTTTTCAGCGGCGGCGCATCTTTGTGAAAATCGCAGCTCTCGATGCAAATAACTTTCGCATTCCCAGCGGGCAGGCGGTCACGCAGAATTTCCTGGGTGAGCAGGAAATGGGCCCGGGATTCACGCAAAACTTGAGAGAGGAATTCCGGTGGGTATCCTGGATCAAGAGGGACGTAGGCTGCTCCACTCTTCAATACAGCCAGGAGCGAGACAATCAGATCGGTGGAGCGCTCCAGGCAGACCGCTATCGGTATTTCCGGGCCAGCGCCAGCGGCAGCCAAATCCCACGCCAGGCAGTTTGCGCGGCGATTCAGTTCACGATACGTGATTCGCTCTTCACCGCAGATGATCGCCTGGTGATCAGGTGAGCGTTCAACCTGGGCTTCCACAAGCTGATGCACGCACGAGTCAGAGCCTTCAAAAGCTCCACCTGACCAATCTTCCAAAAGTTGCGTCTTCTCTGCCTGGGAGAGGAGAGCGGCCTGGGAAAGATTGATTTGCGGATGCGTAAGCAGGTCTTGCAGCAGGACGTCAAAGTGACAGGCCATTCTCTGCATGGCTGCTTCACCGAACAGGTCAGTGTTGTAATCAAAGGCAGCAGTCAGAGGAGTGCCGCCGTTCTCTTCTACGCGCAGGCTCAGGTCAAACTGCGCAGGATAGGAGTTGATCTCAACCGGATCAGCACTGATTCCAGCCGCATGAAATACTTCGCGAAAATTGCCGCTGCTTTCCGTATAAAAACAAATTTGAAACAACGGCGGATAACTCGGGTCGCGCTCCGGCTGCAAGTGCTGCGCCAGCAAAGGGAAGGGATAGTCTGAATGATTTACTCCTTCAATCACCAGCCTGCGAATCTGACGGTACAGGTCGCGGAAAGCAGGAGCTGCCACCATGTCGGCGCGAATCACGACGGGATTCACCAGGTATCCAACCACCCGGGCATGAGCAGCGCGGCTGCGTCCGGCTACCGGTATGCCGACGGGAAGATCGGTCTTGCCACTGTAGCGGTAAAGCAAGGCATCAAAAGCGGCCAGCAGCAGAACAAACAGCGTGGTGTTCTCTTTTCTGGCAAGCCCGGCGACCGCCTGCGCAGTCTCCGGCCTGAAGTTGACCAAAAGCCTTGTGCCATTGAATGTCTGGGTGCGTGGACGCTGTCCAGAAGCCAGATTGAGCACCGGCAATTCACCGCCCAGCTTCTGTTCCCAGTAGGCTTTGACCTGTACGCTTTCCGCGCTTTCCAGAAATCTTCTCTGCCAATCGAGATAAGAAGTGATCCTTCCGGGGGCAGGCAGCGCAGAGGATCTGCCATGCTGGTTGCAGAACGCGGCCACTTCCTCCAGCAGAATGTCAAAAGACCACCTGTCGGCAACAATGTGATGCACCACCAGCAACAGCACACCGGAGATGTCTGAGGTCTCGATCCAGGTAACGCGCAGCGGAGCATCTGACTCCAAGGCAAAAGGACGTTCTGCGCGGGTCTCCAGTTCCTTCGCTAGATGATGTTCATCCCACGCTCTGCCATTCAGCACTTCGAAGTCGAGTGGCGCGGAAGAAGAAAACTTCTGAACCGGCCCGTTCGGGCCTGCGCTGAAGCGCGCCCGCAACGAAGGATGCCGCTTTACCACCTTCGCCAGCGCGGCAGCCAGAATTTCTGAGAGCTTCTGCCCTTCCAGCCGGAATGCACGGGCAATGTTATAAGCAGATGAATTGGGAGCTAACTGCTGCAGGAACCACAGCGCCTGCTGACCCTGCGAGAGCGGGAATTCATCGCTATCACAAATCGCAACCGTTTCTTCCGCCTGGGTGCTGCGGGCTGAAGACAGGCGCGAGGCCACATCTTCAATGCTCAAAGTGTCGAGGAAGGTAGCGGCAGGCAGCACCACACCAAAGCGGCCTTCAACCTCCATGGCGATCTGCACGGAAAGCAAAGAATCGAGTCCCAAAGTTTCCAGCGGCCTGGCCGGATCAATCAATGATCCTGCAATGCCCAGCTTGCGCGCCAGCAGATCAGTGAGGTATTGAACAAACTCGCTCTGGCTTCCCGGCTGGGCGACATCGCGCAGCGCGGTGAACTGCAATTCTTCCTCTACGCCTTCGAGCGTGCTGGAGGCGATGACCGGCAGCGCGCCTTCCTGAAAGAGTTTCAGGCAGAGGCTGCGCTGAATCTTTCCGCTGGTCGTCTTGGGAAGAGCGAATTGAGATACAAGAGCAACGGTATGAACCTGAAGCTGATAAGTCGAAGCCACTGCCTGGCGAATGGCCGAGAAAGCTTGCTGCGAATCGACCTCCGGCTTGCGTGGGCCTTCCTGCAACACCAGTAAATGGGATTCGCCGTTCAATTCCAGTGATAAGGCGGCACAGCTTTTATCTGCAAAGGCCGGCATAGAGGCGCGAACAGTCTCTTCGATATCCGCGGGATAATAGTTGCGTCCGCGAATAATGATGAGGTCTTTCAAGCGTCCGGTAATGAACAACTCACCGTGCCGGACGAAACCAAGATCGCCGGTGCGCAAAAACGGAGAGGGTACTCCCTCAACACGCGCCTGAAAGACCCGCTCGGTCTCTTCAGGCTTTTCCCAGTATCCCCGGGTCACGCCGCGGCCAGAGACCAGAATCTCACCTATTTCCTCAGCAGCACATCGGACAGAAGAACCGGGCTTGACGATTTCAACCTCGGTTTCTGATGGGCCACAGCTCACAAATTCTGAAGAGCCCGATTCTGCTGCCGATTCCTTCACCGTGTCCTGTCCCAAGGCGTCGAGATCAAGAGAAACGGTAACTGGCTCGCCGGTTTTGCCCGCAGCGGAAACCAGCAGCGTGGCTTCAGCCAAGCCATAGCAGGGCTGGAAAGCGGTTTTGCGGAACCCGTAAGGAGCAAAAGAAGCAGCAAACCGGCGCAGGGTCTGGGCGCGCACAGGCTCAGCACCATTGAATGCTACCTGCCAGCAACTGAGGTCCAGATTGTGAGCCTCATTCGCATTGAAACGGCGCACGCACAGATCGTAAGCAAAATTCGGTCCACCACTCACGGCCGCGCGATAGCGGGAGATGGTCTCCAGCCAAAGCATGGGTCTCTGAATGAACGCGCCCGGCGACATCAGTATCGAGGTAAAACCGCTGAAGATCGGTTGGAGAATGCCGCCGATCAGCCCCATGTCATGGTAAGGCGGCAGCCAGAAGACTCCCGTAAGGTCTGCTGAAAGTCCAAAAGCAGAGTGAATGTGCGAGGCGTTATGAATGAGATTGGAGTGGCTCACCATTACACCACGCGGCCGGGTGGTGGAACCGGAGGTGTATTGCAGGTAGGCGAGCGAGTCTGCTCCGTTCTCCAAAGGATGCCAGTCTTCGTGGCCTGTCACGTCGCTTAGATCAGGCGTAAGCCAGATTGCGTCCTGGCTGAATTGATCGCGTACCGGTTCCAGCCTCTGCAGAATTTTTTGTGTGGTCAGGACGATGGCGGGACGAGCATCGGCGGCAATAGTCCAGACGCTGCTGCGGCGAATGTCGGTTACGCTGCGCGCCGGAGGATACGACGGCACCGCAATCAGACCGGCATACAGACACCCGAAGAAGCTGACAATGTAATCAAGGCCGGGAGGATAAAGCACCAGGACACGCTGACCCGCAGGGGCATGCTGGCGCAGCAATACCGCCAGGCTGCGCGCCCGCAGGTCGAGTTCCCGGCAGGTGATGATAGACAAATCATCATCACCAGAGAGAAACCTGAATATTTCCCGGTTTGGCTCTTCCCCGGCCCGCCGACAAAGCAAGCCGGTCAGGCCTGGAGCAAACTCGGTCAACTGTTTCGTGGTGGCCAAAGCTGGGTACCTTTTTGTATTCCTATCCTCGCAAATCCGGGAATTCTTCCACGCAGCCGAGGGCGGCTGCGCTCCATATAATCACCTGTGAGGCGCAGCGTGCTACGTCTCTACTAAATCTTCTTCTTCATTCCAATCGTCCAGCATCTGACGATACTGGTCCTGCATGAGAAGCGAAATCTGTCCTGCAGGCCGCTGCGGCTCCGCTCCTATCTGTTCCAGCAAGGCGATCAGATGGCCCAGCAGCCGCTCCGCAGTTTTGTCGTCATAAATCTGCCTGCGGTACGTAAGGTCAATTGCCATCTCTTTGGCTGGAGTCACTCGCAACGAGAGCGGGTAATTGGTTACGTTGAAGACCTGCACATCATCCATCTTCATCGTCGCCCCAATCTGCTGCTGAAGCGCCGCATCGACTGGATAGTTTTCGAATACCAGGATGCTCTCGAATAGCGGTGTTGCCGCAGGCACCTCACTCCAGCCCTGCACTTTGACCAGCGGAGTGTATTCAAAATCGCGTGCCTCGACCTGCCGCTGCTGCAGACGCTTGAGGTAATCGATTACGCTCTCGTCATCCCGAAGCTGCGCCCGTACCGGCAGGGTATTGATGAAGAGACCCACGATGCCCTCAATGCCGGGAACGCCAGCCGAACGTCCGGCAACGGTGGCTCCGAAAACCACATCACGGTCCCCGTTGTAGCGGCTCAGCAGAATTCCCCATGCTCCCTGAGCCACGGCGTTGAGCGTGACCTGGTGCGTGCGCGCCAGTTCTTCAAGCCTGGCGGTTGCTTCCCGGCTCAGCAACTGCCGAATGAGTTTATGCCCTTCATGTCCGTTCTCGCCCGCACGGCGCTCGCGCTCGATGCGCAGCCTGGTTGGAGCTTTGAATCCCTGCAGCTCGCTGCGCCAGAAGGCTTCGGCTTTTTTCTCATCCTGCCCGCGCAGCCATGCAATGTAGTCGCGGAACAGCGGCGGCCGCCGGAGATCCGGCTTCTGCCCCATGCGATAGGCCTCATACAAGCGGAAGACCTCGCCCATAACGATGCTCAAGCACCAGCCGTCCATGAGAATATGGCCGAATCCCCATACGAAATAGCTGCTCTCATCACCAATCCTGACCAGAGCCAGCCTCATCAGTGGAGCACGCTGCAGATCAAGGCCACGATCACGCTGCTGCCGCAGCAATTCATTCCATTTTCTCTTCTGTTCTTCACGGCTTGACCCGCGCCAGTCTTCTTCCTGCCACGGCAATTCCGCATGATTGTGCACCACCTGCACCGGAGCCTTGAGGTCTTCCCATATGAATGAAGTGCGCAGCACGGAATGACGCTGCACCACTTCCTCCCATGCTTTCCGGAATGCAACCGCATCCAGCGGCCCCTGGATGCGGCAGCCCAGTTGGGTGAAATAGAGTGACGAGCCCGGCTCATATAAAGAGTGGAACAGCATGCCTTCCTGCATTGGAGTTAAGGCATAGACATCGGTGATGTCGCTTCCCTTCTCAATCCAGCGATCCACCTGCTCCTGGGTGAGATCGGCAAGCGGGAAGTCTGAAGGCGTGTGACCACCGGCCTCCGCACGCTCGCAATGAGCGATGATTTCCTGCAGGCACTCAAGGTAACGCTGCGCGACCCGCTCAATGGTCTCACGACGATGCAGTTTGGTGCTGTAGTTCCATGCAATCTGCAGCCGCCCTTCAGCGACAAGAGCGTTGACCTCCAGAATGTAGAGCCTGCGGTTTTCATGCGCGGTGACCCTGCCGGAGTTCTCGCGCGCGGGGCCGAACAGTTCCGAGCCTTGGAATACCTGGTCGATCTGGCCAAGGTAGTTAAAGAGCAGATCCGACTGCGGTATCTCCTGCATCTGCTTGCGGACTTGATCGTCCTGAGCAATGTGGCGCAGAACACCATAGCCAAAGCCGCGGTTGGGAATGGTTCGTAGCTGCTCTTTGGTGGTCTTCAGCAATGCACCGGAATCCCAGCGCTGCGCCGGTCCGCGTTCCAGCAGTACCGGGTAGATAGTTGTGAACCATCCCACAGTGCGCGAGGTGTCGAGCCCCGGAAAGAGTTCTTCGCGCCCGTGTCCTTCCAGATCAACCACCACGTGCTCGCTGCTGCTCCACTCGCCGCAAGCGCGTCCGAGCGCCGCCAGCAGAGCATCATTGACCTGTGTGTGATAGACGTTGGGCACTTCCTGCAACAACCTGCGTGTAGCTTCAACATCCAGCGAGACGGCTACGGTCTGCTGTGTAATTGCCGTGTTGTCGCGGATATTTGCGGCTGGATAATCCAGAGGCAGACGCCTCGCCTGTCTTCTTGGTTCCGCACTCCAATACCCCGTTTCGGCTTTGAGCGTATCCTGCTCTGAGTAGTTCTCAATGGCCTGCGCCCACTTGCGACAGGAAGTTGTTTTCAGACCCAGATTGATAGCGGTTTTATTCGTGAGCTGGCGGTAGCCGCGCTCCAGGTCTTCCAGAAGAACTCGCCATGAAATGCCATCCACTACCAGGTGATGAATAACCAGCAGCAGCCGTCTGCCATGGTCCGGACCTAAATCGTATTCAACCGCCCGCATCAATTGCCCGGCCAGATCGAGGCTGCCCTGAGTTTCTTCGGCATCGCGCTGCAGTTTTACCTTTTGTTCTTCCGGGGCCAGATCGCGCAGGCTGTGGCGGCGGTAGACCTGTGCTGGAGCTTCCTCGCGCAATGACTGCTGCCAGCCTCCATCTTTCACTTCATAGCTCATGCGCAACGCGTCATGATGCTGCAGCAGAGCCATCACCGCTTTTTCCACCAGCGATGAATCCGCTTCAGGTTTCAGGTCCAGAAGGACAGCCTGGTTGAAGTGCTGCGGTTTGTTCAATCCCCATTGAAAGAAAGCCCGCTGAATCGGAAGCAAGGGAGCAGGCCCGGCGGCAACTTCTTCTTCCATCCCGCCCTGTGCCGCCTCAACTACAGTTGCCACCTCCGCCAGTTCAGCGATGGTCTGGCGCTCGAACATCTGCCGCGGAGTGATCTGAATACCGGCTTCACGCGCCTGTGTAATTACCTGAATGCTCAGGATGGAATCGCCACCCAGGCGGAAGAAATTGTCATGAATGCCGACCTGCTCCACCGGAAGCAGCTTTTTCCATATTCCGCAAAGTATCTCTTCCACCCGGTTCCTGGCAACGGCATAATCTTTGCGCTTTAGTTTCTCAGTCAATGAGCGCTGGTCTACTCTGCCTGACGTGGACCTCGGAATTGCATCCACGGTGAAGAGCTCGGCTGGAACTAATCTTTCCGGCAGGCAACCCAGCAGGGATTGCCGCAACTTTACTGGAGACAGTTCCGCTCCTTCTGCAGCAACAACAAAAGCGATAACCGAAAACGCCTCTGCTGTTCCCGTTTCCATGGCGAGTACAGCGGCGTCTTTCACGCCTGCCTGCTGCGCCAGCACAGCCTCGATTTCTTTCAATTCAACGCGCTGCCCTGAGACCCTTATCCGGCCATCACGGCGTCCGCGCAGTTCCAGCCGGCTATCGTTGCGCCTGCGCGCTAACTCTCGCGTACGGTATAGCCTCTGGCCGGGAATCTCCGACCATGGATCAGAAATAAACGCCTCAGCACTCATGGATGGATGGTTGTATCCAAGCGCCAGCGGTTGGCCGCCAATAAAGATTTCGCCGATCAGCCCCGCTGGAACCGGTTGCAGGTTCTGATCGAGCAGGCGCACTGTAACTCCAGTGGAGATACGGTCCATGTTGATGGCCCGCACGCTGGAATCGATCTCCTTTGCCTGATAGACCGGACCACGGCCTGCCGTCTCGGTATCACCGTGAATGCCATAGAGCCGCAGCAGCACTTCCGGCTTCAGTGTCCCTGCAAGCTGGATAACGTTTTCCAGGGAATCTTCACAGAAAATGAGCCGCAGATCTTTGAGCGCCCTCGGAAATTTCCGCGCCAGTTGCTCCAGCGTGGCAGCCTGAATCCACAGCACAGTGGCGGCAGAATCGCGGATGAGGGCGGCAAGATCACGCGGCGGCAGCGGTGTGAGCGGAAGGCTCACCACGCATGCCCCGGCTGCCAGGGTGCGGAACAGCTCAAGACCACTTACTTCACTGGTGAAGTCAATCCTCTGAGCCACGCGATCTACGGCGATGATCTCTGTGCCTTGCGCGCTGGCAGCGGTAATCAGAGACCGATGATCCAGCAGAACGCCCTGAGTACGGGTGCGGTAGAGAATACAGGCTGGCGCGCCGGGTTTGGGCCAGACGTCCGGTTCTTCGCTGGATGCATGGCGAAGTTCATTCAGGGCAACAGCCTGCACATTCATTTGCTCGAACCGTGCTTTGAATTTCTCTTCAGTGATCACGGTGCGCACAGAGGCGTCCTGCAGGATGTGTGCTAACCGGCTGTCCAACTCGGCGGAGTCAAGCGGAACCATGACCGCTCCCGCCTTCAGAATACCGAGCGCCGTAATCATCCGATCCGAACCCTTATCAAGACAAATGCCAACGCGTTCTTCGCCCTTGACTCCATGCGCAACCTGGTTGGCCCGCCGGTTCAGTTCTCCATAACCTAGCTGCGCTCCATCTTCGATCAGGGCAATCGCCTCTGCATTCTTTTGGGCTTCAGTCCTGATGCGATCGCAAATGGTTTGCTCCAGAGGAGCGAGAGGCGCTCCGCTCCAACCTTTGGCAAGACTGTGCCGCTCTTCCTCGCTGATCAATGGCAGGGAGTCAACCTTCTGCTCCGGGTTCTCGACAATGGATTGCAGCAGGCGAGTGAGACGCTGCGCCATGTTTGTGACGGTGGCCAGTTCAAACAGATCGGTGTTGTATTGCACGACGCCCTGCATCCCTGCCGGGTCTTCACCCAATCCCAGGGTCAGGTCGAACTTGGCGGTTCCGTTGTCTACGGCGAGCGACTCAAGGCGTGTATCGCCAAATTCCAACTGCGACTGCACGACTGCGTTTTGCAGGACGAAAGCCACCTGGATCAACGGAGTGCGGCTTAGATCTCGATCCGGTTCAAATTCCTCCACCAGCCTTTCGAATGGCACTTCCTGATGGGCATAGGCTTCAAGCGTGAGTTCTTTCATCCGTCGCAGCAAAGCCACAAACTCCGGGTCGGCGGAGAAATCGGCGCGCAGCACCAGCATGTTCACGAAGAAGCCGATCAAGCCTTCGGTATCTCTTTGAGTGCGCCCGGCAATCGGTGATCCAATGACAATATCGTTCTGGCGGCTGTAGCGGTGCAGCAAGGTCTGGAAAGCGGCCAGAAGTACCATATATAAGGTTGCGCCTTCGCGCCTGGCGATCTCCCTCAGCCTGCCTGTGAGTTCGGCCGAAATGCGGAAATTGAAATTTGCGCCATTGGGCGTTTGAACTGCCGGCCGTGGACGATCTGCCGGGAACTCCAGACGCTCCATGCCCGCCAGTTGCTTTCTCCAATACCCGATCTTTTGTTCCAAAACTTCTTTGGTAAGCCAGCGCCGCTGCCAAAAACTATAGTCGGTGTACTGGACAGGAAGGTCCGGCAAGGGGGATTGCTGACCGCTGACAAAGGCGCGGTACAGCAACGCGAGTTCCTGCACCAGGATGCCGATGGACCATGCATCGGAAATAATGTGGTGCATGTTCACGAGCAGGACATGATGGTTATCCTGGAGCCGCAACAGCTTGGTCCGCAGCAGCGGGGCCTGGCGAAGATCAAATACCTGGCGGCCTTCTTCGATGGCCAGCCGTTTGATCTCGGCTTCCTGCTCGGCCTCCGGGCTGGAACTCAGATCGACGATCGGCAATCCTATCCTGACTTCATCGTCGACTACCTGGCGCGCTTCGCCATTCACAATCACGAACCGCGTCCGCAATGAAGCCTGCCGTCTTGCGATTTCCTGGAAGGACTTCTCGAGCATTGCCAGCTGGAGCGAGCCACGAATTCTTACCGCGGCCGGAATGTTGTACGCAGAGCCGGGCGCCAATTGCTCCACGAACCACAGGCGTTGCTGCGCATGTGACAGTGGAACCATCCGCTCGCCTTCTACAGGCGCCAGCAGTGGAATATTGTCCTTCTTGCCGCCCTTAAGAAGCTCCTCCACCTTCAACGCGAGTTTTCCAATGGTGGGAGCTTCAAAAAGATGGCGCAGTTTCAATGGTGTGCCAAACGTCTTGGAAACCCGGGCCACAACCTGAGTCGCCAGCAGCGACTGGCCGCCCATGTTGAAGAAATGATCATTGATGCCAACTTTGTCCACCTTCAGGACTTCGGCCCAGATCTGCGCCAGCATTTCCTCCACAAGTGTCCGTGGAACGATGTAACCAGCGCCTGCGCCTTCTTCTTTTCCAAAGACCGGCGCGGGCAGCGCGCGGCGGTCAATTTTGCCGCTGGGCGTCAGCGGGAAGGTTTCCATCATCACGATGGCCGAGGGCAGCATGTAGTCCGGAATACGCTGCTGCAAACGGCTGCGCAGCACAGCCGCTGAAGTTTTTTCTTTGGACGTAACGTAGGCGATTAGTTGTGTTTCGTTGCGGTCGCCAGGGCGGGCCACGACGATTGCCTGCGCCACCGCAGGATCGGCACTCAAGACGGCCTCTACTTCGCCCATCTCAATGCGATGGCCACGGACTTTGACCTGATAATCTTTGCGCCCGGCAAATTCAAGATCGCCGGTGGCACGCCATCTGGCCAAATCACCGGTGCGGTACATGCGTTCGCCTGCGGTCTGGCTGAATGGATCAGGCACAAATCTCCCGGCTGTAAGATCGCCACGGTTGATATATCCGCGGGCCATTCCTATGCCGCCAATGTAGAGTTCGCCTGTAATGCCGATGGCGCACGGCCCCACCTCTTCATCGAGCACATAAGCGCGCATGTTGGCGATTGGCTTGCCGATGAGCACCGGATCAGAGGGACGGCGATGCGTAAGGTCAGACCAGGTGGCATCTGCCGCAACTTCTGAGGAGCCATAGAAATTCAGCAACGCAGCTTTCGGCAGCGCTACCTGGAAAAGATTGGCCAGATCAGTTGGCAACGCCTCACCGCTGGTCACGACCATCTGTAGCTTTTCGAGGGCATCAACCACGCCCAATTCCGGACTGAGCATGGTGCGCAACAACGAAGGAACCAGGACGATGCGCGTAACGCCGCGCGCGTTGAGAAAACGGACCAGTTCGGCTGCATCTTTGGCGGTCTCGTCCGGCACGATCATTAAAGGAGCGCCGCACAATAAGGGAGCGAATATCTCGGCAACCGAATCGACGAAGCTGAGGGATGTCTTCTGGCAGCAGATATCCTCCGGAAGCATAGGGAAGATGTTATGCATCCAGAGGATGCGATTCACGATGCCCTGATGCGTCCCGCCGATTCCTTTGGGCGTGCCTGTAGAGCCGGAGGTATAAATCACGTAGGCCAAGTTCTCTGCATGCGCCTGCGGCGGCAGACTTTCAACGCTCTCGGCTTCGATCTCCGCCCGCTGTTCATCCAGCCTGATGGTTGCACCGGAAAAAGCAGGCAATTTGGCCAGCAGGGGCTTCCTCGTGATCACGGCTGTGGCTTTCGAATCCTGCAGCATGTATTTGAGTCGTTCCGCTGGATAGTTTGGATCAAGCGGAACGTACGCTGCTCCGGCCTTCAGGATTCCCATCAGTGCGGCAATCAAGTCTGCGCTGCGTTCCAGGCAGACAGCAACCCGCGTTTCCCGGGCAACTCCCAGCTTTCGCAGGTGATGCGCAAACTGATTCGCGCAACGATCCAGTTCTTCATATGTGAGGCGCCGTCCCTGGTATTCAACGGCAATTGCCTGTGGTTTGGTGGCAGCCTGCTCTGCGAACAACTCATGCACGCACTTGGCGGCAGGATAGATACTTTCCGTGCTGTTCCACTCCGCCAATACCTGCCGGCGCTCTGACTCCTGCAATAGTGAAAGCTCGGCAACGTTTCGCTGCAGCCCAAGGGCCATGCCGGCCATGACCGTGTTGAGATGCGAGAGCACGCGGGTGATGGTTTCTTCACGGTAGAGACGCCGGTCATAGGTAAGCACCACCAGCATTTCTTTGCCGGGCACAACTTTCAGGAAGAGCGGAAGATTGGTACGCTCCACAAACTGGAAGTCACCCAGCTTGAGGTTGGCTGAAATGGAATCTCCGAGCTTGGGATCTACCGGGAAATTTTCAAAGACCAGGACAGTGTCATAGAGCGATACGCCGCGCGGGATCTCACTCCAGCTCTGCACCCTGATCAGCGGGCAATATTCATACTGGCGCGCCGCCGACTGCCTGTCCTGCAGGCGCTTCAAATGTGCGCTGATCGTCTCACCAGCTTGCAACTGCAGGCGGGCCGGCACGGTGTTGATGAACAGGCCTACCATGGTCTCAATGCTTTCCACATCTGCCGAGCGTCCGGAGACCGTGGCCCCAAACAGCACGTCAGCTTCTCCGCTATAACGGGAGAGCAGGTACGCCCATGCGACCTGCATTACAGTATTCAGCGTTACCTGCCGGCCGCGTGCCAGTTCCTCCAGCTTTTGCAAGAGTTCTGCCGGAATACAGATGCTGACCTGGTCATAAGGCTCTTCACCCTCGGCCAGCTCAATGCTTTCTTCCAGCCGCAGCCGGGTCGGGGCGGTGAACCCTTTGAGTTCTGTGCGCCAGAATTTCTCCGCCTCCTTCTCGTCCTGCTGCCGCAGCCAGCGGATGTAATCGCGATATGGACGCGGACGCTCCAAATCCGCTTCCTGTCCATTGCACCGGGCAACATAGATGCGCATGGCCTCGGAGAGAAGAATCTGCAGACACCAGCCATCCATCAGGATGTGATGGGTACTCCAGCAGAAGTAATACGTTTCTTCGCCGGTCTGCACGCGCGTGAACCGTTCCAGGGGCGCGCGGCGAAGATCGAATCCCTGCTGCCGGTCTTCTTTCAGGAATTTTTGCCATTGCTGTTGCTGTTCCGTCGCGCTCAGGCCGCGCCAGTCTTCTTCACGCCACCACAACTCGGCGTCACTGCGCACGACCTGCACCGGCTCTTCCAGTCCTTCCCAGAGGAACTCCGTACGCAGAATCTTGTGCCGCTGGATGACCGTCTGCCATGCATCACGGAAATGCGCGGCCTCCATTCCTCCGCGCACCTCGCAAGCCAACTGAACAAAGTAGACCCCGGCTCCGGATTCATAGAGAGAATGAAACAACATGCCCTGCTGCATGGGCGACAGGCCATAGATGTCTTCGATTCCTTCGCCGCGGCCAATAGACTTGTCGAGGTCCTGCTGGCGCAGCCGGGCCAGCGGGAAGTCAGAAGGCGTATACCCGCCGGCCTGTGCGCTGCGGCAATGCTCAATGATCTGCCGCAGGCACTCCACGTAATGCTGGGCAATGCGTTCGATTGTCTCGTGGCGATGCAGTTTCTCGCTATAAGTCCAGCTCACCTGTAGCTGTCCACCGGCCACAATGGCGGTCACTTCAAGCGGATAAGGACGCCGGTTCCTGGACGCGCTCATGCCACCCGGGCTTTCCTGCGCAGGCAGGAACAACTTAGAAACCTGGAAGATCTGGTCTACCTGTCCCAGGTAGTTAAAAAGCAACTCAGAGCCGGGCATGGCTGCAAGCTCTCCGCGCACCTGCTCGTCCGGAGCAATGCAGCGCAGAATGCCGTAGCCGAAACCATTGTTGGGCACGGCCCGCAGTTGTTCTTTGATGGATTTCAGCGCGCTTCCCGGATCCCATGGTTTTCCGGCAGTAAGCGCCACTGGATGAATGGTGGCAAACCAACCCACGGTTCGCGATATATCCGCGCCGGGGATCAGCTCTTCACGCCCGTGCCCTTCCAGGTCAACCATCACCTGCTCGCCGCCGCTCCACTCGGAGATCACCCGCGCCAGCGCGGTCATCAGCACATCATTAATCTGTGTGTGATACACACCGGGGACATCGTGCAACAGCTCCCGCGTTTCCTCTTTCTCCATCTGCACAGAAAGCGTCCTGGCGCTTTCTACCGTGTTCTCCGCCTCGCCGGCCGAAAAATCGCGTGGAACGGGTTTGCTCTGTCTGGGTTGTTTCCAGTAACCAGCCTCCTGCCGCAATACTTCCGTGTTGCTGTACTGTTGCAGTCCCTCAGTCCATCGTTTGAATGAGGTTGTCCGGCGGCCCAGGTTGATAGCCTCGCCTGCCTGAAGCTGCTGGTAGCCTCGCTCCAGGTCTTCCAGAAGAATGCGCCAGGAAATTCCATCGACTACCAGGTGATGGATGGCCAGCAACAGACGGCGGCCATTCTGCGCACCCAGGTCGTATTCCACCGCAGCCACGAGGCGGCCTGCAGCCAGATCAAAGCTGCCCTGCACCTGGGTAGCATCCCGCTCCAGCGCCGTCTTTTGTTCACTCTCCGCAACTTTGCTGAGATCTTTGCGCCGGTAGGTTCCTTCAGGGATGCGGTCTTCACAGATCTGCTTCCATCCTGTTTCGCCGCCTTCATATTTCATGCGCAAAGCGTCATGGTGCTGGAGCAGTGCCGTCCACGCTTTTTCCAGTGCATGTGAGTCTATACCCGGCTTGATCTGCAGCAATACTCCCTGATTGAAGTGCTCGGGATGCGCCAATTGCCAGTCGAAGAAGAGCTTCTGAATCGGCGAGATGGGGACCGGACCACTCATACTGGTTTCGGCCTCATTGATTTCAGTTTCCGCAACGGCAATCACTGTGGCGATTTCGGCAAGCTCGGCAATTGTCTGCTGCTCAAACATCTGCCGGGGCGTGATCTGCAGGCCTGCCTTGCGTGCCTGGGCAATCACCTGCACGCTGAGAATGGAATCGCCGCCGATTTCGAAGAAGTTGTCATACACACCCACGCGCTCGCGACCCAGCAATTGCGCCCAGATGCCGCACAAAATTTCTTCAATGGGATTGCGCGCTCCTACGTGCTTCTTCTCAACGAGCTTCTGGGCCAGGATGCGCAGATCCGGAGTGCCAATGGTTGTGCGAGGAATCTCCTGCACTACCGTGATGCTCGATGGCAACATCCATTCAGGCAGCCGATCTTGCAGGAACCGGCGCAGCTCTTCGAGAGCAACCGTCTTCTCGTCGGCCGGAACAACAAATACCTCAATTCCAGGCTCCCTGAACCCGTCTTTCTCCCGAACCAGAACCGCAGCTTCTTTCACGACCGGATACTGGACGAGAACACTCTCAATTTCTTTCGTGTGTACGCGTATCCCGCGGACTGAAATCTTTCCATTACGAGGTCCCAGGAATTGCAGCCGTCCGTCATGGCGGCGTCTGCCCCAATCCCCGGTTCGGTACAACTTCGCACCTGGAATGCTGGAAAGCACATCAGAAACAAAAGCATGGGAGGTAATTTCAGGAAGCTGCTCATAGCCGGGGGCCAGATCATCGCTTCCGATATAGATCTCACCGGTCACGCCATGGGGAACCGGCTCAAGCTGCTTATCCAGGAGGTGAATGCGCGTGTTCGCGGCAACATGCTCCACGGCAATAGCTTCAATGTCGCGCAATGAATACAGCAAAGGCCATTTCCCGGCTTCGGTGCTGCCATAAACGGCAAATGCGCGCGCTCCCATCCCGTTGCGGAATTTTTCAGGCAAGCGACTGGCAATGCTCTGCTCGTCATCACAGACGATCAGGCGGAGCTTCTTAAGTCCTGCAGAAAACGACCGGGCCATACGGTCCAGCAATGCCGCCGATCCGCACAGCACCGTGACCCGCTGCTCCTGCAATAGTTTGGAAATCTCCCAAGGCGAAAGTGCCGGTTTCTGCGCCAGATTTACGGCACACGCACCAGCAGCAAGCGCGACAAAAACCTGCAATGCCCCGGTCTCATGGCTGAAGTTAATCGCCAGCGCGACCCGATCCTCTTGTTTGTAATCCAAGGTCGTACCGAAGCTTGCTCCGCATAATGCTTGTTGTGTTACCAGTACGCCCTGCGGTTTTCCGGACGCGCCGGAGCGGAAGAGAATGCACGCCACGTTATCCGGAGCCGGCGCTGCTTCTGATGTCCTGCTTTGCTGTGCTTCTGCGGCAGGCTGATCTAAGAGCAAGAGCGGAATACCAGCCGAGGCGGGAAAGTGTTCTTTAAATTTGTCTTCGGTGATGATGATGCTCAGCTTGGCATCTGTCACTATCTGGCGCAGTCGCTGCGGTGCTTCTTCCGTATCCAAGGGCACGAAGATGCTACCTGCCGTCATCGCGGCCAGCGCAGCCATCCCCTGGTCCAGGCCACGCTCCAGGAATATCCCAACTCTTGCTCCCGGTCCCGCCGCCTCGTGAATCCGTGAAGCCACTTCCCCGGCCTTCTGCTTCAGTTGCTGGTATGTCAGCTTCTCACCGTCGCTGACCAGCGCCAGGGCATCCGGATGTGCTTCAGCATGGGCAGCTATCAACTCACTTATTGTCTGTTCGCGTGCTGGCGCAGTGATATCGCCATGCCAGCCGGCAAGCAACTCAGATATCTCGGTCTCGCTCAGCAATGGAATTGCATCGACATTGGTTTGCGGATTTCGGGTGGCCTGCTGCAGCAGGGTCTTGAAGTGGTGCAGCATGCCCATCGCGCTAGCTTCATCAAACAACTCGGTGTTGTATTCCAGCCAGCACTGAATGCTGCTTCCCTCGCCCATCATCAGCGTAAGATCGAATTTAGCGGTGCCGTTATCTACCAGGAATGGTTTTACGCGCAACGCGCCCAGTTCAAAAGTAGGCGGCGCACCTTGCAGAGCGAATGCCACCTGAAACAACGGCGCGCGGCTCAGGTCACGCTCCAGTTGCAGCGCATCTACGAGTTTTTCAAATGGAACATCCTGGTGGCCGAAAGCTTCAAGCGCAGTCTTTTTGACTCGCCCCAGCAGTTCGGCGAAAGTTAATTCTTCCTGGAAGGTGGTGCGAATGACCAGGGTATTGACGAACAGACCGATCAAACCTTCAATCTGTTTCTGGATTCTTCCGGCTACCGGCGAGCCAACCAGGACGTCGCGATGGCCGCTGTAGCGGTAAATCAGTAATTGCAGGGCGGCCATCAGCACCATGTATAAGGTTGCGCCCTGGCTGCGGCCCAGTTCTCTCATGCTGTCGGTAAGCTGGCTATCGAGCTCAAAATCAAGCGTGGCCCCGTTCTGGCCTTGCACTTCAGGACGCGGCTTGTCCGCAGGCAGTTCCAGCGCCTGGACCCCGGCTAACTGCTGCTTCCAGTAGGCAAGCTTCGATTCCAGCACGCTGCCTTTCATCCACTCGCGCTGCCACACTGCATAATCCGCATACTGGACTGAAAGGTCTGGCAGAGGTGACGAAGCGCCGCTGCTCAATGCTCCGTAGAGCATGGCGAACTCCCGCACCAGGATGTCAGTAGACCATCCGTCGGAAACAATGTGGTGCATAGTCACCAGTAGCACGTGCTCGCGTTCACCCAGTTTCAGCAGCTTCACCCGGAAGAGCGGCCCATGCTCCAGATCGAATGGCTTGCGCGCCTCTTCACGGGCCAGGCGTTTTGCCTCAACTTCCCGCTCATTCTCCGGGGTGCTGCTTATGTCCACTATTTCCAGACCAAGCGATACTTCTTCGGCGATGACCTGTCGCGGCTCACCTTTAATTGCCACAAAATGGGTGCGCAAAGACTCGTGCCTGCGCATGATCTCGGTGAGGCTGTTTCGGAGAGCATCAAGATTCAATGGCCCTTCAAGCCGCATTCCGCCGGGAATGTTGTACGACGATCTGCCCGGCGTAAGCTGGTCAATGAACCACATCCGCTGCTGTGCGTAAGAAAGGGGCACCATCGCTCCGGCGTGAGCAGACGGGACCAGTGGAGGCACAGAACTGGTGATCTTTTCTCCGCGTAAACGTTTTTCGAGGAGCGCACGTTTAGCCGCAGAAAGATTGGCCGGAAGATCGGAGGCGGATGTCTTCAACGTATTTGCCTTTTTGCCTTCCTGATTACAGACAGATATTCCTGACGCGCTTAGGAGTTTCCCTGTTTGATAGCGGCAACCGATAGATTTGCAGGGTACAGTTACCCCGGCAGAGAAGCTTTTGCTATCTTTAAATGCGCCGCAAAGGGCAGCGATATATTATAAAAATTTCATCTCATTGCGCCACCGGAATTTTAGCTCTTCTGCACCGATTTCTGTGAAATCGGGCATCAGAGTCGCCCTAACACTTACTACTGAGTTAGTCGTAGGCATTGCTCCTATAGAGTAAGGCGCTATGCAGTAACCGGCTTGAGCCTTACAGCAATAGATGGCCAGTAGGGTTAAGGGATTGATGCTCTGCAGCTCTTGTTAAGAAGCTCTAAGATAGTGGCAGTCTGTCCGATATTGTTCAGCCAGCGCAACCTATGGGTAGAATGCTGTGGAACGTTGGCATTTATCTCATTCAGGAATCAATAGATGAGTATTCCCCGGCTGGGTATTTGCATCATTCTGACATTCATTTTCCTGGCGGTCGCTCTGAGTTATGCTCAGAACGCTGCTTCCACCCCGCCCACCTTTCTTCTTTCGAAATACCAGCATTCCGTAGGCGAAGAGGTGGATCGATGCGACCACTCTGCGGATGGCCTGCATTGCACCGCTCATTTCGAACTCAAATTCACCGGCGACTCGGTTCCACTGGATGCTGAGATCGCAACCACTGCGTCATTTGTTCCCAAATCCTATGTTGTGAAAGGACGCAACTCCACCCGCTCTTACCTCGACCTGGAAATAAAGATAACCGGGAAGCAGGCCGAAATACTCGAAAATGGAAAATCGCGCACGGCAAACCTTCCGCAGCATTTTTTTACGCTGGTGCAAAATGCTCCTTTGCTCACCGAGGAGTTGCTCTTCGCCTATTGGAACAAGCAAGGTCGTCCCAATTCAATCAAGCTGCTGCCTGCCGGAGAAGTACACATACAGTTGCGCGGCCAGGATCAGGTACAGGGCGAACGTCTGCAGCGATATTCCATTCATGGCGTCACCTGGGGCAATGAAACCGTCTGGTTAAACGCGCGGCAACAGGTTGCCGCCGTGATTGGCACGGATGCCGAAGAAGACAGATTTGAAGCTCTGCGACCACGGTACGCCCCGGCCATGAAACAACTGGTGAATCAGGCCGCCACAGATGCTGTCGCAGATCTTATGCTGGCCAGTGGAAAACTGCATCCCATCGCTTCCGGCTTAATAGCCTTCACGCACGCTACCATCATTAACCCTGACGGCTCTGCGCCCCTGCATGATGCCACCGTGGTGATTCGTGATGGAAAGATTGCCGCCGTCGGCCCGGCCGCTCAGGTTCCCGCAGGAGCTACCGTCCTTGATGCCAGCAATAAGTTTATTTTGCCGGGATTATGGGACACCCATGCGCACTTCGAACAATGGGAGTGGGCGCTGGCATATCTCGCCAGCGGCATCACCAGTGTTCGCGACGTGGGGAATGAAATTGAGTTTCTTGTTCCAATCCGCAAGGCTATCAACTCCGGCCAGGGCTTTGGACCAACCATGTACGCGGCCGGGCTGATCGATTCTGATCCCGGCTCTCTCACCAGCGAACATGCCGAAGATGCGGCAGCCGTACACAGGATCGTGAGCCGGTACCACGATCTCGGCTTCGAAGAGATGAAGATATACCAGTCACTGAAACCTGAACTTGTCTCGGTAGTGGCTGCGGAGGCGCACCAGCTAAAAATGCAGGTAACCGGTCACATTCCCACCGGCATGGATGCGCTTCAGGGAGTCAACGCGGGAATGGACCAGATCAACCACATCAACTTTGCCGCGCGGGTCATGCGTTCGCAGGGGAGCACGGATATTCGCGCAGATTCGCCCGAAGCACAAAAAGCTATCCGCCTCTTCCTCGATCACCATACCGTTATCGAGCCAACTTTGGCCCGCAGCGAATTCAATCTGCATTCACAGCGGCGGCTCTTCAGCGAAATTGAGCCGTCAGTCTCCCTGCTGCCACCGGAGATGGCCGTGATTCTCAATAATTCCGGTGTTCCGCCTGCCAACGAAGCCCGGGCAGCCATTTCATTTCAGATGGCACTCAAAGCCACCCGTCTGCTGCACGATGCAGGCATCCCTATTCTTGCAGGAAGCGACCAGGTTGTGCCCGGACATAGCATTCATCGTGAACTGGAACTGCTGGTTCAGGCAGGGCTGACGCCACTTGAAGCCATCCGTTGCGCCACCACAACACCCGCTGCGGTGCTGGGAGTCTCGGATGAACTTGGGACTATTGCCGTGGGGAAACGCGCCGATCTTGTGGTCTTGAATGCTGATCCTCTTGCGGATATCCGCAACATCCGCCGGGTGAACTGGACAGTGACCCGTGGCCGGGTTTTCAGTCCTGGACAGCTTTGGTTGGCGATAGATTTCCGGCCACCGCAAAACTGATAACGTGCCGTTGCTTCTCAAGTCAACAAGTGGAGTGTTAAATTTACGTTCTCCTGAATCTGAAAGAAGTCACAGAAAAGATATAAGAACTTACAATTTGAAGTATTATTGACCAGATTTCTCTTAGGAAGAGGATCTCCACATGCTTTCCGCTGACCTTCGCTATGCGCTCCGGATGATGCGCCGGACGCCCATGTTCACGGCCGCCGTTCTCATGACAATTGCACTTGCCATCGGCGCCAATACCGCCATCTTCAGCGTTGTCAACGCGGTGATGCTGAACCCCTTCCCGTTCCACAGATCTGACCGGATCGTACAAATAGCGGAAAAAAATGACAAACTGAATCTGGCGAACTTCGGTGCTTCTATCCCCAATTTCGCTTCCTGGCGCGAGCAGATCCATAGCTTTCAGGAAATCTCCATCCTCGGATGGGCGAATTTTACAGTGACCGGCTCAGGCGATCCCGAGCAGGTCACAGGTCTTCGCATGAATGCAGCCTTCTTGCGGGTGCTCGGCGTAAATCCCGTGGCCGGCCGTGGGTTCGCCGATGATGAAGAAAAGCCTGGTGCTGCTCCCGTAGCGATGATCAGCGAGGGATTCTGGAAACGCCATTACGCCTCTGACCCGAACCTGCTGGGTCATACCATCACGGTCGACAGCGTACCGGCAACCCTGGTTGGCATTGCTCCTAAGAGCTTGTATTTGTTCAACAACGCAGATGTCTTCCTCCCTGTGACTATTGATCTCCAGGCGGAGAAGCGTCTCAATCACGTGTGGGTCGTATTCGGGCGGCTTAAAGACGGTGTGACACTGCGCGATGCCCAGGCAGAGATGGACACGATCACGAGACGGGTTGGACAGCAATATCCAGAGGTGAAAGATTGGAGCACCGGGCTGATCACATTGTTTGACACCTTCATAGCTCCCGAGTTGAAAACCGGGCTGGTAGTGCTCATGTGGGCAGTTGTTTTTGTGTTGCTCATCGCCTGTGCCAACATCGCCAACCTGCTGCTGGCCCGCGCCGCAGCCCGCGAAGTAGAAATGGCCACGCGCACAGCTATGGGCGCCAATCGCCGCCGCTTGCTTATCCAGTCACTGGTGGAGAGCGTCACTCTTTCTGTGTGTGGCGGAACCCTTGGAATTGGCCTGGGACTGTGGGCGGTCTACCTCAGTGACAAACTGATTCCGCCGGACCTTCTCCCCCTGCCCGAGGTCCCTGTGGACGCCAAGGTGTTGACATTTGCCGTAATACTGACTGTGGTAACCGGCCTCATCTTCGGTATTGTGCCCGCGCTGCGCGCTTCAAACATTGATCTCAATTCTGTCCTCAAGCAGATGGGACGCGGCTCAACCGGCAAGATGCGCGCCCGGTTCCGTGATGGCCTGGCGGCTGCCGAACTCGCCCTAGCAACCATTCTGCTGATAGGCGCAGGATTGATGATCCAGACGCTGCTCAACCTTAAACATACGCAGCTTGGCTTCAATGCGCATGGTCTGATCACGTTCCAGTTGGGCCCCCCGGCAGCTAAGTATCCAAACAACAAAGCGTCGTTGTTCTATCGCTCGCTGCTTGAGTCATTGGAATCGCTTCCGGGTGTAAAAGGTGCGGCCGTCTCCAGCGCTGTCCCTCTGGGTGGGGGAAATTACACGACTACGCCGATGATCCCGGATGGCCAGTCCGCGCTGCCGCCCGGCGAGTCGATTCCTATTGACTGGCGCATCGTGAGCCCCAGCTATTTCAAAACCTTCGATATCCCGCTACTCCGCGGCCGCAACTTCACTGACGCTGATGGGCCGCCTGCCCCGCGTGTTGCGATGGTCAGTGCAACCACCGCCAAGAAACTCTGGGGTGATTCCGATCCCATCGGGCGGGTCCTGCACCGCGCTGCTGATCCCAATACTCTGTACACCGTGGTTGGCGTGGTCGGCAATGTTCACAACACGGCTATCAACATTGAAGCACCAGCGCTTTATTTCCCCATGGCTTCGCGAGTGTGGCCTCGCATGGATGTCGTGGTAAAAACCGATGGCTCGCCTGAGGCGCTGCTGCCGATGATTCGTCAAAAAGTTCACGAACAGGATGCAGAGCTGGCGCTGGCCAAAGTACGCACGATGGATGAGTATCTGTCATTGATTTCGGCATCACCCCGGATGAATGCCATCCTGCTCGGCGCCTTTTCAGCCATTGCATTGATGATTGCAGCCATCGGAATCTATGGCGTGCTTGCCTATTCCGTGAACCAGCGCACCCGCGAGATCGGTCTGCGTATGGCGCTTGGCGCCGAGCCCCGCAACGTAATGCGGCTGGTGGTTGGTGAAGGCATGACGGTGGGCCTGATTGGCATTGTGATCGGTCTTCTCGGAGGACTTGCTATGGGGCGCACGGTAGCGAGCATCGTTTATGGTGTGCCGGCGCACGATCCTCTCACCTTCACAATTGTCGCGCTAGCTTTGGCGCTGGTTGCGTTCGCGGCTTGCGTGATTCCTGCGCGCCGCGCCGCCAGCGTCGATCCTATGATCGCCTTGCGTTATGAATAGGTCACTGATCCTGGGAAATAAGACCGAGAATGATTCCGGCAGCATCTCTCCGCACACTTCCGGCTGGCCAATCTTCTGGAATAGCGCGGAACACCCTCGCCGCGATGACGATCAGCTCAACTGAAGGATAACTGTAAGTAAAGAACGTTCCATACGACTACCGCGTGCCTGCGGAAAACGCAGTGTTGCTCTCCATCTGCCGCTCAAGTAACTCCAGGATAGCGCCAGTATCCTTGCGTTCTCCCAGCCAGGGTTGGAGAAAGAACCGCACAATCTCCAGTTGCTTATCTTCCGGATGCGCCTTCACAAACTCGTAAAAGGCGCTGAGGCGTCCGGAATGCATGAAGTTCCAGGTTACCGAAATGCTGTCCGTCAATGACGTAACATCATGGAACCAGCCTCCGGCAAAATAGAGCACCTCGCCCGGCTCCAGCACGTCTTCGTAAACGGGAATGGCCTTGTGAAACTCAGGGAACTTTTCCAGGTCAGGATCCTGAGGATCCACGAATTCATCTCCGTTGAGCAGATAACAGGCTTGGTCCGGCGAGTAAACGGTAAGGCTCTTGCGCCCGTAGAACTGGCATAGCACTGCATCGCTCATCCAGGGATCTCGATGCAGGCGTGTTCGCGCCCCGGCTCCCGAGATGAACAGGCCTTTATAAGGAAATCTCTCATCCACCACGTTGATCCTGGCCGGGGCAGAACGGAACGGAACAATAAAATCGCTGGAGGGAAGAAAATAAGGGTGGCACCAGTTTTCCCGAATCATTGAAAACGCTTCATCGGCCCAGGCAAAATCCATCTCTTTGAATTTCGTGTACCAACGCACATATTCAGTGCTGGGATGGTCCGCAGGCCTGCCGAAGTTCTCAGCGAAATAATCGTGCAGGGAACCTACATTCTGCAAATCGAATAAATTGTCGTAGATCTGGACGTCCTCTTCGCCCAGCTTCTGCTCAAGATACTCAGGGGTCCATTTGGTAGAGATTTCCCAGCCGGACATGGCATCACTAATGATGACTGGTTTGTTGGCAACGATGTGCTCAGTCACAAACTGTTCTGGTGTAAGCCCGCTGCGTCTTTCGAGTTTCATAAAGATCCGTGCTCCGAAGGTTGTGCCGGTTTTGAGGGCTGTGTTGCACCCAAAACTGGATAAATATGGCTCGTCGCTTCCAGAGGCCATAAGAAGTTTAGGCGATTTCCAATGCTACCGCGATTTTTTCTTTTAATTTGTGAACTGCGGAACGAGCTTATAAAACCATGAATGAGGCTGTCCTCCAGTTGGATTCAATGTCCCTGCAAGCTGTGGGTGAACAGAAGGAGGAGGCTAAGAGCCCGGGAGCGGGCGGTATATTGAAATCCATAATTAACTAACGCCCAATCGTGACCCAATCATGCAGCGCGGCGAGTCAGACGCTGAAAATTCTTCTTCAGCGTCTGCCATGCAAAGAGTTGCAATGGACTCCCGGCGAATGCGTGAGCAATGGCAATTACGTTGACCGGCTCAAAGTGCGGCTTGTTCACCACAACATAAGCGGGTTCAGAGTAATGAGGATGAAATTTGTATTTGTAGTGCTCAAGTCCTTTGAAGTTGTACAAAGGACTTGCTGAAACCCTGAGGAACCGGAACAGCATGAGCAGCCAGAGCGGCCCGGGCTCACCGGGCGCAATCACCTTGTGCGAAAGTGGCGCTAATCCCATCGTGACTTCCCGGTAACCTTCGCTCGCGAAGGTAGACATTGCAGCATGCACCAGCAGCTCGCTGGCGCCCAGCGGTGCGCGGTGAGCCCGGGCCCATTGTTCGAATAACCAGCCCTCACGGTTGGGCATAGGGGTACACAGCAGGTACGCAATGATCTGCTGGTTGCGCCTTGCGACAAACAGGCGGCGGTGGGTGAGGTGCTGAAAGATGTCAGGCTCAATGAGGAAATGCATGGGTGGCAGATGCTTCCGGCTCAGCCACTGCTGCCGAATGTCACGCAGCGCCTGGGACTCGGCGGCACGTTCAGCAGGCATTTCGTTCACCTCTATGCCCTTGTTGCGGGCGCGTGAAATCTGGTAGCGCAGCGAAGCATCCGATTTCAGGATCGCCCCCCAACCCGCAGGACGCCAGAAAGGCAGGGCGCCAATCGAAGCAACGGAATGTTTTTGGGAACCACTGATCATCCCGACAAAACGCGGCCCCACGTGGACGTAGCAGACACGCTCGCCATGGCGTTCAGCATCAGCTTCAAATTCGCGGGCAGTGGCGCGGATTCGTCCTGGACGGCACACGGGAGCGCCCGCCACCACGCGGATATTATGACGGCTCACAAAACCTATGACCGCATCTTTCCTCTCACTGAACCAGAGCTGTATCCCGGGATTGAGAACTTGATAGGCAATGGGATTCCAGCTATGTTCGAGTACTAATTTTTGAGCGAGAGAGATATCCGGAGTCATACGATCCATGCCGGCTCTCCGGCGCGCCAGGAAACCTGGATGGCAGCGACCGGACTTATATTGGAATTCTTGTCATAGAAAAGCCGTTGTCCTCCTGATCCTGACTGCTTTAGATGACAACGGCTTTTTGACTGGTTTCCGCCGGAGCGCCCGGGCTTCAGCGTTTCCCGTCCGGGTCACTCGTTCTTATTTCGAAGGTCGACGCGATCTGGATGAATTAATTACCACCGTTAGGATCGCACACCAGCGTTCCGCAGTTAATGGGGCAGCCACGTTGGTCCGTAGCTGGTGGCCCCTGGTAGAAACATCCAGGAGGTGGTGCGGCGCAATCTACGATCGGACATCCGCCTGAGCGGAAATTTTTAATCCCAATACTCTTAAGAATGGAGGTCCGGTCAGAAATTAGAGGCATGCCGGCGTGGAGCTTCGCCGTAGCTTGGAATTCGATGCCTTCAGTTTTGGGTGAAGCAGTACTGGTCGCCGGCATGGTGCTGTCCGCCGTGCCCAGCGCAAATATCTGCACTCCCGCAAACAACAAAACAGGGACAAGTATATAGATCAATTTTTCTTTGATTCTCATTTATCTGGTTCCCTTCGCTTTTCAAATTTCCCTACCACGTTTTACCGTCCCATATTTTATGAGACGTTGATTGTGATTGCATGACATTGCCGCCATTCTTCTGGATTCGGAATACGCCCGAAAGAGCGTTCGCAGCCCGCCAATAAGCTCACGCCAAAATGTGACAGGGGGAGGAGTATTGCTATAGCGAATGAAAGTCAAGGGGCCGGAAAACAAAATTCAGAGCAGTTCTTCCAAGGCTTATAGCCTAAAGCAGAGGCCAAAAGTGGTGTGGAGATCAGAAATTTCGATGGGCTATATCGATTCAGGAACCGCTCTTTAATTTGCGCGACTTCAATCTGCCGCAGTTCGAGCTTTTCCAATCCCGGCACATACCAGGCGATTCACTGGCGACCAATATCTGCCAGCGGATCGTCAACTCCAAGTTGTTGAAAAAGCTGGCGGGGACGACGAGACTCGAACTCGCGACCTCTGCCGTGACAGGGCAGCGTTCTAACCAACTGAACTACGTCCCCCCGAGATTCCTCATGCAGCAAAGCGGGGACTGCATGAGCACTTTTACACGAAACTCTGCCACTGTTTCGTATTCATCAATTGTAACAGACGCGAGCGGAATCGTCGAAATCTGGAAAGGAGTTTTGGAAAACGGCCAATTGCTAATTGAAAGCCTATTCTTTGATGATCTGATGATTGGCCGGAGCGCGTCTGAGCCTCGTCGGTAGAATTACGAAGGCTTCCATGTGGAGATTTCCATCATCCGGAAATGAAGAAGCATATCAACAGCGAATGTCTTCTGTGGTCAGTCGGCTGCAAGCCCTACCGGCCTGGATTGATCTAAAAAACTCAGGATCACCTCAATCACCTGCTCATCGCCGATGGCAGTATTGATCATCGCGTGATAGACGGAACGGTTGGGCCACGCTGCATGAAAGTAGTTTTTGATGAAAGCGGCCCGTTCGCGGTCGACTCTATCCACCAGGGCTTCCGCCCGATCCGGCGCAGTGCCTTCAGAGATAAGGCGGCGGACTTTATCTGTCCTGGGCGCGTAAAGAAAAAATCGCAGGGTATCGCTCCGGTCTTGGAGGAAGTGCTGCGATCCTCTGCCGAGGATCACACAGTTTCCGGCAGCCACGGCTTTCTCGACAACCTGTCGCGAGATTCTCACGATAGCATCCGCATCCAGGCTCTCGATCGGATACACACCCAGGTTGCCTTCATAGCTCCCCAGTGAAAACGACTTGAGCAGGCGCTGATACAGCGAATCGCGCCGCTCTTCACGCCTCTGGATGGTGGCTTCGTCACAATGCGCAAGCCTGGCAATTTCCTGTGTCAGTATCTGGTCCCAGAGCTGCCAGTTCAGGCGTGCGGCAAGTTTTGCGGCAATCTGTCCTCCGCCGCAGCCATACTCCCGCTCAATGGTGATAATTCGGATCACGACATCCTATCCATTGGATTAGATGCGGACCGGAGATCAAGGAAAAATCCAGGGGTGCGCACACATGCGGCACACCCCGGAAGCGGAGTGCCGCAATGTATGCCACACCCTGTCGCCCCCTCATCACTTCGGGCAGACATTTTGCAACGCCTTAGGCACGTTGCTGGCGTACGCTTCACACAATGCCTGAATAGCCTTGCGGTCACGATCGGCTTTCCTGGGATTGGGTTTGGTCACATCCGTTACGGGGCCGCTGCGCGCGGATCGCGCCACAGCCGTCTGTGTAACCTGCTTCACCACAAACTGGTTCTTCACCGGTGCAGGTTTGGCCAGCTTCTGCTTGAGCAAAGCCTGTTGTTGCGGGTTCATGGGCGCCAGTGCTGTTGCGGGCAGATGGCTTTCAGTTTCGGGCTTAACGTTGGGGGCCAGAACACGCTTGATTCCAAACGGTTGGGCTACGGCTTGGGCAATCCGTGCAGTGCTCATGGTCCAGCGCACGGTGAAGGAACCATCCACCATGGAACCATTTTCAGGCGGCCCCAGGTGGAAGGTCAGCAGCAGCCCTCCATTTTCGTAATGCGGTGTATCCATGGTTACGTTGCCGTTGTTGGCGCGGAAATCCGGCTGGATGAGCTGCGCGCCGGTGGCGCCGGGGTGTGGAATCAAGATCGAGATGTCGGCCAGCGGTAGCTGATGCTCCAAGTGGCTGCAGAAACCTTCATCGCCTGTATTACGGACGAAGATAGCCCATCTCTCATCCTGAGCAATGTCGCCCGGCAGGTTTTCAACGTGCATGGCCAGCGCGTAGACCGGATGGATCTCCGACTTGGGACCGTGCTCAGCATCGATGTTCATCAGGCCGATCACAATGGCCTCCCCGCCGTCCACCATGTGGCTGGCGGCACCACCCGAATTGCCATCGTTTGCATCCACCGCGCTGTGCCACTGGTTCCACCAGTACGACTGGAAATGGTCGATGGTCTCGTCGGAGTCATATTCGATCTCAATCACCTTGCCCACTCCGAGCAGATCGTCATTGACGGCGCTGATACCGCTGTGATTCGCAGTGTCAAGGTACATGTTGTAGTCGTCATCGCCAAAAGACGGCACGCTGAGGCCGTTGAACTGTACCGGGTTGTCGTGCTTTACAAAGTAGACATGCCCGGAATAGGTCACAGGCCGGTAATTCAGGTGACCGTGCAGCTTCCCCGCTACGGTGTGGAAATTCTCGCACAACGTGCCATTGCTGCCTTCACCTACATCAATGTTCACTCCCTGATTAGGACTGATGCAGGGCGGATGTCCCATGCCCACCGGCGGATTGCCCGGCGCCGGATATGGGAATCCGTCGCATAGCACATTGGGATCAGGGTGAGCGCCTGCTGGAGAGGTGGTTTCAAACTTCCACCTGGGGTTGAAGAGCAGACCATTGAGATCCTGCTGGTTATTATCGGCAACCAGGTCCATCGGGGCTGAGGGCTGGGGTGGTGGTACCGGAGAAGGCGTTATGGTGAGCTGCACCCATGCCGGTCCTACGTTCCTGCATTGATTTTCTGTGCCGTCGTCGTGTGCATAGTAACCATTGTCGCCGAACCCGTCATCTTCATACCCCAGCTTCAGCACATTGCCTGGAGGAGCCACTCCTGCTGGAATCACCAGAGTTTGATTGATGCGAGTAGAGATGCGGTCCAGCTTCTCCCCCAAGGTGATGCCGGGAATAAAGATGAGCCCGTGATAGAAACGGTCGGAGTTCGCCCCGCTGGGGTTCACATACCGTTTCCAGGTTTTGCCGTGTCCACCGGTCTGGACGCAGCCAGCGGCCTGCACGACCACGCGGTCGCCCGGCTTGAAAGTGACCGCAGGATAAGACGTTACACTGTGCTTCACATCGGGTTGATCAATTCTGCAGACACGAGACTGCCCGGACTGAGTGCATCGGAATGTCTGGCCTTGCGCGCTGACTACCCAGCTCAACAGCCCAACCGCCAGAAGGAACGTAAACCTCAACTTTATCAAGAGAATGCCTCCGTCAAAAATGCAGGGCTTCGCCGCAAGGTCCGGGCTCCTTCATTCGGTTTGCAGGCTTATCCCTGAGGGATATTTTGACGTCCTGCCAAGCATGCCGGTCAAGGACCGTGGATTCATCTTTCACTCGTTTCTCAATCATCGCGCAATTTACGGAATTCAAACGGGTTATGCCGTTTCATCATCCAGACACAAAATGCTGTTAGACTTTCATTCACTTATCAAAAAGGGCACAACGGCATGTCAAGCGTGGGGCAGTCGAGCCGGCAATACCATTTCGGCGTTTTCACCGTGGACGCTCATGCCGGAGAAGTGCGCAAGCACGGGACCCGCATCAAGCTGCAGGAGCGCCCCTTTCAGCTATTGCTGATGCTGGTGGAGCAGCCCGGTGAGTTAATAACCCGCGAGGAGCTGCGCCAGCGTTTCTGGCCGGATGGCACGTTTGTTGACTTTGACCACAGCATCAGCAGTTCGGTCAATAAATTGCGCACCGCCCTCAACGATTCTTCAACCCATCCGCGTTATATCGAGACCGTAGGCCGCCGTGGATATCGCTTCCTCGCGGATGTAAAGCTTGTGCCGCCAGGCCAGACCGAAGCTGTGGCCGCGGAAGAAATTCAGGAAGGTGATCTGGAGCCTGAAACATTCCAGCCGGCACTATCCCGGATGACGCGTTCATGGCTCATCTTGCTGGGCAGCACTGCCCTTCTGGGCATTGCGGTGGCCGCTTACTTCCTGTGGCCACACTCCCGCAATGTGCGTCCCAACCCGCAAGGCAGAGTCATGCTGGCGGTTCTGCCTTTCGCCAATCTCACCGGAGATGCCGGGCAGGATTACTTCAGCGACGGCATGACCGAAGAAATGATTACCCAGCTCGGCCATCTTGATCCCCGGCATTTTGGTGTAATCGCACGCACCTCTGTCATGCATTACAAGAGCAACCAGACCAACCTGGAGCAGGTTGGACGTGATCTGGGCGTGCAATATGTGCTTGAAGGCAGTATCCGGCGCGATTCCGATAAAGTGCGAATTACAGCCCAATTCATTCAAGTGAGCGACCAGACCCATCTCTGGGCGCAACAATATGACCGTGAAGTCAAAGACCTGCTACTGCTCCAAACCGAGATAGCCCGGAAGATCAGCCAGGAAATCCCGATCACCCTGGGAGAGCACAAACCTGCTGTTCCCGCCGGCCAGCCGCCGCTTTCGGCGCAACAGTACGAGGCTTATAACCTTTATCTTCAGGGCCTTTATTTCTGGAACAAGCGGACCGTCGAAGGATTTCAGGAAGCTATCCATTACTTTCAACAAGCTGTTTCTAAAGACCCGAACTGCGCCCGCGCCTGGGTTGGACTAGCCAATTCTTATGCTCTGATCGGCGGTTACAGCGGAATCCCTCAAACGGAATTCGCGGGAAAGGCGCGCGCGGCGGCCTTGCGGGCGCTGGGGATTGCGCCTGACCTGGCGGAAACCCATACTGCCTTCGCGCTGATTGTCGAGAATTACGATTGGGACTGGCAAACGGCCGAGAAGGAATACCAGCGGGCCATTCAGTTGGACCCTAACTATGCCACGGCCCATCACTGGTATGCGGAATATCTGACGTGGCGCGGGCGGTTCGATGAAGCCATGCGTGAAAGTGATCGCGCCCGCCAACTTGATCCACTTTCACTGATCATTGCCACCGATAACGGAGCGATTCTGTATTACTCGCGGCAATATGACCGGGCTATCGAGCAGTTTCATTATGTCCTGAACATGGAGCCGCGCTTTCCCCGCGCCGGTCTGATCATGGACGCCTACACACAGAAGGGAATGTACGCGGATGCGCAGGCAGCCATTAAAAAGTTCTCCGCGGAAAATGCTCCCTGGTACTGGTCGAAGCTCGTCTACCTCTATGGCCGCTCTGGCCAACAGAAGCAGGCTCAACTCGCGATGGAAAAGCTGTTGCAATTGAGCAGGCAGCAGGAATTTGATGCGGCAGCGCTCGCTTTGGCATACGTCGGAGTCGGCAACAAAAACGAAGCAATAGCATGGCTGGAAAAGGCTTACACGCAGCATTCCAACATCATCGTCACCCTCAAAGTGGACCCCGTCTGCGATGCCCTGCGCGGCGACCCTCGCTTCCAGGGTTTGCTGCGCCGCATCGGATTGGATTCTTGAGCTTCGTAAACTATTCTTCGCGCAGCGTCACGATTGGATCAACATGGATCGCGCGTCGAGCTGGAATGAGCGTTGCTGTCAACGCCGTGGCAGCGAGGATCACAACCACGCTGCCAAAGGTCAATACATCAGTGGCACCGACTTGAAAAAGCAGGCTGCTCATCACCCGCGTCAACGCCAGTGCTCCAGCAATACCGGCCACGATCCCGATGCAAGCCAATGTCATTCCCTGGCTTATGACCAGACTGATGATGTGACCCGGTTGCGCTCCCAGCGCCATGCGCAAGCCAATATCACGGGTGTTCTGGCTTACCAGGTAGGCGAGCACGCCAAAAATACCAACTGCCGCAAGCGCCAGGGCGAAGAGGGCGAAAACTCCCAGCAAGGTGCCGGCAAAGCGCGGTCGCGCCAGTGCACGTTGAAAGATATCCTGCATGGTCTGTACGTTATAGACAGGCGCAGATGGTTCGACAGCATGAATCTCGCGCACCACTGAAGAAGCAAGTGAAGATGGATCAGAGGACGAGCGCACCACCACAAACATGCCGTTCGAGGGCTGTTGAATATTTGAGAAATACACCACGATCTTTCCGCCATCGCTGGCCAGGCTGTCCTGCTTGACCGTTCCCACAACTCCGGCAATGGTGAAGGGCTTCTTGGGATCGAACCAGACATGCTTACCCAGCGCGCTTTCGCGGGGCCAGAAACGCTGCGCGAATTTCTCATCGATCACCACAACCTGTGGCGCGGTGCGGTTATCGTGTTCTTCAAAGAAACGGCCCTCCATGAGCGGGATTTGCATGGTGTGGAAATAGCCAGGGCTGGCAAGGCGAAGATCGACCTGCAATTCCTGGCCGGGCGGCGCAGTATATCCTTCCACTTCGATGTGCCCCCAACCAACGGTTCCAGTCAAGGGCAGTGTCGAAACCTCGCCTTCTGAAATTGATCCCGGAAGATGAGAAATGCGGTTTCCAATCTCACGATAAAAGCCGATAACAGCCTCGTCTTTCTTATATGTTGGGCCGGTGACCGCAACTTCCATGGTCAGGACATGATCCGTGCTGAACCCGGGTTGCACTTTCTGTAAACGCATGAAACTGCGGATGAGCAATCCAGCGCCTACCAGCAGGATCAGAGAGAGGGCGATCTCAGACACTACCAGCAATCCGCGAAGCTGGTGACGGGCGATGCGCAAGCCGCTGTCACTCTGTCCGCTGCGGCCTCCAGCCTTCAACGTGGTGTTTAGATCGACCTTGATTGCCCGCCATGCAGGCGCCAGACCAAAAAGAATTCCGGTGATGAGAGAAACACCGAAAGTAAAAAACAGGACAGTGCCGCTGATGCCTATTTCGTCCATGCGCGGGATGTTGCCCGGCTTAATCGTATGGACAACGTGAATGCTCCACCATGCAATCACGAGTCCGGCTGCGCCTCCGATCACGGACAGCAGAACACTTTCCGTAAGCAACTGGCGTACCAGGCGCTGCCACCGCGCGCCCAGAGCGGTGCGGATAGCAACTTCTTTGGCCCGCCCGGTAGCGCGTGTGAGCAGCAGGTTGGCCACATTGGCGCACGCAATCAGCAGTACCACGGCCACAGATCCCAGCAATACCAGCAGCACACGGCGAACATCACCGACTACCTGCTCCTGCAAACCTATCATGTGCATCCCGAAGGTGAGGCCGCGCTTGTCCTTCTCACGGATGCGGGCGGCAATGGCGTTGACATCGTCCTGTGCCCGCTGCATGTTCACGCCAGGCTTCAGGCGTACCATGATGTTGTAGTTTTCATCGCCGCGCTTTTGTGCCGCGTCAGTACCAAGAGGCAGGGGCAGGATGACATCGATATTGTCCATCGGCCCCTCTGAAGGCATTACTTCGTTATTGAGCAGAAACTCGGGGCCGAGAACGCCAGCCACAGTATATTGAGTTCCGCTGAGGGTGATGGCTTTCCCAATGATTGCAGGATCGGCGCTGAAGAGCCTTTTCCACACGCGATCGGTCAGAACAGCAACAGGAGCTTTACCGGGATGATCATCCTCATCAAGCAGCAGGCGTCCCAATTTCGCCCTGGCGCCCAGCATGGTAAGCAGGCTTGATTGCGTGAGCATGATGGTGACGCGCTCCGGTTGGTCGCGTCCAGTCAGCGTGGCATTTCTGCTCTGTGCCAGCGCCATCTGCTCAAACGAGTGGTTTTCGTTTTTGAGATCGACGTATTGTCCCGGTGAAGGCCAGTCGCGAAAGATGCCGATGCCCGGCGAGTGCAGCCAAATCGCCGCCAGTCTTTCCGGCTGCGGGTAGGGCAACGGATGCAGCAGCAGCGCATCAATCACGCTGAAAATCGCAGTATTGGCGCCAATGCCGATAGCCAGCGAAAGCACAATGGCCAAGCTCGAACCGGGGTTCTTGCGCATCATGCGCAGGGCATACACAAGATCTTGCAGGAAGGTTTGCATGGAGGTCACCGGGGCGTCTTGAATATACACCAGCCGCTCTGGTTATAGACGTTTGGGAATGAGTTTGGTGTGGCGAGGACGAAGAATTAACGACGGCAGGCCGTGTGACCCGCAATTCAGCGTTCATCCGCAGCAAAAGAATACTGTCTAGCGGTCCGCATACGCCAATGTTCTCACTGGCGTGAACCTTAAGAATGCAGCCACGCCTTCGAACTCTTCAAACGCGTGGTTCTCCAGGAACGTGATCTGTGCCCCTTGTGCAGCAGCTTCGCGGACTAGGGCCTCTTCCGCATCCATGGACCGCAACTGATGATTGCCGCAATCGGCGCAGCGCCTGCTGCTCAGGTTGAGGCGTCCGCATTCATTGCAGCGATGGAGCCAGCGGCAGGCGGGCATGGCAAGCACCAGATCCTTCACTGCGCCCTGGGCGAGTGCTGCGGTA
>Ga0066662_10000063_pt1 | contig 38047 bp, 33 predicted proteins | sample GraSoiAngelo_111_FD_133939 | JGI IMG/M metagenome (GOLD analysis project Ga0066662, IMG submission 133939) | Grasslands soil microbial communities from the Angelo Coastal Reserve, California, USA - 14_0903_12_40cm | ecosystem: Environmental > Terrestrial > Soil > Grasslands | place: USA...
ACTGCGGTGCGGGCTCTTGCAGGCGCCACAGAGATTCGGCTTTCGCCCACGCAGTCGCTCATACCTATTTTCATCTTTTCTGGGTGGGACTCAAGTCCCATGTCCGACTGCGGTTAAAGGTGTGGGGTTACCAACTGCCACTAGCACCCCCGCCACCGGAGCTGCCCCCGCCAAATCCGCCGAAGCCACCCCCACCCCCAAATCCACCACCGCCGCCCCAGCTTGCGCCGCTGGAACCACCACCGCCAAACCCTCCCCAGAAGAAGGGCCCACCCCACCCGCCGTAACGCCTCCTGCCAAAGAGAAAGCGGAATACCAGGGGAACAACCAGAAACAGGATAAGCCACAACAGGGGAAAAGACTCATTAGAGCGAGGACGCCGACGGGGAGGCGCACGGCTGGATTGCACGTCAAGCGTGACGCCAGCATCGGCAGCAATGGTCTCAGCAATCGACCGAGTAACCTGCGCCAGCGCTGGACCATATTGATTCTGTTTCAACAGCGGGACAGCATCCCGCCAGAACCCGCCAACCTTGCCGTCTGGCAAGATAGGCTCCAACCCATAGCCGACCTCTGTGCGGTAGCGATGGTCATCCACAGCCAGCAGCACCAGCACCCCGCGGCTGGTACTCTTAGCACCTATGCCCCACTGCTTGTAGAGATCAACCGCATAACCCTCAATATCAGCGCCATCCAGGGAATGCACCGTAACCACAGCAATCTGCGCTTTAGCCTTCTGCTCAACCTGCTGCGCAAGGGCCGTAATCTCCTGCGCCGAAGTCCCATCCACCACCCCGGCGAAGTCGTTGACGTAGCCGGTGGGGTGGAGGGTCTTGGGAGTTTCCGTTGATATAGCAAGGCCCGACGCAAGTAGAACGATAGTGAACAGATTGGTTGGAGTGCGCCGAATGGCCATCTAGAACATTCTAAATTGAACAAACTATCTGACTCTCAGACTACACGATTTACGACAAGCTTCGCATGAGTTAAATACAAATTTAGAGATATTTAAGCTGTATTGGATCGTAGAAGAAACCTCATGTTAACCATCAATAAAAAGTGCTTATCATTGAATGTAAATAGGTTAGAATGCACCAATCCTAGTTCACGCTATGGATCCTCAAGAGTAATGTCAGACGAAGAATTACTGCGGCTTTGTCTTGCCTCCCAGGATGAAACTTTATGGGCCGAATTTGTGCGCCGTTTTCAGCCTGTGATTGCCGGCGTTATTTTCAAACGTCTCTCCCGCTGCCCACGATGGATAGACCGCACCGACGTGGATGACTTGGTAGGCGATGTCTTTCTTAAAATCTGCAGGGAGGGTTTCAAGGCCCTGCGCAGCTTTGAATTTCGGCATGAGAACGCCTTACGTGCCTATTTCAAAGTTGTGGCAGCCAATGTGGTAGAAGACGATATGCGCAAAAAGAACAGCGATAGAGTAGGCGGCGGAGAGGCGGCGGAACATATCGATGATCTTCCCCAGCCCCCGTCGGACCGTTCCAGTGCTGCCGAGTCGATCTTCAACACTCTCAGGATGAATGAGATTGAAAAATGCCTGCAACAGCGAAAAGGCGAACCGAACTTTGGCCGCGACTACAAAATTTTCTGGCTCTACTTCCGTGAAGGGTTCACGGCCCAGGACATCTCACAACTTCCCGATATCGGCTTTAAAAACGCGAAAGGAGTAGAGAGCGCACTGCTGCGCCTGAGTATATGGGTGAGTGAATGTCTGGGCCTTTAGCGCCGCAGTTTTCCTTTTCGCGCGTGGGAACGCCCATCAACGCAGGCAATTTTAAGACGATTCAGACAAACATTTAACATTAGTTTACCAATTTCGCAGTTTATCTGTATTTGTTCAAGAGCCGGGGCATAATTAAGATTCATTTGAAAGGATGGAACGCCTGTTCTACGTTCATAATTAGGAGATAGAGCGCAGTGGACCAGCTATCTGAGCATTTGAGCAGTGCTCAAATTCAGCAGTACGGGAAACGGGCCTCCAGCGCGGGACCGGAGACAAAACAGCGGGTGGAGAAGCACCTTGCTGACTGCCCTTCCTGCCGCAGCCGTGTGCTCGAATTCCAGCGCACTCAGTTCGCATTGCTTCCTGACCTGAAGATGAAAACGATACCCACGTCGGAGTGTCTCAGCGAAGATGAGATTCGCAACCTGGCGGCAGGGCTCTGCACTGAACGGATCGCCCAAAAACTCAAGCTCCACGCCTCCACTTGCGACCGTTGTGGCCCGCTACTGAGCGAATACACGGAAGACTTTTCCGGCAACTTCACTCCCAAAGAGCAGGGCATCCTCAATCAGTTAAGCAGCGGCTCACCCACGTGGCAGCAGCAGACTGCGAAGGAGATGCTGAAGCAGGCAACGCCCTCTCCTCCACCACGCTGGACTTTCTTGTGGAGATGGGCTCTGATCCCCGCAGCCACCGCCGCCTGTGCGATCATAGTTTTCAGCATCTGGTACACCCAACGCGACACCCCGGAAAAAGTAGGGGAACTGCTGGCTCAAGCGTACCCGGAGCATAGAACGACCGAGATGAGATGGCTGGGAATGGCGTGGGGCGAACCGAAGGAAACCTTGGGCCCGGCCAATTTGAACAAACCACGACCTCTTCTTGCCGCGAAAGACGCAATCCAGCGGCAAACCCCAGAGACTCTCGGAAGAACGGAATGGCTCCATCTACAGGCCCAAAGCGAAATCCTGGGTGGCACGCCATCAACACGACTAATCGAAGATTTAACCAAAGCCACGCAGTCCAAACCAGCTTCGCAGTCCCTTCTGTTTGATTTGGCTATAGCAAATTTCCGCATGGGCGAAATTACAGACGATCGCAGTTATTATTTGCGGGCGAAGGCCGTCCTCGAGGAAATGCTTGCTTCCTTTCCGCCTAGTTCCGCTGCCCTGTTCGATCGCGCGGTTGTCGAGGAACATTTGCAATTATGGAACCAAGCGCTGGCTGATCTCAACCGATGTTTGCCCCTGGAGAGCGATCCAGCATGGTCTGCCGAGATCCAAGACAAAATCAGGAAACTCGAAGGTCTTCGCTGACGCTGAAACCGGCGCGGCTTGTCGACTATACTCATTCTCCCAAAGATGAGACCACATCTGTGGAAAAGCTGTATCGGCTGCATTCTTCTGGCTGGCATCGGCCTCATGGCGCGTCCATTCCGCGGATATTGGCTTCTTCATTCAGCACAAATCGAGAGCGACAGACTTTATGCCAACTTTCGGCCTTTCCTATATCGCTGGGTTGGCGTTCCTTACGCCAACAGCAACGGGTTAGGTTCGGCTAACTGCACCCCCGTTCCGGACAACGAGACCATTAAGTTCCGGTTGCAAACAGCCGAAGCCGAAGACATTCTGGGAGTCTCTGATACATCGATGCGTCTGCGAGGGCGAGCAGCCCTCCTTACCTGCCAGCCCGAAGAGAGCATCAGCCAATACCAACGTGCCCTTCTGGTGAGTCCCGACAATCCCGGCCTGCACCTGGAACTCGGAATCGCGTTTGCTTTAAATGCAAATCCGACGAATCCTCTGGAGTATGAAAACGCTCTGGAGCACATCTTGAAGGCCGACCAGATAAGGAGCAGCCCGGAGTCTCTTTATGATTCGGCGCTTTTGTTTCAGCAGGCGCAGCTCCGCCTGCAAGCGCGCCAACGATGGGCCGATACAGCCGCCGCAGAGCCCCTCGCGCAATGGAAAGCAGATTCAAATCAGCGATTGATGGCACTGCAGGATTTCCTATGGACGCGCAAGCGGCAAATAATTTCCTTATCGTCGCCGGCTTCTTACCTCGCCGCCGACGAACAACAACAACGAGAGGGCGAAGAGTTCGCGCTCGATAGGGCCACTCGAGAGTGGCTGGCCGAAATCGGGCAGTCTCTGGACGCCGCCAAAGCTGTTCAATATTTGGGCACTCTACTGCACCAAGACCGTCACGACGACTGGGTTCTGAATCTTCTCAAGATGAAATCTTTACCCGCAACTACGCGGGCACTGACCGATTTGACAGAAGCCGTTCGGTTGAACCTGAAAGGAGAGCACCGTCGCGCAGCCGAGGTCGCGAAATCGGCGGAAAAAATCTTTACGAAATACCATAACCAGGCTGGCGCGCTTCGTGCTCGGCTTGAAATTGTTTATTCTCTTGACCGCCAAGACAATGCCGATGATTGTTTGGCCACGCTGGGAATAAAGCGGGGGGATCCAGAAACTGAGGCAAAGCCAGGAGATCTGGAAATTAGGGCGAAACAAAAAAAATACACCTGGATAATGGCCCAAGCCAGGCTTGAGCACGTCGGCTGTCTGACGCGCAAGAGACGCCAGGACATCATCGCGTTCAGAAATGCCGCGTCTGACTTGGTCATCAGTACCGGGTATTCCGGCCTGGCCCTGCGCTCACTCGGTTTTCTGACCGAACCTTATGTAGCGGCGGGTTCCAGGTTGATGATTTGGCGTCGAGCACAGCAGGGCTTCACGACCTTCTGGTCGACGCCTTTGCCCATCATTCGCGTCTACTCGTTTTATTACACCCTGGCCAATTCCGCTCGGAACGCCGGAAATCTGCACGCAGCTCTGGCCGTATTGCGTGAGGGCACTTTGATGCTGGAAGGCTCCAGCTTGTATCTGATTCGGGGAATCCTGCTTTCCAGTCTGGGGCAGTGGGAAATGGAGGCCGGCTTTACCCAACAGGCCGACCTTACCTTCGCCGACATGGCCAATGAATTCAAGCAAGTGGACCCGAAAGAAATAGCCCAGGTATGGGACGAAGGCGAAGTCGCCCATGCGGAAGCGCTGGTCGCGACCGGCCATGCCCGCGATGGCCTGGGGCTTCTCCAGAAACGAACTCAGGGTGTGAGTTGGCCCTATCCGCACCTTAACCCCAATTTGCGTCGAGTGCTTCTTCCCGCCTTCGGCAATGCTTATCTTCGCATCGGTGCATTGCAGGACTCCTGCCAATTTTTCCTCCAATCGATTATTGAAACCCAAGACAAAATGGCAACGGTCCAAAGCCAAGCACAACGCGACGATGCTTTACGAGAAATCGAGTCCTCATGGCGCGGTCTGACGGCCATCAAGCTGGGCCTGCATCTTCCGTTGGAAGCCCTGGCTGTGTGGGAAACATTCCGTTCTGGACGCAATCCTCAAATTCAAAGCTTTATCTCTCCCAATTGTGAGCCGGCCGCCTCTCCGCCCAGCTTCGCTCTGCCAGAAGATCGGATCGCCTTGGTATATGCATTTCTGCCCACCAGCGGGCTTTCGGGGTGGCTGATCGGGAACGGCAAAGTCGAGCAGAAGCATCTGGACAGTACCGGTCTCAAGGAACGAGTGGAGAGATTGTCGACCCTGATTTCCGATCCAGACTCTTCGCCGGAGGAGATTTCATCTCTCAGCACCGAACTCTACCGGTTGCTGCTGGCGCCTTTTGCCGGCAGCCTCCCATCTTCCGGCACGCTGATCATCGATCCCGATCGTGAGCTTGCTGCTGTTCCCTGGAACCTGCTGGAAGAAAAACCCGGTCATCCGCTGGTGGAAAGATTCGCGATCGCGCAGGTGATTGGTATTCTCGATCTGGGAAAGCCCGCTGAAGAGATACAGGCTGGCCTAGAGAGCGCGCTTATCTTCGGCCCCCCTGTTCTTTCCGCAGATCTGACTTACAAGTACCCTTTTCCGCATCGCGCTGCCGAAGAAGCGGAGATCCTGCATCGCCTGCTGCCAAATTCACATCTCTTCCCGAGAGAGGAAACGAATTTCCAAATCTTGAAGGCCTATGCTTCACGAGGAACACTCTTCCATTTCGCCGGCCACACCATCAGTAATGGTGGGTTTTCTGCTCTGCTGCTTCCTGAAACTCGCGGGAGCCCGCCGGACACACAATATACCGCTGCCGAGCAGATTGCAGAGCTGGACCTGCGCCAAATGAAAACCGTTGTTTTGGCGTCATGCTCGTCGGGAACTGGCGAGAAAAACGGGACTGTGAATCTGGATAGTCTGGCCCGGGCCTTCCTCGAAGCCGGGGCGCAACGGGTTATCGCCGCAGGCTGGGACGTGAGTTCTGCCCGGACGGAAGAGCTCATGACATCTTTTTATGAACAACTTAAGTACGGCAAATCCCCCGCCGAAGCCCTCCGCCAAGCCGAACTCCAACAGCGGCAGAAGACGCCGCACCCTCACTATTGGGCGGGATTTCAGATATTCGGTGAGCCGTAAACAAAACCGGTCAACGAATAAATAGAGTGGCTTTTAAAGGGAAATCGATATAGCCGCCGTTTTTTTTTAATGATTGCAAGACAAACCCGGGGGCGAAACAACAAAATCGCTGTTGGACCCGTAAGGTATGAGGGGAGAAATGGCTAACATTCTATTCGTGGCATTTCATGGCTTGATATGCCTAGTAGATGGGCGATTTACCAGCGACAATGTCGATCGCGGTTTCAAAGCATACGTTTTACGCGATAGCGATAACGAACATAAACAGATGTATGGCGATTTCCTGGCCGAGCAGGAGTTTTTGCTGGCACCAGGCGAGAATTTCCCGATACGCCTCGAATTTAGCGATGAACTTCAGGCAGGCCCAAAAACCACGATTTTGAAGACTGACCTGAATCCTGTCGTGAAGCTACCCGGCTTTCCCGTCGACACTTCTTCGAATGTGCTTGCCGTGTTCACGTTGCCGCGACCCCAACAAATCGACTATGCCCTCAGGGGCACCATAACCTCAGGCATGCTGGTGGACCAGCACAATCGCTTGAGCGCTCCACCGACGCGAATCTCAGCAATTCGATTTTTTCAATATAAGTTTGATCAGCAGGCCAACGTAAAGCTATTCCAGGGAAGAAATCCCGTCTGGGAATGTCCTGACTTGGCAACAACCACCGGAAACGACAACATCGCGGTGTTTCACATCTATAACGAACCTCTGCTAACCATCAATCCCAAATCCGCCGCAAACGACCATAACGTGAAGGAGTTCAAGGACAGCATGGATTTCTTGGGCGCCGATGTGCGGATCACGTCTGCGGCCCAGATAGATCCAGGATCACTTGGGCCCCTCCCTCCTGGGATTCTTGCGGAAGAGAATGCTGCCTTGGACGTGCGCCGCAAAGGCATTGTTCAATTCGTTCACGATCGTCGTATCGGAGCGGGCTTTGATCTCGGAGGCGCGGGGGGATCACAGGTATGCGGTGGTGGCGATGGCACAATAGTGTGATCACAAGCGCCCACAGCGCGGAGAGGAAAACATCATGGACATACAAGAGATACTTAAGCCCATCGACGACTTGTGGAACCGCCAGCATGTGGCAGGCGTAGCCCATCTTAACGAGCTCGCCCAACCCCCATTCGGAAGTTGGCATGGCTATGGCTGGCGCAAGGAAGCAAACGGCGTGGTGGTAAGCCCGTTTGTGGACGACCCGGAGAACATGGTTGCCCTAGTAGCGAAAATCAAGCAATTGGTTCCTCAGGAAGTCACAGTGGAAGGCCTTGTCACCCCTCGTTTTCGAGAGATAGGCGGCGGTGTTCCGCAGCAGTTGCCCAATCTCGATACCTTTCAGCCGGGAAATATAATTCTGCGCGATTGCCGTTCCGCGCATAACGGAACCATCGGCGCCTTTCTCACGGCTGGCGATGGCAGCATCTGGCTGCTCTCCAATCGCCATGTAATGGCGGGATGCTCAGGCAGTCAGCTTTTAGGAGCAGGCCGTATTGAACTGGGAACGGACGTGCGTTCCGTGGACAAAAGCAATTTGGTGGATGCAAGCGTAGTCAAGATCAATGATCCATTACAGGTGAATCCGCACTTTGAAGAAGTTGGCCCAGTGCAACAATTCGCCCCCCAAGCACTTTCCAAGCTGCTCAATGAAACGCCCCTAATCGGCAATGAAAAGCCCCCGGTCAGCAAATTCGGTAATATCACAACATTGACCAATGGGAAGCTGGTCTTACAGTGCGCGAAGGTGGAGATAGTGGATTTAAACCGCATGGTAAAGAAATTTGTCGATCAACTTGCGATCGTCTCCGACGGCGGCTTGTTTGCCCAGCCAGGAGACTCAGGATCGCTGATCATAAGCAACGAACAGCCGATAGGACTGCTGTTTGCCGTGAGCGACCACGTCATCGAAATCCCGGAGAACCAAAGCCTCAAGCCGCCTTTTTATCTCGCCAACCGGTTGGACAACGTGATTCAAGAACTCTCGAATCAGGAAGTTGTCGGGTTGCCTTTGCAGCTTATGCTTGATAAGAAACAAGCAATGGCCGCGAGATAGGCTGATGGTGCCTTCCATCGCGTTTCTAAGCAGTACTGAAGATAATCAATATGCCTAAAAAAATAACGTGCAAAAGGAAAAAGCAGATCCTCCCAAGAATATTCTTTATGTCGTTCTGCATGGCCTGATTTGCCTGGTCGATGATGGCGACAAGTTTACTGGGTACTTGCTTGACAGGAGTAATGATAAGTTTATCCAACACGTTTACAAAGGCGGCGACTTTGGCAAGGAAAAGGAAAAGGACCTCGAGAAATCCGAGATTTTGCAGCTTAAGGGCGTGGATGATACAGGCAATGAGAGGCTATCTGCGAAGATGAATCCAGTTCTGAAAAATCCCAAGCCCAAAGATCAGACTTTTTTTGCACGGAACAGGATCATTCTGAAACGCCCGAATGCAATTCTGCATTTTGTCTGTGGCGATCCAGGAGATGCTCTCAAAGACCCGAAAAACGAGCTTAAAGAGAAGCATTGTCTCATTTCCGGAACACGGGTCTTTCAATATTCTTTTAAAAACTATAATGATGTGAATGTATCTGGAGATAAATCATTCTCATGGAACTGCCCCAATGCGGCAGTGGCAGTCTTCCATCTCTACAATGAACCGGAAGAGGACCCTGGTGGAGTCCGCTCGCTCCAGCATAGTTTGAATGAATTCAATGACAGTTTGGGCTTCATGCAGGCGGACCAAGTGCAACTGACGAATGCGGTTGTGACTGCGACCTTCGGAGACAGGCTGCCCCCGGGACTCACAGCCGACCAGGTTTGCGCATTGGCGGTACGTGACAGGGTTGCGGCGGCGCTTAAAAAAAGGAGCCGAAAAGAAGAAGAAGAATTTATCATCACGTATGGGAAGGACGACCGGGGTGGCGGCGGAGGCACGCAGGTGTGCGGCGGCATCAATGGATGATTCTAGTCATTGGTGTTGTATCTGCTGGGAACAGATGCCATGCCAAAGGCAAGGAATTTGAAAATGCATTCGATTGATCAGCAGACTGAGCCATTGAGTGCACTGCCGGATTTTGCCGCTCAGGTTGTTTGCGTATCCCCGGCAATTCTGCGTGATGGTACTGCGAGAATTACAAGATTGGATGCGCGGAGTTTCGCGTAAGGCCATTCTGGGATGAATCCCAATCCATCTACATCAAGCACAACTGACGTGCAGGGCACCAAAGCCCGTTCACGGCGATTCAGTGCTGCCGTATCGGGCAGAAGCCATCCTGTTAAGAAAGGGCGTCGTCGGGCTAAATAAATTTTATCCTTCACTGGTGATGATGGAATGTCTCTTGAACCTGGCATCATCGTGCGCGGGATAGTCCGTCCGGTAATGCGCTCCGCGGCTTTCTCGGCGGGCCTGGGCGGAGCGGGCGATCAGCATGGCGGCGGTATGGATATTTCAGGCTTCGCATGCCCGGCGCGATCCTGGCGCAAGCAAGCGGTCGGCGGCCTGCAGTTGCCTCCAGAGCTTCTTTTAATGTTTGGCCTGAACGGACGATCCCGGCCTTGTTCCACATCAACTTCTGGATCTCACGGATCAGGCGTCAGGACTGTCTGCTCCACTGCCTGTAGGGTACTCATCGGCTGTCGCCGAAAGGTTCTTTATCTCACATAATGCATCCCGCATGGCTTCGCCCGTTCGCGCCCCGAATACAAGGCCTTTCAGCAGGGATTGGCCTCAAACCATTGCCAGGTGGTTGGCGGGATAGCGCTTGGTCCCCCAGATGATGAAATCAGAAAGGTTCTGCGGGTCTCCGGCGTGATTGGGAGAGAATTGCTCAACCCGGCTATTATAGAGAGGCCCAAAACTTTCACTGCTGTCGAAATAAATACCGCTTGGTTGAGTTCTTAGGTACGGTGTAAAACTGTGCGACTACATTGATGCTGTCAGTGGCGGCTGCCTTCATCTGCTTCAACGAGTCCACAGCGAAATTGTCGAGATTGTTATCAGCTGCGAGATAGACCATTACGGTCCAGGGTTTTAGTGGCGTCATACACTTCTCCTTTTCCTTGGGGTGAAAATTCAGGGTTTTGCATTTTTTTTGGCAGAGATAACAGAGAAAAATCTTGGGAATACCCTTTTGCTGGATGAGACTTTTTTCAAAACATTTCAGACACTACGTTGTATGGAAAACATTGCAGGGTAAATTGCGAATTAGCTTTTGGAAGAAGAAACCTCGAGAAGTACCTGTGGGTTGTCCATAGCTGTAGGAGATGGAGTTTCTACCGATCTGTTATCACTCTGCTTTAATATTCTGCTGGTGCAGGAATTGGCAGTTCAAGGCAGAACTTCAGATCGTTAAAGCAGTTCCAGAAGTGGTGTAGCCCACATCCATCAATGAGCCGTGCCCGTGCCACGTCTCAAAGACGTGCTGAGCACCGTCTCTACGGCAACGTTCGTTTTGCCGGGCTACAGCTTTGCTGGAAATGCACCAGCTATGAACTTGCCGAGAATCGAGCCCTCACCGTGCGGATGAAGACTGCATTGGCCTTCTCGGACACGAACTCCAGCGGCGACCTGCCGGTTTTCCAGGCCAGCCACAAGGTAAAGAAAATCAATACCACGGTCATCAGGATGTTCGGCCAGGCATTCAAGGCCCATTGGCCATGCCATGTAAGCTGGAGAGAGTTTGAAAATGGAAAGAGATAGGGAATGGGCCATTGATATCCGTCCGGCCCACGAGCGCCAATGACGTCACAGAACAAATGCAGGTGAAAGCTGAGGAACACCAGCAGGGCCGTCTTCCAGCGCTGTCTGGCCAAGAAGAAAGCAGCCGTAGTCACAATGAGAGCGAAAAGCAACGTATGCAAGGCGTGGTGGTATTGCGAAAACCATAGCACGGGATGAGCTGAGTTTCGCGTAAGCAGTTCCGGGATAAATCCCAGCCCATCCACATCAGGAAGGATTGCGGCGCATACTACCAGAGCACGTTCACGACGTTCCAGAGCTGTGGTGTTAGCCAGGAGCCATCCTGCCAAAAAGTGGGTTGCCGGACTCAAAACTCAGTTTTACCTCTTATGCTGGGCACGAACCACTTCTTCAATTCGAATTGGTACGAAGCCCATCGTTCTCCCATTATGTCGCAGTTTTGGTGCAGGTTCATTGGCCCTGGTGAAAAATTCAGTCTGCTGCACGATTCGAGCGCCCAGTTCTATTATCTCCAGTGTACAGTTTCAGGATAATGGCTATCGAAATTCATGAGCTTTTGCACCGCCTGGAACGTCACCGCGGCTCATTTCCCACCCGTCTTACTGAAGAAGTAATAGCCAGAAAAGACGAAGCAATTCCTGCTTTTTTGAAGGTACTTGAGGATGTAGATAATAACCCGACTCTCTGGGCTGAGGATCATGAGCGGATGATCCACATCTTCGCCATGTATTTCCTGGCGCTATTTCGCGAGACGAGTGCCTATCCTTTGATGGTGCGAATTTTTGCGCGTCCCGGCGAATTCGCGTTTGATTTAGCAGGAGACATCATCACCGAGGACCTCAACAGGATGTTGGCATCGGTTTCCGGTGGCGATACCTCAGGCATCATTTCGCTCATTGAAAACGAAGAAGCCAATGAATGGGTACGCGGTTCGGCAATCAGGGCCATGGTTTCCCTCGTGGCTGCCGGTTGGCGTCCCCGTGACGAGGTGATGGCGTACTTGGTTCAGTTGTTCCTGAGGATGAAACGTGAGCCGGGCGAACAGTGGAATGCGCTGGCCAACGCCTGTGCTGATGTCTGGCCGCAGGAAGCGCTTGACGAACTGAACCGCGCATACAGAGAAGGGTTAGTGTATCCGGGGAGCATCTCGTGGAAGAACATAGAACAAGCATTAGCCCTGGGCAGGGAAGGGTGCCTGCAGAAGTCACTGTACGAGGACCCTCTTATCACCGATGTTGCCAAAGACATGAGCGGGCTAGGCTGGTTTAGGAAGCCGGAGCAGCCGGAGCCTGCAAAATCTTACACTGAGCCCCTCAAGCCGGTCTCTTCCGTGAATCGCAGCAAACCGAAAATCGGCCGCAACGATCCCTGCCAGTGCGGAAGCGGCAAGAAATTCAAGAAATGCTGTGGCGCCAATTAGGCGTTGTTATTCAAACCTGATCGCACCATTGGCAGCGAGGGAATGCTTCTTGAACTTGGCATCATCGTGCGCGGGATAGTCCGTCCGGTAATGTGCTCCGCGGCTTTCTCGGCGGGCCTGGGCGGAGCGGGCGATCAGGGTTGCAACGGTATGGATGTTTCGGGCTTCGCAGGCCCGGCGCGAAGTTGGTGCAGGCAGGCATTCCCCGGCGGACTGCAGTTGCTCCAGCGCTTCTTTCAAGGTTTGGCCTGAGCGGACGATTCCGGCCTTGCTCCACATCAGTTGCTGAATCTCGCGAATCAAGGCGTCCGGATCAATGTTTGCATCCTGCGCCGGAGTCTCCCGGGTCGCTGCTGAAGCGTCCTCTAACTCGCACAACTCATTGCGCATCGCCTCACCGGCTCGGGCGCCAAAAACCAGGCCTTCGAGCAGGGAATTGCTGGCCAGGCGGTTGGCACCGTGGACTCCGGTGCAGGCGGTCTCGCCTGCGGCATAGAGGCCGGGCAGGCTGGCACAGCCGTGCAGGTTGGTGCGCACTCCTCCCATCAGATAGTGCGCCGCCGGACGCACTGGAACCTCGTCTACGGTGATATCGATGTTGTACTGGAGGCAGGTCTGATAGATGCGCGGGAAGCGTGTCTTGATGTGGTCAGCCTTGAGGTGCGTGAGATCCAGGTAAACAATGGGTTCCTTGAGACGGCAGACCTCCAGCTCGTGAGCGATGGCCCGTGCGACTACGTCACGCGGCGCCAGTTCGGCCATGTCGTGATACTTGGACATAAACCGGTGCAATTCGGCGTTGCGCAGCACCGCGCCCTCGCCGCGTAATGCCTCAGAAAGCAAAAATCGCGGGGTATTTTTCAAGTACAGGGCTGTCGGGTGAAACTGGACGAACTCCATGTCGCTGATCTCGGCGCCAGCGTGGTAGGCCATGGCTACGCCGTCGGCAGTGGCTACCGCGGGATTCGTGGTGTTGCTGTAGACCTGTCCAGCGCCTCCGGTGGCCAGCAATACCGAAGAGCTTTTCACTATGTGCAGGCTGTCCTGAGGTGCGATCAACTGTACTCCGGCTATGCGGCCATCTTCTACGTGCATGGCGGAGATGAATTCGAATTCACAAAAGGAGATATTCTTGAGCGATGCGGCTTTGGCATACAGAGCGCGGCCGATCTCGCGTCCGGTCGAATCGCCATGCGCATGCAGGATGCGGTTGCGGCTGTGCGCTGCCTCACGGGTAAATGTCAGCCTGGTGCCGTTGCGGTCAAACTGGGTGCCCCATTCGATCAGTTCCTGGATGCGTTCCGGCCCTTCTTCCACCAGCACCTGTGCAGCTTTGGGGTTCACAATACCATCACCGGCATTAATGGTGTCCTGAAGGTGCAGGCTGATCTCATCTTCGTCGCTTAGGGCAACGGCGATGCCGCCCTGGGCATATTGGGTGGCCGATTCGGTCAACTCCTGCTTGGCCAGCACCAGCACCTTGCCGGCTTCTGCCAGGCTGATGGCAGCCCGCAACCCGGCGACACCCGCGCCCACAACAATGAAATCCACCTGTGCGGGAAGCTTCTTCATGCAGAATTGAGAATCATAACACTCGCGGAAATTGGAAAATGGGCAAGTCGGTAATTGGGTAAAGTCAGAACCTCCAGATGGTGCGGAGACCTTGGTAAGCCAGATTGTCCGGGTCTTCATTTTATCCATTTACCAACTTACTCATTTACCCAATCACTTCGCCGCTTGTCTCCCTGGAATCTAGCCCTCGCCCTGCTGAAAAGCCGTTTCAATGAACGCACTACCCAGCGGATAGCGAAGACGATCAGCACCAGGGCGATGATCACGATGATCGCGGCAATCACCGGATGCCTCGTAGCAAACCAAGTGAGTGAGACTGCGGCTACGTCTTCGCTAAAGCTCAAAGCCATATTAGAAAAGGGTTCGGGGGAGGGCGTGACCGCTGCGCGTATCGCAGTTTTGCCGCTATGTGAGGCCAATGCGATCAATCCGCCCAGAGCGGCGGCTGCAATCTGGGCCACCGGTGAAAGATGCTGGGTGGCTCCATAGGAAAGCATAGCCGCCACTGGGACACGCACAAACGTATGGAGCGCATTCCACAGCAAGTCAAAGACGGGAATTTTGTCTGCAACGAATTCCAGGGTGAACAGCGCGCCTGATGCAGCAATTACCGGCCATGTTTGCACCGCATGTAGTGCTGGAGGCAGTTGCAGCGCATGGGCCTGTGCTAGCAGCCCAAGGGTAAGTGTCGTGGCATAGACGTTCAGACCGGCGGCAAAACTCGCGCCTACGACAATGGCCAGGAGCTGTTGCATTCATCCCTTTATAATGGAGTTCCTCAATGCAGATGCGTGATTTGGCGCATCCACATCGGCTAATTCCTGGATAAGAAGAAATGGAAAAGGCCGCCTCACGCGGCGGCCTTTTCAGAACTTCGGCTCGTTACAGCGTAGATTCGATCTCAAAACCCCAGGCTTCCAGCAATGGTTCCGGAATATACTTGGAGTTCTTGTTACGCCGCGCCCACTCGCGCAGGCGGGTCGAGCGAATGTATTGGTCAGGGGTGAGCTTGAATTCCTTCACCGCCTGTTCGAACGAAGTGACGATCGGGATAACCGGCCCGATGGGCTCCGGTTTACCCCAATTAGGATTACCGCGTCTTTTTGCCATATGTAAGTTCGTCCTGCCTTTGGGGGAATAAGGTATCCAAAAATAGCCTTAAATGTTTGATTCCATTCGGCTGTTTCTGGATTCAGCTTGTACCGAAAAATCCGGGCCCAGCACATCACAGTGAGTCCCAAACCTCAGGTCAAAAACTGATTATTATATACGTAAATCTGTAGATTCGGTGGTTTTAGCAGGAATATTTTTACGTAAAAATGTATATTGTCTTGAACAATATTAAATTTTTATCCGAACCACCAGGGACTTATTAGGAACCAATCTGGATGACTGTGGATAAGCGGGCCAGTTTTAGCAGGCATCGTTGACGGGAACATCTAAGCCAGGTGCACCCTGATTGCAGCATTTCGCGACGGTTAAATCCGGTACAAATGACAAACGTGCGACAGCATGAAAATAGACGGCTGAATGAGAGTTCCATAGAATGGACAAAAGGCCGGGATGGCGGAATTGGCAGACGCAGCGGACTTAAAATCCGCAGCCCTTAAAAGGGGCGTGGGGGTTCGAGTCCCCCTCTCGGCACCAAAACACCATCGCAACTTGTACTCATTCTGACGTAATTCCGGTCTCGTCTCCCGACATTCCTTGAATCTCGTAGGAAATAAGTGTGTTTCCCATCGACTACGACTTTGTACGGATGCTGATCAACTCGATCAATGCCAATCCTTTTTGAAGAAGATCTCCATCAGCTTCACTTCGAATTTGGAAACAATTTTGCCAGGCAATCGGCCAGAGTTTTTACTTGTCGATTCAGCTCTGCCAGTCCAGGAGTTTCAAAGTCCATGTCGCCGCCTTCGAGATCGTGAGTTACGTCTTTCAGGAGTTCGGTGGCCATGCTGACGCGTTCAGCCATGACTTGGGGCAGCAACAGGTAAGGATCATTGCCTTTGCCCTGGGCTTCCAACCATTGCTGGACGGCGGCCGAAGCCTGCCGCGCACGTTCTGAGGCGTTGCGGAATTCCACCAGCACTTTCACGTTGATCATGCCAGTCTTGACTGAGCTTTGCAGGTCTCTCAATTCCTGGTCGGTCTTTTTCAGCCTTGAAGCAATTTCCTGGGACTGCGCTGGGATGTTCTGCGGCATAACTATCTCTCCTCATAAACAGGGTCGTACTTCGCATAGGGTACGTTTACCGGCGGGAGCAGTCCACGTTACTGCAGTCACCACAGGGGCAAGAATGAAGCAAAACTTTTTCGCCGCTGATGAACGCTGATGACGCTGATCTTAAAAGGTTTGGACATTGGCTATTTGCTAGCTGCCACGATTATTTCTGATAAATTAAAAGAATCCAGATGCCTACGACGCCCTCGCCTACCTTTCAGGAACTTATCCTGCGGCTCCAGAATTTCTGGGCAGAGCGCGGCTGTGTGCTGCAACAGCCCTATGACATTGAAGTCGGCGCAGGCACCATGGCTCCGGAAACTTTCCTCAGGGTGCTCGGCCCTTCTGCTTACAAGGTGGCTTATGTGCAGCCCTCGCGTCGGCCTGCTGATGGACGTTACGGCGACAATCCCAACCGGCTCTACAAGCACTTGCAGCTTCAGGTCATCCTCAAACCTCCGCCGGAGAACGTGCAGGAGCTATATCTGGAATCATTGGGCGCGCTGGGCATCGATCTGCGTAAGCATGACCTCAAGTTTGAGGAAGACAACTGGGAGTCACCGACGCTAGGCGCCTGGGGCATTGGCTGGCAGGTGATGCTCGATGGCCTGGAGATTACGCAATTTACCTATTTCCAGCAGTGCGGCGGCGTAGACCTCGATCCCATCTCTGCTGAGCTCACGTATGGACTGGAACGCATCGCGGCCTTTCTTCAGGATGTGGACAGTATCTATGACATCGTCTGGGCGCGCGCTCCGCACAGCGGACAACCGGTTTATTACCGTGACGTCCGCCACAAGGAAGAGCTGCAGCTTTCCGTCTATAACTTTGAAGCTGCTGACGTGGAAAAGGCGTGGAAGCACCTGGAGCTGTATGAATCTGAATGCCAGGCGCTCATCACTCAGTTCAACGCGCTCAATAATGACAAGAATGCCAGCGCCTTTGAGAAGCAGCATTTCCCGCTGCTGGGCGCCTATGATCTGTGCCTCAAGTGTTCGCACCTGTTCAACATCCTCGATGCCCGGGGCGCCATCTCGGTGACGGAGCGCGTCGGTGTGATTGCCCGCATTCGCCAGCTTGCCGTGGGGCTGGCCAAAGCTTACCTGGCGCAACAGTCAGCACAGCCACAACCTGAAAAGCAGAAGAAAGAAGGAGCAGCCTGATGCCTGACTTTCTGCTGGAGATCGGCTGCGAAGAGATTCCTGCGCGCATGATCGATGCTGCCCGTGAGGAATTAGCTAAACGGGTCATAGATATGATCAGCCGCGAGCGCCTGGGCACATCGCCCGGGATTAGTGCATTTTCTACTCCGCGCCGACTGGCGGTACTGGCTTCTGGTATTGCGGCTTCACAGCCCGACATCGAAGAGCAGGTCACAGGGCCATCCGTAAAAGTGGCATTCAAAGATGGCCATCCTACGCCTGCCGCTGAAGCGTTTGCAAAGAAAGTCGGCGTGGAGGTTGGTAGGCTGGAGCGAGTCACCAATCCCAAGGGTGAATACATTGCCGCCACGGTGACCAGGAAAGGGCGCAGTGCCAGCGAGGTGCTGAGTGAGTTTCTGGGCAAAGAGATCAGCGCCATTTACTGGCCCAAGAACATGTATTGGCGGGCAGGGAAGCCGGAACGGTTTGTGCGTCCGGTGCGCTGGCTGGTGGCCATGATCGGCAGTGACATAGTCCCGCTGGAGATTGCCGGAATCAGGGCAGCCTCACATACTCGCGGACACCGCCTTCTCAACCCCGGCGAGCAAACCATCTCAGCGCCGAATCAGTATTCAGAGACGCTGAGCAAAGCCGGTGTAATCGTTACGCCCTCTGATCGCGAATACCGCATCCGCAAAGCACTGGATGCTGCTACTCGCGCGATACCCGGTGCGCGCTGGCGTGAAGACGCTGAACTGCTCAAGACGGTCGTAAATCTCACCGAATGGTCTTCTGCGATTCTCGGCAGTTTCGACCACCAGTTCCTGAGCCTGCCGGAAGAGGTTCTGGTCACGGTGATGCGCGACCATCAGAAATATTTCGCCATCGAGGATGAGTCCGGCAAGCTGGCGCCCTATTTCCTTGCGGTGCTCAATACAGATGGCGACCCTGACGGCCTGATCCGCCACGGGAATGAGCGTGTTTTGCGCGCCCGCTTCAATGACGCCCGTTTCTTCTGGGATATCGACCAGAAGACCACGCTGAAACATCGCACAGAGATGCTCAAAGCCGTTACCTTCCAGAAAGACCTTGGCAGCTATGCCGCCAAGGCTGACCGGGTTGTTGCGTTGATCTCAAAGTTGGCAGTAGACCTGGCCGGGCGCGGAACCAAGCTGGAGAGAGAGGCTGCCGAGCATGCCGGACGGCTCGCCAAGGCCGATCTGACCACGGAACTGGTAAAAGAGTTTACCGAACTGCAGGGTATTGTCGGCGGTCTGTATGCGCGCGCACAGGGACTGCCGCATTCCCTAGCGGATGCCATTTACGATCAATACAAGCCGGTTTCAATGGAGGATGCGCCCCCGCGCACGCTCGAAGGCGCAGTGCTTTCTATTGCAGACAAAGCTGACACGATTGCCGGCATGTTTGCTCTCGGACTGGTGCCCTCCGGCTCAAAAGATCCTTTCGCTTTGCGCCGCCAGGCGAATGGCATCGTGAAGACCATTGCCGAACACAAGCTGCCGGTCAGCATCACCAGGCTGCTGGCGGAAGGTTTAGGCGGTTATCACGGTAGCGAAGCCTCAAAGAAGTTTACGCAAACCGGCGAGGCCTACAGCGAGGCAGTCCGCACCTTCTTCTACGAGCGGCTGGAATTTTACCTGCGCGAGGTCCTCGGCTTTGCTTACGGCGTAGTGAACGCCACGCTGATTGCGGATGCTGATGATGTGGTCGATGCCGTGGCACGCGCCCAGGCGCTGGCGAAGGTACGTCCTTCGGTTGACTTTGAAGCGATTGCCGTCTCCTTCAAGCGCATGAAGAATATTTTGCGCCAGGCAGCAGAGGCCGGTCGCAGTGTTGCTCAGCCCTTTGCTCCTGTGGCACTCAAGGAGGATGCGGAGAAAACGCTGGCTGCGCAGATCCCCCAGGTGGCTGCCAATGTGAACGCTTTGCGCGGCAAAAGGCAGTATGAAGAAGCGTTGCTGGAGATTGCGCGGCTGCGCCCATCGATTGACGCCTTCTTCGATAAGGTCATGGTGATGGTGGAAGACGATGCTCTGCGCGCCAACCGCCTGGGCCTGCTGCAAACTCTTTTGCAGGAATTCTCCAGCATCGCCGATTTCTCGGCCGTCTAAACAGAACCAAAATCTTTACCACAGCGTGGCGAGCCACAACCAAAAACTTTTTACCGCAGAGGACGCAAAGGACGCAAAGGTAACAAAAGTAAGTTGGGGTGTATCTGATCTGGCACTGTTTCAGTTCCTTAAGACTTTTTCGGTCGCCAAAGCTGGATTGGAAAGGGGTAAGAGCAGCATGAAATGCTTCGCAGGAAAACAAGAATTTTGGATATAGCAATGTAGAGTGCGCAGGGATCGCAGAGGAAATGAGTAAATTGGCAAATTGGTAAATGAGTAATTTTGGGAAACAGATTCTTCAATTTACTCATTTACCAAATGACCCATTTACCCATTGCTCTCAGTAAGTTCTCGAATCGCGAATACGCGGAGGCCTGCAGTGGTGGACGCTCTGAATAAAGTCGAGTAGTTCGGGACGGTCACTGGCCCCCAGAAAGCTGGAGCACTTTTCACAACGCAACTCCGTGAGCTTGGCATTGCGGTTGTTGGGCACGCGCAGGAATAGACAGGTATCCCGAGTCGAATCTGCGGCACGCGAAAGATCTTTCAATTGTTACTCCAATGGTGTTTTGCAGATAATGCCACAAATCCAGAGTAGAATAAACCGTGGATTTGAAAAAAGACGTACGTTGTCCTAAAGGCCATGCTGGGCCAATAGTTGGTGAGAGCTATTTAAGAAACACTTCGGGCCAGTTATCTACCGGCGATCATACTTCTGCTGTTCGCGGGCCTCACGATTATATTTGCGCACAATTTCATGAGACCGCTCCAGTGATGCCTGGGCGATGAAGGCGCTTGCGCTCGGCGTCCCCGGCAGGAGCAGACGGGCTTGTTCTACTAATTCACGTTCATCTTCAGACAGGTAGACCCATAATCCTTTGCTCTTCGGGGTGGGTCCGCGGCGGCGGCGAGACTGCTGGCCTGTGAGATGTTTGGTCTTTGAGGTTTTCAAGTCGGTAACACTCTCCGCCCTTAATATTACTAAATATCTTCTATAACGTGGTAGTAGGTCATAACCAGCAGGGAAACCGTGGGCCTTTGGCCCTCAAGAACCGCCCGGAATTGGGTAAATGGGAAATTTGGTAAATGGTAAATGAAAACCGATAGGCCCCTCCAGTCTTTCAATGACCGACTTACCAATTGACTCATTTACCAAATCTCTTCGGTTGGCTGGCTTGCTGAACACTGTTTTGCTGTTCGTCAAAAGCCAAAAGGCAGACCCATCAAAACCTGGGTCTGCCTTGTAAGGTAACTGTTCCAGAGTGAGATTTGCTTCAGGCCGTCTTGCTGTAGGACTCGGCAGCATTAGCAGCCAGCGCCTTGGCGTGGCGGCTGGGTTGAGCATTGACAACCTTCATCTCCTGCCAGTCGTAAGGAAATTCTTTGCCGCAATCCAGGCATACCACGTAGGTGCCAGTCAGCGCAGCAGCAGGGGAGCGCCGCTGTCCTGGTCTGTTGGTAATAGGGAAACTGAACTTTTTATGCCAGCAACCGAAAAGCATATCGAGAAGATTTGCCATAAAATCACTGCACCCCCAAGGTCGGGTTGGCTTACTGCTCAGCCAATTGAATAGAGCACTTGAGTTCATAGCCTCTCGTACTCACACCCATTAGATTCAGAGTTGCCGTAAAAGGTTCGCAGCAGAGTTGCTGCCCGATTGTGGTGCAAAAACCGCGTAAAAATTACTTAATCCGAGCTAAGTGGAAGGAATCAAAAGCCGAAATGAGGGATATCGGGCCTGAAACAGGCCTGAATTCAGGGCAAGGCAGCGCGAAAAAAGAGATTCTAAAAAATTATTTTTGAAAAAATGGGCTGGATGCTGGCTATAACCAGCAGAGAAGTACCTTCGTACTGTTTACACTCATTTATGAGGACGAGCGGGTTTTGCCGGATTTACTGTGTTTGCATTTGCTGATGATGGCGTCGTGGAGTTTGTTTCGGAGGGGTTCAGGGAGTTCGAAGATCTGGTTGTCCCGGTAAATCTCGATGGTCTTCTTTGTGGTATTCATCACCACATGGCATTCGTGGCACCAATGCAAATGCTCTTCCAACTCTTCACGGACGCTCACGCTGATGGTACCGTCCAGGTAATCGGTCAACTCTTTCAGAAACTCTTTACACTTGATCACGGTTGGCCGTCTCCACCCCTCTTGGATTTGAAGTATTTTGCCAGACGTTCACGGAGTTGCAAGCGCGCACGCAGCAGCCGGGATTTTACCGCAGGAATGCTCAAGCCCAGCATCTCCGCCGTCTCCTCCGTCGAAAGTCCCTCAACATCACGCAGTACAAAGACCGTTCTGAAGCCCGGTGGCAATCCCTGAATGGTCTTCTTCAGAATGTCGCCCAGTTCAGATTGTCCATAAAGCTGTTCAGGATTGGGGCTCCAATCCGCGACCTCGCGCGGCATCGTGCCTTCTTCCGTTTCCACGTCTTCATCGATGGAAACGGTCTTGTCCGAACGCCGTTTCCGCAGCTTCATCAGCGCTTCATTCACTGCAATCCTGACCAGCCAGGTATAGAACTTTGAGTTCCCCTGAAACTGCTCAAGATTCTGATAAGCCTTGAGAAATGCGTCCTGAACTACGTCCTGCGCGTCTTCCTCGTTATGCGTGATGTGCTGCGCAATCCGGAAAATATTGCGGTCGTACCGCTTCACCAGTTCGCTGAAGGCTTCAAGATCCCCGCCTTTCGCGGCCTGCACCAGCCCTAACTCGCTGGTATCTTCTCCGGCTTTCTTTTGGATGGTTTCCATGTGGTCTCGACTCAAATTAATTTATCTTGTCTGGCCCCTGCAAGGGGTGCTGTACCTGATCGATAGCTTTATTATTTAGACGCGCTCTGTAACTTTTAGAACGGTGGCATCTCTTAATCTTGCTATGCGAAAAACTATCTTCTTTACTTTCTTAGGTTTGCTGTCATTGGCAGAGGCTCTCGGCTGCCGCTCCGGCGCTACGGAGCACATTAAAGTCACCATGAAGAAATATTCCTTTGATCCGGCGGTAATCAGGGTTAAGAGCGGAGACACAGTCGAACTGGAAGTCTCATCCGCAGATGTACAGCACGGATTCAGCGTGCCCCGGTTGGGAATCAAAGAGCCCGTGCAGCCAGGCACACCGGCGAAGATTACATTCAAGGCTCCCGCGAAGGGCGAATATGGAATTGAATGCAGCGTGATCTGCGGCCCGCATCATGAAGATATGCAGGCCAAGCTGGTGGTTGAGTGATTTCCCGTTTTTTACCGCGAAGGACGCGAAGGACGCAAAGGAAACAAAAGCAAAAGTAGTTAGTTCTTAGTACTTAGCTAAACCCAGCCCCGGGCCAATCAGACTGACTCCTCATCAGCGGTAAGGTTTTGGGTTTCAATTATGGCAATTTTGGCAATTCAGTCTTACGGTTTGCTGCCTTGAGCTCTACCAGGTATTCGTGTGACAGACGACGCGGCCAGCTTCCAGTCCTGACCTTCTTTGATCCATACCCGCATAAAGTTGTAATTCCCGCCGATGTTCTGGTTCTGAAAGGCGCCTTCGACATCGGTTTTGCCGTTGATGACCACCGTGTTTTTGTTGAAGGTGCGGATGGTCATGTCATGCAGGTAGATGTTGTCGTACTTCAGATCTTTCGAGTTATGCAGTTGAATGGCTTCGCTTCGGTTGATGACCCTGCCATCGGCATCCATGCCGACGAAGTTCTCGTCCAGATGCAGGTCCCACCAGGTAGAGTCATCGGCCAGGGCGGCGCGCCGCATGGTGTCTTCAAGCTCAAGTATTTCTTTGGAAATGTCTCTATCACTCTCTGCGGCAGGCGCTTGTGCGGCAGGCCTGGGGCGGGACTTCTTAGAGGTTTGCGCGTGCAAAACGCCAAAGACCAGCAGGACAGATAAGAGTGCGCTTATGAGTTTCATGGTTTGCTCCAAATATCTATTTAACCGCAAAGGATGCGGAGAACGCAGAGGATTCCGGGATCAAATCGCAATCACAATTACCAATTACAAATTCCCCGATCTTCCGATGTTGAGACTTCCGTTACCTAAGTGACATCCATGGAAGTGTTTTAAGATACAGGGGTGGAATAAACTTGAGCAATCCACTGGGTTGACAGTGCCCAATCAGTCCATATAATCGCGCTTTATTGAATGCCTAATCCCACTAAGATCCAGATGATTGTAGAAGAGGCGGTTGCCGCAGTATTTGAGGCAGCCCTGCCCGCGTTGCGCACCCAGATTGTCAATCGCACGGTGGAGGAGTTGCAGTCGCTAGAGCCTGCTCCCGGCAACCTGCCCTCCGATCTGCTGAATGCCGCTGCGGCCTTGATTCAGGAGTCTCCGTCGCAGGCGGAAATCCTGCGCCATCTGCTGGAAGGCGCTGCCCGCTTCTGCGGACGCGCTGCCTTGTTCGTCGTGCGTGCCGGGGCGGTCACCGGCTGGCAGGGAATTGGTTTCGAGAATAACGATACCCTCAAATCGATCAGCCTGAACGGTTCGGCTGGACCGGTTGCCCGCTCGATCCAGGAGCGCGCTACTGTAACCGGCCCGATAACCGAGCTCGACGCTGATTTCGTGACCGCCGTTGGTCCTCCGGCGGACGGCAGCTTCGTGGTGCTGCCTCTGGTGGTGAAAGAAAAGGTAGCGGCGCTGATCTATGCCGATGGAGGCGCGGTTCCCGATAACCGGGTAGATATCTCGGCCCTTACCCTACTGTGCCGGTTTACCGGCCTGTGGCTGGAGCTGACCGCCTTGCGCAAAGCGGGAATCACTGCCCCCGCCGAAGAAAGCCAGCAAGCTCAGCCTCAATCTGCGGCAACGGCTGCAGCGCCTGCGCCCCAGCCTGCTGCTGCGGCCGCGGCTGCTCCGGCAGGCGAAGAAGATGAGGTTCATAAGAAGGCCCGGCGCTTCGCCAGGCTCCTGGTGGACGAGATCAAGCTGTATAACCAAGCCAAGGTGAGTGAAGGGAAGCAAAACCGCGACCTGTACCAGCGGCTGCGGGACGATATCGAGAAGAGCCGCGCTACCTACGAAAACCGGTTTGGCAGTACCCCGGCTGCGTCCGGCAATTATTTTACGCAGGAATTAATTCGCGTTTTAGCGGATAATGATATAGCTCTGATGGGCGGGAATTTTCCGCAATAATAAATCTGTGGCCGTCCGACGTCTCTTAACCATCTCTTCATTCCTGCTCGTGCTCGTATTGGCCATACAGCCAGGCGTAAGCGGGGCTGTGCCTCAATCCAGCAAGAAAAAAACCAAGTCCAGCAAGAAGCAAACGCATTCGAGCAGATTATCTCCGGCTGCGCTGCGCAAGCTGCAGCACATGAACCGCGCGTTCGTTGCGTCCGCGGACCTCAAGCCGATGGCCCAGCAGCTACTGCAGTTCCGCCCCGCGCAGGCCTATGCTGGAGTGGAGGCGTATGCCCGCAAGCACCAGAAAGACGAAGCGGGCCCGCTGGCGTGGATGGTTTTGGGGTACGCGCACTACCTCGACAAGGATTACGCTCAAAGTCTCACTGATTTTCAGAAAGCCAATGCGCTGCAACCCGTGCTGGGCGATTATCTCGACTACCTGCGGGCCAGCGATTACGAGGGCCAGCAGGACACCACCAGTATTCTGAAAATACTGCAGGGTTTCGAGGAGAAGTATCCGGACTCGCTCTTCGTCCATGATGCCACGCTGCTCTACGCCGATGCGCAGGCTGCCAGCGGCTCTCCGCAAAAGGCGGCAGCGTTCCTGGAAAAACATCGCCAGCCAACACGCGCTGATATCGAGTTTGCCCTGGCCAAGGCATACCTGAAAGCGGGAGAGACAACCAAGGCTACGGAAATTTACCGGCGCTTGTTCTATGAAATGCCGCTCAGCCCTGAGGCGGATAACGCCGCGGTTGAGCTGCATAACATGGGCGAGGCGGTTCCAGCCGGCAGCTTTGAGCAGCGCCATGCACGCGCCTCCATGCTGCTGAAGAACAAGCGCTACACGCAGGCGGTCACGGAGTTCAGTTCGCTGGTGGAGCAGGGGCCCAGCGCATCGCTGCCGGAATTGCAGGTCGAGTTTGCTACTGCCTTGTATCGCGATCGCAAGCGCGATGAGGCGAAGAAGTTGTTTGACGCTCTCTCGCAGAATCAAAATGCCAGCGCTGAGGTGCGGGCGCAGGCGCTCTATTTCCTGGCTGAAGTGGCACGCGACAAAGATGACCGCGACCGCCACAGTCAACTGATCTCCCAACTGCGCACCCTGGCCCCCGATAGTGTTTGGTTCCAGGAGGCGCTGCTTTCCGCCGGTAACATGTACCTGCTGCGCAAAGACATGGAATCGGCGCAGCGCTTCTATGCGGAGATTTTCGAGCGGCAGCGCAATGGCCGGTTCTCTCCCTATGCTCACTGGAAGGCTGCGTGGCTGAATTACCGGCTGGGCAAAAAAGACGATGCCAAACGCCTGTTCGAAGAGCAGATTGCTTTCTATCCGGGCTCGGCCGAGGCTGCCAATGCGCTCTACTGGCGTGGACGCATGGCCGAAGAAGATCACGATCTCCCGGTGGCGCGCGCCTACTATCAAAAGCTCTCGGAAAACTTCCGCTACTTTTATTACGCCAACCTGGGGCGTGACCGGCTGATTAAGATCGGGTTTACTGATGTAGGCGAGCCGCCGGTGCTCAACAAGCTCAAGCCTCTCGGCTTGCCGGCGCAGACCTGGGAGCCTCCGGTGGATAACCTGCGCGTGAAGCGGGCGCAGGTGCTGGCCAATGCCGCCCTTTATGATTTTGCGGTAAAAGAGATTCAGGCGGCTGCGGAAGGCTCTCCGCCGTGGGAGGCCGTAGGCACCGCCCAGATTTATGCCGACTCCGGCAGCTACAACCGTGCTATTGAGACGCTGAAGCGCGCCGTGCCGAATTATTTCTCGGCTGATCTGAACCAGTTGCCGCGCCCGGTCTGGGAAAATCTCTTTCCGCGTCCGTACTGGGAAGACCTGAAGAAGCATTCCTTGCTCAACCAGCTCGATCCCTTTCTGGTGGCCTCGCTGATCCGCCAGGAGTCCGAATTCAACCCAGCGGCCTATTCCCGGGCCAACGCCATGGGCTTGATGCAACTGCTGCCCACCGTAGGCAAGGGCATGGCCAAAGAAGTGAAGCTGCGCGGCTTCAGCAATACGGAGCTGTTCGTGCCCAATATCAACCTGCAACTGGGCACGCGCTATTTCAAGCGCATGGTTGACCACTACAACGGACAAGTCGAATACGCCCTGGCCGCCTACAACGCCGGTGAAGACCGGGTGGACGAATGGCGCAAGGCGAACAACTTCAAAGATGTTGAGGAATTCGTAGAGTCGATCCCGTTCACCGAAACCCGCGAGTACGTGCAGGCCATCAAGCGGAATGCGGTGTTATATAAGCTGCTGTATCCCAAGGGATAGAAGTAGTTAGTACTTAGCAAACCCCATTCACCGCAGAGGTCGCAGAGGATGAGGAACAAAGAGAAAAGACTCTGCCTCCGAGTTCCTTGGGTCCGCATCAACGATACTTTTTCCTTTTGTCGTCAAGTGGAGATGCGATCCTTTGGGTTCTATCACTTGCAGCAATTGTGGTCACACTTCGGTGTTTGCGGGCACGACTTCCGATCGTTTTGGCACGACTTCTGAAGCGCAGGCTCCTTCTGTCATCCAGCATATAAAAAGAGGCGTAACAGCGCATGACTTCAGTCGTGCCGGTAATCCAGCTTTCGCTCCTTTTCCCTCTGCGTCCTTTGCGGTAAATCGGAGAATGCTTCTGCTCGCCTCACACTCAAGGACGAACGAGGCTGGTCAGAGGCTGAGTGCTTTATAATCCCGGCCATGTCTGCACGGAACAGTGAGGCGCGGGTGCGGCGGAGTGCTTTGGCTTGTCCGGCTAGTGATCCGGACAAGATGACCAAGGCGGCTGCGGGGGAGGCTGACCAGGTTGTCTTTGATCTGGAAGATGGCTGTGCGCTTTCGCAGAAGCTGGCGGCGCGCAGGAACCTGATTGAGGCCTTTCCTAAATTAAACTTCAAAGGCAAGATTCGGACGTTTCGTCCTAATGGCCTGCATACGAAGTTCTTCTATCGTGACGTAATCGAAGTGGTGGAGGGGACGGGGGCGCATCTGGATTCCATCCTGCTGCCCAAGGTGGAGAGCGCTACTGACATTCTGTTTGCCGACCGGCTACTGACCCAGATCGAGCAGAACACCGGGCTTGAAGCCGGACGCATCCGGCTGGAGGCGGTGATCGAGACCCCCACGGGGCTTCTTCACGTAGAAGAAATTGCCGCTGCTTCGCCGAGGATGGCAATGCTGGTGTTTGGCGTCCTGGATTATTCGGGAGCGGTGGGAGCGCGTGGGCCGGTGCGCGATCAGGCCGCCATCTATCACTATCCGAGAACGAAGATTCTGGCGGCGGCGCGGGCGGCGGGCATTGACGCCGTGGACAGCGTCACCCTTCAGGTACGCGACCTGGAGCAGTGCGAGCGCGATGCGCGGCTGGCGGCGGAGATGGGATTTGATGGCAAGTGGGCCATCCATCCGGAACAGGTGAAAGTCATCAACCGGGTATTCACGCCTACAGAGCAGGAACTGGCGCGCGCACGGGAACTGGTGGAAGCATACGAAAAAGCTGACGTGGAAGCTGGCACGGGCGTGTTCGTCTATAAGGGCGAGATGATTGATGCGGCAAGCCTGGTGGCCGAACAGAAGAAACTGGCGGTCGCACGCAAAATTCAAAACCTTACCGCTGATCACGCTGATCGAACTGATTCACGCTGATAAGACAAGGCTAACCACAGAGGACACGAAGGTTACACAGAGGTACACAAAGGAAATTGGAAAATATTTATACTCGCAGAGATCTCAGAAGTTTTCCCCCATTCCCTCTGCGCTCTCTGCGATCTCTGCGGTGAAAGGTGTTGGTTTATCAGCGCAGATCAGCGTTTATCTGCTTCATCAGCGGTAAGGTTTTCCTTCTCGTATAATTTCAATTTCTCTATGGAACTTCACAGTCAACTGAAAGCAGCTGTTGGCGAATTGTGTCGTGGTTTTCCCGATGCCTACTGGCGCGAGCTCGATGCCAGGCGGGCCTATCCCTCTGAGTTTGTCGAGACGCTCACCAAGGCCGGATACATGGCTACGCTGATTCCGGAAGAATATGGCGGGGCGGGGCTGGGGCTTACTGAGGCTGCGATCATTCTGGAAGAGATCCACCGCTCGGGTGGGAACGCGGCTGCCTGCCATGCGCAGATGTACATCATGGGCACGCTGCTGCGGCATGGATCGGCGGAGCAGAAGAAACAATACCTGCCGAAAATTGCTTCGGGCGAGTTGCGCTTGCAGGCCTTCGCTGTGAGCGAACCCACTACCGGATCGGACACCACCAAGCTGAAGACGCTGGCGACTCGCAAGGGCGACCGCTACGTTGTGAAAGGACAGAAGATCTGGATATCCCGCGCCGAGCATTCTGACCTGATGCTGCTGCTGGCTCGCACTACGCCCGTCGAACAAGTAAAGAAACGGACGGAAGGGCTTTCGACCATGCTGGTTGATATTCGCAAATCGCTGGGGCACGGACTCACCATCCATCCCATTCGCACGATGGTGAACCACGCGACCACGGAGGTCTTCTTTGACGATCTGGAAGTCCCGGTGGAGAACCTGGTGGGCGAAGAAGGGCAGGGGTTCCGGTATCTGCTGGATGGGCTGAATGCCGAGCGCATCCTGATTGCTTCAGAGTGCATTGGCGATGGACGCTGGTTTGTGGACCGCGCCTGCCGCTACGCCAAGGAGCGCGTGGTCTTCGGGCGTCCGATTGGGCAGAACCAGGGGGTGCAGTTTCCTCTGGCTCGCGCCTACGCCAACGTGGAGGCGGCCTCGCTGATGGTGGCGCACGCGGCGCGGCTGTTTGATTCGCACCAGCCCTGTGGCGCGCAGGCCAACATGGCCAAGCTGCTGGCCGCCGACGCTTCATGGGAAGCAGCCAATGCCGCCATCCAGACGCACGGCGGCTTCGGGTTCGCCGAAGAATATGACGTGGAGCGCAAGTTCCGCGAGACGCGCCTGTACCAGGTGGCGCCCATCTCCACCAACCTGATTCTCGCTTACCTGGCCGAGCACGTGCTCGGATTACCCCGGTCGTACTGATGCTGCCGCTCAAGGGCATTACCGTAGTAGCGCTGGAACAGGCGGTAGCCGCGCCCTTTGCCACGCGCCAGCTTGCCGACCATGGCGCGCGCGTGATCAAGATCGAGAGGCCGGGCAGCGGCGACTTTGCCCGCGCCTATGACACCACGGTAAAGGGCATGGCCAGCCACTTTGTCTGGGTGAACCGCTCGAAAGAATCGCTCACGCTGGACGTGAAGCAACCACAAGCCAAAGCCGTGCTCGACCGGCTGCTCCAGAAGGTGGACGTCTTTGTGCAGAACCTGGCGCCGGGAGCCTGTGACCGCCTGGGGCTTGGTACAGCGGAGCTGCGGGGAAGGTATCCGCGATTGATCGTCTGTAATGTTTCCGGATATGGTCCGGCTGGCCCGTACCGCGACCGCCGCGCTTATGACATGCTGGTGCAGAGCGAGGCAGGACTGGTGGCGCTGACCGGCACGGAAGAGACGCCGTCCAAGGTCGGGATTTCCATCTCTGACATTGCCGCCGCCATGTATGCCTACTCGGGAATCCTGACGGCGTTGCTGGTGCGCAAAGAGACCGGGCAGGGGACCGCAATGGACATCTCGCTGCTCGACTCCATTGGCGACTGGATGGGCTACGCGGCGTATTACACGGAATACGGTGGGAGCGCTCCACCACGCGCCGGCGCGAAGCATGCGGCGATTGCTCCGTATGGGCCGTTCCATTGCGGTGATGGCAAAGAGGTCATCCTGGCGGTGCAGAACGAACGCGAGTGGAGCCGTTTCTGTGACAAGGTGCTGCGCAGGCCGGAATTGAAAGATGATGCGCGCTTTGTGACCAATCCTTTCAGGGTAAAGAACCGGGTGGTGCTGGAAGAGATCATCCATAAAGTTTTTGCCGGACTTTCAGCGGCTGAAGCGATGCAGCGTCTTGATGACGCGCAGATTGCCTATGCGCGGCTGAATTCGGTGGAGGAGTTCCTGGAGCATCCGCAACTGAAGGCGCGGGAGCGCTGGACGGAAGTTGATTCACCTGTGGGGCCGCTGCGGGCGCTGGTGCCTCCGGTACAGATGGAAGGCGCGGAGACGTTCATGGGGAAGATACCGGCGCTGGGCGAGCATACGAACAGCATCCTGCAAGAGCTGGGATTCGATTCCGAGACGATTAGTGCATGGCGGGCGATGAAAATGCTTTAACCGCAGAGAACGCAGAGATCGCAGAGGAGTTTGGGAAACCAAAAATAAAACCTTTGTGTTCCTTCGTGTCCTTTGTGGTCAAAACTTGAAGAAAGCTGAGGTACGAGAGTGGCGATTAAGCAAGGTTGGACAGGCCGGGTGTTTGAGGATTTTGAGGTGGGAGATATTTATGAGCATCCGCTGGGGCGCACTGTTCTGGCGGCGGACAACATCTGGTTTACGCTGCTTACGCAGAACACCAACCCCATCCACTTCGACCATGCTTATGCCGCGCAGACGGAGTTTGGGCGTCCGCTGGTGGATTCCACGTTCACGCTGGCGCTGGTCACTGGCCAATCGGTGATGGACATCTCGCAGAACGCCATGGCCAACCTGGGATGGGACGAGGTGCGTTTGTCCAATCCTCTCTTTGAGGGCGATACGGTGTATTCGCGCAGCGAGGTGCTGGAGAAGAGGGAATCGAAGTCAAGGCCGAACGTGGGGATCGTGAAGTTCAAAACGACGGGGTATAAGCAGGACGGAAGCGTCATCATTGAGTTCAAACGGACGGCCATGATTTACAAGCGAGGCCACGTTCCCGAGGACCACAGGCCAAAACCAAATGTAACCGCAAAGGACGCTAAGGGCGCAAAGGTAACTATTGAAGATCAAAAATCAAAACCTTTACCACAGATAAACACAGATCAACACAGATAAAGAGCTAAGAGCCAAGGCCAAGAGCCAAAGGCCAAAAGCCAATTTACCCATTTACCGAATTACCCATTTACCAAATCAAAATGGCTGCCATCACACGCATTGCTGAATTTATTACGCAGACCGATGTCCCTAAGGATGCGCTTGTTGTCGTCCGTTCGGCATTTCTCGATACTGTGGGCTGCACTCTGGCCGGATCGGTTGAGCCCGCGGCTCGGATTGTGCAGAAGCTGGCGGCATCGGAAGCAGGCAGCGGATCGAGCAGGATTTTGGGAACTGAGTTGTCGGTCAATGCCGGATGGGCGGCGCTGGCCAATGGGACGGCGGCACATGCGCTGGATTATGACGATATGTGTTTTGTCTCGCTGGCGCATCCCAGCGCGCCGCTGGTGAGCGCGTTGCTGGCACTGGGTGAGAAGACCGGCGCGCCGGGGCGGACGCTGCTTGAGGCTTACGTGATTGGCTTTGAAGTCGAGGCGGTGCTGGGGCGGGTGATGAATCCCAGGCATTACCAGAGCGGCTGGCATTGCACGTCAACCATAGGTACGCTGGGCAGCAGCGCCGCCTGTGCGCGGCTGCTGAGCTTGGACGCGAAGGCCACGGCGAACTGCATGGCGATAGCGGCATCGAGCGCGCTGGGGCTCAAAGAAAACTTTGGCACCATGACCAAGCCGCTGCATGCGGGAGTGGCCGCGCAGAACAGCGTGATGGCGGCGCTGCTGGCGCAATCAGGGTTCACGGCTTCAGAACGGGCGATTGATGGTCCACAGGGATTGCTGGTGGCCATGACGGGCGAGCATCTGGATGGCCGGGAAATTTTCGCAGACCTGGGCAGGCGCTGGGAGATTCTGGAGACAGGAATCACGGTGAAGCTGTATCCCTCGTGTGCGGCAACGCATCCGGCGCTTGATGCGGTACTCCACCTCAGACGTGAGCATGAGCTCAAGCCAGATCAGGTTGAGAGTGTCGAGGTGCAGGTGGACAGCATTGTTCCCACGCTGCTGATCTATAACCAGCCGCAGGCAGGGCTGGAAGGCAAGTTCAGTATGCCCTTCTGTATCGCGGCAGCCTTGGTGGATGGACAGGTCGGTCTCGATACATTTGAGCTACGCATTCACGATGCGGCCATTCGCGAACTGATGGCGCGGGTGGTGATGAAGACCAATCCTGCACTGGGGAAAGATGCTCCGGCGCTGACCCAGGTCATGGTCAGCATTACGTGCCGCGACGGCAGGAAACTTCAGCGTGCGGCCAACAACGCTCGCGGCTATCCCGAGAATCCAGCCAGTGAAGAAGAACTGAAAACCAAGTTCATCACATGCGCTCAGCGGGCCATCACCTTGACAGCGGCAGAAATAGTATATGAACAGTTACGTAACTTCGAGAGCATTGCCAATCTCAACCAGCTAGCCAGCTAACTAACTTTTGACTTGAGCTTTATCTGTGTGAATCAGTCCAATCTGTGTCATCTATGTTGAGCTTTATCTGCACAGATCGGTTTCATCAGCGTCATCAGCGGTAAGTTTTTTTTGTTTCTAAGCGCCAAAACCAAGGCCGCGGTTCGTCTTCAGATGCATCCGTAATTCAAGTTTGGCGCATCAGTCATTAGAGAAGACTTGCCTGGGAGTACATGATGAAATTTCTGCTTGGATTAGCGATTGGCTGCGCCATCGGTTTGTTGATGGCTCCGGCATCCGGAGAAGAGATGCGCGCGCGTATTGCCGAGAAGATCGACCGGAATGCGCGGGAGAAAGCCCGCGAAATTGGCGCGCGTGCCGGAGAAAAAGCATACGAAAAGTTGAAAAAGACGATCTAACCCCAATACTGTTCACTTAAGCAATATCGAATGTGAATGGACCTGCGATGCTCCAGCGCCGTAGGCGCGAAAGAAGTTAGCCCGGTCGCGTAAGCGCCGGGAACAAAGAAGAACAGGAACGCAGCCCCGTAGGAGCGGCACAGTCAAGCTTTCCACAAGAGTGCCATGCTTCATCATTTCTCAGGGTATTCCAGACCGCTTGATTACTCCAGCACGAAGCTGACGCGAACGCTGGGGATCGGAAACCCAAAATGTGATCGAAAGAACGCGGGCAGACGCAAAGGTAGAAAAAAAATCTCACCACAGATGGACACTGATTAACACGGATCAAAAGACTAAAAGCTAATTTACCCATTTACCAAATTACCCATTTACCAAATCAAAATGGCTGTCATTCATCTATGTTGTACGTCTAATGAGGGATATTATGGTGGCGATGATACGGGAGCTTCGGTTCGCGGGTCGGCGGGTGCAGACATCGCCTGGGTTTGCCTTGACGGTGGTACTCACGCTGGCGCTGGGCATTGGCGCGACTACGGCGATCTTCTCGCTGGTGCAGGGCATTCTGCTGCGTCCGCTGCCCTTCAGTCAGCCTGACCGGCTGGTGCTGCTGGGAGACCGGCTGAACACCGGCGCAGGCACTCCGGTCACCGCCCGTGAGATTGCCACCTATTCGACCGCCGGCAGCGCGTTTTCTTCCATGGGTGGCTATGACACCGCCACATATGAGTTATCTGGCGGGATTACTCCGGAGCAGATCAATGCTGCGCGGCTGGGTACGAGCGTGTTCACGACGCTGGGAGTGCATCCCATTCTCGGCCGCATTTTTACGCAGCAGGAAGAGGACAGCCACCAGCCGCTGGCGGTGATCAGCTATGCCTTGTGGCTGAACCGCTACCACAGGGATCCTGAAGCTGTGGGCCGTTCCATTGTGCTCGACCGCAAGCCGTACATCATCATCGGGGTGATGCCCCGGGACTTTGAGTTTCCTCTGCAGAATGGACGGTTAGATCAGGCGCAGCTCTGGGTACCGCTCAGTCTCACGCCAGAAGAGCTTTCAGATGCGCACACCGGCTTTTGGGGATACCACATGGTAGCGCGGCTTAAGGATGGAGCTACGCTCACGCAGGCCGCGCAGGATGTCAGCCGGGTATCACAGATCGTGATGCACAACTTTCCTGCACACATGTCTGCCATCCACATTCAGGGTGTAATCACGCCTCTGCTGGAATATGTTGTGTCTAACGTGCGTCCGTTGCTGCGAACGTTGTTCCTGGCTGTGGCCGTGGTGCTGCTGATTGCGTGCGCCAATGTCGCCGGGCTGCTGCTGGTGCGGGCGATCCGGCGGCGGCGGGAATATGCGGTGCGGCTGGCGCTGGGCGCGGGTTCGGGTGTGATACTTCGTGAAGCCATGTTTGAAGGATTGGTGCTCAGCCTGGCCGGAGGCCTGATGGGACTGGGGTTTGCTGCTGCCGCCATCCGTACAGCTCTGCACCTGCTGCCTGAATCGATGCCGCGCATCAACTCCGTTTCGCTCGATACACGGGTGGCTGTCTTCGATCTGCTTCTGGCGCTGTTGAGCGGTGTGCTGTGCAGCCTGGCTCCGGCCTTCGCGGCATTGCGGACGAACCTCACGCAGAGCTTGAAAGAGAGCGCCAGGGGAGGCAGCGGAGGCGCAAGCCATGCGTGGCTGCGTTCCATCCTGGTGGTTTCAGAGATCGGGATTGCGCTGGTGCTATTGACGGCATCCGGAGCGTTTCTGCGCAGCTTTCAGAAGATGCGCGCCGTCGATCCCGGATTCCGTGCTGAGCACGTTGCAGTTGCCGGTTACCAGTTGCCGCTGGATCAGTATTCCACAGAGACTTCGGTCGCCAATTTCCGGCGGGCGGTTGTGGATCGTCTTTCGAGCCAGCCGGGAACAGTTGCCGCAAGCATGACCAGCATTCTTCCGTCTTCCGGCAATTTCGCAGGCGCTGCATACACCATTGAGGGAGAACCGGCAGAACAATGGAAGCTGAAATTCTCGAACTTCACGATTGCCTACGGTGATTTCTTTAAGGTCATGAGCATCCCCCTGCTGGAAGGCCGCACATTCACCAGAACTGACAATGCCAATGCTCCGCTGGTGGTGGTTGTGAATCAAACCATGGGCAGGCATTGCTGGCCGGGTCAGAGCCCTGTCGGCAGGCGGATGCATGTAGGGAATCCGAAGAAAGGATTGCCGTGGGCGACGGTGATTGGCGTTGTCGCGGATACCAAGACAGGGCCTCGCGACGAGCCCAATAGCGATCAGTGGTATATGCCTGCGGAGCAGCCTGCCACTCTCCTGGGAACCGGCGCACCTGAAAAGCTGGTGCAGGCAGCTTCGGGATTCATTGCGCTGAGATCGGCGCTGCCGGTGGAGCAGATGATGCAAAGCCTGCACTCGGCGGTTGCAGAGACTGATCCATTGCTGGCATTGCAACAGGTGCAGCCCATGACGGAGGTGATCGCCAATGTGGAGGCGCAGCGCGAGTTTAATACCGACCTTATCACTGCCTTTGCCATGGCGGCGCTGCTGCTCGCCCTCACCGGGATTTATGCGGTGGTGGCATTCTCGGTTTCGCTGCGCACGCAGGAGATTGCCATTCGCATGGCATTGGGAGCACAGCGTACCGGGATTGCACGCCTGATTCTCATCTGGGGCGCGAAGCTGGCAGGCATTGGATGTGTTCTGGGTGTGATTGGCTCCGTGGCGGCGTCGCGGCTGGTGAGTTCGTTTTTGTTTGAGGTGAGCGCGACAGACCCGATTATCTATGCGACCGGTGTTCTGATCATGATGCTGATGGCGCTGGTAGCATCGGCGTTGCCGGCGAGCAGGGCGGCATCGACAGACCCGATTGACGCTTTACGGTCTGTTTAACCGCAAAGGACGCGAAGGGCGCAAAGTTAGCCAAATTGGTAAATGAGTAAATTAGTAAATGGGTAAATTTGGTCTCATGGGTTGCAGGTACTCATTTATCAAATTACCCAATTACCAATTTACCCATTACCCTTGTCACCTTTGCGCCCTTCGCGTCCTTTGCGGTAAAAAGCTGGTATGAATCCTATTCTGGCAAATCCTGAAATTACAACTCCAGCCTTCATCATAGAGCGCAGTGTTGTCCGGAAGAACTGTGATGCCATGCGGGAGAAGGCGCAGCGATCGGGAGTGGTGTTTCGTCCGCATGTGAAAACGCACAAGACAGCCGAGATTGCCCGCATGCAGTTCGGTGGCGGGACAGGACCAATCACGGTTTCAACGCTGGCAGAAGCGGAGTTCTTTGCCGATCATGGCTTTGACGATATTACCTATGCGGTACCGGTAGGGCCGGGCAAGCTGGAGCGGGCCGCAACGCTGGCAAAACGAATCAAGCGGCTCAACCTGCTGATGGACAGCTTTGCAGCCTTGCAGGCCATGGAAGAGTTTTCTGTGCGCCAGGGAACAAGGTTCAATGTTTTCCTGAAGGTGGATTGCGGGTATCACCGTGCCGGGGTTGATCCGGAATTGCAAGAGGCTGTGCAGTTGGCTATGAAGATGGCCAATGCAACAGGTGTCCACTTTCAGGGATTGCTCACACATGCAGGACACTCGTATCACACGCACAATGTAGACGAGATCCGGAAGATTGCAAAGCAGGAGACCTCTACTCTGACAGGTTTTCAAAACAAACTCCAAGAGCAGGGAATCAGTCAGCTTACCCGCAGCATTGGCTCCACGCCGACGGCCTCTGTGGTTGAGCGCTTCAGTGATACCGATGACGTGCGGCCCGGGAACTATGTTTTCTTCGATGTATTCCAGGCGGCGATTGGCTCGTGTGATCTTTCCCAATGTGCGGTCTCGGTGCTGGCTACGGTGATTGGCAGCTATCCGCAGCACCGCCATCTGCTGGTGGATGCAGGCGCGCTGGCGCTTTCAAAAGATGCAGGGCCGGATCACCTTGATTCTGATTGCGGTTTTGGCGTGGTATGTGATCTGAACCTGCACCGATTGCCGATGAAGCTCAAAGTGCTGTCTCAGGAGCATGGCAAGATTGAAGCCGAGCCGGATGTGATCGCAAAATATCCTGTGGGCACGCGGCTGCGGATTCTGCCCAATCACTCATGTCTTACGGCAGCGATGTATGACGTGTATCACGTGGTGGAGAATTCTCAATTACTCGATCAGTGTAGACCGATACGAGGATGGTGAGCTGGTCCTAGAATTTCCGATCGCCAGATCACTCGATCACGGCGATCTCCCCGTCTATTAGGTCCTTCTGCCAACGGCGAGAGCGCCGCCGTGGAGGGATTTGATTGGATAGGTAAACGTGTAAATCTGCGAGTTGATTTCTTTGCGCAGATCTTCCCAAATGGAATCGGGCATCTGCAGGAAAATCTTGACTACTTCAGGGCCAAACTGGCGTCCGGAATAACGCACACTCTCATCGCAGACCACTGTGATAGGCTGAGCCGCTCGGTAAGGACGATCCGAGGTGATGGCGTCCAAGGTGTCTGCAATGGAGAAGATTCTGGCGCCCAGCGGAATCTCATCGCCCTTGAGGCCACGCGGATAGCCGGTGCCGTCATAGCGCTCCTGGTGAGCGTAGACGATTTCAGAGGCCTCCGCGAGGAAGGGAATCTTCTTCAGCATCTGGTAGCCGCGGAAGCAGTGTTCACGCATGATCTCGGTTTCTTCCGCCGTTAATGCTCCGGGTTTACGCAGAATGGCATCCGGAATGGCCATCTTGCCAATGTCATGCAAGAAGGCGCCACGGGCAATGATCCGGATGCGTTCCGCTGAAAGTCCCATGGCACGGGCAATAGCTAT
>Ga0066662_10000066_pt1 | contig 37666 bp, 34 predicted proteins | sample GraSoiAngelo_111_FD_133939 | JGI IMG/M metagenome (GOLD analysis project Ga0066662, IMG submission 133939) | Grasslands soil microbial communities from the Angelo Coastal Reserve, California, USA - 14_0903_12_40cm | ecosystem: Environmental > Terrestrial > Soil > Grasslands | place: USA...
CTACCTGTTCCAGATCCGGGCGACGGCGCGGTGGAGCGACGGCGCGCCTGTGACGGCGCACGACTTCGTCGAGACCTGGGAGCGCGCACGCCGCAACTCGACGGCGACCGCGTTCCTGCTCGAGGACGTCGAGCGGGCCGAGGCGCTCGACGACCACACCCTCGAGGTGACGCTCCGCGAGCCGCGCAACTACTTCCTGTACGTCCTGGCAGTGCCGCCCTCCTACCCCTGGCCGTCGCACCTGGTCGCCGAGCACGGGGAGGAGTGGGCCCGCCGCGAGCCGCTCGTCTCGAACGGCCCGTACACCGTCGAGCGGATCGACGCCGAGCACATGCTGCTGCGCGCGAATCCCCGCTACGACGGCACGCGGGGGAACGTGGGGGTGGTCGAGATCCGGTTCTTCCGCGGCCGCGACGAGGCGGACGGGCTCTGGCAGGCCGGAGACCTCGACGTCCTCGTCAGCAACGAGGCCGCCACGGTGCACGCCGGCGACGCCGAGGTGCGCATGGTTCCCTCGCTGGGCACGACCATGTTCGGCTTTCATCCGCACGCCCCCTACGACGACCCCCGCGTGCGCACGGCGCTCGCCGCTGCGATCGCGCGAGTGGCCGACGGCATGGCTGAGCGCGGGCTGCCCGTGCGCCGCGCCGACGGTGGAGGCCTGCTGCCGCCGGCGATGCCGGGTCACACCCGTCGGATGCGCGAGCCCCTCACGATCGAGCAGGCGCGCCAGCTGCTGGCGGACGCCGGGTATCCGGAAGGGCGCGGCCTCGGCCCGCTGCATCTCGCCATTCCCAACCGAGGGCCGCAGCTGGCGGCCTTCGTGGAGCGGTCGCTTGGGCTGATCGGCGTGACGGCGGACATCCGGTGGACGGACATCGGCGCGACGTTGAGCACCATCGACTGCGATGCCTGGTTCTCGGGCTGGGTCGCCGATTATCCGGACCCCGACGGCTTCTTCCGGGGCCTGCTCAGCCTGCGTCACCGCGATGTGCTCGGCGATTCGCAGCTCGGCGAGCTGCTGGCCGCGGCTCGTGCGAGCCGCGACCGGGATGAGCGTCTGCGCCTCTACGGCGAGGTCGACCGCCGGCTGGTGACAGAGGCGCTGATCTCGCCCGTTCACTATGGCCGCGCGGTGCTCCTGCGGCGGGCGCCGATCGACGGCATCTGGGCGAACGCCATCACGCCGCTGCGGTTCGACCAGGCAATGGACACGCGCTGAGCGCCGGAGGTGGCCGCTTGATGCGAACGCTGGTGTGTGCGCACCGGGGGGCGAGCGCCTACCTGCCGGATAACTCGGTGGACGCCTTCGTGTCCGCCATCGCGATGCGGGCGGATGCGATCGAGACCGATGTGCGGCGGACGCCGGACGGGCGGCTCGTGCTGGCTCACGACCCGCTTGCGGCGCAGCCGTCACCGGACCTCGTCGAGCTCGGCGACCTGGTGGAGCTGGCGGCCGGCCGCATACGGCTGGACGTGGAGCTGAAGGAGGCGGGATACGAGCAGCAGGTGCTCGAGGTGCTGACCCCGCGGCCCGACGGGCTGCTGGTGACGTCGTTCCTGCCGGAGGTGGTCGCGGCGGTCCGGGCCCTCGACCCAATGGTGCGCACGGGGCTGGTGGTCGGACCGTGGGACAGCTCGCCGGACCGCTTCGCACGAGCGGACGAATGCGGCGCCGAGGTGCTGCTGCCCCACGTCGACCTGCTGGACGACGCGCTGCGGGGCGAGGCGGTGCGGCGCGGGCGGCGGCTCGCCGTCTGGACGGTGAACGACCGTGAGACGCTGTCGAGCCTGATCGCAGACCCCGCGGTGGGGTGCGTGATCACGGACGTGCCGGACGTCGCGCTGGCACTGCGGGGTGGGGGTCAGCCTTCAGGCTGACGGCGGTTGCGGCAGCTGGTCAGCCACCCTCCCGCTCCGGCAGATCGCCCCGCGGCCGCAGCCGGCTGGGATGCTCCGCTCCCGCCCGCTCGCCGCGCACCCACTGCACCGAGGCGTCCACGAACGGCTGATGATCCCACGGCGTCTGCGCGCCCCACCGCAGCCCGTCCGCTACCAGCCGGCGCCGGCGCTGGCTCTCGCGCACCTCGGCGTTGAGGGCCTCGAGATCCCACCGCCGCGCCACCTCCGTCTCCATCTCCTCCATCACCGCCGCGTGCGCGGGGTCCGCGGCCAGGTTGCGCAGCTCCAGCCGGTCGGCATCCAGGTCGTAGAGCTGGTCGGGGTCGCCCGGCGTCCTGATGAACTTGTGCCGCCCCCGCCGCAGCATCACCGAGGGCGCCCGGACGCCCTCCGCCAGGTACTCGCCGGCCACCCAGGCCGGCCCGCCCGCCCCGCTGCCGCGCAGCAGCGGCGCGAGGCTCGCCCCCTCGAACGCCGCGTCCTCCTCCGCCACCACGGCCAGCTCGGCGAGCGTCGGCGCCAGGTCGAGCTGCGACACCGGCGCCGCATGTCGCCCCGGCGCGATCCCCGGCCCGGCCGCGATCAGGGGCACACGGGCCGACCCGTCGAAGAAGCTCATCTTGTACCAGAGGCCTCGCTCGCCAAGCATCTCGCCGTGATCGGCGGTGAACAGGACGATCGTGTCGTCCGCGAGGCCGGTCGCCCGGAGCGCATCCAGCACCTCGCCGACGCGGTCGTCGAGGTAGCTGATCGCGGCGTAGTAGCCATGCCGCGCGCGGCGCACCTCCTCGGCGCTCAGCGGACGCTCGTCGCAGCCGATCATGTCGCGGAGGCGCAGGCTGTGCGGATCCGCCTGCTCGCGCGGGATGGTCGCCACCGCAGGCATGTCGATCGCGTCGTCGTCGTACCGCTCCCAGTGGGGTCGGCGCACCTCCCAGGGGTCATGCGGGTTGGTGAACGACACCGTCGCGAAGAACGGCCGGCGATGCGGCTGGCGCGAGAGGTCGCGAAGCAGCTGCACAGCCGTGAAGCAGACCTCGTCGTCGTAGTCCGTCTGCATCGCCGCTTCGGCGATCCGCGTCCCGAGCAGGCTGTTCATGTTGTGGTACCACGGCAGGCTGCGCTCGTCCGTCAGGCGCCAGTCGGGCGTCCAGTCGAACGTCGCCGGATACACATCGCTGGTCAGCCGCTGCTCGAACCCGTGCAGCTGGTCGGGGCCCACGAAGTGCATCTTCCCGGTCAGCACCGTCGCATAGCCGGCCGCCCGCAGGATGTGCGTGATGGTCGGCTCCCCAGCCGGCAGCTCCGCCGCGTTGTCGTAGACGCCGATCGCCGACGCGCGACGTCCGGTCAGCATCGCGCTGCGCGACGGCGCGCACAGGGGCGAGGCGCAGTACGCGGCCTCGAATACCGCCCCCGACTCGGCCAGCCGGGTGATGTTCGGTGCGGAGACGACCGGGTGCCCGTACGCCGGCAGCGCCCCGGCGGACAGCTGATCGGCCATGATCAGGAGGATGTTCGGCCGGCCGTCAGCCACGTCGGAGCGCCGCGTACAGCCCGTCCAGCAATCGCGGCGCGCGGTCGTCGCGCATCTCCAGGCGCAGATCGGACGTGACGAACGAGAACCCGGTGCGGAGCGACGGCCATCCGCCGTGGGAGGAGCCGCCCGCGCCGGTGTGGCCGAACGCGTCGTCGGCCGGCCCCAGCCGGCTGGGGGTGCCAGACAGCTCGTAGCCTGTCGGCCCGAACCGCAGCGGCCGCCCGGTCAGGACGTCGGCTCCCTCGGCCGCCGCCGTCGTCCCCTCCTCGAGCGTCCGCATGCTGATCAGGCTTCCGCCGACGAGGCTGCCGTACAGCGTGGCCATCGCCCGTGCGGTGGCGATGCCGTTCGCGGCCGGGTTGGGCGCCTGCAGCCAGTCGGCGGACACCGTGTTCTCCCAGAAGCGGGGGTACACCCACTCGAGCCGGGGATCGGGGTCGTCCGCCGCCAGGGCGGACGGCGCGAACTCGGGCGCTGGGAAGAGCTCCGCGAGCCGGCCTTCGGCGTCCCGGTCCCCCTGCAGCCCGATCCGCAGGTCGAGGCCGAGCGGCTGTGCCACGCGCTCGGCCACCAGCGTCGCCGCGCTCACGTGGCAGATGTGCCGGATCAGCCCGTCCATCAGCCATCCGTAGGTGACGGCGTGGTAGGTCGGTGCGCCGGCCGGCGTGACCGGTGCCTGCAGCGCCAGCAGCTCGGACGCCGTGACCAGGTCGGCCACCTCGGACGCGCTCGCCGGCTGTGCCAGGTAGGGCAGCCCCGCCGCATGGGCGCCCATCTGTGCCACCGTGATGTCGGCCTTGCCGGCGGCGGCAAAGGCCGGCCAGTGTTCGGCGACGCGGTCGGTCAGCAGCAGCCTGCCCTCGTCGACAAGCGTCAGGAGCGCCGTTGCGACGACCCCCTTCGTGCCTGAGAACAGCACCGCGACCGTGTCCTCCTGCCACGGCCGGCCGCCGGCATTGGTCTCGCCGCCCCACAGGTCGACGACCAGCCGGCCGTCCACCATCGCCGCGAACGCCGCGCCGCCACCCGGTGCATGCGACTCCATGACCTCGGCGAACGTCGAGCGCACCAACTCGAACCCGGGTGCGACCGACCCGGCCACCCCGCCCGCGGTCTTGGTCATGCCGTGACGGCCTCGAGCGACGGCGTGTCGGCCAGCAGGGCCTTGGTGTAGTCGTCGTGCGGTGAGAGCAGCACGCTGTCGACCGGGCCGAGCTCCACGATCCGTCCCTTGTTCATGACCGCGACCCGCTGGGCGATGGAACGCACCAGCGGCAGGTTGTGGGTGACGAACAGCATCGACAGCCCGAGGTCGCGCTGCAGCTCCGCAAGCAGGTCGACGATCGCGGCCTGCACGCTGACGTCCAGCGCTGAGGTGATCTCGTCGCAGATCAGGACCGACGGATCGCACACGAGCGCGCGCGCGATTGCGACGCGCTGGCGCTCGCCGCCGGACAGCTGGTCGGGATACCGGTGTATGTAGGCGGCCGTCAGCGAGACGCGCTCGAGCATCGTGCCGACCTTCTCCTCCCGCTCGGCGGCGGGCGTGCCGAACAGCTCCAGCGGCTGCGAGACGATCTGGCCGATCGTGCGGCGCGGGTTGAGCGACCCGTACGGGTTCTGGAAGATGTACTGGATCGTCCGCCGCGCCTCACCGGGCCGGGAGCGCGACGACTTCGCCAGCGGCTCGCCGTTCAACAGCAGCTCGCCCTGGCGCTCATGGTGCAGCCCGGCAACCGAGCGCGCCAGCGTCGTCTTGCCGGAGCCCGACTCGCCCACCAGCGCCAGGCACTCGTGCGGCGCCAGGTCGAGCGTGACGTCGTGCAGGACGGTTCGGCCGCCGTAGCCGGCGTGCAGGCCGCGCAGCGACAGCACCGGCGTGCCGGCCCTGACCTCGTCGGCCGGCAGCGTGGCGCCTGAGGGCAGCCCGGCCTCGGCCATGACCTCCTCGGCGCGGACGCAGCGCACGCTGTGGGCGGCCGCCACCTGCCGGAGCGGCGGCAGCTCGGCGGTGCAGGCATCGATCTTCCATGCGCAGCGGGCGGCGAAGAAGCAGCCCTTCGGTCGCGACCCGGGTGAGGGCGCGCGGCCGGGAATGCCGGCCAGCTGACGCTTGCCGGAGATGTGCGGGATGGCCCCGATCAGGCGGCGCGTGTAGGGGTGGGCGGGGGCGGTGAAGAGCTCGTCCGCCGGCCCCACCTCGACCACGCGCCCGGCGTACATGACCGCCACCCGCGTCGCCAGGGTGGCGACCACGGCGAGGTCGTGGGTGACGTAGAGGGCGGCCGACCGGTGCAGCTCGGTCAGCTCGCGCACCGTGTTCAGCACGTGCGCCTGCGTCGTCACGTCGAGGCCGGTGGTCGGCTCGTCGAGCACGATCACCGGCGGCCGGCACGCGAATGCCATCGCCAGGCCGACGCGCTGCTGCTGGCCGCCGGACAGTTCGTGCGGATAGCGGCGGAGGTACGCCGGATCGTCCGGCAGCAGCACCTCGCGCATCATCTCGGCGACGCGCTCGTCGCGGGCCTTGCCGTCATCGCCGTAGCCGTGGACGTCCAGCACCTCACGCAGCTGGGTGCCGATCCGCAGCGCGGGGTTGAGCGAGGCGGCCGGATCCTGCGGCACGTAGGAGACCACGCGCCCACGCAGCTTGCGGCGATCGTCGCCCTTCAGCGCGAGCACCTCGGTATCGCCGACCCGCACCGAACCGCCTGCGATCTCGACGCCCCGGCGGCAATGCCCCAGCAGCGCCAGCCCCGCCGTCGTCTTGCCCGAGCCGGATTCGCCCACCAGGCCGAGCACCTCGCCCGGCGCGATCGAGAAGCTGACGTCGTCGACGATGTCGATGTCGGTGCCGGCCAGGTTCAGGCGCAGGTTCTCGACGACGATCGCGGGCTGCTCGGCCGCGGGGGTCGTGGGCATCGCGGTGGCCGGCTCGCTCATTCGCCGCCCCGCCGCCGGTCGATGCCCGCGGCCGCGCGGGAGATGCCGTCGCCGATCAGGCCGGTGCCGAGCGTGAGCAGGCCGATGGCGATGATCGGGAGCATCACGCCCCACGGCTGCACCGAGAGCGCGATGCGGTTCTCGAAGATCATCAGCCCCCAGTCGGCCCCGCCGGGATTCGGTGTGAAGCCGAGGAAGGCGAGCGACGCGACCAGCGCAATCGCGTACGTCAGCCGCAGGCTGGTCTCCACCATCAGCGGGGCAAGCACGTTCGGCAGCACCTCGCTGAACAGGATCCGCCAGCGGGGCACGCCGAGCGCGTCGGCGGCTGCCACGAAGTCGCGCTCGACGATCGGCTGCGCAGCGCCGCGCACCACCCGCGCCACGCGCGGCATGGTGGTCAGGCCGACCGCCAGGATCAGCAGCCACGACTGCGCGCCGAGCGTGACCAGGGCGACCAGCGCCAGCATGATCTGCGGGAAGGCGAGGATCACGTCCATCGCCCGCATCAGCACGTCGTCCAGCGAGTTGCGCGAGTAGGCGGCCACCAGGCCGACCAGCGCGCCGGTGGTGATGCCGAGCACGGTGGCGGCCGTGGCGATCCAGAGGATGCTGCGCCCGCCGTTGAGGAACCGGCTCCAGACGTCCTGGCCGAGGTGGTCGGTACCGAAGATGCCCGGCCCGCTGGAGTAGGGCGCCCCGACGAAGTCGGACGGCCCGTGCGGCGCAACGTAGGGGCCGAAGATGGCGATCAGGATCACGCCGCCGGCGAGGACGACGCCGATCCGCGTCCGCCACAGCCGCCACGCCTGCCGCAGGAGCCGTGCCGGCTTCTGCGCGACCAGCTCGACGGCTTCGGGATCGGGTGTCAGCGCGACGGTGTCGGCGAGCGTCACAGCCGCGTCCTCAGCCTCGGTGTGACGAGGATCGTGGCGATGTCTGCGAGCAGGTTGAGCACGACATACAGCGCAGCGATCAGCATCGCGAGCGCCTGCACGAGCGGCAGGTCGTTGTTGAACACCGAGTCGCGGATGGCGCCGCCGATCCCGGCGAAGTTGAAGAGGTACTCGACGATGATCACGCCGCCGGCCAGGTACGCCAGGTTGATCGCGATCACCTGGAACGTGGGGCCGAGCGCATTTGGAAGCGCGTGGCGGACCAGCACCTCCCGCTCGGGCAGCCCCTTCAGCCGCGCCATCTCGACGTAGTCGCTCTCGAGCACCTCGATCATGGAGGCGCGCATGATCCGCACCACGTACGGCGTCACCGCGATCACCAGCACGGTCACGGGCAGGATCATCCCCTCCAGGTCCTGCCACGGCCGTTTGCCGGGCGCGGCGATCGCGGGCAGCCAGTGCGTGACGTTGGTCGAGAAGAAGAAGACCAGCAGCAGGCCGACCACGAACTCGGGCAGTGCGGCGAAGGCCAGGGTGACGATCGACGTGATCACGTCGAACGGCCGGTCACGGTGCAGGGCGGCGTACGAGCCGATCGCGACGGACAGCGGGATCGAGATGCCGCCGGCCACCAGCACCAGGAACGCGGAGTTGACGACCCGATCCTTGAGGTAGTCGGTGACCGGGATCTGCGCCGCAAGGCTGGTGCCGGCGTCGCCGTGCAACAGACCCGTGATCCAGTTCCAGTACTGCTGGAACACGGGCTGGTCGAGGTGCAGCTGCTTGTGTAGCGCGGCCAGGCTGGCGGGCGTGGCCGTTCGGCCGAGGATTGCGCGCGCGGGGTCGCCCAGCGCCTGCGTGGCGGCGAACACGATCAGCGAGACGAGGAACAGCACCAGCACGCCCAGCAGCGTGCGTCGCACGATGAACCCGAAGATGCCGCCGATGTGCCACCAGTGCCGCCGCGGGCCGGCGCCGGAGCTTCCGGCGCCGCCCGCGGGGTCGGCCACGGCCGTCTGGCTAGCTGCTGAACCAGATGGTTCGGTAGCCATGACCGAACGAATCGAGGTTGAGCGTGCCGCGGTTCACCTGGAAGCCCGAGATCTTCGACGAGTAGGCATCCACGAGGTTGTTGAAGAACGGGATGATGTAGCCCCCGTCGCTGAACTCCTCGCCGTACATCGTGTGGATGATGTCCGTGCGCTTCGTCGCGTCCGGCTCGGACAGCGCCTGGTGGTAGAGGCTGACGAAGTCCGATCCGGTGCCGGACTTCGGCGGCCAGTGGCACTCGTTGTAGGGCGCGGTCGGGATGCTGCCGTTCGCCACCTGGGGCAGGTACTGCCTGGTGCCCCAGAAGTCGACCGAGAAGGCGAGCTTCAGGTACTGGTTACCGTAGTAGTTGGGGTCGTTCTTGACGTTGACCGTGATCCCCGCCGCCTTCGCCTGCTGGGCGAAGACGTTGGCCGAGTCCACCATGCCGGCTGCGCCGTCGGTCGTGTGCAGGTCGACCGTCATGCCGTCCTGGCCCGCTTGCTTGAGCAGCGACTTCGCCTGCTCGATGTCCTGCGTGCGCTGCGGCGTGCTGGACGGGTAGGCGGGGTCGAACGGCGAGTACATGTCGTTCGCGACGCGGCCGTGGCCCGAGAGCACCTGCTCGAGCATGGCGTTTCGGTCGACGATCAGGCGCATCGCCTGGCGCACCTTCGGGTCCGTGAACGGTGCCATGTCGACGGCCATGCACAGCGGCAGCCAGCCGCCGCCCTGCCCCTCGAGGATCGAGAGCCCGCCGTGCTGCTTGGCCACCTCGATCTGGGCGAACGGGATATCCGTCATCGCGTCGATCTGGCCGGCCAGGAGCGCGTTCACCTGCGCCGTGGGGTCCGCGAAGTCGGTGACCGTGACCGTGTCGAAGTACGGCTGCCCTGTCCGCCAGTAGTTCGGGTTCTTCTTGTGCGAGCTCTGCTGGCCGGGCTGGAAGCTGGTGGTGATGAACGGGCCGGTGCCGACCCACTTCAGGTTGTTCGTGCGGCTGTAGCCCTTCGGCACGATGCCGTTGTAGTACTGGCCAAGCTGGTCGCCGATGGTCGAGTCCGGGTTCTTCAGCTTCAGACGGACCGTCAGGTTGTCCATCTTCTGCATGTTGTTCGGATCGACGGAGCTGAGGCCGGCGCCCCCGAACAGCCCCTCCTTCGGATTGAGGATCCGCTGGATCGAATAGATGACGTCGTCGGCGGTCAGGCTCTTGCCGTTGTTGAACGTGATCCCGCTGCGCAGCTTGATCGTCCACTGGTCGGGCTTGTCCTGCGTCACCTCTTGAGCCAGCCCGTCGGTCGTCAGCTTGTACTGCTCGTCGTAGACCAGCAGCGTCTCCCAGCTCGCCATCAGGCGCGCCTGGTCGGGCTTGGTGATGATGCTCTGCCCGTCGATGATGTCCTTGGCTCCACCGCCGGTCACGCCGAGGCGGAAGTTGCCGCCCGGCTTCGGTGTGCCGCCACCGCCGCTCGTACCGCCGCCGCCGCTCGAGCTGCTGCTACCGCCGCCGCACGCCGCGAGCGTGCCGGCCAAGGCGAGGCCGCCGGCTCCCATCAACAGCTCGCGTCGCGACAGGGGCAGGTCGTCGAGCGAGTCCAGTCGGACTGGGCGCCTGTTCGCCATCTCCGTCTCCTTCCTCAGGCCGGAAGCAAACGCCTCCGGACCGGCGATGATCCAGCCTGCCAGGGGGCCTGTCAAGCGACCCAAGCCACGGCTGCGTCGGCGTCGCGTCGTTCGTATCGTGAACGCGGCGCGTGGAATGTGAACACGGCCGCGACGCTACAGAGTTCGAAGCGGTTCGTCAACCGGGCCGGCCGGCTCTGGTGTACAGTGGCCGCCCGCTCGTCGTGTTCACAATGGGAACAGCGCGTCCACATACCGCACCAGCCGCCGCGCCCGCGCGCCCGTACGCCGGGGTGCAGTCCGTCGAGCGGGCGCTGGCGCTGCTGAAGGCGGTCGCGGCGGGCCCGGAGCCCGCCACCGCCGCTGAGCTTGCGCTGCGGTGCAGGATCAACCGAAGCACCGCCTGGCGGCTGCTCTCCACGCTCGAGGCCGGAGGCCTGGTGGAGCGCGACCCCCTCACCCAGCGCTACGGCGTCGGCTACGCCGCCTTCCAGGTGGCATCGGCCGCGGAGGACGACGCGATCGCCCGCCGTGTCCGGCCGATCATCGAGCGGGCGGCCGAGCGGACGGGCGAGATCGTGACGCTCGCCGCGGCGCGGCGGTTCAGCCTCGTCTACGTCGACCAGGCCGACCCCCCACGGACGCTCAGCCCGAGCTGGATGGGCAGGCCGATCCCGCTGCACGCCACCTCCTCGGGCAAGGTGTTCCTGGCCTGGCTGCCCGACGCCGAGCGCGAGCCGCTGCTGGCCGGCGGGTTGGAGGGCTTCACCGACCGCACGATCACCGACCGTGCGGAGCTGGAGCGGGAGCTGGCGGAGATCCGCCGGCTCGGGTACGGCACCTGCTTCGGCGAGTTCGAGGACTTCTCGAACGGCGTGTCTGCGGCGGCGCTCGACCGGCGCGGCCGCCCGGTCGTGATCGTCAACATCTGGGGACCCACCCAGCGCGTCACCAAGTCGCGCCTCCCCTCGCTCGGCCGCACGGTGCTCGGCGTCGCCCACGAGATCACTGCGGCGCTGACGTGAACTGGGAGGTCTTCATCACCTGCGCGGTCACCGGCGCGGGCGCGCTCAGCGACCGCAGCGACAAGGTGCCCGTGACGCCCGAGCAGATCGCGTCGGCTGCGATCGAGGCAGCCGAGGCCGGAGCGGCGATCGTGCACATCCACGTCCGCGACCCGGAGACCGGCCGCGGGTCGCGCGACGTCGGGCTCTACCGCCAGGTCGTCGAGCGGGTCAGGGCATCGGCCCCCGATCCTGTGATCAACCTGACCGCGGGCATGGGCGGCGACCTGGTGCTGGGCAGCGCGCAGCAGCCGTTGCCCCTGAATGAGGACGGCACCGACATGGCCGGCGCCGACGAGCGGCTCGCGCACGTCGCCGAGCTGCGGCCGGAGATCTGCACGCTCGACTGCGGGAGCATGAACTTCGCGGCGGGTGGCGATTACGTCATGGTGAACACCCCGGCGGTGCTGCGTGCGATGGCCGCGCGCGTGCAGGAGCTCGGCGTGCGACCGGAGCTGGAGGTGTTCGACACCGGCCACATGGTGCTGGTCAAGGAGATGATCCGCGATGGCCTGCTCGACCAGCCGGTGCTCGTGCAGCTCTGCACCGGGATCCCCTACGGCGCGCCGGATGATCCGGCCACGGTCGTGGCGCTGCGGTCGCTGCTGCCGGATGGTGCCATCTTCTCGGCGTTCTCGATCGGGCGCATGCAGCTGCCGTTCGTCGCCCTCGCGCCGATGCTGGGCGGCAACGTCCGTGTGGGCCTGGAGGACAACCTGTACCTGTCCCGCGGCGTGCCGGCCACGAACGCGCAGCTGGTGGAGCGGGCGGTGCACATCCTCGAGGGCATGAACGTGCGGGTGCTGGGGCCCGACGAGGTGCGTGAGCGGCTCGCGCTCCAGCGCCATGGCTGACCCGCGCGCGGCCCTGCCCGAGACGGTGGCGCTGCTCGGCGGCGGTGTGATCGGCGGTGGATGGGCGGCGCGGTTCCTGCTGAACGGCGTCGACGTCCGGCTGCACGACCCGGATCCGGATGCGGGCCGCAAGGTGGGGGAGGTGGTCGAGAACGGCCGACGGGCGATGCGGCGCCTCACCCATGCCCCGCTGCCCGGTGAGGGGCGGCTGGTCCTCTGCGCATCCGCCGAGGAGGCTGCGGCGGGGGCGGCGCTGATCGTGGAGAGCGCGCCCGAGCGCGAGCAGCTGAAGCGGGAGCTGTTCGCGCGCGTCGAGGCCGCCGCTTCGGACGACGCCCTCTTCACCTCGTCCACATCCGGGCTGAGGCCGTCGGCCCTGCAGGCGGACATGCGGCGCCCCGAGCGCATGCTGGTCGCGCATCCCTTCAACCCCGTCTACCTGCTGCCGCTCGTCGAGCTGTGCGCCGGTGAGGCGACGGCGCCCGAGGCGGTCGAGCGGATGCGGCTGATCTGCGAGGCGATCGGGATGGCGCCGCTCGTCGTCCGCCGGGAGATCGACGGCTTCCTGGCCGACCGCCTGATGGAGGCGCTGTGGCGCGAATCGCTCTGGCTGGTCAACGACGACGTCGCCACCGTGTCCGAGCTGGACGACGCGGTGCGGCTGGGCGCGGGCCTGCGCTGGGCGGCGATGGGGACATTCGAGACCTACCGGATCGCCGGCGGTGAGGCCGGCATGCGGCACTTCATGGAGCAGTTCGGCCCTGCGCTGAAATGGCCGTGGACGCGGCTGACCGATGTGCCCGAGCTGACCGACGAGCTGCTCGACCGCATCGCCTCGCAGTCGGACGAGCAGGCCGCCGGGATGGGCTTCCGGGACATGGAGCGCCGGCGCGACGACTGCCTGGTGGGGATCATCCAAGCGCTGCGGACGCGTGGCGTCGGCGCCGGGGCTGTGCTCGAGCAGTACGAGCGGTCGCTGATGAGCGGCGCGACGGAGGGCGAGCCGTCGGCGGTCGACGGTGACGGCAGGCCGCTACACCGGGCGCACGTGATGCCGGAATGGGTCGACTACAACGGTCACGCCCACGAGAGCAGGTACCTGCAAGCATTCGGCGATGCCACGGATGGGCTGCTGCAGCGCCTCGGCGTCGACGGCGCGTATCTGCAGGACGGCCGCAGCTTCTACACCGTCGAGACGCATCTGTCGCACCTGCGGGAGATCTCGGCTGGGGACGATCTGGAGATCTCCACGCAGGTGCTCGACGCCGATCCCAAGCGGGTGCACGTGTTCCACGAGATGCGGCGCGACGGCGAGGTCGTTGCGACGGCGGAGCAGATGCTGCTGCACGTCGACACCGTCGCGAACCGCGCCGCCGAGACGGAGGGCGAGGTGGCGCGGCGGGTGGACGAGCTGGCCGCGGCGCATGCCCGGCTGCCGCGGCCCGAGCGGGCGGGGAGGTCAATCGGGGTCAATAGGGGTCAGCCTTCAGGCTGACCCCGGTTGAGACCCCGCGAGCGCAACCGGGGCCAGGCTGGAGCCAGGCCCCCTGACGACAGGCCCCTCACTCTGCCAGCAGCCGCCGCACCAGCTCGAGATCGATCCGCTCGATCAGCTCGTCCGCCGCGGCCAGCCGCGCCGCCGGCATCGTCCCCACCAGCCCCAGGCAGCGCATGCCGGCCGCCTTCGCCGCCAGCACCCCCGCCTCCGTGTCCTCGATCACAAGAACGTCCGCCGGCGACAGATCCGGCAGGCGATCGCGCAGCCGCTCGAAGGCGATCACGTACCCCTCGGGATGCGGCTTGCCGTGCTCGACGTCGTCGGACGTGACAACGGTGCTGAACAGCTCCGCGATCCCGGCCGCCTCGATCACCGGCAGGATCTCGGCCCGCGCGGCTCCCGAGACGATGGCCACCGGCGCGACGGATGCCGCCCATCGCACCACCTCGCGCGTGTCAGGGCCGATCGTGCGCCCGTCGGACATGCGTCGCCGGTAGCCCTCGATCCGCTCGGCAACGATCGCGTCGACGTCGTCACGGTCACCCAGCCACTCCCGCACCATTGCCTCGTCGGACAAGCCGGCCAGGCGATCGACGTACTCGTCGTGCGTCGGCGGGCGTCCGTGAGGTGCGAGCGCCTCCGCCGTGACCAGCTCCATGATGTCCTCGTCGTCGGAGAGGGTCCCATTGAAGTCGAAGATCAGCGCCCGCGCGGCCGGCGTCCGGCTCATGCGCCGCTCGGCAGCGGCGGCGGAACAGCCACCTCGCGTCCGCGTGGCACCGAGACCGGCACCCGGTAGATCATCAGGATCGTGACCCAGAGGATCGCGAAGCCGGCCAGCTGCCACCCGCCGATCGTCGTGCCGAACGCGAACCAGTTGACCACGAGCGCCGTGGCCGGGAACGCGAGCTCCGCGATCGTCGCCACCGGCGCCGGGGTCGTCCGCAGGCCGCGGTAGTAGAGCATCATCGCGATCAGGCCCGATCCCACGGCCAGCAGCGGCAGGCGCAGCCAGTCGGCCGCCACCGCGTGCTGGGCCGGGAGAACAGCTCCCTTGGCGAGCGCGATGACGAACAGCAACGGCAATGCCAGCGAGAACCGCAGCCCCATCAGCACATTGGGCTCGACCTCGCGCAGCCCGCGCCGGCCAAAGGCGGTGGCCGATCCCCACAGGGCCGCGGCGGCAAGCGAATAGAGCACCGGCCGCAGCTCGTGCCCGGACCAGACCTGGGAGGGCGACGCGACGCCGAACGAGAGCAGGTACGTCCCTATCGCCGCCGGCACGAGCAGGTACCACATCTCCCGGCGCGGACGCTCGCCGAGCACGACCACGGCGGCGCCGATCGCCCACAGCGGCTGGGTCTTCTGCAGGAGCAGGATCACGTCCGGGTTGGCGTACCCGATCGCGAACGCCTCGGTGATCAGCAGCGTCGCCACCGCCGATCCGCCCCACCCGATCACGATCGCGCACAGCCACCCCGCCCTGGTCAACCGGGCCAGCTGATCGCGGTGCCGCAGGAGGATGGGGAGCACGCATGCGGTCAGGATCGCGTGCTCGTCGAGCACGATCGTGTAGGGCGACCACTCGTTCGTCAGCGGCTTTCGCAGCAGCGCATCAAGCCCCCACAGCGAGGCGCCGGCCGCGATCAGCAGCACGCCCGCCAGCGGCGCGCGCCGTGCGACCAGCTCGACGGTGCTCCGATCCCGGCTCACGGCGGTGCATGATACGCGGCGTGACCGAGAGGCCCGTCACGGTTCTCGCCGGCGGCGTCGGCGGCGCCCGCTTCCTGCAGGGTGTGATCGACGTCCTCCCGCCCGAGCGCGTCGTCGTGGTGGGCAACGTAGGCGACGACGTCGAGCCACATGGGCTGCACGTGTCACCCGACCTCGACACGGTGCTCTACACGCTGACCGGCTGGATCGACGAGGACAAGGGCTGGGGCGTACGCGGCGACAGCGACCGAGCGCTCGAGCGTGCCCGCGAGCTGGGCGCTGACGCCTGGTTTTGGCTGGGCGACCTGGACATCGGCCTGCACCTGGCACGCACCGAGGCCCTGCGGCGAGGCGAGCCGCTCAGCGCCGTCACCGCACGACTGGCCGAACGCCTGGGCCTTCCGCTGCGGCTGATCCCCGCCACGGACGACCGGCTGCGCACGATGATCGGCACCCCCGAGGGTGAGATCGACTTCCAGACCTACTACGTCCGCCATCGCCACGCCGACCGCGTGACCGGCATCCGCTTCGAGGGCGCGGAGCTGGCCCGCCCGGCCCCCGGCGTCGTGGAGGCCGTTCGCGACGCGGCCGCCATCGTGATCGCGCCGTCGAACCCGCTGATCTCGATCGGGCCGATCCTGGCGGTGCCCGGCATCCGGGCCCTGCTGGCCGCCCGCTCGGCGCCGTGCGTGGCCGTCAGCCCGATCGTCGGCGGCCGCGCCCTGCGTGGGCCGGCTGCCGCCATGCTCGAGTCGCTCGGGCACGAGCCCTCGGCGGCCGGCGTGGCCGCGATCTACGCCGGCCTTGTCGACGCCCTCGTCATCGACCAGCAGGACGCGGAGCTGGCCGGGGCGGTGGAGCGCCACGGCATGCGCGCAGTGGTCGCCGACACGATCATGCGGGATGCGGCCGCCCGGGAGCGGCTGGCGCGGACGGCCCTCGACGCCGCCGGCGCCGTCGCATGACGCTCGAGATCCTGCCGCTCGCGGTCGACGGTGAGATCGGGCCGGGAGAGGACCTTGCCGGGGTGCTGCTGGCCGCCGCCCCGTCGCTCGTGGACGGCGACGTGGTGGTCGTGTCGCACAAGGCGGTCGCCAAGTCCGAGGGCCGTCTCGTGGATCTGACCACCGTCACCCCGTCCGAGCGAGCCAGGGAGCTGGCGGCTCCGGACGGCGATCCCCGCCTCGCTGAGCTCGTGCTGCGCGAGAGCCGCCGGATCGTGCGGCGGCGGGGATCGCTGCTGATCGCCGAGACGCATCACGGGTTCATCTGCGCCAGCGCGGGGATCGACCGGTCGAACGCCCCGGGGCCCGATATCGTCGTCCTGCTGCCGGTCGACCCGGACCGGTCGGCCGCCGGGCTGCGCGCGGCGATCCACGACCGCACCGGAGCGACCGTCGCCGTTGTCGTCGCGGACACCATGGGCCGGCCGCTGCGAAACGGCATCGTCGGCACGGCGATCGGCGTCAGCGGGCTCGAGCCCTTGCGCGGATACCAGGGGGCGGAGGACGCCGCCGGCTACACGTTGCGCACCACCCAGGTGGCGGTCGCCGACGAGCTGGCCGCCGCGGCGGACCTGGTGCTCGGCAAGCTCGAGCGCGTGCCCGCCGCGCTGATCCGAGGCTTCGGGGCCTCAGGTGACGGAAGCGCCCTCGAGCTCGTGCGGCCGCAGGAGCGGGATCTATTTGTGTAGATGCGATTCCTCGACCCGGCCCGCCGGACGGCTACGCGGAGAGGCGGGCGCGCTCGGCGTCGGCTGGCGTGTCCACGTCGAGCGCGATGCCGGGGAGGTCGACGACCGCCACCTCGAGCCCGTTGCGCTCTGCCAGCTGCGCGTGAACCCGGGCGCTCTGCGGGCTCCCGAACGACGGCACCATGCCATCCGGCGGGCGCAGCCCGAGCGCATTCGTGCCGCCGTCGTGTGCGCGGCCGATCGCCACGCCGCGAGTGGGGACGGCCGCGGCCAGCTGCTGGATCTCGTCCGCCGTGACCAGCGGCAGGTCGCCGGCGAGGAAGAGCACCGCGTCCGGGGCCGCGGGCAGCAGCTCGAGCGCGTGCACGAGCCCCTGATTCCAGGGCAGCCCGCCGTCGTCGACCAGGCCGATGCCGTGCTCTGACGCGATCGTCGGCGCGCGCGGCTCGGAGCTCGCGAGCGCCACCGGGCCGAGGCCCGCGGCGACCGCCTCGGCGGCGACGTGGGCCAGCATCGCCAGCATGATCGACCGCCGCCCCTCGGCACCGATCTGCGGGTGCATCCGGCGCTTCGCCGCGTCGAGGTGCTTGAGCGGGATGAGGATCTGGGTGGCCATCGAATGCACTGTAGATTGCCGTTGGTGATCACCCTCGGCTACAAGGCGTCGGCTGAGCAGTTCGGCCCCCAACAGCTGCTCGACTACGCGCTCGCGGCGGAGCGCCACGGGTTCGACAGCGTGGCCGTGTCGGACCATTTCCAGCCGTTCCGTCACACGGGCGGGCACGCGCCGGCGGCGCTGCCGTGGCTGGGCGCGCTGGCGGCATGCAGCGAGCGAATCCGCATAGGCACCAGCGTGTCGACGCCGACCCTCCGGTTCCACCCATCGATGGTGGCGCAAGCCTTTGCGACGCTCGGCTGCCTGGCGCCGGGGCGGGTGTGGCTGGGAGCCGGCACCGGCGAGTCGCTGAACGAGGTGCCGCCGCTCGGGATCGAATGGCCGAAGTTCGGGGAGCGGCTTGGCCGCCTGCGCGAGGCGATCGACCTGATCCGCACGCTCTGGTCGGAGCAGCGCGTCAGCTTTGAGGGCAGGTACTACCGCACGGTGCGCGCGACGGTCTATGACCGGCCCGAGCAGCCGGTGCCGATCCTGATCGCCGCGGCCGGGCCGAAGGCCGCCGAGTTCGCAGGCGCCAAGGGTGACGGCTTCATCACCACGAGCGGCAAGCCGCGCGAGCTGTACACCGACACGCTGCTGCCTGCAGTGGAGCGGGGAGCACAGGAGGCCGGGCGCGACCCATCGGCGGCGGAGCGGCTGCTCGAGGTGAAGGTCTCGTTCGACCACGACATCGAGCGGGCGCGGGCTGACTGTGGGTTCTGGGCGGCGCTGGCGTTGCCGGCGGAGGACAAGCAGGGCGTCGACGACCCGCTGGAGCTGGAGCGGCTGGCGGCGGAGGAGCACGTCAAGGCGGAGTCGCGGTTCATCGTCACCGGCGACCCCGACGAGGTGGTCGAGCGGGTGGCGCCGTACGTCGAGATGGGGTTCCGGCACCTGGTGTTCCACAGCCCGGCGCCCGACCAGAGGCCGTTCCTCGAGCGGTTCGGCGCGGAGGTGCTGCCGCGGATGCGCGATCGCTGGGGCCAGCCCTCAGGCTGACCCTAGTGGTGGTAGATGAACCGCTCCGGCTCGACGAACACCTTCACCCGCGCGACGCCCTCCACGTAATCGGCGAAGGGCTCGCCGGTGTACTTCAGCGCCAGCTGGTTGATGTGCTCGCGCGCGCCCTCGTGCGTCATCACCGCGCGGCCGCGGATCTCGACCGCCCGGTAGCCGTCGGTGAAGTCGATCACCTCCAGCGTGACCCGCGGGTCGCGGCGCATGTTCCGCCACTTGACCCTGCCCTCGGCCGTGTTGAACACGGGCCGGCCGTCCTCGAGGTCGACCCAGACGGGCGATACCTGGACGCTTCCGTCGGCGTTGGCGGTGCCAAGGTGGCCGAAGTTCCGGCCGGCGAGCAGCTCGCGTGCCAGTGCGGCCGGGTCGACCGCGCTCATAGCGAGGCCACCCGCGGCTGCAACTCCTCGCCGATCAGCCGCGCGGCATCGAGGTCACGATGGTCGAGATGCTGCAGCATCGCCCGCTCGAGCCCGGCTCCGGCCAGGTCCTCCAGCTGTCCGGCCACCTCGTCGACCGTGCCGCAGACCCAGCCCTTGGCGTGCTCCGCCAGCAGCTGCTCGCCGCTGATGCCGTCCCAGTGCAGCCGGCCAAGCCGGTTCGCCTTCTCGATCAGGTCGTCGCGGTCGCGCCCGATCAGCGTGGTCTCCATGAATGAGAAGACCAGGCGCTCGCGGCCGTGCCGTGACGCCGCCTCGTCGATCGCGGTTCGGATCCCCGCGCACTCCTTCGGGTCGGCCGACACCACGTTGTACTCCTGCGCGAAGCGGCCGGCCAGGTCGACGGTGCGTGGCTTGCCACCGCCCCCCACGATCACCGGCGGGTGCGGCCGCTGCACCGGCTTGGGGTTCGCCTGGCATCGCTCGAGGCGGTAGTGCTGCCCCTCGAACGAGAACTCGTCCTGCGTCCACTGGGCGAGGACGATCTCCAACTGCTCCTCGAGCATCTCCATGCGCTCCCGCATCGGCGGGAAGGGGAAGCCGAAGGTCTGATGTTCGAGCTCATACCACCCGGCCCCGAGACCGAAGTCGACTCGGCCGCCGGAGATGTGGTCGACCGTGGTCGCCGCGTTCGCCACCAGCGACGGGTGCCGGAACGTCACCGGCGAGACCATGGTGCCAAGGCGCACCCGGCTCGTGCGCGCCGCGATCGCCGCCAGCGTGGTCCAGGCGTCGTGGGAGCCGCGACCGTTCTGGCCGTCGCCTGACAGGTAGTGATCCGACCGAAACAGCGTCTCCACGCCGCTCTCCTCGCAGGCGTCGGCGAGGGCCACCCAGTCGTCCCAGGTGACGTCCTCCTGGCCCTCGATCATCAGGCACAGGCGCATCGCTACCAGCGCTCCAGGTGCAGCAGCTCGTCCATCGGCTTTCGCGCGGAGTCCGGGATCGGCCGCGTCAGCAGGCTGGGATCCGCCGGGTGCCCGAACGAGACGAGCAGGTCGCAGCGCCGGTCATCCGGAAATCCGAGCAGGTCGCGTGTCAGCTTCGGGTCGTAGACCGAGGCGTGGCAGCTGCCGATGCCGAGCTCCCAGGCGGCGAGCATCATGTTCCGCACGCACTGCCCGGCGTCGAATGCCAGGATCTCCCGCTCCCAGCCCACATCCGACTTCGGCATCACCAGGGCGATGGCCGCGGCGGCGCCGGCCAGGTGCCCCGCATAGTCGCCGATCTTCGAGAGCTGCCGCAGGTGGTCACGGTCGGTGCAGAGGATGAACGACCACCGCTGGTCGTTCTTCGAGCTGGGCGAGAGCCGTGCGGCGGCAAGGATGCGGTCGAGGTCGCGCTGATCGATCGGGCGGTCGTCGAACGCGCGGATGGCGCGCGCCGACGAGATGGCTGTGAAGACGTCCATGGGCGCGGAGACTACCGGGGGTGCCTGCGAAGGCACGCACCCCCGGTGCTCCATCTACCGCGCCCGCGCGCCGGCGGTTCCCATGTCGGCGCCTGCGCCGCGGAGCCTGTCGCGCACGGCCGACAGAGGATGCGCCACATCCTCGAGCGATCGCCCGGCCGCCTCGACGCCCCAGATCAGCTCGGTGATCCCGCCCAGCGCCATCAGCCCGGCGCCGACGATGTAGCCGAGGAACACCTCGTGCCGGTCGCCGCTGCCGATCAGCTTGCCGAACAGCCAGGGCGCGGCGAACCCGCCGGCGCCGGTGCCGATCGCGTAGAAGACCGCGATCGCCATCGCGCGGCTCTCGATCGGGAAGATCTCCGACACGGTCAGGTAGGCGGCGCTGGCGCCGGCCGAGGCGAAGAAGAAGGTGATCGACCAGCAGATGGTCATGGTCGTCGCCGACAGCATGTCCTGCTGGAACATCCACCCCGTGACGAGCAGCCCGACGGCCGACGCCATGTACGTGAAGAAGATCATCGGGCGGCGGCCGATCGAGTCGAAGAAGTGGCCGAGCACGATCGGGCCGAGCACGTTGCCGATCGCGAACGGGAAGATGAAGTACGCCACGTCGCTCGCCGCGATGCCGAAGAACGTCGTCAGCACCAGGGCATAGGTGAAGAAGATGGCGTTGTAGAAGAACGCCTGCGACCCATCAGCATCAGCCCGACGAACGACCGCTTCGGATACGTCAAGAGGATCGCTTTGACGATGCCGACGATGCCGATGTCGCGCCGCGGGTCGATGGTGACGCGGTAGTCGCCCGGGGCCGGCAGGTCGCCCTTGTCCTTTGCGACCTCCGCCTCGATCTGCCGCACCACCTGGTCGGCCTCGTCGAACCGGCCGTGGGTCATCAGATAGCGGGGGCTCTCCGGCAGGTTGCGGCGGATGAACAGAACGCACACCGCCAGGATGGCGCCCATGCCGAAGCAGATCCGCCAGCCGACGGCCGGGTTCACCTTGGACGGGTCGAGCAGGTAGAGCGACGCGGCGGAGCCGATCGCCGTGCCCACCCACCAGGAGCCGTTGATGGCCAGGTCCGTCCAGCCGCGCCGGCGTGCCGGGATCAGCTCGTCGATCGCGGAGTTGATGGCCGCGTACTCGCCGCCGATGCCGATGCCGGTCATGAACCGGAAGAACACGAACGACTCGAAGTTGAACGAGAACGCGGTGGCGATCGTCCAGACCAGGTACCACCCGAGCGAGAACATGAAGAGCCTCTTGCGTCCGAGCCGGTCGGTCGCATAGCCGAGCATCAGCGCGCCCGCGGCTGCGCCGGCCAGGTACATGCTGTTCGCGAATCCGATCTGCCCGGTGCCGAGGTTCAGCCCTCCGCCGCCGCCGGTCGTGATCACCGGCGCGATCAGGCCCACGATCGTCACCTCGAGCCCGTCCAGGATCCACGTGATGCCGAGCCCGACAACGACCATCCAGTGCCACTTGCTCCAGGGCAGGCGGTCCATCCGGGCCGGGATGTCGGACTCGACCGGACCTTGCATACGCGCTTCTGTGGATGCAGTTGCCATCGTCCCCCTCCCGTGTATCAACCGATACCGCGGGCTGTGCCCTCCGTGAAAGGGTGGTAAACGCCGCGGTGCTGACCCGGCTGCGGGCAGGCGGCGCCTACGCTGTGGGTGTGATCGGCTTCGTCGACACTCACAGCCACATGGTGCCGTCGGGCGACGACGGGGTGCGCTCCGTCGACGAGGGCGTGGAGCTGGTGGCGGAGGCGGGGCGGCGCGGAACGGCGGTGCAGTTTGCGACGCCGCATGCGCTCGAGCGCTTCCCGGTAACGGCGGAGCGGCGGCGCAGGGTGATGGCCGCTCGTGAGCAGATGCGGGCGCGGCTGGCCGGGCGTGTGGACTTCCGGATCGGCTGGGAGATCGGCCCCGAGGCGTGGGTGCTGGACGCCGACCCGGCCGAGCTGGCGATGGAGGGCCTCGACGCTTGCCTGCTCGAGCTTCCACTGCCGCACACCGCGCCGCGCGATCTCGAGATGGTGATCGCCTGCGCGGAGCACATCGAAGGCGCCGGCCTGACGCCGATCCTGGGCCATCCGGAGCGATGCGAGCTGGTCGCCGAGGAGCTCGGCTGGGTGACGCGATTTCGCCGGCGCGGCTGGCTGACGCAGGTGAACGGTTCGAGCCTGCACGGGCGCCACGGCGAGGAGGCCGAGCGGGCGGCCTGGGAGCTGGTCGAGAGCGGCCGGGCCGACCTGGTGGGGTCCGACGGGCACCGGGCGAAGCGCCCGCCGTACCTGGATGAGACGTTTCGGCTGGTCTCCGACCGGATCGGCCGGGAGCGGGCATTGCCGATGTTCACCGGGGCGGCGCTGGTTCCGCTCGGGCTGGGGCTGGACGTGCGCGCCGAGCCGGCCTGAGGGGACGGGAGCGCATCGTCGGCGCTTCTGTCCCCCTCGCGCTCAGGCGTCGGTTGCGGGCTGGTCGTCCTCGGCCAGCAGCTGGTACAGCCGGCGCCGTGTCTCGCGGAGCACGGCGGCGGCGTCGCCGATCTGGCGCTCGTTGCCGGCCATGACGACCTGCCGGGCAGCGGTGCCCACCTGGAACATCAGGTCGCGCAGCTCGAGCGCCGCCGGCGGGATGTCCGATGCGACCTCCTGCCAGGGGGCCTCGGGGCCCTGCGCAGCCTCGGCCTTGCCGGCCTCGGTCAGCGAGAACACCCGCTTGCCGCCCTGCTGCTCAGCCTGGACGAGCTCCTCGTCCTCGAGCTGCGACAGCGTGGGGTAGACGGAGCCGGGGCTGATCCGCCAGGCGCCGCCTGAGCGCTCGCTCAGCTCCTGCATGATCTGGTAGCCGTGCATCGGCTGTTCGGCGAGCAGGGCGAGGATCGCGGCGCGGATGTCACCGCGCCCGGCGCGTCCGCGGGCGAAGAAGGGCATCTCGCCTCGGCGTCCCCAGTGCTCGCGGGCGTGGCGGCCGCCGTGGCGAGCGCAGCGAGCCATCAGCTCGCGGAGCTCCCGCCGGCCGGAGCCGCCCATGGGAATGGCGTATTCGGTCATTGATCCATCCTTTCGTATGCCATGTCGGGGTTGTATCACGATATATCGCGATATGCAAGGCGGGCGGTTGACAGCTCGCGCCGAAAGGCACTAGAGTCGAGGCGGGTTCGAATAGGAAAGGTTCTTTCCAGTACCGGTCGAGGGGAGTCGTCATGGGGAAGTTGCTGGTGCGTTGTGTCCTTCTGGGGGCGGCCATGCTCGCGCTCGTGGGAGGGTCCGCCGAGGCACGGCGCGGCTTCGCCGGGTCGAGCGGAGCTTCCGCATTCATCCGCGTCAACCAGGTTGGGTATCCGGCCACGGCGCGCAAGCAGGCGTTCGTCATGGCCAGCGCGGCGCTGAGCGGCGGAACCTACGCCGTCTCGAACGGCTCCTCGAACGTGCTCACGGGCTCGCTCGGAGCGAGCGTCGGCTCGTGGAGCACCTCGTACCCGGACGTCTACTCCATCGACTTCTCGTCCGTCACCGCGACCGGTACCTACCACATCACCGTGTCGGGACCGGCGTCGGCGACCTCGCCGACGTTCAGCATCAACACCGGCCCCGGGGTCTACGGCGGCGCCCTTAAGAACGCGCTCAGCTTCTACCAGAACGAGCGCGACGGCTCCAACTTCATCCCCTCGCCGCTGCGGACGGCGGCTGGGCACATCAACGACCAGAGCGCCATGACGTACACCACGCCGAGCGTCAACTCGAGTGGGCGCTTCTCCGGTGACCTGTCCCCGCTCGGCGTCCGCGTCGACGCCTCGGGCGGCTGGTGGGACGCGGGGGACTACCTCAAGTTCCTGGAGACGACGAGCTACACCGACGGCGTGCTGCTCTCGGGTGTGCGCGACTTCCCGGCCCAGATGGGTGCGGGCAGCGGGGCCGACTTCACGTCGGAGGCCAAGTTCGGCGCGGACTTCCTCCTGCGCATGTGGGACGACTCGACCAAGACCCTGTACTACCAGGTCGGGATCGGCGAGGGCAACGCTAAGACCATCGGAGATCATGACATCTGGCGGCTGCCGCAGGCCGACGACACCTATGGTGGGAGCGACCCGCTCTACCGCTACATCCGCAACCGCCCCGTGTTCCGGGCGGGCGCCCCGGGCTCGCTGATCAGCCCGAACCTGGCTGGGCGCGATGCGGCCGCGCTCGCCGAGTGCTACGTGGTGTTCAAGACGTCTGACCCCGCGTTCGCGAGCCGCTGCCTGACCGCCGCGATGCACATCTACGACCTCGCCAACACCGCCCCGGGGCAGCTGCTGACGGTGATCCCCTACAGCTTCTACCCGGAGACCGAGTGGCGCGACGACCTCGAGTGGGGCGCGACCGAGCTGTACAACGCCGTCGCCTCCGGGCTGCCGTCCGGCTTCGTGGCGGCTCACCCGGCTTCCTACTACCTGCAGCAGGCCGCCCACTGGGCGAACGCCTACATCACGGGCCCGGGAGACGCCGCCGACACGCTCAACCTCTACGACGTCAGCGGGCTCGCGCACTACGACCTGTACAAGGCGATCGGCCAGGCCGGCAACCCGCCGGGCCTGGAGACGACGCAGGCCGCCCTGCTCGCGGACATCAAGAAGCAGCTCGACGGAGCGGTCGCCCAAGGTGCCTCCGACCCGTTCGGGTTCGGCTTCCCGTGGGCGGCGTTCGACACAACGTCGCACGGCTTCGGGCTTTCGGTAATGGCGAGCGAGTACGACGAGCTGTCCGGCACGTCCACCTACGCGGCTCAGAGCTCACGCTGGATCGCAAACGTGCTTGGCGCGAACGCCTGGGGAGTGTCACTTGTCGTAGGTGACGGTACGACGTTCCCACACTGCATGCAGCACCAGGTGGCGAATCTCGCCGGCTCGCTGGACGGCACCGCCCCGGTGCTGGCCGGGGCCGTGGTGGAGGGCCCGAACAAGACGACCTCCAAGGGGCTCGTCTCCGGGATGCGCACCTGCCCGGCAAACGGTGTGGACACCTTCGCGCAGTTCAATGCGACGGCGACCTTCACCGACAACGTGCAGTCCTGGTCGACCGATGAGCCGGCGATCGACCTGTCCGCGACCAGTCCGCTGGCGATGGCGCGCCAGGCGGCGGGGAGGAACTGATGCGCAACCGTTTGATCATGCTCGTGCTCGCCGTCGCTGCCCTGGCCGCGCTCGCGGGCTCGGCGGGGCACGCCAGGCGCGTGTCTGCGGCGGTGTCCCCCGTTGTGGTGTCGATCCAGTTCGATGACGGCAACCTGGACCAGTACATCGAGGCGTGGCCGATCCTCCAGGCGCACAACATGGTCGCCACGTTCTACGTCAACTCAGGCCACATCGGCACGGCGGACCACATGACCTGGACGCAGCTTCAGGATCTGCAGGCAAACCACAACGAGATCGCCGGCCATACGATCGATCACGTCGACATCAAGAAGCTGAAGCCGGCCGACGCACGGCAGCAGGTGTGCGGAGACCGTAACGCTTTGCTCGCGAACAGTCTCGAGGCGACCGACTTCGCATACCCGTTCGGTTCCTTCGATGCGGGCAGCGAGCAGATCGTGAGCGACTGCGGGTACAACAGCGGTCGCGGCGTCGCGGGGGGCACCGAGACGATCCCGCCGCTTGACGCGTACGGGACGCGAACGCCGCCGAACCCGAAGAAGGCGACCCGGCTGAAGCGGATCGAGGGCTACATCACCGCCGCGCAGGCGAACGGCGGTGGCTGGGTGCAGCTGGTGTTCCACCACGTCTGTGTGAAGTGCGACGCCTACCAGATCACGCCCACCCACCTCGACGAGCTGCTGACGTGGCTCCAAGCGCAGGAGGCGAACGGGGTCACCGTCGAGACGACGCACCAGGTGATCGGTGGCCCGGTCAACCCGGCGGTGAACCCGTAGCTCAGCCAGCAGGAGGGAAACGGGCTGTGACCCGGTATGCTGTGGGGGCCGGCCGCCCAGCGGCCGCGCGCCCTCTTAGCTCAGTTGGTAGAGCACTTCCATGGTAAGGAAGGGGTCAACGGTTCGAGTCCGTTAGAGGGCTTCGATGGATTCCGATGGTTGAGCGATTTCTGGCCCAGCGTCTTTCCTCGCTCCAGGGTGTCTGGTGGCACGTTGGAGGGCACGGCGATGGTTTTTTGAAGGAGAGAGAGCCTCTGGGGCTGAGGCGGGGGACTGGAGGTTACGAGTGAGGCTGTCGAACAGGACGTCGGCGACTCTGATCGACGTAGTTTCCGCCGCATATAGCCACAGTGAGTTGGACAACCTCTTTCTGCGCCTCGGTTGCGCCGGCGTCGGCCCTGCTCGAGACCTCTCATCGAAGGTTCAGGGGCCGAATAAGCTGGACCGCGTGCGGCCGGTCGTCGACTGCCTTAGCAGCCGGCAACATGAGCCTGACGTAGTGACGCTGGTACGCGAGTTGATTGAGGTCAGGTTTAAGGACCACGTCTTCGAGTACGACGGCAGGGTGGTCCCGTTCTTGGAGCCGCTGGTTCGCGAACTCGCGGTCGACGGATATGCCGTCGACGAGGCAGGCCAACTCGTTGCCACGACGCCAACCCCGGCCGCGCTCGGACCGCAGCTTTCACTCCTCCAACAGGCACTCGACGCGCGTGGCCTGAGAGTGGCTGGCAGGCACTACCGAGAGGCCGTCGAGTCGTACGTGGACGGTCGACTGGAGGCCAGCAATGGGCAGCTGCGTAGCTTCATCGAGGATCTCATGTTGAGCCTTTGCGAGGAGTTCACGGGAATGCGGCCATCCACCGCCCGAGGGGCGGCAGAGAAGCTTAGAAACAAGGGTCATCTAGACGCCGACGAGGCGACGCTGATCTCAGGGCTTGCCGGGATCAGCAACGAGCGCGGGGCCCATGCTGGGTTGACCGACCCTGAGGAAGCGCTCTTCCGCCTGCACTCGAGCACGGCCCTAGCGAAATACTTGCTGGCTCGCCTGTCCTAAAGTCCGGGCGGTACGGCGGAATGCGAGCGGCAAGACTGCTTCAGTTGCCAGCCAATCCCGCGGTAATCGCTCGTTCCGAACCGCCCCAGCCGCCGGGCTCTTTCCATGCAACATGAACTTCTAGCCCATCTAAGAAGGCGACGTAGGCCTTCCCGATAGGCTCCGAGAATAGGGCGACCAACTGTGGTGAGGTAGCTGGCGCGGCCCACAGGAAGTGTCGATACGTCAGGAGTTGCCCGAGCGCGGCCCGCACGGCGTTCGTCGCATTGCCCCTATAGAGCACCTTTGCCTCGACGAGCCATTCGACGCCGCTGCGACGGAGAATCAGGTCACGGGGATGTTCGCGCGTGGAAGCGGCGAATCCGCGGGAGGCCACCCAGCGGCCGTACTCCGCTATCAGGCGCTCGTGCCGCCTCGATTTCACGAGCTGGCGACCCTCGAGGTGCGCCAGGTAATCGGAGTCGTCCTTCGGTTGGAAGTGAGCGAGTAGGTCTGATTTCGCGCCCTCGATTTGGGAGGCGACTGTAGCGGTCGTGGTCGGCAAGCGGCTCACGGCCAGCTGCCGCTTCGCCGCGACTGCATCTTGGTAGATGGCGAGGAAGCGCATGAGGTCGGACCGCACCTCGGTCTCTGTCGGCAGTGCGGCCACGTCGTACCGCTTGGCTATTACACAGGAGGCCGTGTAACCCAGCTGCCGGAAACCGGAGGCACCGAGGTGGGGCGATCGATCAAGGCCCTTCAAGAGCACGCTCGGGAGCATCGCTCGAATCGAGGCTGCCTCCGTCGCAAGAAGGTCGCGCGCTCGCCGATGTCCCATCGCGCGATCAAGCTTTGTTATTCCCTGGAGCAACATCAAGGTGACAGAGGCAAGGTCGGCGGCCCACAGGAACACCACATACAGCCCCTCTTCCGGGCTCGTTGTCTCGTCGGGGTCAAAGAAGCCGACCCATGGGGTCAAGGTCGCGGTGCCCTTGCCTCCGCTTCCGGAAATGTGGAGGCCTGCCGGAACGAAGTCTTGGAGGTGATCGCTGGCCCCGCGAAGCAGCTTTTGTGTGGGCGTTCCGAGACCGGCGTGACGATCGTAGCCGGTAGATACGGCTTGTAGGTAAGACGAAAGGTCGATGGCGTCAGTTTACGAGCTGGGATGGCGACCGTACGCGGCTCAGGGGTTATCTGACTTTGTCGCACGCCTTAAGTGCTGCCCGACTCCTCACAGATCGCCGCGAGGACTTTCAGCACGATTTGCGGCGTTGGTTCGTGCTCCCAGGCGCGGACGACTGTCCAGCCGGCTTTGACCAGTTCGGACGTGACGCGACGATCCCGGGCGTGGTTGCGTGCGAGCTTTCCAGCCCAATACGCACGGTTCCGATTGGGCAGGTTGCCGTGCTCGGGGCAACCATGCCAAAAGCATCCGTCGAGGAACACCGCAACCCGGCGGCGGATGAAGACGAGGTCTGGCCTGACCCTGATCTCTCCGGCTTCGATGGGGAAATCGACTCGATAGCGGGCCCCCTGGGCGTGCAGGAGACGCCGGAGACGTAGCTCCGGCTTGGTGTCGCGCCTTCGGTTCCGCGTCATCCGAATGGTCACGTTCGGATCGCCCGGTGCGGGATACGCGACCGTCATCGACCGTCCTAGCGGGAAGATCGTTTGAGTGCGCCCGGGCCGAGGCCGGGGCCTGGGTGATCGCCGTGCTCGCCGCGCAGGTGCATGTACTGCGGCGGCACCAACCCCACAGGCTCTGGGTCTGGGCACTTTGGCCGTCGAGACGGCACCTGCAGCGGCAAAGCCGACGGCTGGCCACCCAAAATCTGAGTGATTATCGCCTGTCCGAGCACTTGGCCTACAGGTGGTGGGACGGCGTTTCCCAGCTGCCGGCGAACGGAGACTGGCTTGCCGCTGACTCGCCAATCTGGTGGGAAGCATTGCAGCCGCAGGAGCTCGGCCGTCTGCAATCGCCGACTACGCCAGTGGAAGGGGCCGGTAGAAGGGCCGGCCTGGGCCTGGAGTGTCCACGATGGTCGCGCCTTTGCGAGTTTCAGGAGGAAGCTCCAATAGCGGCGGCGCCATCCGAAGAGTGGCTCACCGTTGCCGCGGGGAGTGTGGTGCAGGTAGTTGGATCCTTCGGGGATAGATGGGAGAAGGCCCGCCCATTTTCCCGCCGGGCGAAGCGCTGGATCGAAGTCCGGATCATCGAGATCCCACAGCGCATCCCACGCACGCGTGTACGCCAATGTGCCAGAAACCCTATCTGTAACTTCCTCGGCACCGTGTGTGCATGGTGGTGGGCGTAGTTCGAATCCCTCCCGCGACGCGACGACGAAGGCGCGTTCCCGGTGCTGCGGAACTCCGTACGACGCCGCGTCCAGGTGGATGACGACCGGCTGGTAGTTGGTGCCCCGCCGCGCGTTGATCCCCTTCAAGCCACTCAGCAGGACGTCCAACGCCTCGTACTTCTGAGTCACCCGCGCCCGCATAGCGGTGACGCCTTTAACGTTTTCTAGGAGCATGACCTCTGGAAGCGTCGCTTCGACCACCGCAAGGTACGCCCGCAGCGTGTTCGCGCGTGGGTCACTCATTCGGGCCGGCCGGCCGTTGTGCCACTGTCCGGACTTGGAGAACGGCTGGCATGGGGGGCCACCAGCGAGTAGCGAGAGTTCGCCCCGTTTGAGACCGAGCGTCGAAAGGAGTCCATCTGGTCGATGCTCGTGAATGTCACCGGGCGTCAACTGTCTCCACTGCCCTCGGTTCGCGCGCAGCGTTCGGCTGCAGTCCTCGTCGATTTCTACACAACCAGCGATCTCGAATCCGGCTCGCTCGAGCCCAACATCCAACCCCCCGGCTCCTGTGAACAGCGAGAGCGCCTTCAAGGGTTGCGTCTCCGTATGACTGCCTGAGCTTTCAAGCCTTCACCGGCACGACCCTCCGGGGGCAGCCCACTAGGCGCTCGCCGCTCTCGTGCGGGCGGCGGTAGGGCGGCTGGTCTGACCGATGTAACGCTTTGTGCCCTCGATCGCTGCGGCATCCGGAGCGTTGCCACCTGCCCACTTTTCTGGTTAGGCACGGCCTTCCACCCCAGCGTTGAGGACGGCTTCCGTGATCGCTCGCTCCTCGGCGGAGAGACCTGGGCTCAACCGGCTCAGGCGGAGCCGATCCAAGACCATGCGGTTGCCGCCCCCAACTAGCTTCGTGAGGTGGCGGCCCTCGACATGGTGTGGGACGGCCAGAAAGCCCTGCGGCTCAACGAGCACATTCAGGTACGCCTTCCAATCCGGGCCGCTCGGCTCGCCCAGTTTCTTCCTCCATGCATCGCTCTTCGCACAGGTCACCTGGCCTATGAAGACCCAGTTGCCCGCTCGGGAATCGGTGGCGGCGAGGTGCGCGAGCGTATCGACGCCTTCCTCGTTTGCATTCACCAGCGATACGGCCGCCGACGGCGTTGGCCTGAGGCCAACCGCCCTACCGACCATCGTCACGGTGGCGCGAAAGTCTGACTGTCCTCGGCTGACCTCGCCTACATTGGAGCAGCGTAACGATAGGGTGTCGAGCGCTCGCACGACCACCGTCTCCAGCGCCTGCTTGGGATCGATCGTCTCTGTGGTTCCGGCAGAGGTCACCTTGATGCCGTGTGCGTGAGCTGAGGTGATCGCGAGTAGAGCGACGTACGGCGACTCTTGAGTGTCGAAGCCATCCCGAAGAGACACTCGACCCGAGAGTTCGAATGGGTAGAGGTCTCCGAGGATTTCGGCACGCTCCTCAAGGACGTCGAACACGCGGCTGGCTTCTCGGACACCGACGTCGTCACTCGGGCTTCCAGGCGGCAGTTCGTCGTCGTCTGCGAAGTCCGGTCGTGAGCTTGGCGGCGGCTCAGTGAAGAGTTCGGCGAGCTTCGACGACCAGCCCTGGTCGCGGATGAGATCGGCTAGCTCGCTTTCCGCCGGGGTGGCTCCATGCAGGGCGAGCAGCTCCAAGTAATCGGCCAAGCATGACGCCCGGGCGTATGTGCCATAGGCGTCGATCACCGGCTGTATCGACCGGTTCGGCACTAGGTTCTTGTCTCGACGGCAACCTTGGCGTCGACGATTGCCTTCAGCGAGTTCGCGAGGGTCGTTAGCGACTCGACGTGCGTTCTCATGTTTTCGGGCAGGCTCGATGCACGGCTTGCCTCCGCAATCATCGAGTCCAGCGCCTGGGTCATCGCCTCCAGCCGCTCGGGGAGGCCCGCTTCCTCGACGATCTGGCGGGCCAGCTCGAAGTTCCCGTACTCACGCAGCGCGCGGTGAGCCTGCTCATTGGTGAGCGCCTGCGCGTATACAGTCACGTCGCGGGAGTCAGCAAGCAGCGACCGCTTGCTCGAGCCTTGCGGCGTTAGGTCGCCGATCACTTCGGCGAGCCCATCGCCGTTCAGCCCCTGAAGCTGCGCCTGGACTTCCTCGAGCGTTCGTGGATCGCGCAGACCAAGGTGCGCCCGAATCTCGGGCGAGTTCATGGCGCGCGTCCAGACGCCGAATCGGTTCTGCAGCACCGAGTCAATCTTGATACCGAACTCATCGCGAGCTGCATGGAGCGTCTTAATCGCGATGTATGCGTTGCGGACGCCCTGCACGTTGCTTCCCACTCGACGGGCGACCTCGCGGAAGGCAGTCGATGGATCGTCGGTTCGATCGATCTCACCGGCGATATAGCGCGCCTTCGCCTCGGCGCTCCACGTCTTGATGCCTCCAATGTGCCGGAAGCCGAGGTACTTCCGAACTTCGTTGCGGTCGGCGACGGTGAAGATCGGGATCTGGAGCAGGGACTCTCGGGTCTCGCTCGACAGTTCGTCGTCGATGGAGAAGCGTAGGCCCGCCGCGACCGCGTCCTCGTCCTGCAGCAGCACCTTCAAGGCGGCCAGGCGGCGGTTTCCCTCGAGGACGATGTAGTGGCCATCTTGCGGGGCGGCCATCAGCGGTTCGTGCTCGAAGAAACCGTTGTTGACGTAGGACGTCGCCAGCTCGTCTAGGACCGCGTTATCAAAGAGATAGCGCAGGATCGTCGTCTGGCTACCCCCGATCACCTCCTCGGGCAGCCGCGGGTTCTCCGGGTCGAGTCGAAGCTCGCCGGGGGCGACGAGGGAAACGCTATCCATGGTGGTCAGTATCTCAGAAGACGCGTCAACCGCCGGCACTCAGCTGGGACGACATCCGGCCACAGCTGTCCGTCGCCGCTCAGCAGGCACGTTTCGGGATAGCCGCTGCGGACGCTGTCGGCGCCAGTCACTGGCGGCAACCCGCGAGCGCCCTAACCGAGGGGCATGCAGGGGCCTGCGGCGCCTCTAGGGATGCGCTTGCCCCGATCCGCCGGAAGCTCGAAATGGGCTCTCTGCCCATGCGGTTCGTAGATCCGCTGAGCGGCGTCCCATGTCGTCCGCCCAGTGGCCGTAAGTGTCCCACGTCAGGCGGATGGACTCATGGCCCATCTCCACTGAAAGATCCGCGAGCGGCACACCAGCGAGAAGGCTGAAGAACGCAAATGTGTGACGGAGGGCGTACGGGCCTCGTCGGGGCAGTTCGGCCAACTCCAGCGCGGGGTACCACGTTCGGCTCCGCCAGTTGTGGAGGTCTAGCGGCTTGCCGGCCTTATGGAACACCAGAGTAGTCGCCGAGCACCGCGGCACGGCGTGGTACGCGGCGAGGCCACGCGGTGTGAGCCTGACTGTTCGTCTGGCTCTTCGTGTCTTGGTGCCTGGCAGCAACACCCTGTCTCCGATCACGTGGCCGTGTTCGAGCCGAGTGAGCTCGCCAGGTCGCGCTCCGGTGTCCGCGGCAAGAACAACGAACGGGGACCAGCATCCAGCCTCTTGCGCGACACGGTCAACCTGCTCCCAGCTGTCGAATGGCAGGAGTGATTCTGCGCGGCGCACCGTCTCGGTGCGGGCGCGCTTTGCGGGGTTGCTCGCGATCAGGCGATTGTCCATGCCAAATCCAAGGAGTTGCCGGAGCGCGGCGAGATAGGTCTGCCGGGTGGAGGCACGGAGCCCACTCCTGTACAGCCAGCTGTTGATCTCCTCCGGGGTCAGATGATCCGGATGCCGGTCGCCCCACAGCCTGATGGGCTGCTTGAGCGCGTTTCGCAGCTTCTCGGCCGTGCGCTCACTTGCGTCGTGCTGTTCGTGGAAGCGCTCGGCCAGTTGTGCGAGGGTAAGCGTGGGATCGACGGAGATCCCTCGACGTTGTTGCTCGAGCGCCTCTTCGAGAAGCCGGCGAGCGTCTCCCTTGCGAGCGACGATAGGTGTGAAACGGCGCCGCCCATCTCGACGTCCACCGTCTCGCCAGACGCCGCGCCAGCCGCGGCCGTGACGCTCAACCCAGCCGAGTTGCACGGGTGCTCCTGGGAGCGATGGGTCGGTTCGGGGGGCAAGTGGGGGGCAGCGGGCCCCGCGCCAAAGCCGCGGTGCAGGTGACTGGCGTCGTTCCGTGGCGACCCTCGAGCTTTGTGGCGGTGTTGTCCGGCGCGTTGAGTTCCCAGGATGGGAAGCCGTAAAAGCCGGACAGCCCGGGCACTGACCAAGTATTTTGGCTGCAGGAACCGATTCTCGGGGAAGGCTCGTCTGGATCGGTCGGAGTGCCCGGGGGGCAGGTGCGGGGCAGCGCCTTCGAGGCGCTGGTTCGCCTCGTGTATGGATCCTGAGTCATGTCGTGCCTTGGCCTGCTCGGTGGGCCCATTGCGATCGGAGTGCGGCGGCCCGGTCGCCCATGTCGTTGCTCCAGTGGCCGTAGTGGTCGTGGGTGGTGCTGATGCTGGTGTGCCCCATTTCGACGGCGAGGTCGGAGATGGGTACGCCGGCACGTAGCGAGAAGTAGGCGAAGGTGTGGCGCATTTGGTAGGGCGAGCGGTAGGCGAGCCCTGCGAGTTGGAGGGCGGGTCGCCAGACGTGGTAGCGCCAGTGTTCGAGGTCGAGCGGGTGTCCGTTTGACTGGAACACCAGCGGAACGCCGCTGTGGCGCGCGATTTGCCTGTATGCATCGAGGCCGCGGGGGGTGAGCGTGACGATGCGCTGGGCGTTTCGGGTCTTGGTTCCGGGCAGCGAGCAGCGGGTGCCGTCGACGTGCCGATGCCTGAGTCGGATCAGCTCGCCGGGACGGGCCCCTGTGTCGACGGCAAGGATGATGAACGGGCCCCATTCGCCAGCCTCGGCGGCTACGCGCTCGACCTCGTCCCATGATTCGAACGGCTGCAAACGGTCTGAGCGCCGGTCAACGGGCGCGCGGACACGCTGTGCTGGGTTCTCGATCAGGAGGCGGTTATCGACGGCGAACGCGAACACCTGCCGGAGTGTCTTGAGGTAGGTCGCCTTGGTGTTGGCCCGATAGTCAGTGCCGGCGAGCCATCGGTTCACGAGTTCGGGCGTGACCGCATCGGCGCGCAATCCACCCCACAGCCGTACTGGGCCGCGAAGTCCGTATTGAGTTCGGGCGCGGTAGCCGTCCGACGCTTGAAGTTGGACGAGGAACCGGTCGGCCAGATCGGCGAATGAGAGCCGAACGGGCCTCGTCCGTCTGCTTGCGGCTTCTCGCTCGTAGAGCAATCGCTGTGCTTCGGCGCGCGCCGGTACGGTGGTCGTGTAGCGCTTGCGGCCGTCCTCCTCCCGCCAGCCGCCGCGCCATCCGTGGCGGTGTCGTTCAACCCACCCGGTCGTCATCTACGTGCCTCCTCCGGCCGTAGGGAGGCTGGCGAGCCATACGTGGAAGGCGTCGCGGTGGATCCGCTTTCGGCCTCCGGGGAGCAGGACGGCGGGGAACTGACCGCGTTCCACCCAGCGCATGACCGTGCGTGTAGAGACGTCGAGATGCTCGGCGACGTCGGCCAGGGTGAGCCAGGTCTTCTCGGACTGGGAGTCGTGCAGGATGGATCGCTGGAGCTCATGAGCATGGCCGGTCGCCGTCGCGGGATGTGGAGTCGTACCTCTGTCTGGGCCACAAGCCAAGTCGTCGGCGCCGCGGTCGCCGTGTGGCGCGACGGCGGGTGGATGGGCTGGGTGCTGGGGCGGTGTGGCGCGGGGCTGGTTGCCATGCGCGGGCTCCTGCTTACCGTTCCATTGACGCATGGGCTGGTTGGTTGGGTCAAGCATGAGCGTTATCCGGCGCGTGCCAGATCCTCCTCTGGAGCGGTTGTGACCAGCCGCTGTTTTGCGATCGCTGCATAGGTCGGGTCGAGTTCGATGAGGACGCTTGAGCGGTGCTCGAGCTGGGCGGCGGTGCCGGTTGATCCGCTGCCGGCGAACGGGTCGAGCACGACCCCGCCGGGTGCCACGCTCTTTCGGATGAGAAGCCGGAGGAGCTCGACGGGTTTCTCGGTTGGGTGCTGCATCCGAGCGGCAGGGACTCGAGGGATGCGAAGCACGTTGCCGTGTCGTGGCTTTTCGAGCGGCCGGCGGCCCTTGATGGCGTATTGGATGTACTCGGTCTGGTTGCCCCAGTCGCATCGGTTGTCGCCGATGGGCGGGAAGGTGCCCTTGTCCCAGATCAGCGTGCGCTTGCTGGTGAAGCCGGCGGTGCTGAGGAGATGGCGGACGTCGCCGATGTAGCGCTCGTGGGCGAAGACGTAGGCGTGGCCGTCGGGCTTGAGGAGTCGGTAGGCCTCGGCGAGCCACTGCTCGTAGAAGTGGTCGTCGAACCTGGCGTCGCCGCGAATGGAGTGCCAGGGGTGGTCGCGGCGGTTCTTGGTGCGAAGCGGGGTGTATGCGATGCCGTAGGGCGGGTCGCAGACCAGCGCGTCGACCGAGCCGGCGGACATGCGGCGCATCACCGTGATGCAGTCACCGACGAGGACGCGGTGAGTCGGCAGCGTGGTCGTCGCGGGGGCGGCTGGTCGGGTGTTCATCAGGACGCATCTCCGCAGAGCGCCGCCGCGGCGCGGTCGCTGATGGTCATGACGAACAGTCCACGGTCGAGCAGCGCTGCGATGGCTGGCTGTCGGAACGTGCGGTTGATCGCGTCGGTGAACATCCCTGCGCGTTGCGGGGTGGTGAACGACCAGACAACCTGGGGTGCTTCGGGGTGGCGGGCGGCGTAGGCGATGTAGCGGGCGGCCTTGCGCTCGAGTGTGGTTCTGCCCTCGGTGCCGCGGTCGACTTCGAGCGCGCTGACGAGGAGCTCACCGTCGGTCCACACCTCGCAGAGGGCGTCGGGCGTGAGATAGGCGAGCCGGCCGGTTGAGGGGTCGTGGTAGGGAATACGACTGGCCGGCTCGGCTACCCACGAGGCGACCTCGGCACCTCGCTGTCGGGCGTAGCGCTCGAGGTCGACGCGGTGCTGGGTGACGGCGAGTGCGTGGGTGAGGAAGGCAAGGCCGCGTTCGCGGGCGGGCCGGAGGTCGTGATGGGGGGTGGGTTGGCTGCTGATCGCATAGCCAGTGCGCTCGAGCGTCCAGGTCGATCCGCGGGAGCCACCGCCGTACCCGCCGACCTTGCGTTGATGCTGGTAGGCGACCTCGAGGTCGGCGAGGTGCGCGAGTCGGCGGCGGATGCGCCGAGCGCGAGCAGGATCCTGTTCCAGGGGGAGAGTGAGTTCCTGCAGCTGCTGTGTGGTCGCATAGGTGACGGTGGCGAGCGTCTCGACCAGGCGCCGGTCAAGCGGGGTGAGGTGGTTGCGGATCCGCTCTGCTCGTGGCGAGGTCTGGTAGGTGCGTCGCGTCATTGGGACGCTCCGGGGTAGTCATGCCGCGATTTGCCGGTTGGGCCGCCTGGTTGGGCGCGTGGTGCGATGTCGTCGTTCCTGCGATCGGTCGGGCGATCGGTCACCTTGCGCCGGCCGAATCGTCCCTCCCCGGGCAGCGCAGTTGGCTGCTCGAGGCGTCCGCGGATATCCGCTTCGACCTCGGTGCGTGGCCTGGTCGAATGGCGCCGGGCCTCGCCGAGCACGTGGTCGGTGTCGCTGTGGAGTGGTGTGGGGGCGGGGATGGTGTGGGCGGTGAATGGTCGGGCGGTGCGCCCGTCAGCCGCCAGGGCGCAGGCTGCTTCGTAGCGGCCGAGTCCGCGTAGGTCGGCTTCGCTGAGCCATGGTGCGAACTCGCGGGCGAAGCGGCGGGCATCGGCGGAGCTCGTTTGCATGACGATTTTGCTCCTAGCGTTGATCAGCACCGCCGCTTGTAGCTTGCTGGGGAGGGCGTCGAGGTGCTGGGTGAAGGCGTTGACCGAGAGGCGCAGCGAGCGGCTTTGGGCGAGCACTTCCTCGAAGTGGGTCGCTCCGCCGACCAGGTCTTGGAACTCATCGACATACAGCGACGCGTCTGGCCGTTCGGCTTCGGGCATGGCGGCTCGGCGTCGCGTTGCCTGCCAGACGCGCGCCACCAGGAGTGAGCCGAGCAGCGCCGCCGCCTCCTCCCCGAGCAGGCCCTTGGAGAGGTCGCAGAACAGCAGGCCGCGGTGGTTGA
>Ga0066662_10000067_pt1 | contig 37537 bp, 32 predicted proteins | sample GraSoiAngelo_111_FD_133939 | JGI IMG/M metagenome (GOLD analysis project Ga0066662, IMG submission 133939) | Grasslands soil microbial communities from the Angelo Coastal Reserve, California, USA - 14_0903_12_40cm | ecosystem: Environmental > Terrestrial > Soil > Grasslands | place: USA...
CCAGGGGCGCGTGCGCGCGATGACGTCGGCGGTCTCGGCGAGATACGACGCCATGAACAGCACGACGAGCAGCTTGATGATCTCCACCGGCTCGAACCGCACGGGGCCGAAATGAATCCACAAGCGCGCGCCGTTCACTTCCTCGCCGAACAGCGCCAGCGCGACGAACATGAGGATCGCCGCGAGGATCCAGATGTATTTGTACGCCGCGAGCACGCGGAACCGCGTGAACGCCGGCCCCATCGCGACCGCCAGGATCAGCGAGAACGCGAGCCACACGATCTGTTTTTGCGCGAGCTGCGGCGACAGCCGCGCGACCACCACCAGCCCGATCGACGACAGCAGGACGGCGATGGCGAGCAGCGTGTCGTCGCGCGACACGTTCGCCGGCCGAATCGCGGGCCACGCGAGCGCGATCAGCGCGAGCGCGAACGGTAGCCACGCGGGCAGCAGCGCGGCGCGCGGCGCCAGCCGCACCGTGACCGCGGCGATGACCAACGCGACGACCATCGGCGCGCACGCCCGAAGGCGCACGACCGCAGGAATCACGCGGCGGTGAACATCGCGCGCAGCATGACGATCGCGACGATCGTCGCGGCCAGCATCACCGCCAGCGCGAAGGCCGCGTCGCGCGTGTGCGCGCGCCGCCGGCGCGTCTCCGGCGCGATCTCGTGGAACGCCCGGCCGACGATCACGGTCCCGGCGCCTTCGCCGCGTATGCCCGCGATCGCGAGCAGCCGCGCGGTGACGTCTTCGGACGACGCGGACGCGCGCAGGGCCTCGGCGATCTCGTCGTCGCCGAGCAGCTCGTGCAGCGCGCCGCTCGAGAGCACGAGGGCGTCGCCGTGCATCAAGCGCACGTGGTCGAGGGCGGGCTCGAGATCGGGCTGCGTGCCCAGCGTGTGCGTGAGCAGCCGCAGCGGGCCGTCGCCGAACGCGTCGTCCGTGGTGAGCGACGTGAGGGCGCCGTCGCGCCCGAGATAGGCGCGCGTGGCGCCGACGTGACCGACGAAGGCATGGTCGCCCACGATCAGCGCGGCGGTCAGCGAGGTCCCGGACGCCACGAAGTCGTCGGTGCTGCCCGAATGGGCGTAGACGCGCGCATTGGCGGCCGAGAAGGCCGCGGAGAGGGCGGAGCGGGGATCGCGCCGTTCGACGCGGACGCGCCGCTTGAGGTTGTCGCGCACTGCCTCCGCCGCCACGGCGGGGGCGGTGCGGTCGCGGATGCGCCCGAAGCCGTGGGCGACGGCAAGCAGGACGATGCCGGGCGCGACGATCTCGGCGACGTAGGCTTCGTCGCCGCCGCGCTGGGGCACTCCGGGTCGCGAACCGACCGCTATTTCCATGCTCCGACTCCCCGGAAAACGAGGGCTGCACCACCGACGGTCACTTCGTCGTCGACCTCCAGCAAGCGCGGCTCCGTGACGTCGTCGCCGTCGACCTGCGTCCCGTTGCGGCTGCCGAGATCTTCGACGAACACGCCGTCGTCCCGCATCTCGATTCGCGCATGCAGCCGGCTCACCCGCGGATCGTCCAAACGAAGGTCGGCGCTCGGCGCCCGGCCCACGAGGATACGCCGTCCGAACCGGTATGTTTTGATTTTTCCCGCGTGCGCGACCGTCAGCTCGATGCCGGTGGGGATCGACGCTTCGATCGCGCGCGCCGGCGGCGCGCCGCGGCGGTCGTGCACGAGCACGGCGTACGCCACGAATGCGCCCGAGAGCGCCAACGTGATCAGCCGCGGATCGGTCACGATACGTCGACCACCTTGAGCGGCGTGTCGCCGATCGTCAGCGTCCGGCCGGGATCGAGCCGCGAACGCCGGACTTGCGCGCCGTCCACGAACGTGCCGTTCGACGAGCCGCTGTCTTCGACGCTCCAGCCGGTGCCGTCCGCGACGATGCGCGCGTGCTTGCGCGACGCGCGCGAGTCGCGCACCACCAGGCCGTTGTCGTCGCCGCGGCCGATCGTCAGCCCGTCGGTCAGCGCGACGCGCGTGCCGTCGGGCCGTTCGAGCGCGAGCGTCTGCACGCGCTCGTCGACGACCGCTTCGATCGCGAGCGAGCCCGACACCACGTCGGGGTCCTCGTCGAGCACCACGCGCGCCGACGACGCGCGCTGCGCGGGCAGCACCTCGCGCAGCATCGCGCTCCAGCGCCCTTCGAGAAAGTCGCGGTCGCCCGCCAGCCGTCCGTAGTCTGCCGGATGCACCCGCACCAGATACAGATCGCTCGGCGACGCCTGCGCCGTGGCGACGAGCCGCCGGCCGATCTGCGCCGGATCGAGCGCGCTCGGAAACACCCGCGCGAACGCGTCTTCGACGACGCGCGCGCAAGCGTTCTCGATTCGAGCGAACACGTTCACTCCCTGCGAATTACCCGCGCCACATAGAATCCATCCCGGCCGCCGATGCCCGGCGCGACGAGCACGTCGCCGGCCCCGGTGAGAAACGGCGCGTACCGTTCCGGGACGGCGTCGCGCGCGAACTCCGGGTGCTCCGCGAGGAACGCGTCGACGACGTCTTCGCCCTCGCGGCGGTCCGTCGAGCACACCGCGTAGACCAGCGCGCCGCCCGGCTTCACGCCGCCCGCCGCGGCGTCGATCAGCTTGCGCTGAACGGCCGCCATCCGCACCGGATCGTCGGGCTGCTTGCGCCAGCGCGCCTCGGGCTGGCGCCCGAGGATTCCCAGCCCCGAGCACGGCGCGTCGAGCAGCACCAGATCGGCGTCCCCCGTCGCCTGCATCGTCGTCGCGTCGGCGGTGACGAGCGCGACGGAACCGGCGTCCCCGGCTTCGAGCCGCTTCGTGATCTGCGCGATCTTGCGGTCGTCGTCGTCCACGGCGAGCACGGTGCCGCCGTCGCGCATGCGGCTGACGATCTGCAGCGTCTTGTTGCCGCGCCCGCAGCACAGCTCCACGACGCGCTGCCCCGGCTGCGGATCGAGGATGTCGACCGGAAATGCCGCCGTCTCCGCGTGCAGGCGCCAGCGATGGTTCGCGAGCCGCTCGAGCTCGCTCGCGGACGCGGATGCATCGAGGACGAGCACGTCGTGCGCGAACGCGCTGACCGCCGCCGCGATCCCCGCCTCCGCGAGCGCGCGCAGCGCGTCCTCGGCCGTCGTCTTGCGCAGGTCCAGGCACACACCGGTCGCGCCCGGCGCGTTCACGCCCGCGAGGATCGCGTCGAGCCGTTCTTCCCCGAAACGCTCGCGCCAGTGCTCCACCACCCACGTCGGGAGCGACGCGCGCGTCGCGAGATCGGCCTCGCGCGGCGGCTCGGTCGACACGCGCCGCAGCACGGCGTTGACGAGCCCCGCCGTCCCTTTGTGCCCGTACTTGCGCGCAAGCCCGACGCTTTCGGACACGGCAGCGTACGGCTCGACACCGTTCATCACGCGCAGCTGATACGTCCCGAGCCGCAAGATTTCGGCGATCGGCTGCGGCAGCGACTTCATGCGGTCACCGGCGAACGGCTGCAGCGCGAAGTCGAGATAGCGCCGCATCTTGATCGCACCGTACGCAAGCTCCGTCGCGAACGCCCGATCGCGCGGCGCGAGCTCGCTCTTCCGCAGCCGGTAATCCAGCGCTTCGCGCGCGCCACGCGGATTGGGTCCGAACACGTCGCGGCACACCTGCAGCGCGACCTCGCGCGCGGTCGTCGCGGCCGGCGCGCTCACAGGCCGGTCCCCGCGTCCAGCCGCGCCCGCGCGACCGCGAGCTTCCCGCGCACGTACGCCGGGCCCGAAAGCGGACTGCGGTTCGGCGCGATGAGCCGGTCGACGATCACGGCGCCGTCGGGATGCACGGCGTACAACAGCTCGTGTCCGAGAAGCCCGCTGGGGCTCAGTCCCACGGACACCCACGGCGTATGCCCGCCGAGCTCGTCTTGCAGCGCATCGAGCGACACCGCGTGCGCATGCACGACCTTGATCGGCTCACCTGCGTACTCCGTGCGCGCGAGCGGTGCCGGCGCGAGCGACCGGACGAGGCAAACGACGTCGTCCGGCGCGCGGCGCCAGTCGATCGCGAGATCCTCTTTGCGCAGCGGGCGCGTCAGCGTCCGCGCGATCTCGTCGCCGGAGATTCCGAGCTCGCGCGCGACCTCGCGCTGCGGCGTGCGCGACAGCTTGCCGTTCGCGAAGCGGTCCACCGCGTCGAGCGCGAGCTCCGCGCCGCGGCGCGCGAGCCGGTCGTGCAGCTCGCCGTACGTCTCGTCGGGCCCGATCGGCGCGCGCTCTTGCACCAGCACGTCGCCGGTGTCCATGCCGGCGTCCATCGCGATGATCGTGATGCCCGTCTCGGTGCGCCCGTCGCGGATCGCGGACTGCAACGGCGTCGCTCCGCGATAGAGCGGCAGCAGACTCGGATGGACGTTGAACGCGATCGGCACGGCGTCGAGCAGCGCCTGCGGCACGATCTTTCCGTACGACGCGACCACGAAAGCGTCCGCAGCGAGCGAGCGCGCCTCGTCGGCGAACGGCTTCAGCTTTTCGGGCGTGAGCACGCGCAAGCCGCGCGCTTGCGCGGCGCGCTTCATCGGGGTCGCGGCAAGCTTGTGCCCGCGGCCCGCCGGGCGGTCGGGCTGCGTGACGACGGCCACGACGTCATGCCGCTCCGCGACCGCTTCGAGCACCGGCACGGCGAACTCGCTCGTGCCGAAGACGACGAGCTTCAGCGAGCGCCGGAAGCGACCGCTTCGACTTCCTCCACTTCCTCGTCGGTCGTCGCGGGACGGATGTTTTTCGCCTTGTCGATGTACAGCACGCCGTTGAGGTGGTCGACTTCGTGCTGCAGGCAGCGCCCGAACAGCCCCGTGCCGTCGAGCGTGATCTTCTTGCCGTGGCGGTCCAGCCCGGTGCAGACGACGCGCTCGAACCGCGTCAGGTCGCCGACCATCCCGGGCACGGAAAGACAGCCCTCGACGGATTCGATCTCGCCGTCGGTCACCGTGAACTTCGGGTTGATCACCACGAACGGCCCGTGCGCGTCGTCGTCGTCGGCGAGGTCGATCGTGAAGATCCGCTTCGAGACGCCGATCTGCGGGGCGGCGAGCCCGATCCCCGGCGCATGGTACATCGTCGCGAACATGTCGTCGAGAAGCTGCTGGAACATCGGGTCGGCGATGTCCGCCGGATCGACCTTCTTGGCGACCTTGCGCAGCGTGGGATGACCGTCGGTGATGATCTCGCGGATGTACGCCATGAGTGCTTCCAGTATAACCGGCAGGCGAAGCGCGCGGTTCCGCCCGCCCGCCGGCTACGAGAAAGGGGTTCCTTGGACGCCTATTTCGCCCAGGCGATGCACCAGCCGTTGGGGCTGATCTTGCCGTGCACGATCGTGCAGCCGTTCGGTTTCTTGAAGAACCGGCAGCCGCTGCACTTCTGACCGTTCTTGCCGGGCTTGTCCTGGTACTTGAACTGCTTCTTGTTGTCGGGCGGCGCCGCGGCCTGAGCGGCCGACAGCGTGGCGCCGACGCCGAGCGCGACGAACGGGATCGCGGCGAGGCGCTTGAGCACCAAACCGCGCGAGACGGATGATTTCATGTCCATGAGACGAGGCGAGCCTCCGTAAGCGCCCCGTAATGAGGCGCGGGTAGGATGACGGTACGATGCGCGTTCTCGCCGGCGCCTTCCTCGCGATGCTCGCGACCGGCCCCACCCTCCCGGGGTCCGCGGCAGGCATCGCCATGACGCTCGACGCGCACCCGTCGGCGCGCTGCGCCGTGACGACCACCGCGACGATCGTGGCCTACGACGCGACCGCGCAGCCCAGCGTGTCGTACCGTTTCGTCCGCAGCGACGGCACCGTCTCGCCGACGGGCCGCCTCGCGTTCGCGGGCACCGGCGCGGTCGCCCAATCGGTCCGCGACACCTGGACGCCGCGCGGCACCGCTCCCTGGATCGCGCTCGAAGTCATCGCACCGCAACGCATCAGCTCGCCGCACCGTGCCGTCGCGCAGCGCTGCCCCCGCCGCCTGATCGCGGCAACGCACTAACCCCGCTTGGCAACCCGCACGCTCAAGATTCCGCACGCCTTCACGCGCGAGGACGGCCGCGAACGCATCGCCGTGCCGTTCTGGCGCGGCGTGCTGTCCGCATTGGGCTCGATCGCGATGGGTTTCGCCGTCAGCACGCTCGCGTTGATCGTGATGATCTTCGCGGTCGTCCTCGCAACGGGGCATGCGCCGTCGATGAACGCCGGCCATCCGGTCGTCGCGGCGGCGGAAGTCGTGTTCTACGTCGCGGCCGGCTGCTTCGCGTGGTGGGGCCTGCGCGCGTGCGGCCGGCAGCCGTTCCGCAAACTGACCGGCCGCGACGGACGCGCGATCCTGATCGGCATCGCGATGCTGTTCATCGCCCGCATCGGCATGGCCGCCCAGCTCATGCTCACCCACCAGACGAAGCACGTGCAAGCCGGCTTCGAACACTTCGACGTGACGTCGAAGACGCCGGCGATCACGACGATCGCCGTGAGCCTGGCCGTGCTCTCGCTCGTCGTCGTCGCGCCGGTCGTCGAAGAGATGGTGTTTCGCGGCCTGCTGTTCGGCGCGCTCGCCGGGCGCTTGGGCGTCCTCGGAAGCGCCGTGATCACGGCGCTCCTGTTCGGCGCGGTCCACGGCGACCCGGTGCTCTTCCCCTCCCTGGCGGCGATCGGCTTCATCGGCGCCCTCGCCTACGCAGCGACGGGCAATCTGTGGGTCTCGATCATCCTGCATGCTAGCAGCAACGCGATCGGCGCAATCTTCATCGTAGCAGGCTCGCTAACGAAACATTGAAAAGCGCGACCGGCGCGATGGTGGCGCACCCTTCGACAAGCTCAGGGTGACATAAAAAACACCGTGCTTGCGTTCGGGGCGGGCACGTGGTTCGGGCGGGGCGTCACAGAAATTTGCGGAGCCAGGATGGCGAGAGCAAATTTTGTGCGAGTAGCGTTTTTCCAAGGATGGAAAAACGCGGGCGTCCCCGACCGAACCACGTGTCCGCCCCGAACGCCGCCCGAAGAAACGGCTAGAGAATGTAGCTGGACAAGTCGGAATTGCCTGCAATCGCCTCGAGCCGCTCGCGAACATAGGCGGCATCGATGAGGATCTTGCCGCCCTCCTCGGGCGCCCGAAAAGCGATCTCATCGAGGACGCGCTCGAGTACGGTGTGCAGCCGCCGGGCACCGATGTTCTCGGTCTGTTCGTTCACCCGCATCGCGATCTGCGCGATCTCCGAGATCGCGTCGACCGTGACATCGAGGTCGACGCCGTCCGCGCCGAGCAGCGCCTTGTACTGACCGATCAGCGCGTTCTCGGGCTGGGTGAGGATGATCTCGAAATCGGCGGCGGTGAGCGAGTCGAGCTCGACGCGCACCGGAAACCGGCCCTGCAATTCGGGGATGAGATCGGACGGCTTTGACACGTGGAACGCGCCCGCTGCGATGAACAGCACGTGGTCGGTGGCGAGCGGCCCGTGTTTGGTCTGCACCGTGCTGCCTTCGACGATCGGCAGGATGTCGCGCTGGACGCCTTCGCGCGACACGTCGGGTCCCCGCTGGCCTTCGCGCCCGGCGACCTTGTCGATCTCGTCGATGAACACGATGCCGTGATCGCCGGCGCGCCGGAGCGCCTCGCGCTTGACGGCGTCCATGTCGATGAGCTTGTCGGCTTCCTGCTGGGCGAAGATGCGCCGCGCATCGGCGACGGTGACTTTTTTCTTCACGCGCTTTTTCGGTAGCAAACCGCCGAGCATCTCACTCATGTCGCCGCCGCCCATCCCGCCGGGCTCGCCGCCTCCGATCATGCCGATCGGGAGCTGCGCCGCCTCTTCGATCTCGATCTCGATGAGCCGCACGTCGTAGAAGCCGCGCTCCACGTCGGCCTTGGCGGTGGCGCGCACGCGCGCGGCCTCGTCGTCGGGCAAGGTGCGCGACGCGGTCTGCGTGGCGCTCTGCGCGGGCTGCGGCTGGTTGGCGAACGCGTTGCCGAAGATCGAGCCGAACGATGCGGCAAACGGATTGCTCTGCTGCGGCTGCGGCGCGGTCGTCTCGGGATGCAGGACGTCGACGACGCGCTCGACGGCCGAAGCGTCCGCCGCCTCGCGCACGTCGCTGCGGCGTTCGTCCGACACCATGCGCACCGCCGCCTCGGCGAGGTCGCGCACCATCGACTCGACGTCGCGGCCCACGTAGCCCACCTCGGTGTACTTGGTCGCCTCGACCTTGAGAAACGGCGCGCCGGCCAGCGACGCGAGGCGGCGCGCGATCTCCGTCTTGCCGACGCCCGTCGGCCCGATCATCAAGATGTTCTTGGGCGCCACTTCCTTGCGGACGTGCTCGGGCAGCCGCTCGCGGCGGTAGCGGTTGCGCATCGCGACGGCGACGGCGCGCTTGGCATCGCCTTGCCCGACGATGTAGCGGTCGAGCTCGGCGACGATCTCGCGCGGGGTGAGGTCCTGGGCGTTTTTCACAGCGATAAGACTTCGACGTTGTCGTTCGTGTAGATGTCGATGCGGCCCGCGATCCGCAATGCCTCTTTGGCGATCGACGCGGCGTCCAGCGACGAGTGCTCCAGCAGCGCCATCGCCGCGGCTTGCGCGTACGGGCCGCCGCTGCCGATCGCGGCGACGCCTTCGTCGGGCTCGATCACGTCGCCGTTGCCGCTGAGCACGAACAGGTGCTCGGCCGTGCCCACGATCAGCAGCGCTTCGAGCCGGCGCAGCGCGCGGTCTTGGCGCCAGTCCTTCGCGAGCTCGACGGCGGCGCGCAGGACGTTGTCCTTGTACGCGCTCATCTTGCCCTCGAACTTCTCGAGCAGCGTGATGCCGTCGGCGGCGCTGCCCGCGAAACCGGCCAGCACCTTGCCGCCGGCGATCGTGCGCACCTTGCGCGCGCCGTGCTTCATGACGGTCTTGTCGACGGTCACCTGGCCGTCGCCCGCCATCGCGATCTTGCCGTCCCGGCGGACCGCGCAGATCGTCGTGGATCGTATACGCATCTGGACCAGGTACTCGTCCCGCGCCTGCGGGGTTGCACTCAGCCTGTTGCCACGACGGCGACCGCTTGCACGGGTGGCGGCGCGACCTCGGCGGCGAACGCGTCGATCTTCGCGAGCGCTCGCTGCGCCATGCGGCCGCGGCGCTCGCGTTTGTCGCGGACCGTCTCGGCGAGCGGCGAGAAGAACGTCCAGGTGACGTTGGCGGGCTGGAAGTCGGGCGACTCCGTGTTCTGCAGGTGCGCGACGACCGCGCCGAGCGCGGTGTCGGCGGGCACGGCCACCGCCGCCAACCCGAGCCGTTCGCGCGCCCCGGCGATGCCGGCGATCGTGCCGCACGCGGCGGCTTCCACGTAGCCTTCGGCGCCGGTGATCTGCCCGGCGAAGAACACGCGCGGGTTCGTGCGCAACCGCAAGTCCGCGGTGAGCAGGCGCGGCGAGTCGATGAACGTGTTGCGGTGCATCACGCCCAGCCGCAGCCACTCCGCGTTCGCGAGCCCGGGCAGCTTGCCGAACGCCTCTTTTTGCGCGGGCCACGTCAAGCGCGTCTGAAAGCCGACCAGGTTGAGCGCCGTGCCGTCGGCGTTCTCCTTGCGCAGCTGCACGACGGCATGGGGCGTCTTGCCGGTGCGCGGATCGCGCAGGCCCACGGGTTTGAGCGGGCCGAAACGCAGCGCGTCCTCGCCGCGCGCGGCCATCTCCTCGATCGGCAGACAGCCCTCGAAATACGGCACGTCGCCCGCCGTTGCGTCCGCCTCGAAGCCGTGCGGGTCGTGCTTCGGCAGCGTGCGCAGGTCGGCGATGAACTGCGCGTAGGTTTCACGGTCGAGCGGGATGTTGAGATAGTCGTCGCCCGCGCCCTTGTCGTAGCGCGACTTGCGGTACATCGCGCCGGTGTCGATGGAGTCGAGCGCCACGATCGGCGCGGCCGCGTCGTAGTAGTGCAGCCGCCCGCCGACCAGATCGTCGACGGCGTTCGCCAAATCGTCCGACGGCAGCGGCCCGCACGCCACGATCACCGTGCCGGACGATGGGATCGCCGTGATCTCCTCGCGCCGGATCTCGACGTTGGGCAGCGCGGCGAGCCGCGACTCGACCAGCGCGCCGAACCGCTCGCGGTCCACGGCGAGCGCGCCGCCCGCGGGCACGGCGGCGTCGCGCGCCGACGTGACGATCAGCGAGTCCAGCCGCGCGAGCTCTTCCTTCAACAGGCCGACGGCGTTCTCGAGCGCGGCGCCGCGCAGCGAGTTCGAGCACACCAGCTCCGCCAGCGTCCCCGTGTGGTGCGCGGGCCCGCGCTTGTGCGGCCGCATCTCGTACAGCACCACCGAAGCGCCGCGCCGCGCGGCCTGCCACGCCGCTTCGCTGCCGGCCAGCCCGCCACCGACGATCGTTATATCAGGCACTACTGGAGCCTCACACCGGTTCGAGCTCCGCCTCTGCGTCGGCTTCCGCGTCGTCGGAATCCGGGTGCGCGCCGAGGCCCGTCGCGTGCGTGCGGTCGGTGTGGCAGACGTACGTGACGCCGCCGCCGCGCTTGCGCTTCTCGATCACGTAGTCGCCGCACACGGCGCAGGGCTGCGGCGCGACGGGGTCCCACGACACGAAGTCGCACGCCGGGTAGTTCGCGCAGCCGTAGAACGTGCGGCCCTTGCGCGACTTGCGCTCGGCGATCATCCCGCCGTCCTTGGGACACTTCACGCCGGTGTCCTTGAGGATGGGCTTCGTGGTCTTGCACTCGGGATAGCCCGTGCACGACATGAACTTTCCGAAGCGGCCGGTCTTGATCACCATCGGTTTGCCGCAGTTGACGCAGACCTCGTCGGTGGGCTCGTCGCGCTGCTCGAACTTGGGCAGCACGCGCTCCGCCTCGGCGAGCTCTTTCTCGAAGTCGGCGTAGAACGCGCCGAGCACCTTGGCGGTGGCGTCCCAGTCACCGCCGGTCTCCGCCAGCTCGTCGAGCCGGCCTTCCATCGACGCGGTGAACTTCAGGTCGACGATGTCGGGGAAGTGCTTCTCGAGCAGGTCGTTCACTTGCTCGCCGATCTCCGTCGGGTGGAAGCGGCGTTCGAGCTGCTCGGCGTAGCCGCGCGCTTGGATCGTCTCGACGATCGCGCTGTACGTCGACGGCCGGCCGATGCCGTTCTCCTCGAGCGCGCGCACCAGGCTGGCTTCGGTGAAGCGCGGCGGCGGCTCGGTGAAGTGCTGCTTGGGGTCGATCGACTTCGCGTCGAGGTCTTCGTTCTCGCTCAGTTTCGGCAGGATGGGACGCGCCTTCGCGCCCTTCGCCGTCGCGCCGCCTTCGAGCGGCGCCGCATCGTCGGTGCCCTCTTCGTACACGGCCGTGAAGCCCGCGAATTTCAGCACGCTGCCCGTCGCGCGGAACGTGAACCGCTGCGCGGCGGCGATGTCCGCGGTCGTCTGGTCGAACACCGCCGGCGCCATCTGCGACGCGACGAAGCGCTCCCAGATCAGCTGGTACAGCCGCAGCTCGTCGCGCTTGAGGATCTTCGACAGCGACTCCGGCGTGTGCAGCACGGACGTCGGGCGGATCGCTTCGTGCGCGTCCTGCGCGCCTTCCTTGAGCTTGAACTGGCGGCCGCCGCCGTGGAATTCGGGGCCGAACCGCTGGATGATGTAGTCCCCCGCCGCGTCGCGCGCCGAATCCGAGATGCGCGTCGAGTCCGTGCGCATGTAGGTGATGAGGCCCTGCGTGCCCTCGCTGCGGCCCAGATCGACGCCCTCGTACAGCGCCTGCGCGAGCTGCATCGTTTTGCGGACGCGGAACTTCAGCTTGCGCGACGCCTCTTGCTGGAGCGTCGAGGTGGTGAACGGCGCCGCCGCGTTGCGGCGCGTTTCGCGCGTCTTCACCGAGTCGACCCGGAACGCCGCGCCTTCCAGCGCCGCCATGATCTCGCCGGCTTGCTCGCCGTTGACGATCTCCGCTTTCGCGCCGTCGATCTGCTGCAGATCGGCCGCGAACACCAGCGGCGCCGGCGCACCGGCATCCGCGGACAGCTGCGCCAGCTGCGCGGTGACCGTCCAATATTCTCTGGGAACGAAGGCGCGAATCTCGCGCTCGCGGTCCACGATCAGGCGCACCGCGACCGACTGCACCCGCCCCGCGGACAGCCCGCCGCGCACCTTCGCCCACAGCAGCGGCGAGATTTTGTAGCCCACCAGCCGGTCGAGAATCCGGCGCGCCTGCTGCGCGTTGACGCGCGGCATGTCGATGGCGTGCGCGTCCTTGAGCGCCGCGAGCGCGGCGTCCTTGGTGATCTCGTGCAGCTCGATCCGCTTGGGATTGTCGAGCTTCAGCAGCTCGGCGAGATGCCACGCGATCGCTTCGCCTTCGCGATCGGGGTCGGTCGCGAGGTAGACCTCGGAGGCGGCTTTCGCGGCCGCCTTGAGGTCTTTGATGATGTCGCCCTTCCCTTTGATCGTGAGGTAACGCGGCATGAAATCGTGCTCGACATCGACGCCCAGCGTGGACTTCGGGAGGTCGCGGACGTGGCCGACGGACGCCTTGACGACGAAGCGCGCGGGCAAGAATTTCTTGATGGTTTTGGCTTTCGTCGGCGACTCGACGATGATCAGCGGCTTCGCCACAACGGTCTCCAGAGGGTGCGGCTCATCGGGGACGAGCTTCGGGCCACAGTATAAACCCGGACGTCAATGGGGGTCCAATTCCGACGCGCGGCGCGCGCGCGAAACAGCCGTTCCGGGCAGAGAGTTGCACGAATCGCAAAAAAATTGTATTCTGCCTTTAACTGCGTCGAAGCTTCGACGCTTCGACGCATGAGCGAAAACACAACTCCGTCCGCGCGGACGAGGAGGTTGAATGAGTTCGGATACAGAGAACGGCGCAGCTGGCGGCTCGGAAGAATCGGGCGCAGGCAACGGACGCCGCGGCGGTCGCCGCAAAGGCGCCGGCCGTAAGAAAGGCTCCGGCGGTCGCAAGAAAGGCGCCGGCGGTCGCAAGAAAGCTGCCGGCGGTCGCAAGAAGGCCGCGGGCGGTCGTAAGAAAGCTGCCGGCGGTCGCAAGAAAGCTGCCGGCGGTCGTAAGAAAGCCGCCGGCGGGCGCAAGAAGAAAGGCGGCGGCGGTCGCAAGAAGGCCGCGGGCGGGCGTAAGAAAGCCGCCGGCGGGCGCAAGAAGAAAGCCGCGGGCGGGCGCAAGAAGAAAGCCGCGGGCGGACGCAAGAAGAAAGCCGGCGGACGCAAGAAGGGCGCGGGCGGTCGTAAGAAAGCCGCCGGCGGACGCAAGAAAGCCGCGGGCGGGCGCAAGAAGAAAGTCGGCCGTCCTCGCAAGAAAAAGGCCTGACACAACCCGCGAAACCCCGGAACATCAGAGAGGAGCGGTCTACGGACCGCTCCTCGTTTTTCTCAGGAAACCGCGGCGCCGCCGGACGCGAGGTCGGGCGCTTTGCCGCCGTGCTCTTCCACCCAATGACACGCGGCGCGGTGTCCGGGCTCGTACTCGTTGAACGCCGGCACCTCCACCTTGCAGCGGTCGAACGCGATCGGGCAGCGCGTGTGGAAGCGGCAGCCCGACGGCGGATTCACCGGCGACGGGATGTCGCCGGTGATGATGATGCGCTTGCGGCGGCGCTCGACGACCGGGTCGGGGATCGGGATCGCGGAGAGCAGCGCCTGCGTGTACGGGTGCAGCGGGTTGTCGTACAGCCGGTCCCGGTCGGCGATCTCGACGATCTTGCCGACGTACATCACGGCGACGCGGTTGGAGATGTGGCGCACCACAGAGAGGTCGTGCGCGATGAACAGGTACGTGAGGCCGAGCTTCTCCTGGAGATCCTGGAGCAGGTTGATGACCTGCGCCTGGATGGAGACGTCGAGTGCGGACACCGGCTCGTCGGCGACGATGAACTTGGGATTCACCGCGAGCGCGCGCGCGACGCCGATGCGCTGGCGCTGGCCGCCGGAGAACTCGTGCGGGTAGCGGTTGGCGTGATACGGCTGCAGCCCGACGAGCCGCAGCAGCTCCTGAACGCGCGTGTCGGCGTCCTTGCCCTTGCAGATGTCGTGGATCTCCAGCGGCTCGCGCACGATCGAGCCCACCGTCATGCGCGGGTTCAGCGACGCGTACGGGTCCTGGAAGATGATCTGCATCTCTTTGCGCAAGGGACGCAGGTCGCCACGCGAGAGCCCGACGAGCTCGCGGCCTTCGAACGTGACGCTGCCCTTCGTCGCTTCGGTGAGGCGCAGGATCACGCGGCCCGCGGTGGTCTTGCCGGAACCGGACTCGCCGACGAGCCCGAGCGTCTCGCCGCGGCGAATCTCGAAGTCGATGCCGTCGACGGCTTTGACGTCGGCGACGTGGCGGCTGAAGATGCCGGCGGTGATCGGAAAATACTTGTAGAGATCGCGGACGACGACCAGGTCCTCGCCCGCAGGCACGGTCGCGACGCCGTTGTCGCTGAAGCTCGGTTGTCCGGGTGCGGTCATCGCGCGAGCTCTTGCGGCGTCTTCGCCACGGCGGAGTTCGGTACGATCGGACGGTTCTCGGCGGCGATCGGTTTCTGCCCGTCGGCGCGCGCGTCGTACAGGAAGCACCTCGCCACGTGCCCGCCGCCGAAATCGTACAGCGGCACCGGCTCGTCGCAGATCGGCATGCGGTAGCGGCAGCGCGGCGCGAACGCGCAGCCGGACGGCATGCGCAGCAGGTTCGGCGGCTGTCCTTCGATCGGGATCAGGCGCGAGCCGGCTTGATCGAGGCGCGGCAGCGATTCGAGCAGCCCCATCGTGTACGGCATCTTCGGCTGCTCGAAGATCTCTTTGGCGGTGCCGTACTCCACCATGTTGCCGCCGTACATCACCAGCACGTTCTCGCACGTCTCGGCAACCACGCCGAGGTCGTGGGTGATCAGCACGATCGCGGAGCCCAGCCGCGCCTGCATCTCGTTCATCAGCTCGATGATCTGCGCTTGGATCGTCACGTCGAGCGCGGTCGTGGGCTCGTCGGCGATCAGCACCTCGGGATCGCACGAGAGCGCCATCGCGATCATCACGCGCTGCCGCATGCCGCCGGAGAACTGGTGCGGGTAGTCTTTGAGCCGCTTCTCGGGCACCGGGATCTTCACGAGCTTGAGCATGTCGACCGCTTTGTCGAGCGCGTCTTTCTTGTTCAGCCCGAGGTGCAGCCGGACGGCTTCCGCGATCTGCTCGCCAATGGTCAGCACCGGGTTGAGCGACGTCATCGGGTCCTGGAAGATCATCGCGATGTGGCGCCCGCGGATCTTGCGCATCTCCGCTTCGCTCTTCTCGAGCAGGTTCTCACCCTTGAAGCGGATGGTGCCGCGCTCGATCGTGCCGTTCTGCGCGAGAAGCCGCATGATCGACAGCGAGGTGACCGATTTGCCCGAACCGGACTCGCCGACGATGCCGAGCGTGCTGCCGGGTTCGACGGCGAACGACAAGCCGTTGACGGCGGCGACGGTGCCGTCTTCGGTGCGGAACGTCGTCTTGAGGTCGTTGACCTCGAGCAGCGCCAAGCGAGAGCCCTAGATGCCCGACAGGCTGACGATCGTCGCGACGACGACGAACGCGATCGCCACGAACTGCGTCACGCGCGCGATCTGCGCGTCCAGACCCAAGCGGCGGGTCGACGACTCGACGCGGCCGCCGAGCGTGCCGCTCAAGCCTTCCTGTTTCGTCGTCTGGATCGCCAGCAGCACCACCAGCAGCACGCCGAGCACGAGGAAGAATCCGGCGAACGTGTGCGTCAGCCACGGCGCGTGCAGAGCGAGCCCGGAGTGCGGCGCGGCGTCGAGCACGTTCGGGGGCAGCGTCAGCGTCTGCGGGAGCGCAGTCGCCTTGGTGGCGGGGACCGCCGCCTTGGCGGCAGCCGGCGCGGCGGAGGCGGCGGCGAGCAACAGGGAGAGCACGATGGTCAAGACTCCGGGCAAGCGTTGGAAAAGAACCGCCGGGGCTTGGCCTCGCCCCGGAGGATATCCTGTTTTCGGTTTAAAGGCGCTCCGCCCTAGGCTGCGCGCCCCCCACGCTGCGCGCGGGGCCCCCAGTCCGAGCTCGCAATGGCAATCCGGGCAACGCAAGATATCGCTGCGCTCGCTCCACGACCGGATTGCTGTCAGACACTTCGTGCCGGCGTGAGGGCGCTCACGCGCGCCGCGATGTTCTCGGCGGAGAGGCCGAACATCGCTCGCTGCGCTTCCGGCTTGGCGTGCTGGACGAGCACGTTGGGGACGCCGATGCGCTCGACCGCGACGCCGAGCCCGTGGTCGCTGACGAACTCCACCACCGCCGAGCCGAAGCCGCCCGCGAGGCTGTGCTCTTCGAGCGTGATGAAGCGGCGGTGCGTCTCCGCGAGCCCGAGCAGCAGCGTCTCGTCGAGCGGCGCGACGAAGCGCGCGTTGACGACCGTGGGCTGGATGCCCGACGCCGCGAGCAGGTCGTAGGCGTCGAGCGCGGCGTCGACGGTGTTGCCGAGCGCCAGGATCGCGATGTCGCTGCCGGTGCGCAGCAGCTCGGCGTGGCCGAGCGCGAGCGGCGCGACCGGCTCGTCGTGCTTGCCGCTGGTCGAACCGCGCGGGTAGCGGATCGCGGCGGGCGCGTCGAGCGCCAGCGCGAGATCGAGCATCGGCGCGAGCTCGTGCTCGTTGCGCGGCGCCATGATCGTGATGCCGGGCAGCGTGCGCAAGTACGCGATGTCGTACAAGCCCATGTGCGTGGGGCCGTCGTCGCCGACGAAGCCGGCGCGGTCGATCGCGAACACGACCGGCAGCCCCTGCACCGCCACGTCGTGGACCACTTGGTCGTACGCGCGCTGCAAGAACGTGGAGTAGATCGCGCAGACCGGCTTGATGCCGCGCGTCGACGCGCCGGCCGCGAAGCACACCGCGTGCGCCTCCGCGATGCCGACGTCGAAGTACCGCTGCGGGAACTTCTTGGCAAACTTCGCCAGGCCGGTGCCGTCGGGCATCGCGGCGGTGATGCCGACGACGCGGTCGTCGCGCTCCGCGGCGGAGATCAGCGCGTCGGCGAACGCCTGCGCGAACGTGGGCCGCGACGCGGCTTTCTCGAGCCGGCCTTCGTCGGGATGGTACACGCCTGGACCGACGCCGTGGAACGTGCGGCTGTCGCCCTCGGCGATCTCGTAGCCTTTGCCCTTGACCGTCTTCACGTGCAGCAGCACGGGGCCGGGGATCTTGCGCGCGTTCGAGATCACGTCGACGAGCGTGTCGAGGTCGTGGCCGTCGATCGGGCCGATGTAGCGAAAGCCCATCTCCTCGAAGATGACCGGCGCTTTGTGGTCGTGCAGCGTGAACCGCATCCCGGCCATCTCGGCGGTGGAGAGCGCCTTGCGCGCCGTGTCGCCGAGCGGCACGTGATCGAGCATGCCCTTCACCATCGCGCGGCCCTTGGTGAACAGCGGCTTCGAGCGCAGCACGCCCAGGTACGAGGCGATCGAACCGACGTTGGGCGCGATCGACATCTCGTTGTCGTTGAGGATCACCAAGAAGTTGGTCTTGAGCAGGCCCGCGTTGTTGATCGCCTCGTACGCGAGGCCGCCCGTCAGCGCGCCGTCGCCGATCACCGCGACGATCGTGTCGTCGCCGCCGGCGAGGTCGCGCGCGGTCGCCATCCCGAGCGCGGCGGAGATGGACGTGGAGGCATGGCCCGCGCCGAACGCGTCGAACTCGGACTCGCTGCGCATCGCGAAGCCGCTGACGCCGCCGCCCTGGCGCAGCGTGTCGAAGCGCCCCGCGCGCCCCGTCAGCAGCTTGTGGACGTAGCTCTGATGGCTCACGTCCCACACCACGACGTCGCGCGGCAGGTCGAGCACGCGGTGCAGCGCGATGGTGAGCTCGACCACGCCCAAGTTCGGTGCGAGGTGGCCGCCGTTGGCTGCGCACACGCGGATCAGCGTCTGGCGAATCTCGGCGGCGAGCCGATCGAGTTCGGGCCGGCTGAGCCGTTTGACGTCGGCGGGGGACGCAATGCGCTCGAGGATCATCACGGGGTGTTCGACGACCGTGACCGAAGGCCCGTCCTCGTGCAGGCTCCCGAACCCGGCACGGACCTACCGCGGCTGCCGACGCCGCTGCGGGTCCGCAAACGCGTCTGGACGGACGTCGCGAAGATCATCTCGACGGTCCTCAACCCGTTCGTGACCTCGCTTACCCTGTTCGTCGTGCTCGCGGACGTGCGCTCGAACGGGTCGCACGACTTCTGGATCCTGCTTTTCAACAGCGCGTTCTTCACCTCGATCGCGCCGATGCTGTTCATCTTCTACCTGTATGCGACGGACCGCATCTCGGATCTGGACATGTCGGTGCGGTCGGAGCGCGAGCGCGTGTTCATCGCGTTCGTCCTGCTCTACGCGCTCGGCGCGCTCGACCTGTGGCTGATCCACGCGCCGGTGATCATGACGGCGTCGATGGCCGGCTACGCCGCGAGCCTGCTCATCGTCCAGTGGATCACGCGCTATTGGAAGATCTCGACGCACGCGCTGGGCATCACCGCGCCGCTGGTCGCGTTCAGCGTGCTCTTCGGCGACCGGCCCGACCCGTTCTACGTGCTGATCCCGCTGCTGTGGTGGTCGCGCGTCTACCTGCGCGCGCACACCGTGATGCAAGTGGTCGCCGGAACGGTGCTCGCGCTGGCCAACACGCTACTGTTCTTCCGCATCTTCCACGTGGTTTGAACCGCACGACGCCGGCGGTAGGGTAGCCCAACCGAGCATCGAAACTCGGCCAGGCGGCACATTGCACGGCCGTCGTTCGCGTTGGTCGCAGGGTGAAGGATGAGCAACTACGTTCGGTCGGTTCGCGCGCTCGGCGCGGAGCTGCGGCAGATGGTCGAGCCGCGCGCGGAAGCGGCGTACGCCGATGCGATCACCGCCGTCGTCGCGGGCCCGCCGCAGCCGATCGCGGTGGTCGGCGTGCACGGGATCAGCCCGATCCAGCAGTACGCGTTTCAGGACCAGCTCGCGACGGGGCTGCTGGCGTATCTCAACGCGCGCGACGACCTGCGCTTGGGCATCGAGTACACCGAGCGCCGCGGCGGAGAAGATCGCCGTTCGGCCGCGTCGGCACCGCCGGGACCTGAGCGGCGCTCGGGCCGCGACCGCAGGTCCGGCGCGGACCGCCGCACGCGAACGGAAACGCGCGCGGCCGGCGACCGGCGGCGCGTGCACACGCGGTGGGCCGCGACGCCCTACTGGCCGCGCGTCTCGCGCCACACCGAGGATCCCGTGCTCAAACCGAGCGCGCTGCGCTTGCACCTGCGCACCGAGAAAGACCACACGCAACCGACGACGCAAGTCTATGACGTCTATGAAGGCTACTGGAGCCCGCTCAGCAAGGGCAAGACGAACATCGTCTCGGCGCTGCTCTGGCTGCTCCGCATCACGTTCCTCGCGACGAGCTCGACCGCACGCGTGCCGGCAACGTGGGGGAAGCTGGCCTGGGATCTCGGCTACGTCTTCACCGCGTTGGCGCTGGTGGTGGGCCTGTTCGCCGGCGCCGCGTACGCCGGCCTGAAGGCATGGACGCATTTCCTGGCCCTGTTCCCGCAGACCAACTCACCGTCGTTCTGGACCTTCGCCGCCAATCCGTTCGCGAGTCTCGGCGCGCTGCCGCGATACGCGTGGTGGCACTTCGTGTTCGTCGTCCTGCTGGCGTATCTCGCCGTGCAGCTCATCCAGCTGATGTGGCACCGGTGGCGGGGGCGGCGGCGCAAGTCAGAGCTCCTCGAGGACAGCGGCGAGCACGGGCACTTCCGTGCCGAAACCATCGAGGCGCAGAAATTCCACCGCGTGCTGACGATCCTGTTCGTGACGGCATTCGTGGCGCTCGCGATCGCGGACGGTATCCTGCTCGCGATATATCACCCCCAAAACCCGGCCGGCGTCGCGTGGGAGAGCGCCTGGCTCCTGCTCACCGCCGCGATGGTGCAGCTGGGACGATGGCTCGCCGGTTTCGTCGTCGAGAACATCCTCGGCGACGTGCAGATCTACACGACGCACGACTGCAACAACACGTTCTACGGGATCCGCCAGCAGATCATCGCCGCGGTCACCAACGCCGTGCTCGGCGCCGTCAACGCGGTGAAGGTCGACCTCGAACCCGACGGCACGCCGATCGTGCACCGCGACGAAAAAGGGAACCCGATTCCCGATCCGCCGCTGTACCGCAGCATCCACGTCGCCGGCCACAGCTTGGGCACCACGATCGCGATGGACGTGCTGCTCCGCGTCCGCCAGCTGTCATACGAAGGGAGCGTGACGGAAGACGCGTGGGGCCGCGTGCGCTCGCTCACCACGTTCGGAACCGCGCTCGAAAAGACGCGCTTCCTGCTCGACGTTCGCAATCCCACCGTCAGCGCGGCGCAGCAGCAGTGGCAGAACGACGCCTACGGCCGGTTCTTCACCCTCGAACGCTCCACGCTCGACAACCACGACAACTCCGACGGCATCTACTGGGAGAACCTCTGGTACTTTCACGACGTCGTTGCGAACAAGATCGTGTCGTACAAGTCGGACGCGCAGCCCGGGTCGTTCGGTTGGGGGCATGCGGAGCGCGACATCTGCGCCAACCACGAGATCCCGCACCCGCGCTGGCCCGGCGCGTTCGTGCACGGCGACTACATCGGTGACGCGCTCTTCTGGAAGTCGGTCGGCCCGACGTTTACCGAGGGCTAACTGACGGCCAGCGCGGCGACGCGGCCCGTGGTGTCGCCCGTCCAGCGGCGCACCGCGGCTTCGAACGCCGCGGCGTCGCCGTTGGTGTAGTACGCCGTCGTCGACGTGCCCGGTGCGAGCTCGCGCGCCGCGACGAGCCGCGCGGCGGCGGCCGCTTGCGCGTGCGCCGGATCGACGCGCGCGACGTTCGGCGCCAGCGCGGCGGCGAACCAGCGGTCGAGCAGCGGGTAGTGCGAACAGCCGTACACCAGCGCGTCGAGCTCGCGCGGCAGCTCCGCGACGACCGCCGCGACGGCGTCGCGCGCTTCGTGGGTGTCCGTCGCGCCGCGCTCGACGATGGGCACCAGCGCCGGCGCGGCGAGCGAGAACACGTCCACGCCGGCGGGCGCCGCCGCGCGGATCGCGCGGTCGTACGCGCCGCTGCGGACCGTCGCGACGGTCGCGACGACGCCGATGCGGCGGAACGGCGTGTTCGCGAACGACGCCGCGGCCGTCGCGATGAGGTCGAGCACGGGAAAATCAGCGCGCGGCCAGCCGAGCTGTTCGGCCACCGCGCACGTCGTGTTGCACGCCGTCACCACGGCGTCCACGCCGAGCTCGCCCAGCAGCGCCAGATTCTCGGCAAGGAAACCGTGCAGCTGCGCGTCGGTCTTGTCGCCGTACGGCAGATGCGCCTGATCCGCGAAATAGACGACGTCTTGATCGATCCCCGCGGCGCGCAGCGCGGCGAGCACGGTCAACCCGCCCAATCCCGAGTCGTAGAGGCCGAGCACTACTGGTTGACGCTCAGCGCGTTCGAACCCGGCGCACCGGCGTAGGCTTTCACGCCGTTGGCGATGCCCTGCGCGACGTTCTGCAAAAACGACGGCTGCCGCAGCAGCGCGACGTCACCGGGGTTGGTGGCGAACGCCGTCTCGATCAGCACCGCGGGCATCGTGGAATGGCGCACGACGTAGAAGTTCTCGTGGCGCGTGCCGTCGTCTTGCGTGCCGGCCAGCGGGATGAGGCTGTGCTCGATCGCTTGCGCGAGCGCCGCGTCTTGCGGCTTGTACCAGTAGACCGTCGTGCCGCGCGCGCTCTCGGACGGCGCGCTGTTGATGTGAATGCTGATGAACATGCGCGCGCCCGCGTTGTTGGCGACGTCGCAGCGCGTCTGCAAGTACGCGCGGTCGTCGGCCTTGGGTTTGCCGTCGGCGCGCATCTTCGCGAGGATGTCGGCGCTGAGCGGATCGACGTCGGTCTCGCGCGTCATCCGCACCGTCCAGCCCTGCGCGACGAGGATCGACTTCAGACGCTGCGCGATGTCGAGCGTCAGCTGCTTCTCCACCAGGCCGTTGTGCTGCGTGCCCGGATCGCCGCCGCCGTGGCCGGGATCGATCACGATGAGCTTCGGATTCGTGTTGACGCTCGGCTTCCACGCCGGCAGCGGCGTGTCCGACGCGCCCGGATCCGGGCTCGCGGCGCTCGCGACGACGGCCGCGCCGCCGGTGCGCCCGGTGCCGATCCGCGCGAGATCCGTGGTCGCGTCGTTCGACACGGTGATGATCAGGCCGGACTCGCTCGGCGCGAGATCGACGCGCTGCTGGCCCGTCATGGTGAACGCGATGCGCACCGTGGGCGTGTCGGTCGAACCGGCTTGGCGCACGCGCACCGACTGCACCGCGCCGAACGACGGGTGCTCGTCGCGGCCCGGACCGTTGAGCGTCGTGTTCTGGAAATCGACGTACCAGCGCGCGTCCGCGAGACGGTGCCATTCGTACGATGCGGCGCCGCTGAGCGTCACGCGCACGGCGACGGCGTCGCCTGCGGCGGGTTCGATCGCGAGATCGGTCACGGTAGCGCGGCCCGCGACGACGGGCGGCGCCGCCGTCGCGGCGACGTTCGGCACCGTGACGACCGGCGCGTCTCCGGGCGGCGGCGGGGTGGGCGGCGCGTTGGCCGCGACGGCGCGCGTCTCGAAGACGACGGCGTACACGTCGGGCGAGCCGGAGGCGATGACGCGGTGCGTCGTGCCGCGCGCGCCGGCGATGGTGATCGTCGTGACGGGGACCTTCGCCGTGCCGCCGACGGCGACGTCGATCGCGTCGACGGCGGTGCCCGCCGCGCGGCGCGACGGCGCAAGCGAGGAGCCAAGGCCGGCGAACGAGAGCTGCACGCGGTCGGGCGCGTCGGCGTTCGTCGTGGTGACCAGCGGCATCGCGGCGTGCACGGTCACGGTCGTGCGGCCGCCGTCGGTGCGCACGTCCAGCGCGCCGACGCGCGGCTGCAAAACGGTCTCTCCCGCTTCGGCGACCGGTTCGACGTACATCGCGCGCGCGAGCGCCACGAAGGGCAGCACGGCGTCGTTGCCGTCGGCGAACGGCGCGAACGGCGCTTGCGCGCGCACGCCGCCGATCGTGTACGCGGGATCGCCCAGCGTGAACACGATCGTGCGCCGGTCCGCGGTCGCGATCACGACGTAGCGCTGCTGCGGCTGGAACGACACGGTCGCGCCGAGGCGGTCGAGGAAGCGGCGCAGCCCGCCGTCGCGCGTGCTCACCGCGATGTCGCCCTGCATCGCGACGGGGTGCTCGAAGATCAGCCGCGTGCCCTGAAACCAGAACGCCGGCGGACGGTCTTGCGCGGACGCCGCATGCGCGCCAAGCGTACACGTGCCGAAAGCGGCGAGCGCCGCAAGAAGCTTAGAAACTCGAACGCGAGAGCGGTTCATCGAGGGAGAGGTGACCTCCGGGAAGCGTCGCGACGCGAGCGCCGCCGATTCGCACCTTCACCGCCGTGATCCCGAGCGACGGTTGGGTGAGCGTCCAGACGAGCGCCTTGAACTCCGCCGACTCGGCGAAGCCGCCTTCGGCAGACGCGGCGATCTCTTTAGAGAGATCGACGTCTGCGGTTGAACCCTGAACGTCGACGGCCTGTACGTGCGTTCCCGCGGGGAAGCGAACGGCGTCGGTGCCGGCCGGCGGCCCCGCCACCGCTTGCGTCGCGGCATAGAACGCGACGCTCGCGCGGTCGCGCGCGGGGCCCAGCGAGACCCGCCACGGAACGAGCGTCGTCCCGTCGGCCTTCGCGTAGTACACGTCGATCGCTTCGCCGACGCCGGTCGTCTGGCGGTGGGTGAACCACCACGCCGCCGCAACGGCGGCGACGAACAAAACGACCAAGACCAGGGCGCGGGACGCTCGCATCTTGGATGGCGTGCGTTCGACGCTTAGGCGTTACGTCCCTGACGGCGATACGTGATGCGCCCGCGGGTGAGATCGTACGGCGACAGCTCGACGTCGACGTCGTCGCCCGGCGTGATGCGGATGCGGAACCGCCGCAGACGTCCCGCGAGGCTCGCGAGGATGGTGTGGCCGTTCTCGAGCTCGACCTTGAACGTCGAACTCGGAAACGTCTCGACGACGCGGCCGACGAGGCTCAGCGTGTCTTCTTTGGCGACCGGGGTCAGGGGCTCGCGGCGCTTTTTGCCGCCGCCGCCCTTGCGTCTGCGAGGAGGGGGAATGGGAGCTCCTTTGGCTGCTGGCTGGAGGTGCAAGGGCGAGCGTTCGCCCTCGGCCCGAGATTCGCCCGCGCCGCCATGGAGACGCCTTCCGGCAACGCGACGGATGCGCGCAAAGCAACTTCCCGAAACCGCGCGCTGTCTATGTCAAGGCTATGATAACAAGCGCGATCGTATTCGGCATGGTTGGTGTGGCCGCCGGCTTCACCTGGGACTACCTCATCAACCGAGACAAGTAGGCTTGGGGCCTCTCGACGAGGCCCCAAGCCGCTCCCTGGGGCGGCGCCCCAGGTCCGAAAACGGAGTCAGTTTGAAGACTTGACCGTCCCGTTACGTGGCGGGGTGGCACCATTTGGGGCCGACTTGTGTTAGAGTGTTCGAGCCGGAAGAACCCATAAGGCGTCATTCTTCCGGCTGTAGTACGAGTCGTGTCCCGCGTGGTCTGGCGCTCAGGCGTTCTCCCGGTTCAGGTACATCGTCCGTCTCACAAACCCCCCGACGCCGGAGTCTTAGATGTACACTGACGAAACGCTCAATTGCACCGATTGCAATGCGCCCTTCACCTTCTCGGCCGGAGAACAAGAGTTCTTCGCCGCGAAGGGCTTCACCAACAAACCCAACCGTTGCCCCGACTGTCGCGCCGCTCGTAAGAGCCAGCGTGGTGGCGGCGGCGGTGGCGGCGGCTCGTACTCGGGCGGCGGCTACGGCAGCGGCGGCGGCGGAAGCCGTCCGGCGCGCGAGATGTTCCAAGCCACCTGCAGCGGATGCGGCAAGGTTGCGGAAGTCCCGTTCCAGCCCCGCGGCGACAAGCCGGTTTACTGCCGCGACTGCTTCTCGCAGCGGCAGTCGTATCGCTAACCTTTAGCGACACACAAGGAACGAGGCCCGGGGATCCGTCCCCGGGCTTCTTCTTTTTGTTAGGGCAGGGTGGTCGCCGCCGACGCGATGCGCAGCTTCCAGTCCGCGAGCGGCGTGCCGTCGAGCTGCAGGTTGTTCAGCAGAAAGCGCAGCCGCGTTGCCGCGGGGCCGTCGCCGTGCGTGCGCTCGCGCTTGAACGACGGCTCCCACGACTGCGACCACAGCGTCGCCTCGACGCGCAAGCGCGATGCATCCGTGCCTTGCGGCAGCGCGATGTGGTACGTCACGACCGCGCGTCCTTTGCCGTCCGCATAGCGCGGATCGCTCGTCACGAACGCGCCTTTCGGACGGGTCGCTTCGAGCCAGTTCGCCGGCAGCGTGATGCCGGGCGGGCCGTCCTTGCGCCAGCCTTGCGGCAACAGCCGGTTGTCTTTGAGGTGATGGTAGCGCCGGATGAAGCTGTCGGTGATGTCGCCGGCTTTGTCTTGGACGAGCTCTTCGAAGATCTGCACCTCGTCGCTGCGCGTGATCGGCCGGCGCTCGTCGAAGTGCGCTTGATACCGCTGGTGACCGTTGGCGTCGCGCGTGAAGTACTCCGTCGGCAGCACCGCGCCGCGGTCGTCGACGATCTCGCCGGCGTGGTTCGTCGCGCCCGACTCCCACACGACCTTGCCGCCCGGATCGGTGAGCTTCAGATCGATCCATGCGCGGCGGAAACCGACGCCGCTGGGCAGCCGGTGGCCGGTGAGGTTGAGCACGCCGACGCGCGCGGTCACCGTGCCGTTCGCGGCGCTCGCGGCGACGTCGACCTTCGCCGTCGACGCGCGCGCTTGCCGCACCACGTTGCCGATCGCGTCGTCGAGATCGGTCGTGGAGCCCGACATGTAGTCCGCTAAGCGCACGCCCAGCACGTCGTCGTTCGGTTTGGTCTGGAACGTGCGCAGCAGGAACGCGTTGAGCCCGAGCAGCTCGTGGCGGCGGAAGCCGTGCTTGCGAAAGCGCACCTCGATCCCGTCGAGCGGCGCGCGGTGCTCGGCGGCGGGATACGTCTCGTCCTGGACCAGCGCGATGCGCGTTTGGATCTCGGGGTCGCTCACGCCGAGGCGCTCGTTCGCGACGCCGGACGACATGTGGCAGTCTTGGCACGATTTCGCGCCAGGACCGGGTTTGTATTCCGTTTGGAACTTGCTGTTCACCCACTCAACGTACGTGTTCTGCTCGACGTCGTGCGCCATCATCGGCGTGATCGGGTGGATCTTGTCGGGGCTGTCGACCACCGGCAGGTTGATGCTGTGGCAGCTCGCGCACAGCCGCGCGGACTTCGTGAGCGCCGAGAACACGGGCGTCGCGCCGAGGGATTCTTTCATCGGGTGCGCGGCGACGAGCTTCGTCTCGAAGGGGCCGTGGATCTTGTCGGGCGGGCCGACGTCGAACAGCCCGGTGTTCTTGTGCGTCAGCACGAACGCGAGCGACTCGTGCGCCGGCTGGTCGATGTGGTGGCACACCGTGCAGCTGATGCCGTCGCGCGCGAGGCCGCCGTAGTGGAACGGCCCCGGCTTGCTCGGATCCGCGGCGAACACCCATTTCTCGTCGAAGTGCGCGCCCTCGCCGTGGTCGATCTCGTTCTGGCGCTTGCCCATCACGCCGTGGCAGCGCATGCACGTGTCCACGACTTGCTGCTTGAGCGTCGCGCGCGTTTGGCCCGGATGATCGCCCGCGATCTTGGCGTCGGGGATGGAGTCGATGAAGCGCTGCTCGCCCTCGAGCTGCGAGAAGAACACCGGGTCGCGGCCCGCGAGGCCCATCGGCGACCACCGCCACTCGCCGTACTCCGACACGTTGACGCCGATGCTTCCGGGCGGCGGTGAAGGCGGCGGGGTGTAGGTAGGCGGCGGCGTCAGCCACATCAGCGGGCCGGACGGCGGCCCCGACGCGGCGCCGTGACAGCCCATGCACTGGTCCGACGTCATGAACTGCGGCGGGCCCTTGGGGTGCGCGAGCATCGTGTCGAGCGGCTCGACCGGAAACGTCTGCAAGCCCGGCGGCACCGCGCGCGCGTGCGTGGGCAGCTGCGCGTTCTTCTCGTGCTCGCGGTCGATCTGCTTGGGCGCGCTCGTCGCCGCGGCAACCTCCACCGGCGACGGGGTGCGCCACGTGTCGTCGATCTTGAACGTTAGCGGTTCGCCGGCGAAGCCCTTGATGTTGTCGAGCGCGGCGAACGTCGCCGCGTCGTTCGCCGAACCGTGGCAGCGCAGGCAGTACAGGCCGAACCCGGCGTTGGGGTACTGCGTGCCGCCGAACGTCATCGGCTTGTTTTCGGCGGTCTTCGTGTAGACTTCCGCCCAGAACCAGCCGTCGTGCGACGCGCCCGTGCGGCGGATCATCACCGTCCAGTCGTGCGGCTGCAGGTGCGCGTCGTCGAGCCCTTCGTAGCGCGCGGCCGGCGCGGGATTGTACTGCTCCTTGATGATCACCGCGCCGTCGGCGGGGACGCCGCGGCGGCCGTTGCGCAGCCACGTCATCACTTCGGGCGAGTAGTAGATGCGCACCGCGGGATGCGTGCCGTAGTACTGGCCGTGCACGTAGGGGCCGGTGTCGCGCACGTATTTGTCGACGCACCAGCCGAGCCGGCGGTACGGATAGAGGTTCGGGCTGCTGCTCGGCACGCGATCCGGATCGTCGCCGTAGAGGTAGCGCAGCATCTTGCGCTCGATCGCGGTGGGTTCGCCGGGTGGAACCGACGCGGGCAAACGCAGCGCATCCGGCACCGGTGCGGGGTTCGGACAGGGATCGGCGGCGCTCACCGCAAGGACGCTGCTCCCGCGCGCGGGGGCGGGGCTGTGCGAGACCGCGCTCGCCAGCAGTACCGCACCGAGGACGATTCCGACGTACACCAGCGTCGCTCGCATCGGGTCTCCTTACGTCGGGGAAGCGGAGCGCTCCCGGCGCCGGTGCTGTACGTCGGAGCATACGCAGGACTTCTTGTTCCGTAGCTCAAGGTAGGACAGCATGCGCTTGGATTACCAAGCTTCACAGCCTGACAATTGAACGGAGCGCCCGCGATGGGTCACCGTCTCGCACTTGCCGGCGGCGTTGCCGCGGCACTCTTGGGCCTCAATGCATCCGGTGCCGCGCCTAATGCGCCCGGGTTGTCGCCGCCCTCCGGCACGATCTCCGGCGTAAAATGGCTCGACGCCAACAGGAACGGGTTGCGCGAGCGAGGCGAACCGGGATTACCGGGCTGGACGATCCAGCTCACGTCGGCGCGGACCCGCGTCGCCCGCAAGACGACGACGGACGCCGCCGGCAACTTCAGGTTCGCGCAGCTTCCGCCCGGCGAATACACGGTGAGCGAAGTGCATCAGCGGGGCTGGGCGCAGACGTTTCCCAAAACGGCGGCGCAGCGAGTCACGGTGCGTAACGCCGGCATTCGCGTCAACTTCGGCAATCGTTCGTGCGACGACGCAGTCGCGCAATTCAACGAGCACGGACTCGTCTTGCCGTCCGACGCCGACACGGCGATCCCGCCCGTCGTCGAGACGGATCATGAGACGACGGGCCACGTCGGCGACCTCTACGGAGCGTACGGTGATACGTCCACCGACCTCTGGTACCCGGCGTTTCCGTGCGAACCGTCACTCGACGACGGCCACGAGCCGATGCCGCCGCTCCCGAACGTGGATGCGCAAGCGGCGGCTGCGGGGATCCCGTCGATCGCGAACGCCAATGCGACCGTCAAGGCGTTGGGCCCGATCGTGTACGGCATGGTGGCCGCCGGGCAGACCGTTCCGGCGTTCGGGGTGATCAATAAAGACGAACTCGTACCGCACCCACCGCGACAGTTGCAGACGACCGGGCCGTACAGCGGAAGGGACATCATCTACGTTCACGGGCTCATGCCGGACGCGCTTCTGGACGAGCTCAATAGCGGGACCATCAACTCGAATCCCCGATGGCCGCAAAACCAGCCGGCATTCGTGGGAAGCGGTTACTGGAAATCGAAGGCCAACTTCTACTGGCACGATCACCTCCTGCGCCTCCAGTCGAGCGGAGGGCAAAACAGGTACTTGATCGTGGCATGGCCGTCGACGCAGCGGCTCAACGTAGCCGTCCATGCGACGCTCACGCAGGTCGTGCGGGCGATGACCGCCGGCACGGAGGTCGTCAACCCGGTCGATCCCGGCGACACGGCGGGTTTCTGCCAGAGCAACTGCGTCATCGTGTCGCACTCCGCCGGCGGGCTGGTTTCCGACGTCGCGATGGCGATGGCGGAGGGTACGAAATCCGCGAATTCGGCGCTGAATATCCAGCTCGGCAACCTCGGCTTCGTCCCCGATCACATAAAAGTGCACGTCGCGTTTCAAGCCGCCTTTTCGGGATCGCACTACGCGACAGCGGCGGAAGCGCTCGCGCTCGGGATCGGGACCTCCGACATGTGCCCGATCACGACGTCCTTCATCAATGCGTTGAGGCGTAGTGGTCCGCCGGTGTCCTCGACGGTCTGCGGGCACCTTCTCAACCTTCCCGGCAGCTTCATCGCCGATCTCGTCCCGGAAGTCGCACAGGGCGTCTGGGGTCCGCTAATCCAGTTCTCTCCCGTTCCCGTGCTCACCGTTGCCGGCGGCCATCCGTCGTGGACCGAACCCCTGAAACACGTGTTCTTGCGGGGTTTCGACGACGGCGTCGTCGCGATGAACAGCCAGTGTGCAAATCCCGCCCCGCCCGCGACGTGGCCTAGCGGTTACATTCCTTGGCCCAGCCCCTTGAACGTGAAAGTGTTCGACCGCGGGATCGACGCGGGGCGCGCGACCAGGTACTACTTAGACCAGGTCCACGACAAGGTCTACGCGTTCGTACCACTTCCGCCCACGCTCGCCGCCGGCGCATGCACCCCGTTCACGTCGCCGACCGGCATGGTGCAGCCGGTCCTCAGCGCGCAGCCGATCTCGCTCGCGCGCTACGCCAGGCACTACTCTTTTCTCCAGAGCGCCTCGGATCATATCGTCGGCCCCAGCGGCGCTTACAACCAGGGCGGCTGCAACGGCGTCAACTACCTCACGACGCCCACCTCCGGCTCGTTGGTGAACAACGAAGAGGTCCGCGTCATCACGAACCCGGTCGTGTATGCATCCGATCCGCGGTTTCCTAGCGACCCGATGCCGCTCGTCAACGCAACGATGAAAACGGCCGTAACGGAGACCATTCGCTACAAGCGAATCAGAATCTCGATCTTGCACAGGACGAACCCGAGATATCTCTATATTTGGAAGCGCTATTACCATCGCCTCGACGGCTTCGGCTGCAAGGACGAAGTCGACTACGTGCACCAGTACGTCGTTCGATAGCGCCGATCACTTCGGAAAGAGGATGCGCGTGCTCCCGGAGCGCTCGACGTCGTCGACGCGCGCGTAGCTGCGGCCGACGAAGTCCATGCTGGGGTTCGTCACGCCGAACCACATGCGCTCGTTCTTGAAATGGTGCCAGAGGTGGTATTTCTTGATCCAGCGCCCGAAGCGCGTCTTGGGCACGAACGGGATGTGCGCGACGTAGTGCACCCACTCGTAGTAGAACAGCCCGAGAACCGCGCCCAGCAGCATCGCGGCGCTGGTGGCGAGATCACGCGTGATCGCGTAGAAGATCCCGAACGTCAGCGACGCGACCGGGATCACGAACCACACCGGCAGGAACAGTAGGTCGAGCTCGTCGGGCCGCACGTGGTGGTCGTAGTGCAAGCGGTGCTGGAGCTTCAGCACGAACGCGTTGCGCTGCGGCGGCGCGTGCAGCATGAAGCGGTGCGTCGTGTACTCCGACCCGAAGAACACGAGCGCGCCGAGCGCCACCGCGATCAGCGAGAGCGGCGCGAAAGCCAGCACGCGCGCGGCGAACAGCGCGCACAATGCCAGCGCGATGATGATGAGAACCGTGTTGCTGCCGTGACGAAAGAACGTGCCGACCATCTCAGCGCTCCTCTTGCCAGAGCGCCTCAGCGCTCCTCCTCAGGGCGCCTTCGCGGCAGCGCGTACCATGCCTCGTCGCATGCGCGGCGGTCCTCGTCGTCGAGCCGGACGTCGACGGCTTTGAGCGAGTCGCGGAGCTGCTCCGCACGGCTCGCGCCGACGATCGCGGCGGTGACGCCGGGCTGATCCAAAACCCAGCGCAGCGCGACGTGCGTGAGCGACTTGCCGCGCGACGCGACGTCCTCGGCGAGCCGCTCGACGACTTCGAGTTGCGCCGCCTGCCAGTAGCGCTGCTGGTACAGCGACGCCGCGTTGCCCAGCGTGAAGCGCGTGCCCTCGCGCGGCTCGTCGCCGCGCCGGTACTTCCCGGTGAGCATGCCGGCCGCGAGCGGGTTGAACACGACCGCGCCCACGCCGTTGGCCTGCGCGGCCGGCAGCAGCTCGCTCTCGATCGCGCGGTAGAGGACGTTGTAGCGCGGCTGCACGGCGTCGAAGCGAATCAGCCGCTCGCGCTCCGAGATCCCGAGCGCCGCCATCATCTGCCAGGCGGCGATGTTGCTGCAGCCGGCGTAGCGGATCTTGCCCGCGCGGCGCAGGTCGTTGAACGCCGCGAGCGTCTCGTCGATCGGCGTGTCGGCGTCGGGACGGTGGATGTAGTAGAGGTCGATGTAGTCGGTGCGCAGCCGGCGCAGCGACGCGTCGCATGCGGCGATGACGTGGCGCCGCGACAACCCGGTGTCGTTCGGGCCCGGACCCATCGCGCCGTACACCTTCGTCGCGAGGACGAACCGGTCGCGCTTGGCCGCCAGCCATTCGCCGACGATCTCCTCCGTGCGCCCGGCGGTCTCCAGCGTGCCGCCCACCGGGTAGACGTCGGCGACGTCGAAGAAATCGATCCCCGCGTACTCCGCGGCATCCATGATGTCGAACGACTCGCCGCGATCCGTTTGCAAGCCGAACGTCATGGTGCCCAGGCAAATTTCGGAGATCTTCAGCCCGGTTCGGCCGAGTCGAACGGTGCGCATCGCTCGGGCTTTCTCGAAAGGACGATCCCGCGCCCTCGTCACGGGCGCGGCGTGACGGCCGCAGAGCTGGGTACACCGTTCCATCGGCACGTGACGGAGGGACGCCTTGCTCGGAACGCATCGGATCGCCCAGGGTGTGTTGATCGCAACCGCGCTACTGCTGGTGTCGTGCAGCGGCGGTTCGAGCGGCGCCGTCGCGCCGGTCGCCACGCCGACGCCCGGCGCGCAGTTCCCGGGCGCGGGTCCCGGCCAGCCGACGCCGGCGCCGGGTCAAAGCGCGCCGCCGGCGACGCCCACGCCGGCCCCGACCTCCACTCCGCCGCCGCCGCCCGCGGGCGTCGTCACGCCGGCGCCGGCGATCGTTCGGCTGGGCTCGTACCACGTTGCGCCGCAACAGATTTTCGTCGCGGGCATCTCGTCGGGCGGATTCTTCGGCGTGCAGATGCACGTCGCGCATTCGAGCGTGTTCCAGGGCGCGGCGATTTATGCGGGCGGCGTGTTTCATTGTTCGCAAGACAGCGTCGCGCTCGCGCTCGCGGAGTGCGGCGGCGAAACGGTGAACGGTCAAGCGCTCTACCAGAACACGCTCGCGCAGTCGGAGGCGTATCTCGATCAACAGTCCGCCGCGGGGACGATCGACCCCGCCTCGCACCTGCAAGGGCAGCCAGTCTACCTGTGGTCCGGCACAAAAGACTCCGTCGTCAACCCGCAAGAGATGGCGGATTTGAACAGCGAGTATTTGCACTACGGGGCGCACGTGACGTTCGACAACGGGTTCGCGGCGGACCATGGCTGGGAGTCGCCTGACGGCGAGCTGCCGTGCGGCACCGCCGCAAGCCCGTACATGATCGCGTGCACGCAGAACGCCCAGCTCTACGATTCGGAGCAGAAGTGGCTCACGCTGTTCTTCGGCCCGCTGAACGCGCGCTCGAGCACGCTGCACGGCAGCCTCATGCGCTTCGACCAGACTGAGTTCGGCGCGGGCGCGGCAAACTCGATGGACACGAACGGAACCGTCTACGTGCCGCAGCCGTGCGCGGCCGGCACGACGTGCGGCTTCGTCGTCGTGTTCCACGGCTGCAAGCAGGGCCATGCGTTCATCGGCGACACCTTCGTGACCGAGAGCGGCATCGACCAATGGGCCGACACGAACAAGATCATCGTGCTGTATCCGTACGCGGTGGCCGCGCCCGGACCGGCGCCGTACAATCCGAACGGCTGCTGGGACTGGTGGGGCTACGACGATCCGAACTATTCGCTCAAGAGCGGCACGCAAACGACCATCGTGTACCGAATGGTGCAACGCGTCACAGGCGCCCCGTGACGCACGGGCTCACTTGTTTGGATTGATCAGATATTTTTCGCCGGTGGCTCGCTTTGCGTACGCGGCGATGACGTCGAGCCGCAGCGCCTCCGCAAGCGAGATTTCCGCGGTGTAATGGCTGGCGAAGGTCGTCTTGAGTTCCGCCGCGACGCGGTCGCGCAAGCGTTGCGCGGCCCGCTGGCCGATTCTCTGCAAGAACGCCATCACGAGCCAGCCGCCGATGCCCCACGCCATGCCGAACTCGCGATTGACCTCCGTCGGCCGGGTGTCGAGCCCGCCGTAGATATACACCTGCTTGTGGACCGGCGAGCCGTAGCGGCTGTATGTGGTCGCGTTTCGGCTAAGCGTTGCCTCCATGCACGTGAGAATCTGCCCGCACAAGCGGCCGCCGCCGATCGCGTCGAACGCCAAGGTGGCGCCCGTCGCCGTTAACGCCTTGGTCAGGTCGTCGGTGAACGTCGGCGCGCTGGTGTCCACGACGTGCGCGGCGCCGAGGTCACGGAGCAGCGCTTCCTGCGCGGGGCTGCGCACGACGTTCACCAGCCCCACGCCGTCCGCGAGGCAGATCTTGTTGAGCATCTGGCCGAGATTCGAGGCTGCGGCTGTGTGAACCAACGCCGTATGCCCTTCCAACCGCATGGTCTCGACCATGCCCAGCGCGGTCAACGGGTTGACGAAGCACGACGCTCCGTCCGCCGCCGTGGCGCCCTTGGGCAACACGAGACAATCGGCGACGCTCAGCGTGCGGTATTGCGAGTACATCGCGCCGCCCAACGCGGCGACAGTCTTGCCGATCAGGTGCTGCGCTTCGGCGCCCGCCGCTACGACGACACCGGCTCCCTCGTTGCCGACCGGCATCGACTGGTCCAGCCGCGCCGTCATCGACTTCAAGGCGCCCGGCGACACGGTCGCGGTTATCACGGGACGATCCGCGGTTCCGCTCGCGCGAGCAGTCGCCGGGTCCGCACCGGCGAGCAGCAAGCCGAGATCGGACGGGTTGATCGGCGCAGCCTCCATGCGAAGCACGACCTCATTGGCCTTGGGCGCCGCAATGTGGACGTCCGCCAGCGAAATCTCGAGCTGGCCCGTCGACCTGATCAGCGATCGCAATTGAAGCCCGCGAAGCTCTTGCTGCGTGTTCGTCATCGTCGTCGACCGCTTTCTCGCCAGTACGACCCGGCGCCCCCGTTGCACACGAGCAAGAGTATTCGCTGAAAGCTGGGCCTTACCGCTGGAAGTGGACGCGTAGCGGGTGCGATGGTTTCACTTGACAATCGAGGCGACCAAGGTAATGTACGAGTCACGTGGGATACTGCGGTCATGACACGGAAGGCTTCGGGGAAAAAGGGACTGTACTCGATCATTGCTGCGAAGCATGCGTCCGCGGGCTTTGGACGCGTTCGTTCAGGCTTTCGCAATGGCGTGAAGTTCGACCCGACGGATCCCGCCAGCATCGTGCAATTTCGTGAGGCCGCCGCGAAGTTCAGAGAAGCCCACTTGGGAAATCAGGAGAGCGCTCGAAAAGTCCTCGCCGGCGAGGGAATCTATACGCTGGACGGCGAGTTGACCCAGGAGTACCGCGCCTAACATTTCTTAAGAGATGCACCGGCTCTCCGCCTCGTTCGTCCTCGGTTACCACGGTTGTCGTCAGTCCGTCGGTGAGAAATTGCTCGCAGGCGCTGACTTTGAGCCCAGTAACAACGCTTACGATTGGCTCGGGCCCGGCATTTATTTTTGGGAGGCGAACCCACGTCGCGGCCTCGAGTTCATGCGAGAGAAAGCCCGGCGCGACGGATTCGATGCTGAAGAGGCTTTCGTCGTTGGAGCGATCATCGATCTCGGATCTTGCCTAGACCTTACAACGTCCGCAAGTATCGAACTCGTAAAGTCGGCGCATGAGGAACTCGTCGTAGCGACAACGCGCGCCGGAACCCGTTGCCCAAAAGCACGGCCGACCTCTTGCAACGTCATCTCGACTGCGCGGTGATTCGACATCTTCACAAAATTTTAGAATCAGCGGGTTCACCGCCTTTGCAATCGGTGAAGGGTATATTTACCGAGGGCAAAGCCATCTACCCCGGGGCCGGCATTCGTGAGAAGACACACGTTCAGATCGCAATGCGCGACACTGCGTGCATCAAGGGTGTATTTCGTGTGCCCAGCCGCCACCTGACGTGAGGTCGCGTCGTCGCCTATCTTCGGAGAGAAACATTGTGTACCGGATGGCGTGGCGTAGCACGGGCACGGCCGTGATGGCTCGATCAGGACGCCGCGACCATCCGAGGAATGCGTGGGGCATTCGGGAGCAGTGTGTTCGCGATGCGTAGCGGGTCGTAGTCGGACACGTCCACGACGTCGGTTTCGTCCGCGTTGCGGCGCGCGGCCCGCAGCGCTTCGATCGCTTCCGGGAGGGCGAACTGTTCGCCGACGTAGCCTGCCACGAAGCGGCCGCCGCGGATTTCGCCGCGGGCTTCGAGGCGGCGCAGCGCGATCAGCAGCTCGCGCCACGGTGGCGCCAGCGTCTCGCGCGCGGCGACGTCGCGGAACACGACGCCCCAGCGTTCCAGCAGGCGGCGTGCGAACGTCTCCGGTTCGATCTTTTCCGTCTCCGATGCGAGGCGCGTCCAGCGGCCGCTCGACGAGCGCGGGCGCGCGCGCAGGCCCTTGTCGCCCAGGCGGCGCTTCGCATCGATCAGCGAGCGCAGCGCGTCGAAGCCGTCCGCCGTCACCAAGCCTGCGGCGACGAGCTGCCACAGCGCTTCTTCCACTTCCGCCGGGAGGCGTTTGGTGCCGCGGACGATGTCGGCGAAGAACGGCGCGCCACGGCGGCCGATCTCGTCGAGCACTTCTTGCGCCGCATGCGACAGCGCCGCATTCTCTTCGCCGTCGCGCGTGACGATCAGCGACTCGGCGTCTTCGCGCTTGAACAGCGAGATCGGCGCGAGCTTCGTCGGGCGGATGCGGCGCTGGCGCTCGTCCGCTTCGACCGGCGTCAGCGCGGGGTGCGGCGACAGGCGGCCCCACATCACTTCGCCGCTGTAGCAGAGCTGGTCGAGGTACTCGCGCTTGTAGCGCGTCACGCGCGCCGGGAGGATCGATGCCTCCCACGCAGCGGCGGGAATCTCGTACCCTTCGAGCTGCTTGATGATCTGCAGCGTGCCGTCGATGCCGTGCAGGCGCGACGTCGGCGCGACGTGCTGCCAGCGGTACAGGAAGCGCACGTACTCCGCGGTGGTGACCGGTTCGATCTCGCGGCGCAGCGTGCCCAGCGTCAGACGGTGGATGCGCGCGAGCACCCGGCGGTTGCAGAACTCCTCGACGTCGCCGCCGCGGAAACGGCCGCGCAGCACTTGGCCTTCGGTTTCGAGGCGGATCAGCGCCACGTCGATCGCGTCCGTGTCGACCGCGAACGTCTTGGCGAGCTCCGCCACCGTCACGGGGCCGCTGGACTCCAGCCAGCCACGCACGATCTCCGCGAGCGCGTCCTCACGGCGTTCGGGCAGCGGGTGCGCCGGGGCGAGCGCCGCGATCTCCGGCTGCACGGTTGCGTCGGGGTACGCGACACACGCGAGCGCGAGGCGTTCGGCGCACGTCCAGAAGCGCGCGTCGCCGTCCGCGCTCGTCGTCGTCAGCGTCGTCGCGCGGCGCTGCGCGACCAGCTCCTCGAACCAGGCCGTCCATTCCGCCGCGGGCGGGACCACGACGAGCGTGTCGAGCGCGTCGTGCAGCTCGTCGGCGTCGCGCACGACCGGCCATACCGATTCGGTCACCTCCGCGATCGCCGCGGGGTCGAGGATGCCCGCGCCCTCGCCATCGCTGCGGATCGTGCGGCGCAGCGTCACGGCGCGCGCGCGGCGCTCTTCGAGCGGCGCGTCGTCCAGGTACGCGTACGGGTTCGCGTTGAGGATCTCGTGGCTGAACGGCGACGGCTCGGCCGTGTCGACGGCGACCGTCTTGATCGCGCCGCTCTCGACCGCTTTGAGGACCGTCGTGAGTCCGGCGAGGTCCATCGCTTCGGTCAGGCAGTTGCCGATCGTCTCCCGCACGAGCACGTGATCGGGGATGCGGATCGGCCCGGTGAGGTTCTCGCCGCAGGCGGCCGCGTCCGGGAAGCACGACGCGAGCAAATCGTCCGCACGCATGCGCTGCAGCTGCGGCGCGACTTTCTTGCCGCCGCGCATGCGCAGGATGGCGAGCGCGCGCGTGGCGTTCCAGCGCCA
>Ga0066662_10000068_pt1 | contig 37335 bp, 36 predicted proteins | sample GraSoiAngelo_111_FD_133939 | JGI IMG/M metagenome (GOLD analysis project Ga0066662, IMG submission 133939) | Grasslands soil microbial communities from the Angelo Coastal Reserve, California, USA - 14_0903_12_40cm | ecosystem: Environmental > Terrestrial > Soil > Grasslands | place: USA...
AGCTCCTTCAGGGTGTCGAACTCGCTCACGGACTTTGCGAACTCGTCGTCGAGGTCGGGCAGCAGGCGCTCCTTGACGTCCTTCGCGACGACGTGGAAGCTGGCGGCGCGCCCGGCCAGGTGCTCGGCCGGATAGTCGGCCGGGAAGGTCACCGGCACGTCCCTCTCCTCGCCCGTCTTCATGCCTTCCAGGCCCTGCTCGAGGTCGTTGATCAGGCGCCCGCTGCCGAGCTCGATGCCGTAGTCGGTGCCGCTGCCGCCCTCGAAGGGCTCGCCGTCGATCGAGCCGGCGAAATCGATGACGAGGAAATCGCCGGCCTGCGCGCCGCGGTCGACCGGGTTCAGCTCCGCGACCGTCATCTGCAGCCGCTCGAGCTCCTGGTCGATCGCCTCGCGCGGCACCTCCACCGGCGGGCGCACGCCCGACATGCCCTTGTAGGAGCGCACCTCCGGCTTGGGCTTGACCTCGACCTCGGCCTGGAAGCTGAACACCTCGCCTTCCACCGGCTCGTCCTGCCAGTCGATCGTCGGGCGGTCGACGGGGTCGATGCCGGAAACGGCAACGGCGCGCCGGTACCAGCCGGAGAGGTGGTGCTCGAGCGCCTCCTCGATGACCGCGTCGCGGCCGATCCGCTGCATGACGAGCCCCTTCGGCGCCTTGCCCTTGCGGAAGCCGGGGAGCCGGACAGACTGGCTGAGGTCCGCGAGCGCGTGCTCGAACGCATGGTCGACGTCGTGGGCCGGGACCTCGACCGTCAGCCGTACGCGATTCGCTTCGAGCTCTTCGAGTTGGGTCTTCATGGGCGAGGGCCTGGCGGCCACAGCCGCGGCCGGCGGTCTACTAACCTTAGTCGCACCCTTGCGGCAGCGCCACCGTGGCGGATTCCCTCGATCCGAGCCGGTTGCTAGGGTCGTGGGGTGCCCGAAGAGCGCCGCAGGTACTCAGACGCCGAGGACGCCACGCGGCGCACCCGGCTGGCCAACGAGCGCACCTACCTGGCCTGGTGGCGGACCGGCCTGACCGCGATCGCAGTCAGCCTGGCCGCCGGGAAGGTCGTCCCACAGCTCGCGAACACGGGCAGCAAGTGGCCCTACGAGCTGATCGGCGCCGGCTTCGCGCTGATCGGCATCGCCTGCATCGCCTACGCCCTGATCCGTGAGCGGCAGGTCGAGGAGGCGCTGATGCGCGGCGATTTCGTGCCGCCCGACCGCATCTGGACGGGCGTGATGACGGTCGGCGGGGTCGTGCTCGGCTTGCTCACGCTGCTGCTGCTCGCCACCGGCCGCTGACGGCGCATGCACGAGACACCCGACGACATCGCCCGTGTCCAGGCACTGCTCGAACGGAGCTACGCCGCGGCCGGCCGTCACCTGCTGGACATCCACACGCCGGAACGGCGGATGACGGCGGAGCAGATCGCGAGCCGGCTGCAGGGCATGGTGCTGCTCGCCCTGGCGACCGTGACGGCCGACAACCGGCCGATCGTCGGGCCGGTGGACGGCATCTTCTACCGAGGGAGCTTTCACTTCGGGTCGGCGCCGGACTCGCTGCGTGTTCGGCACCTCCGGGCGCGGCCGCAGGTCAGCGCCACCCACCTGCCCGGTGAGGAGCTGGCCGTTACCGTGCACGGCGATGCGGTGCCGATCGACGTGCAGGCGCCCGAGCACGCCGGATTCCGGAAGACGCTGCTCGACATCTACCCTCCCCGGTACGGGGACGAGTGGGAGCAGTTCCTCGACTCGGGGCCGGTCTACGCGCGCATCGACGCGCGGCGGATGTACGCGTTCGCGATCCAGTGAACGCGAACCGCTGCCGATAACGACGGCATGGAGGCATCGTTCGCGATGGCCCTCGACGTCCTGCCGGCGGCGCCATGGGACGTCCGCGCGATCCGCGCCGATGGCGGCCCGGTCGGGCTGCGCCTGCTCGGTGCACGGGACGGCCGCCTGCACTGCACGCTCGACTCGGTCGACATCGAATCGGGCCTCGAGCTGACCATCCCGGTCGAATCAACGGAGCGCGGCGGCTTTTCGGTCGTGTGCTCGGTCGAGGAGATCGTGCCCCTGGGCGCGTCGCGGCTGGCGGCCGACCTGCGTGTGCTCGAGGTCGAGCGTCGCAAGCCGTTTCGCGCGGGCTCGCGCGACGAGGCTCGCACGCCGGCGGTGCTGTGGGTGCTCGGAGCGGTGAACCACGGCGTCGGCACTGAGCTGACGGGCTGGACGGTCGATATATCACCGGGCGGCATCGGGTTCCAGGTGAGCTCGCTCCTGCAGCCGGGCGACCGCCTGCTCGTGCAGACGCGCTACGAGGCGGTCGGCATCCAGGGCGAGGTCGAGGTGACCGGCGTCGACCGCGGCCCCGATGGCGGTTGGCGGGCAGCGTGCCGGTTCACCGAGCTCGCCGACGAGACGCGCGCCGAGATCGCGGCGCGGCGGCCCGACCGCGCCGCCTGACCCGTCTCGATCGAGCTCGGCTGCCGTGATCGGCTCGCCGGAGAACTACGGAAGCCCTCACGCAATTCCACCGATGCCCGATCCGGCCGCCGGCGGGACGATGTCGGTGGCAGACCTTCCGGACGGGATAGGCGGTGCGTGATGACCGAATGTCGAGAGTTGGAGATCGAGCAGGCTGGCAGGCGCGTCGTCGTCGACGCTGCCGACGTGGACGCGCAGGGCCCGGCCGGTGGGGTATCGATGATGGCATTCTCGATCCCGGGGATGATTCTGCGGTGCTGTTCGACGACGACGAGCTGTTCGACGTTGTCGGCCCGGATGGCCCGCGCGGGCGGTTCGTGGTGCTGCGCAAGGTGGGTCGGCAGCGCCTGGCGGTCGGGATCACGGGGACGGTCGCGGAAGCCGCCTGATGGCTGGCTCGGTGACAGGCCAGCCTGACAACTGGTCGGTATCTCAGCTGGTTGAGTCGTTGCGCACGCTGCGACGGGACATGATCGCTGCGGAGCCCGCCGAGGACGTGGCATCGATACCTCCGGATCGTGCGCCGAGCGCCAGGAACCTGCCCCACTATCTGGCGTTTCGCCGCCGTATCGTGCGCCCGCTGCAGGCGGCACGGGCCCGCTCGGGCCTGTCGTCGCTGGGCCGCAGCGAGGCATGCGTGCTCTCAAGCGTGGAGGCGGTGCTGCACCACGCCGAGCGGGAGGCCGGCCTTGCCTTGACGCAACCGGCGCCGTGCACCGTGTCGTTCGATCAGGCGCAGTCGATCATCGGCACGCGCACCGACGAGCTGTTCGGTCCCAGCGAACGCGGCGTCCGGATCATGGTGACGTTGCCGGCGCGCGCTGCGTCAGACCCCGCGTTCGTCGAGGGCCTGGTCGCGGCCGGGATGGACTGCGCCCGGATCAACTGCGCCCACGACGGTGCCGCCGAGTGGGCGGCCATGGCGCTGAACGTCCGCGAGGCCGCCGACCGCCTGAACAGGGCGTGCAGCATCGCCATGGACCTCCCCGGCCCGAAGCTGCGTACCGGGCCGATCGAGTCGATGCCCGGTGAGGTTCGCGTCCGCTGCGGCCGCCCGGAAGGCCGCGGGCGCACGGCGGGGCGTGCCTGGCTGTCTGCGTCCGGCGCATCGGCTCCCGACGGCGTGGACGCGGTGATCCCCGTCAAGCAGCGGTGGGTGGATCGTCTTCGGCCCGGCGACGAGCTGGAAGTCGATGACCTCCGCGGCGGCACACGGCTGATGATCCTGGCGAACGCGTCACGGCGCGGCGCGGTCGCCGTCGCGCCGCGGAGCGTCCGGGTGGCCACGGGCACGCCGATCACGAGGATCAGGGATCACCGCGGCACGGTGGTCGGGAAGCTGCCCGCCATGCCCGGTTCGATCCCGCTCGCCGCCGGCGACCGGCTCGTCCTGACGCGGGACCAGTCGCCCGGGCGACCGGCCGGCCGCACCGCGCCGGCCGCTGTCCCATGCCAGATCGAGGAGGTGTTCGACCGCGCGCGGCCCGGCCAGCGGGTGGCGATCGATGACGGCACGTTCGCGGGCACGATCCAGGCCTGCGATGCCGACGAGATCGTGGTCAAGATCACGCACACCCCCGAGGGAGGCGGCCGCCTTCGCGCCGAGAAGGGCATCAACCTTCCCGACACCGAGCTGCCGACCCTCGCCGGCCAGACCGACGAGGATCTCCGGGCGCTTGCGGCCGCGGCGGAGCTTGCCGACATCATCGGCCTCTCCTTCGTCAGCCGCCCGACCGAGATACTGCACGTCCTTCGGGAGCTGGAGGCGCTCGCACCGCACCGGACCCCCGGCATCGTCCTCAAGATCGAGACCGAACGGGCGTTCAACGCCCTCCATCAGCTGCTGTTCACCGCGCTGGCGACGGGGGTGCCGTTCGGAGTCATGATCGCGCGGGGCGATCTTGCGATCGAATGCGGCTGGGAACGCATGGCCGAGGTGCAGGAGGAGACCCTGTGGATCTGCGAGGCGGCGCACACCCCCGTGATCTGGGCCACCCAGGTGCTCGAGTCGCTTGCGAAGACGGGGCTTCCATCGCGAGCCGAGATCACCGACGCCGCGATGAGCAGCCGTGCCGAATGCGTGATGCTCAACAAGGGGCCGATGATCATCGAGGCGATCCACGCGCTCGACGACATCCTGCATCGCATGGAGACGCATCAGCACAAGAAGCGGCCGCTTCTGCGCCCGCTCGCCGCCTGGCGGACGCCCGCCGGCGACCTCGAAATGACGCGCGCCGGCTGAGGCGCCGCCCGTGTGATGCGGGCGAGAGGACTCGAACCTCCACGGCCAAGGCCACCGGCTCCTAAGGCCGGCGCGTCTACCAATTCCGCCACACCCGCGCGTGCGTCTCGGAACCGTATGCGAAACCACGGGAAATCGGTCAAGACTGGGTGGCATCCCGCCGATGAGGACGTTGCAACCGCAATCGCGAGGCCGCCCCATCGAAACGCCCACACACGCTTCGGAGCTGTCACCCGATCGGCCGCTGAGTGACGCTCGCGCCGACGCGCTTGGGCATGCCAACTTCGCGGCCCACCTCGCAGGTGTGATCACGTCGCGGGCGCCGAAGGAGGGGCTCGCCATCGGCCTATACGGCGAACCCGGCTCGGGACGCACCACGGCGCTGAATCTCACCCGCCTCGCCCTTCGCGACCAGGCCGGCGGCAAGGCGACGGTCGTCGACTGGAACCCCTGGCTGCTCGCCGCCGACGAGGATCTGGAGCGGCGCTTCATCCACCTGCTCGCCAGCGCGGTGCTGTCGTCGGGGACGGAGCAGGCGCCGGACGCCGGCCAGGTGGCCGCGCTGCGCGCCCGCGTTGCATCGGCCCTCGGGTCGGGCGACAAGCGCGTGGTCGTGCTGGTCGACGACGCCGACCGCCTCGACTCCTCGCGCCAGGGGGAGCTGCTGCGGCTGCTTGCCTCGGCGTCGGCCATTCCCAACCTCGTCTTCCTGATCGTCCTGGGCCGCGACTCCGCCGACCGGATTGCGATCCAGAAGGCGGTGCAGCTCGAGATCGACCTACCGCTGCCCGATCGCTCGTCGCTGCAGCAGCTGTTCATCGACCGCATCGACCCGGTGCTGGCCGGTGCCCGCGACGGCGGCCTTGTCCACCCCGAGTACTGGTTCGACATCTGCGCGAACGGCATCGATCCGTTCCTGCGCACACCGCGCGACGTTGTCCGATTGGTGAACGCGGTCACCGCGACCCACGCCGCCGTGCAGGGCGAGGTCAACCCGATCGACTTCACGGCGCTGGAGACGCTGCGCCTCTTCTCCCCCATCGCCTATGACGCCGTCCGCCGGCGGCCGGACGCCTTCCTGCTCCCCGGCACGGCCCGCCGGGACGAGGACGGGTCGCTTGCCGCCACCCGCGCGTACCACGAGCGCTGGACCGAGCGGCTCGAGGACGAGGAGCAGACGAAGGCGATGAACATCCTGCTGCGCCTGTTCCCGCGCCTGGGCGACGTGCTCGGCGCGCGGGTGCTGGCGACGATGCCCGAGGAGTCGTGGCGCCCGCTGCTGCTGGTGGCGAGCGAGGACGTGTTCCCGGTCTACTTCCAGCTCGCGATCCCGCGCGGCGGCATCTCGAACGCCGACCTGCAGTCCAAGCTCGAGAGCTTCGGCGACACCAACCAGTTCGCCGCGACGCTGCTCGAGCTGGCGCGCGACTCGAGCCCCGACGCGTCGCAGCGGCTGCAGGCGTTCCTCGGTCGGCTCGAGAACCACATCGGCGACAGCGCGTCGCGCGAGGAGCTGGAGGCGTCGATGCGGGCGCTGTTCCAGGCCGCCGACGACCTGCTGCGACGCGAGGAGAGCGGGCGCGGCGACCTCGACAGCGCGCAGAGCCTGCGGCGGATCGTGCGACGGCTGCTCGGCGAGGTCGAGCAGGCGGACCGCGTGTCGCTGCTCGAGGAGGGCTTCGGCACCGGGGCATCCATCGCGACGATCACCGACATCGTCATCATGCTGGGCCAGCAGCACGGCAAGTATGGCGGCGAGTGGCAGGAGGGCGCCGAGACGCTGGTCAGCCTCTCGCAGCTGGCGCAGGTCGAGAACATCGCCCTGACCGTGGTGCGCGACGCGGCCGCGGACGGACGCCTGCTGGGCGCTCCGATGATGGTCGACGCCCTGGGATGCTGGGCCACCTGGAACCGGGGCGAGTGCCGGGCGTGGGTGAGCCGGGTGATCGCCGACGACGAGGGGCTGGTGGCGTTCCTGCAGCCGTTCATGCGGTCGGCCGGGCAGCCGAGCGCCAGCGCGCGCGGGCCGCGGGTCGAGAACCGGCTGGATCACCGGCGGCTGCGGCCGTTCCTCGAGCCGGGGGCGATCGTCGACCGCGTGCGCGAGCTGGCGGAGCGGCCGGAGCGCAGCGAGCACGAGCGGCAGCTGATGCGGCGGTTCGTGCTCGACCACGAGCTGCTGCAGCAGGCGACGAGCGCAGACTACGCCGAGGGCGAGCAGAGCACGCAGAGCGATAGCTACGCGGCCTAGAGAGGGTCGGGCTTCAGCCTGACCCCGGTTGCGACCCTCGGCCACCCGGAGTGGGCAGCCTGAGGGCAGACACCTAGAATCTCTCCGGCCGTGCGCGTCCTCATCCTCGACCACACCTATCCGCTCGCGGACGTCCAGGCGATCCTGCCCGACGCCGAGTTCGCGACCATGGACGAGGCCGGCCCGGGCGTCGAGGCGCTTCTCGTCTCCCCCGACGCGCCCGTTCGCGCGGCCGACTTCGACCGGCTCCCCGATCTGAAGGTCATCGCCACCGCCAGCACCGGCACCGATCACATCGATCTGGAGGCGGCCGCTGCCCGCGGGGTCGTGGTGCATAACGTCGCCGGCTACTGCACCGAGGAGGTGGCCGACCACGCCATCGCCCTGCTCGTCGCCGGCCGGCGCGGCCTGATCCAGCAGGACCGATCGGTGCAGGCCGGCGAGTGGGACTACCTGGCGGCGGGGATGCCGCACCGCCTGGCCGGGACGCTGGTCGCGGTGGTCGGCTGGGGGCGTATCGGCCGCCGCTTCGGCGAGAAGGCCGAGGCGCTGGGGATGCACGTGCGCTGGTGGGATCCGCTCGTGGAGGGCAGCGAGCCAGATCTGGAGGATCTGCTCCGCTGGGCGGACGCGGTGTCGTTACACGCCCCGCTGACCGATGACACCGAGGGCATGATCGACCGCCGGCGGCTGGAGATGATGCGACCGGGGACGCTGCTGGTCAACACCGCCCGCGGGGCGCTGGTCGACCGGGAAGCGCTGCTCGAGGCGGGCCACGTGCACGCGCTCTTCGACAACGTCTGGGAGCGCCCGCCGGCCCATGACCTGCTCGGTGTCCATCACATCGCGATCACGCCCTACGTCGCGTGGCTCTCTCCGGAGACGGAGCTGCTGCCCTACACGCTCGCGGCGCAGGCGGCGGCCGATACGCTCGGCGCGTCGGGCGCGGTATCCTGATAGCACCGCGGTGGCCGTAGCTCAGCTGGTGGTAGCCCCTGGTTGTGGTCCAGGAGGTCGTGGGTTCGAGTCCCACCGGTCACCCCTCGAACGACCAAGCTCCTCGGGCGCGAGCGCTAGGGCGCCGCGCCGGTGGTTCCGGACGGGGTCGTCGGCGGCTCGGTCACCGTCTCGGTGCTCGTCACGGTGACGGTGTGGCTGACGGTGACCGGTGGCCGAGTCACGGTCACCGTCCTCGTCGAGGGGCTGCCGGCAACCGTCACGGTGACCGTGTGCGCGAGGGTCTGCCTGTGGCGATGGCCGGCGGTGTCTGCCTGAGCGGGGGCGGGAGTCACGGGGTCGGTGATGGCCGGGATCACGTCGGACGCGTGGCCGCCCGCGGCCATGACCCCGCCGAGCATCCCGAGCAGCAGGCAGGCCACGGCTCCCGAGACCAGCGCGGCGATGCAGCTGGCACGTGTCCAGCAGATCGACCCGCTCCCCCGTCCATCTTGCATGCTGCCGACATACCCGCCGCGCGGGCTGATGACACTACGATCCCCACCGCGCGCCCGTAGCTCAGGGGATAGAGCAGTGGCCTTCGAAGCCACGTGTCGCAGGTTCGAATCCTGCCGGGCGCACTCACCCCAACTCACTCCGAACCTGGGCGGGAGCGATCGCGTGGGGGTCGCCACCTTGACGAGCCTTGACCGATTCGCCCTGTGTCAAGCCTCCAGACCGGCCGGAGCCTGGTTCGCACCGAGTTTCTCGTCCCAACGTTCCGCGATGGTGTTCCACTGCTCGCGGGGAACTATCTCCTTCACCGCCGCGACGAACGCCGCGGAGTCTGACTTCAGGTCTTCGAGTTCGCGTTCTTCCAGTGACAGCTTGGCGGCTTCACGCATCAATGCCAAAACGTCGCTAGGCGAGAAACGGATAAGGCCTGCGTCTGCTGCCGCGAGCCCAGCTGCCAGCAGCGACTCCACCTGTCCCAGCCTCGCAGTCACCGCGCTTACTGCATGGGCTGCGTCCCGTCGCGCCTCGAGGGTGTGTGCCCGAACCGCCTCGGCGACCGCAGAATCAAGGGCCTCCATGTGTCGGTGCCGGTGAGTGTGCAGATTCTGGCGGTTGAGGTTGTCCTCCGGGAACCGCTTGGCGATACGCGGCCCAGACTCACCGAGTAGCAGTTGTACCTCGATTGCGTGCCTGTTCGCGCTGCTGCACACCTTGCAGAGCGGGTGATAGGCGATCTGGCTCTCCACGACGCTTCGGTCGTCATGCTGATCAGACATCTCGAACTCCTTCGCTCAGTCGGCGCGGAAATGTGCCGATCACCTCTTGCGTAGGAGTTCAAGACCTTTCTTTAGGGTTACGTGTCGTCGGGAGCCGCTGCTTCGGCACCGAACCGGTCTAGCAGGTCGGGGCGCAGCAGAATGACCACTCCACGACCGCCGCCGATCGCCCTCCACTTTCGCCACTCCCGCCCCACCTGAGGGTCGGTTTCGATCAAGTCTAACGCCGACCGCGATGTGAGGTAAAGAGGTTCTCGGCCTGGTCGGGAGATGGCCAGCCTCGGCCGAAGCGGCTCGTCGCTCCGCGCCTCGCCGCCGGTCAACGCTCGCCGCTGGATTGGGAAAGCGGAAATCCGTCAGACTCGAGGAACGCGCGAAGCGCCTCGTTCACCGCAGTGGCGTTGAGCAGCTCCGCGTAGCAGCGCTCGGTGGTCGTCGTGTTCGCATGGCCGAGGAGCTTGGCAACCACCTCGAGGCGCACACCGCGGTTCAACAACTCTGACCCGAACGTCCTGCGCAGCGTGTGTGGTGATACGTCGGATAGGTTTCGCCGGTTGTGATCCGTCGCGACGCGCGGGCGAACTCCAGCTCGGTGCGCGACACGCTTGACGATCGTCCAGATCTGAGCGTGACGAAGCGCGCGGCCGCGACGGGTCGAGACGAGAGGCGAGTCCGGATGATCGAGGCCAATCGAATGCTGGTACGAGAGCCAGACCTGCAGCGGGCCGACCAGCGGGGGTAGCACCGGGATCATCCGCAGCCCCGTGGGCGTCTTCGACCTTCGAACCCGGATCGTGCGCTCGTCCAGATCGACGTCACGCTTCAACAGGCTGGTCGCCTCTCCGCCACGCATCCCCGTCCAAAGCAGCAACGGGATCAAGACCCGTTCAGCCGGCGTTTGGCAGGCCGATAGCAACGCGGCCATCTCACGCGCAGTCAAACGGTCGTTCCGGCGATAGGTGATTCGCGGCCGCTCGATCGCCCTGATCGGATTCGCCGGCACATAGCCATAGCGCGTCAAGAACTCGAACAAGGCGTTGAGCGCAATCAAGTGGTTCCGGACGGTACGCTTCGCAGGCGGGCGGTCAAACCGCTCCTCAAACTGGTCTGACCACCAGACGAGATAGACCAGTTCGATATCCGAGGCCCGAAGATCCTCGAACGCGCGGCCCGCCATCCAATCGGTCAACCGGGCCACGTACTGCGCGTAGGCAACCTGCGTCGCCGCCGTCAGTCCGCGCCGCACCTGGTACCGGCGAAACGCCGCGACGAGCTCGTCCGTAGATAGCCGAGCGATCCGGGTCACGGCATCGCCGCCTGTATTGATCATTCAACTCCGCCTTTGTTGCCGTTGCCTTGGCCGCATCGTGTGGGCACCGTGGTGGTGGAGACCCGGTTGCCGGAGCGATCACGCTCACTCTGGATGCCGTTTAAGCATAGCAAAGGAGACGCCACCCGGTAAAGCGGGGCGCTTGTCTTATGTCCACCCCGCGGTTCGAGTAACGTGGGTTGCAGGCGTCGCGGCGGTTCGTTCATTCCGCGGCGGAAAATCCACGCGAGTAGGAGATCGCAATGTCGCAGTACGAGGTGTCCCAGTCTGACCGGGTGAGGATCTACCGCCCCGAGTCTGACGGGTTCGGGCAGGAAGAGATCATCGCCGATATGGAGGTGAGTGACCTTACCCGCGTGATTGTTCGCAGCTGTGTCGAGTGGGTCATGCCTGCCGTGAGCGAGCTGTATGCCTATGCCTACGGGCTCGGCGGGCAGTCACCGGGAACGCCAGAAGCCTAGCCTGGCAGTGTTATGCCGCTTTGCAGTCGTTCGCGCGGCGACTGCGAAGCGGCAGGGTTTGCTGCTACGGCCCCGCCCTGTCCGTCACGTCACTGCTGCAACGGACAAACCGCGCGACCGACTCGAAGACGCCGAGCTCGCCGCGTCGCCGATGCCGCACGCTCGTCTTGAGGTCTTCCCAAGCGCGCTGCGCCATCGCAAGCCACGCAGCGCGGTCAAGGCCTTCCAAGCGACGTGTCGCAGGAGCGAATCCTGCCGGGCGCACTCCCACGCGCGAGTCCCGATTTCGTGCGGCCCTCTTAACGACGAGGTGCCCCCCGTGTTCCGTGGCGGGCTCCGGCGTCGTCGTTGCGGCCCGGGCTACAGCGGTTGCACTTGAATGTTGCCGCTCTGCAGGAGGGTGCCGCCGCTGCAGGCGTCGACGAACAGCCCCGGATCGCCGGCACCCGGCGAGCGGGTCAGGCCGAAGTCGATGCAGGCACGATCATTGGTGCCGGGCTCGCCGCTGTCGGTGAGGTGCGCCTGGATGAAGACAATGCCGCGGATCGGCGGGCCGCCGTTGACCCAGAAGAAGCCGCGGCACTGCGCGAAGAGGCGAACCTGCGTCGGGCTGACGAAGTTGACGTGCATGTATTCGAAGCAGTGGCCCTGGAAATTGGACCCAGCCGGTACGAACGAGCCGTTCACGGTGACATCGGCGGTGGTGTTGCCGACATAGTTGAAGTCGCCAGTCTCCGCGTCCTTCGCGTTGAAGCCAAACGCTGCACCCAGGTGCGTCTGTCCGCCCCCACTGGCCATTGACTGGTTGGCCGCAAAGGCTGCGGTCGCCGCCACTGCGAGCGCCGCGAGTGCGATGAGAAGGCATCAGCACTGTATTCACGTCCACTACGTGCAATCGAGCGTGGAATCTCTAGCTCACCCCGCAGGCAGGTCCGGCACCCCGCCGATGTGCCGCCTCGCTGCTCTGCGGACGGCCTACGCCTCCCGCGTAACCGTCCGCCAGCCCCCGAGCAGCAACGGCACGCCAACCCACAGGAACAGCACGACCACCGCCGCGCCAAGCGACATGGAGATCGCGTTGCGGTCGCCGCCCGTGAACGGCTGGACGCGCGTCGCGGCCGCCGTGAGCAGCAGCTCGCGCGTGACGCCGAGCTGGGAGATGTTGAGTACGAGCGGCGTCACGGCCAGCTGCCAGGCAAGCAACACGCCGATCGAGATACCGCGCGACCCGATCAGCGAGGAGATGCCCATCGCCACGATCAAGGCAATGCAGTCGACCATCAGCACCCAGAGGCCGTCCTTCACGAGCTGGGTACCGGTGAGCGTCGTCTGTCCGCCCGCGAATGCGAAGTCGAAGATGACCGCCACGGCGAACGCAAACAGGATCACAGGCACCCAGAACGCCAGCATTCCCGGCACTCGTGCGGCGAACAGCGCGTAGCGCGATTTTCCCGTGACGACCAGGTCACGGAACACCCCCGACGTCAGATCGCTGACACCAACCGAGGTTCCCACGATGGCCGCCGCGACGCTGCCGACGATCGACAGGATCATGAGCGGGTGGCGGAAGTTGTCGGCGCCGCCCGCCGGCCCGTTGTGCGCGGGATCGTTCCAGTGGAAGCCCTGCGCGATCAGGAAGAAGGCGGTGACCGCGCCGGCCGTCAGGACCAGCGACCAGATCACGAGCGGCCTGTTGCGGCGGATCCTGAGCAGCTCGGCGCTTATCAGCCGGGCGTTCACGCCTCGCTCCCGAACCGTGATGTGACCTCGAGAAACCGCTCCTCCAGGCTGGCTCGCACGGGCTCCACCCGGTGCACGCCGATCCCGCCCTCCACCAGCTGGCGGACGATGTCGGCGATCACCTCGTCGGAGGAGTCGCGCAGGACGAGCCGCAGTCCGCCCGCGATCTCGCCCGATTCAGCGACCGCGGGATGCGCCAGCAGAATCGCCTCGGCGGCCTGCGGGATGCTGCAGCCGACCTCCATCACCGGCTTGCCGCCGGCGGCGATCTCGCTGACCGTGCCCTGCATCAGGATGCGGCCCTGGTCGACGATCGCGGCCCGGTCGCAGATCTTCTCCACCTCGTCCAGCAGGTGGGACGAGAGGAACACCGTGCGCCCCTCGTCCACCATCGAGCGGACGAAGTGCCGAAACTCCAGGATGCCGGCCGGATCGAGGCCGTTGGTGGGCTCGTCGAGGATCAGCAGCTCCGGGTCGGCCAGCAGGCACCGGGCAATGCCCAACCGCTGGCGCATGCCCATCGAGTAAGCCTTCACGCGGTCGTCCGCACGCGCCGTCAGTCCCACCCGTTCGAGCGCCGGCTCGATCCGCGCCTCCGCCTCGGGGGCACGGCAAGCTGATGCCAGCCTCAGGTTCTCGCGCCCGGTGAGATGGCCGTGGAAGCGCGGCTCCTCGACGATCGCGCCGACCCGGGCGAGGGCGTCGGCGCGCCGGTCGGGAACCGGGAGCCCGAGCACCTGCATCGATCCCTCGCTGGCCGGGGTCAGGCCGAGCAGCACACGGATCAAGGTGGTCTTGCCGGCGCCGTTCGGACCGAGGAACCCGAAGGCGCAGCCGCGCGGGACGGTCAGGTCGGCGTGGTCGACGGCAACCCGCTCGCCGAAGCGCTTGGTTAGGCCGATGGTCTCGATCACGGTTTCGGCGGACGTGACGCTCACGTGCGCGACGCTATCGGAACAGCATGAGGAATCCCTGAGACGTCAGCCGATCGCCGCCGCGCCGGCCGCCCCCTTTTGGGGATCTCCCGCTCCCCTCCTGAGCCGATATCGACCTGGGAGGAACGGCTCTGACAGTCCTGCATCCGAAGCTCGTGCGCACGGCGGCCGCCATCTGCATCGTCTGTGCCGCGGCGTGCTTCGTCGGCATCTCCGCCTCACGCGCCGGCACGGGGCCGACGGTGACCGTGACAGCGACTCAGCTCGGCCCGATCAGCACGCAGCTCATCACAAACAGCGTGTGGTCGGGCGAGATCGACCAGTACCCCGGTGCCGTTCGTCGCTTCCGCGCGCTGGCCGCTCCGCTGGTGCGCATCCACGTCGGCGACGACGGCTGGCCGGTGGCCATGCCCGAGGTGCGGCAGAACCACTGGTCGTTCACCGCCCTGGACGTGCTGGTCAACGACGTGTTCGCGGCCGGCCAGCAGCCGCTCATGAACATCAAGTTCGCGCCCGACTGGATGTGGACGTGCACGCGGTTCGGCGCGGCCGGCCACGTCAGGGACACGACCTTCCAGACCTACGCGCAGTACATGGCGCGTCTGGTCGCCTACTACAACCTCGGCAGCATGACCACCGAGGCGGGGACGGTCATCACGAACCCCAACGGGACGTCACACCACATCACCTGGTGGGAGCCCTGGAACGAGCCCGACCTCAGCAACGAGACCCCCTGCTCGTCGTCGCAGAACGGCGGCGAGGCACTCACGCCGTCGCAGTACGTGACGATGTGGAACGCCGTCACCTCGGCAATGCTCGCCGTCGATCCGACGCTCAAGTTCGTCGGGCCCGCCACGGCGGGCGGCCAGTTCGGGTCCGGTGCCCGGCCGAACTCCGAATACTTCACGCCGCTCGAGGGAGCCGCGGTGCTCCCCTCCGCCCTCTCCTTCCACGGCTACGGGTACTGGTCGAACGCGGTGCGCGATCGGGTGCTCTTCAACGGCGACGGATCGGGCTATCCGGACGGCGGCATTGACGACATGCAGCACACCGCGCGCAGCCTGCAGGCCGCCTGGCCGGGCACGCCGATCTGGATCGACGAGATGAACGTCAACGCCGACTGGGGCAACGACCCCCACAGGCGGCCGTGGGGACCGCTCGCGGCAGCCTGGTGGGGCACGGCGTTTGCCATGCTGGCACCGCTGCACGTCGAGATGCTGGATACCTACGACATCGAGGACTCGCCGCAGTTCGGGCTGCTCAGCGATCAGACCGGCAAGCCTCGGATCGCCTACTGGGTGGTGAAGACGCTCGATGCCGTCTTCCCCACTGGCAGCACGCAGCTGGCGGCCACGTCGAGCAGCCGGGGCATCGTCGTGCTGGCGGCGCAGCGGCCCGACGGCACGATCTCGGTGCTGGTGGCCAACCGCGCGTCGGCGTCGGCGCTCTCGAGCAGCGGGGTCGGGGCACCCGCGACGGTCACCGTTTCGCTGGGCGCGCTCGCGCCGACCGACGTCCGCCTGACCAGGATCGACGCATCCACGTCCATCGCGTCGGGCCCGATGGTCGTCGATCGGGGCGCCGCGTCGACGGTGACGCTGCGCTTCCCGGGCTACGGGCTGGACGTGCTGACGATCACGCAGTAGGGCGGAACAGCCGGACCCGACGCTGCCGTGCGGCACGCGCGTGCGTGTACCGCCAGGGGAGCCGCAGGTGCGCCTTGGGGGCCAGTGCGGAAGCCGGGTCACCGATCACGAACAACGAGTCGATGTTCACGCTGGGATGGCCGGCGGTGCCGACCACGGTGATGGTCAGCGTGTGCGCTCCGCTGGTCGCGAAGCGGCGTTGGAAGACGACCATCCGCGGCTCGGAGCCGCGGGCATGGAGGTTGACGGTGGCGACTCGGTGCCCGTCAATCGCGACGTTGGCCTGGCCCCTCGTCGGCCCCTCGGCCGCCAGCCAGGCCACCTCGCTGCCGGTGAAGCTGAACCTGGCAACGGCGCCCTTCTCGGTCGAGTACCCGTATCTGCCGCCCTGCGCCTTGCTGGACGAGGCGAGCGACCACCTGCCCCTATAGGTCGCCGCTCGCTCGGAATGCAGGTGCGTGGCGAAGGCCATGCCCGAGGTCGGCGCGGCGTCGGTGTTGCCGTCGCAGTCGGTCGGGTCGACCCGGTACTGGAGCCAGCGGATGCTTCCGAGGTTGAAGTAGGCCGGGTCGAGGACCGCGAACGGCACCGAGACGTCAGTCCACGTCGTTCCGTCGCCGCTGGCCTGGAGGTGGTCGGCGAGGATGTCCGTCCCGGCATCGGTGCGCGACCAGCGGATCGCTACCGGGAAGGTGGTCGTCCCAGCACGGATCCCGACGGGGATGCGCGGGGACGGCCCGGAGATGACCACCGGCGGCGTCACATCGGTCGCATCCAGCGCCGAGGGCGCCGAGTACATGGTGGAGGTGATCTTGCGGCCGTCGAGGCCGCCGACGGCGTAGATGTCCGGCGGCTGCCCGCTGCCGATGGTGTCGGCGTCGCTGACGGCGGCGCCTGCCCCGATCCTCGGCTGCGGGAGCGGAGAGACACACGTCCAGGCCCGCGAGGTCAGGGTCGAAGACGTCCACCCGGTTGGTGCCCGTCGCCCCGTTCGACCCTCCGACCGCATAGATGCAGTTGCACCCCTCGTTGGGGACGCTCAACGGGTCAAGGCCGGACGTGACTCCCCGCAGATCCGCGGCCGTTGGCATAGTCGGGCAATGCCACCCATCCCGCGCCCAGGTTGGAGGTGTCGAGCGAGTAGGCATGCGCCTGGGCACCGTTGTCCCAGCCGCCGAAGACGTAGATGTTGGCGTCCGTTCCCGGCGCGGCCGCGCCCGTGTCATCGAGCGGCACCGGGAGGCGTGGGCCGGCGGTCCACGTGTCGGTGGTCGTGTCGTAGATCTGGACGGTCCTGGTCGGCGTCAGGACGCCGTTCTTCAGCACGTCGCCGCCGATGGCGTAGATGTGGTTGTTCAGCGCGGCAGCGGAGAGATTGACGCGGCCCGAGGGCATCGGCGCCTTCGCCACCCAATGAAACGGGACGGTGCTACGGTCGAACACATCGTTCGCTGCGAGGATCGCGCCCTTCGCGTTCATACCGCCCAGCGCGTAGGTGAAGTCCGGCGACGTGGTGACGGCGGCCAGGCCCGTGCGGGCAGACGGAAGCGGCCGATCCTCGGTCCACCCGTCGAGCAGATCGATGTACTCCGCGTTGTAGGCGAGCGGGCCGACCCGTGTCCCGCTCGGCGGTGGGAAGCCGAGCCCACCGATCACGTTGAACGTGCTCAGACCCGTGTTCGAGGCGACCGCGGCGTCGAACCGTGGCACGTCGGCATCCGAGGTCGTCCAAGTGACGGCCGCGGCGGCCGGAGCCCACGCGAGGAAGACGGCCACCATCAGGGCGGCGGATGCGACGCTGCGTGTTCGAGACGGGGTGAGCATCCACCCGACTCCCGGTCGCTAGGCGATCCCGATCACCGGATCGGCGCGATCATCGCAACCGGTCGACTGCGTGTCAAATGATGCAAGCGCTCGTCAGGCGCGGGGGTTGACGGCGCGGTACGCGACCGTCCGTGAGCGAAGCGCGGAGCCGAGCGCGGCGAGCGGGAGCATCGATGCGGCCGCGGTGACGCCGACGAAGGCAAACACGACGACCGCGATATCATGTGGGCTGGCGTTGATCATGCCTGCGTTGTAGATGGCAAGCGTTGATGCTTGCTTCGAAGCGTTGACGCTCCGTTGAGGGGCCGCGTTACCGCGCGATCAGCACGATGATCAGCGCGCCCAGCGCGCCGACCGTGACCGCGCTTCGCCGCATCGCGAGGTGCGCCTTGTGCGCGACCAGCTGGCCCGAGACGGCCACGGCGGCGCGCGCGTTCAGGAGCGTGTCGATCGGCGAGCGGGTGGCGTCGCTGACCGCGCGCCCCTGCCAGTACGCGATCATCCGCCGCGCCTCCGCACGGGCGGTGCGCCGGTAGAACGGCAGCCGGTCATGGCGCTGCAGCCAGTAGGAGAGCGCGTCGAGTGACTCCTCCACGTCGGGAGCGAGCATCTCGCGGACTAGGCGGTCGTCCTCGCGTCGGCTCATGGCTGGATGGTACCGCTCCGCCGCGCCCAACCGGGATCGCGTAGCATGGCGGCGTGATCATCCTCGGCATCGTCGGGATCGTCTTCCTCGCGATCTGCATCGCGGGGTTCATGGCCCAGCGCCGGCAGCAGCGACGCTGACGGCATCGAGGCGGCCGTGCAGATCACCCGGAACACGCTCGACACCGGACGCGGGCCGGCCGACTGGTTCACTGGCGATGTGCTGATCGACCAGGTTGCTGCGCCCGCGGGCGCCTCGCAGGTGGCTGCCGCCGCGGTGCACTTCGCGCCGGGCGCGCGCACCGCTTGGCACACGCACCCGAACGGGCAGACGATCTGGGTGCTCGAGGGCGTGGGCCTCTGCCAGCGGCGGGGCGGGCCGGTGGAAGTGATCCGGCCCGGAGACCGGGTGTTCTTCGAGCCGGGCGAGGATCACTGGCACGGCGCGGCGGCGACGCGGTTCATGGCGCATGTCGCCATCCAGCAGGCCGACGACGACGGCAACGTTGTCACCTGGGGCGAGCACGTCTCGGACGAGGAGTACGGGCAGGCCCCGCCGCTAGGGTGACGGAAAAGTGCCAGGCACTTTTCCGTCAGCGACAGATCCGTAGCTTTCCCGATGCCCTTCCGCCACACCCTTGCGACGCTTAGGGGTGACTGAAGGAGATGAGTGACATGTCGACCGTTTCGACTCCTTATCCTGTGCGGGTTGAGGGCCGGCTCGACCCCGAGCTGTCCCGCGGCCTCTGGCTCGTCAAGTGGCTGCTCGTCATCCCCCACGTCGTCGTGCTCGCGTTCCTCTGGATCGGCTTCGTGTTCGCCAGCATCGGCGCGTTCTTCGCGATCCTGTTCACGACCCGCTATCCGCGGGCCCTGTTCGACTACAACGTCGGCGTCCTCCGCTGGACGTGGCGCGTCGGCTTCTATGCCTTCGACGCGAACGGCACGGATCGCTACCCGCCGTTCACGCTGCATGAGGCCGACTACCCCGCCCACTTCGACGTCGCCTATCCGGAGACGCTTTCGCGGAAGCTGGCGCTCGTGAAGTGGTGGCTGCTCGCCATCCCGCACTACCTGATCGTCGCGGCCTTCGTCGGCGGCGGCATCTACGGGATGCATTTCGGCGGCGCAATCGCCGCCGTGGTGCTGGTCGGCGTGGTGGCGCTGCTCTTCACCGGGCGCTACCCGAAGGGCCTGTTCGATCTGGCGCTGGGCATGAACCGATGGGCGCTTCGCGTCGCGGCCTACGCCTCGCTGATGACCGACGAGTACCCGCCGTTCCGGCTGGACATGGGCCCGACCGAGCCCGACCGGCCGGTCGAGTGACCCCAGGCTGGGTGACGGAAAAGTGTCTGGCACCTTTCCGTCACCCAAGCCCCCCGCCGCGCGCCGGGCCTGCGGCATGGGCCCGGCGCGCGGCGGTTCCCCCATGGGCCGCTCCCGCTAGTCGAGATCGAGCACGTCGTGCGACGTCGTGTCGCTCGTGCTCCTGCTGATCAACTGCCCGTGCGCCTGGTCGAAGCTGCCGGTGCCGCCGGTCACCGCGATGTGATCAATGGTGCCGTGGGGCTCGTTGGCGCCGACCGATCCCTCCAGCGTGACCGTGCCGCCATGGAAGCGCATCACGCCCTCGCACAGCAGCCGGCCGTGCAGCGCCAGCGTGCACTTGGCGTCGAGTGAGCCGCTCCGCATGTTCTGCCGGTTGATCAGCTTCGCGCTGAAGATGAACTCATCACCGGGCGCGCCGTTCTTGGTGTGGCTGATGTTGATGAACTTCCCGCCCGTGTCGACCTCCTTGAACACGAGCGTCTGCGGGCCGCTGCTGCCGCCCGCACGGGCGAGCGAGACCCCACCGATCGCCGCCGCGATCACCGCGGCCACAACCGCCATGATCACGACGCGCCGCGCCGTTCCGTGAACCATTCTCATCCCCTGGAGCTCCTTCGTTGCGTTTCGGTGCTGCGCCGTGCAGTCTCCGCGTCACAGCGAAAACGTCAAGGGCCAACAGGAAAGAAAGTTGTCTATACCGCCAATACTTGGCGAGGGCTGCGCGCGACGGTCACGGCGGGCAGGCCGCCGCGCGGGCGCAGCGTGAACCGGGGATCGATCGGCGGAATCGCCGGTGATACGACCACGTCCCACTCCGTCGCCAGCGTCGCGAGGATCAGCACGCCTTCGAGCATCGCGAAGCGCTCGCCGATGCACATCCGCGACCCGGCTGCGAACGGGAAGTACGCCCCCGGCTCGGGCGCCGGCGCACCGTCCAGCCACCGCTCCGGGCGGAAGGCCGCGGGCTGGTCGAAGTACTCCGGCCGCCGCTGGACGACCCACTGGCTGGTGATCACGGTGCCGCCTTCGGGGATGTCGTACCCGCCCAGGCGATAGGGCTGGGTCGCGATCCGCGCAAGCGCCCACACCGGCGGGTACAGCCGCAGCGCCTCGCGGAACACCGCCTGCGTGTACTCCAGGCGGGCAACATCGCGAGCCGTCGGCCGCTCGCCGGCCAGCACCTCCCGGAGCTCCGAGCGCAGCCGCTCGGCGGCGACCGGATGCTGGGCCAGCAGCAGCCACGTCCACGTCAGCGCCTGCGCGGTGGTCTCGTGGCCGGCCAGCATCAGGGTGATCGCCTCGTCGCGGATCTCCTCGTCGCTCAGCAGGCGACGCCCCTCCTCATCGCGCAGCGCGAGCAGGTGGTCGAGCAGGCCGGGCGGGTCGGCCGGGTGGTCGCGCCGCTCGGCGATCATGCGCGCGATCATCGCGTCGATGCCCCGCTTCGCCGTGTTGAACCGCTCGGTCGCGGGCAGTGGCAGCCGCCACAGCAGGTCGGCCCCGGGCAAGAGGAACCTGTGGAACACCCGCATCCCCGCCTCCAGCACCTCGCGGATCTCGGGCGCACCGGACTCCACGTCGGCGGCGAAGATGGTGCGCCCGACGATGTCGAGTGCGAGGCGCATCATCTCCTCGTTGACGTCGACGGCACCGCGGTCACGCCAGCGTGCCGAGGTGCGCTCGGCAGCCGACACCATCTCGTCGCCGTAGCGATCGATCATCGTCGAGTGGAAGATGGGCTGGATCAGGCGGCGCCGGCGCAGGTGGTCGGCCCCCTCGCTGGTCAGCAGGCCGTCGCCCAGCAGCCGCCTGGCGGCGCGCAGCGCGCGGCCCTTCACGAACAGTGACTGGTCGTCGACCAGCACCCGCCGGATCAGCGCGGCGTCGGTGACGAAGTGGAAGCTGTGGCGGCCGGGGAACCGCACGAACGCCACCGGCCCGTAGTCCTCCCGCAGCGACGACATCATGCCGAGCGGGTCGCTCAGGTAGCGCCCGAAGTTCACCCACGCCGGCCCGCGTGGTCCCGGTGGCCTGGTGGCGGCCATCCCGGGATGTTCGCACTATCGCTCCCGGTATGTCCCCCACGCCGCCCGCACCTCGCGGGAGCCGAGCAGGGCCAGCAGAATCGAGAGCCCGGCTGAGATCAGGCAGAGCGTGCAGAAGTGGCCGACGACGAGGGCCTGCATCAGGATCAGGCCGATGCTGACCAGCGCTCCCACCGCGAGCAGCAGGCCGAAGAGCAGGACGATCACCGGACGCGTCCGCCAGCGATCGTCGCCGCCGACCAGGTCGAGCACGATCTCGGCCAGGTAGTTGAGCGTGCCGAGCAGGGCGTCGGGCACAGGCAGGGACTTGGAGAACGAGGAGAAGAGCACCGCGTGGCTCGACGACGGCCCGAAGATGGGGTCGTAGACCGTGTCGATCAGCTTCAGCTGGTAGCAGGCGAGGTACGCCGAGATCACCGCTCCGGCCGCCGCGATCACCGCGAGCAGCAGCCGTTCCCGCCACGCGGACGGGTTGTGGGTGAGGCCAGCAGGGACGGACGCGGTGGCGGTCACGTATCCGGTGGTTACCCGGCGCCAGGGCGCCTCGAACTGTGACGGATTAACAGTCAGTTTGCACATCCCCCAAACGGGTGTACGCTGAAACGCGGGGGTGGTCTGCGGCAGCCGTGGGCCTCTCGCGTTTCCTTACGCGTCATGTCAGGCAACACGGCCAAATCCATCACCAGCAGCAGGCCCATGCGGCGCCGCGTCCTCGCGGTCATGGCGCTGCTGACGCTAGGGACGGTGGCCGTGGCGAGTGCATTCGGCGCCTCGGCGCCGCTGTCGGGAACGGTGTCGGCGGGCGGCCTGCCGGACACGACCAAGATCACGGTCACGTCACCCGGGACCATCACGGCGACGATCCAGTGGTCGGCGCCGTCGGCCGTCCTGTCGCTGTCGCTGGTCGATCCGAACGGCACCCAGGTGAAGCTCGACGGGAGCACCAACAACCCGAAGACGATCACCTACGACGCGACGCTGACCGGCACCTACAAGGTGATCGTCAAGGCGAAGAGCGGGAGCTCCGACTTCACCGGTTCCGTCAGCTACCCGGGCGTGTCGCAGCCGTCGTACGCCGGGAGCATCGGCGGCGGCACAGGCGGGCACGCAGTGGTGTATCCGTCCGGGTTGGACGTGGGGCCAGACGGAACCGTGTATGTCGCCGACACCGGCAACGACCAGGTGGCCGCGTATTCGGCGGACGGGACGCAGCAGCTCTGGAGGGTCGGAGTGCGCGGAGTCAAGGCCGCCGGGAACTTCAACAACCCCCGCGACATTGCGTACCTGAACGGCCAGGTCTTCGTCGATGACATTGGAAACAATCGTGTCCAGGTGCTCGACGCCTCCACCCATGCAGTCGTCGGGACGCCCTGGCCGCTCGGCACCTCCTCACTCGGGATCACCGCCGGGAAGGACGTCAACGGACAGAACATCATCCTTGTGAGCGAGGACGTGAAGAACCAGATCGCCGTGTTCCAGCCAAACGGCCAGCCCGTCTGCAACATCCCTGTGCCCGTGGGCTCGAACGGCAAGCCACCTCTGCCGCGGGATGCGGCGACGAACGCGGCGGGGAAGGTGTACGTCGCCGCCTACCAGAACGACCAGATCGACACCTTCGCGGCGGTCAACGTCTCCACCTCGACCTGCCCGACGAAGATCAGCGGGTCATGGGGATCTTCGGGCGATCTCCCCGGTCAGTTCAAGCGGCCGTACGGCGTTGCGCTCGATTCGAGCGGGAACGTGTATGTCGCCGACTCCGACAACGAGCGCGTTCAGGAGTTCAACAGCACCGGCTCGACCGTGCTTCACATCTACGGCGACAAGACGCCGGCGAACGGAGGAAGCGGCGATCTGTTCCAACTTCGGCGCGTGGCCGTCGCAAACGGATCGGTCTACGCGGCGGACCTCTGGGGATTGCACATCGACCGCTTCGCGGCGTGCCCGGTCATGTCGTGCCCTTCGCCGACGCAGACCTACCCCGCAACGGTGACAGGTCCGCCGGTTGGCCTCTTCAACGAGCCCTCGGGGATCACATTCAATGCCGGGGGCGACCTGTACGTCGCCGACGCCGTGAACCAGCGCATCCAGATCTTCCCGGCTGGTTCCACCGGTGTCAGCTGGGGGACACCGACAGCGTTCGGAGCTCGCGGTTGGGGAGCAGGTGACCTGAGCGGCTTCAACTGGCCGCGCGACGTCAGCTTCGCCCCCGCAACCGGCACCATCTGGGTGGCCGACACGAAGAACAACCGGCTGCTCGAGTTCCTGACGGATGGCACATCTACAAAGCATTCGGTCAGCGTGGGCGGAGCGCTGACCTGGCCGTACGCCGTTGATGCCTCGACAGCGAACCTGATCGTCGCGGATACCTTCGCCAACAAGGTCGAGGCGCTGAAGAACGACGGGACCGGTGCGGTGTGGTCTGCGACCACGGAAAACGGCATCGCGTTCAAGAGCCCGTATGACGTGGCGGTGGCGAATGGCGTCGTCTACGTCGCCGATTCGGGAAACAAGCGGATCGTCGAGCTGAACGCCACCACGGGCGCATACATCACGTCGTTCGGCGCAGGAACACTGCACTCACCCCAAGGCGTCGCTGTGGATCCGACCAGCGGCAGCATCTGGGTTTCCGATACGAGCTACAACAAGGTTCAACAGTTCACGTCGACCGGCCAATACGTTCAGACCGTCGGAGGGACAGGGTCGGGCAACGTGCAGTTCAACCATCCGACGCACCTCGACGTCCATGTCGACAGCACTGGGCATGCGTATCTGTACGTCGCGGACGTGTACAACGACCGGATTGAGATTCTCGATCTGAACGAGGGCTAGGGGGCTTCTCGATGCATCTTCGCCGACTGCTCGTCCTGGGCCTCGCCGTCGTCGCGGCCGCGGTGGGCGTTTCATCCGCGCAGGCAACCGCAACCGTAAACTACGTCGGTTCCTGGGGTTTCAGCGGGCCGGCCGGTCTCTACGCCTACGGGTTTGGGTACGACCCCAGCAATGGCGGCAGCATCCTGGTCGGCGATTACTGGAACTACCGCGTGCAGCGGTTCTCCACAACCGGTACGCACCTCGCCACCTACCTCGACGTCACCGGCCTGAAGGCAAACGGTGGGATTGCAAGCGCGCCGTACGGCATCGCGGTCGACACCACCGACCAGGTCGGAGGGCAGCCGACGTACTGGGCGGCTGATCAGGGAAGCTCGAACTTCGCACAGTTTGCCTCCGACGGCACCTGGATCAGGACGATCGGCGCACAGCAGGCGAGCGTCTCGTCGAACCCGGCGTTCTCGAACCATCCTGGTGCCAGTTTCAGCGCTTCGTGCACCGGCGGCGGCCACATGATGATCCCCACGCACATCATGGTCGACACTGTTACGAACGACGACATCTACGTGGGCGATCCGCAGTGCCGCAATGTCTACGTGTTCAATCACCAGGCGCAGTTCCTTGGGCAGTTGAACTGGACCGGAGCAGGCGTGACCCCGATCCCCCGCGGGATCGCCGAGGACAGTTCCGGCAACATCTACGTTGCCGAGTACAACTCCCGCCGGATCTTCGTGTTCAGCCCGTGGGATGGCACCTCGAACGGCGGCAAGATCATCGCGTCGAGTCCGACCATCTCAGACCTCCGCGACGTGCGCGGCATCGCCCTCGATCAGGCAAATCACCTGATCTACGCGGCCGGGGCGGCGCTGAACCGGGTCTATGAGTTCAGCTTCGACCAGACCCAGGTGAACACGCAGGGCGGCGTCAGCAATCAGGCTGTGAAGCTGGTCAACGAGTGGCGGAATACCGACGGCACGAACTACGCGCAGAAGCACCAGGCCTTCGACTCCATCCGGTTCGTCGCCGTTGACGGCTCCGGCAACGTCTACACCGGCGACACGTGGGGCTGCCCGGCGTACGCCTCTCAGTGCACGGCTACCAACCCGCCACAGGATCCCGGCTACCGGGTGCTGAAGTTCACGCCGAACGACTGGACGGCGAAGCCGAACTGCGACCCGACCAGCGCCACCACGGCCGTCTCCACCTGCGCCGGCGCGACCGCCGACTCCTGGTCCGCGGGTAGCGAGCCGCCGCCGCAAGGCGGGTTCAACCAGCAGAACGGCATCGCGGTTGTGCCGGCGGCAAACGGGACGGCGGACCAGCTGTATGTGATCGACACATTCGAGCAGCGGGTGCAGCAGTTCAACACGGCGCTCACCTGCCCGGGCGGCACGACGGGATGTCCCGCATGGGTGCGCCAATGGGGCGGGCGCGCCCCGTCGAACCCCAACAACGAGGGCTTCGGCTACCCGCGCGCGCTGACCTATGAGCCGGACCACAACAACTACATCTGGGTCGGCGACAACAACAACGACGTGATGGCGTTCACGCAGACGGGCACATTCGTGCACCGCTTCGGGTCGCAGGGGAAGACCCCGGGAGCGTTCTCGGGCGGTGTGCAGGGCATCCGCGTCCAGGGCGGACTCGTCTACGCCACGGACAAGGCCGGCTGCCGGCTGCAGGTGTTCGACGAGAACACGCTGCTGACGGTGAGCAGCGGCACGAGCGCGCTGGAGGACGTCGTCGGCGCATGCGGGACGCCCAGTGCCTCGAATCCGAAGGCCATGCTCGGGCCGCGTGGTATCGCAGTGGACCCGAACGACCCCTCGACGGTCTACGTGATCGATAGCTCGAACAACTCGATCCGGAAGTGGCAGCTCACGCTCGGCGCGCCCGGCAGCTACAACGGCGGCGGGACGGCGACGTACATCAAGCCGAGCTGCGGCGGCAAGAACCTGTCGAACCCGTGGGGCATCACCTACGAGGGGCCCGTCCCGAACGATGGATCCGGCTGGTATTACATTGGCGACGTCGGCAACGATCGGGTCGTGCGCTGGCAGCCGACTACCGGCACATGCGAGGTGGTCTGGCAGGGGTCGTCGGGCGGCACACCGAGCATGCTCGGGGCGAACTACGTCGAGTTCGGCCATGACCCATCGACGGGCGTGCATCGGATGTACATCTCCGACAACAGCCGCCACATCTACGCGTTCGACGTCACCGGGTAAGGCGCGGAACCGCGGCGGTGGGTGGCGGAACAGTGCCTGGCACTTTTCCGCCACCGACCGCCTTGTAACGCTTCCGAGGCTGGTCGTTACCACACCGGCACGTGAACGGCTGGCACGCTGGGAGCATGCCCCGACCACGTCGAATACAACGCCGCGGCATGCTGTGCCATGTCGGCACCCGTGGTGACAGGCATGAGCCGGTCTACCTAGACGACGCTGGGAGTTCCTACAACTGCTGACGGACGTTTCGCAGCGAGCCGAGTGGCGGGTGCTTTCCTACTGCTTGCTCGGCAACCACTATCACCTGATGCTCGAGGTAACGCACGGAAACCTGGCCTGGGGAATGCACCGGCTGAACAGCATCTTTGCCAGCCGGTTCAATAGCCGGCACGGCTATGTCGGTAGCCACCTCTTCCAGAAGCGGTACTTCTCCAAGCTCATCGAGAACCACAGGTACCTGATGGTGGCACATACCTATGTCGCCTTGAACCCTGTCGAGGCAGGCGTCTGCCGACACGCGGAGACGTGGCCGTGGTCGAGCACCGGCGCCTTGCTCGGTCACCGAGCACCGGCCCCCGTCCTCGCTGTGGATCGCGCCCTGCGGCTGATCCACAGCGACCGCGAAACCGCCCGAGTGCATCTGCTCAAGTCGATCCGCTTTCCCCAACGGAAACGGCTGCTGAAGGAACCATCTCCGCAGAACATCCGCGACCTTCGTCGCTACCACGAAATGACCTTCGCACAACTCGCGGAACACTTCGGCACCAGCGAGACGACGCTGCGCCGGCTCTGCGCGCAGCGTGGCGGAAAAGTGCCTGGCACTTTTCCGCCACCCAACGCCGATGTAGACAACCCGCCCCCTCCCACCACATAGTGAGATGGTGCTCCCCCGCGCCAGATCGCTCCTGCGCGCCTGCCTGCCGCTGCTCCTCGTCGCTCTCCCGGCCACGAGCTCCGCGCCGGCCGGCGCCGCCATCGCCACCACCTCCGGCGTCCACGCCTGGCTCTTCGACGGCACCCATACCGTCGTCGACACCGTCGCCGAGGCCCGTGCTGTCGCCCGCCGGGACGACATCGTCGTCGGCGTCTCCCGCTACGGCACCTACCTGCGCGCCATGAAGGCCACTCGCCCCGGCATCCTCATCGCCGAGTACCACAAGGGCACCACCGTCAAGTCCGACTTCACCTGGGTCGAGGCCAACCACCCCGACTGGCTCCTCCGTGATGCCAGCGGCAACCTGCTCGAGTCCTCCTGGGGCGGCTACCTGATCAACCCCGCGCTCCCTGCCGTCCGCACCTGGGAGGCCGACTACGCGAAGAGCCAGCAGGCCAAGGGCTGGACGGCCGTCTACCTCGACAGCCTCGGCACCATGGCCTTCCACGGCTTCCCCTCGCGCCCGATCAACCCCGCCACCGGCACCGAGTTCACCGTCGACGAATGGCTCACCGCGACCACCGGCCTCGCCGCCGCCGTCTCGGGCGCCGTCCGCATCCCCGTGATCGGCAACGGCCTCAACAACGGCACCCGCTACATCGCCCGCACCCACGTGCTCCTGAACGGCCTCGACGGCGGCGTCTTCGAGGGCTGCTTCCGCGACGCCACCGACCCCGTCGCTGCCTGGCCGTCGCCCACCGACTGGCTGAACCAGGTGCGGGCGATCGCCGCCGTCCAGGGCCGGGGCAAGCTCGCCCTCTGCCTGACCAAGCTGTGGGTGCCTGCCACCACCACCCAGCGCCGCCATTGGCGCACCTTCACGCTCTCTTCCTACCTGCTCGCGAAGGGAAGCGCGGCCTACTACATGTTCATGGGCAGCCGCCGGCAGGGCGCCCTCTCCACCTGGAACACCGGCTGGCCGCGGATCGGCCGCGCCACCGGTGGCCGCGTCCAGGTGGGCGCGATCTGGCAGCGCCCCTTCTCGGGCGGCCTGGTCGTCGTCAACCCGAGCGGCACGACCCACACCCTCGCCCTGCACGCGACGTACCTGACGCCGAGCGGCCGCGCCGTGACCAGCATCCGGCTCGCCCCACATAGCGGCACGGTGTTGACGAACTAGCGAGACAGGGCGCTACGCCGCCAGCCGGGCGCGCTCGTCGATCGGGAAGATCGCCCCGTCCACCCACAGCAGGTTGCCCTGCTCGTCGTGGATGCCCTGCCCGCGCTCGCGGACCCACCGCGTGCTGCCGTCGCGCGCGAGCACCCGGTACTCGAGCAGGAACGGTACCCGCTCCGCGACCGCCGCCCGCAGCTTTGCCTCGACCGCCGCCGCGTCGTCGGGGTGGATCAGGCTCGTGTACGAGCGCACCAGGTTGCCGATGAACTCGGACGCCGGGTAGCCGGTGATCCGCTCGATCTGGTCACTCACGAACTCGACCGTCCATTCCTCCGCAGGCAACACCCTGTAGATCGCCCCGGGGATGTTCTCGATCAGCGCCCGCAGTCGCTCCGCGTCCCACTGGTCGCGGCGCCCATAGCTCAGGTGCTCGCGCGCGATCGACATCACGCCAGACACCGTCCCGTCGTCGTCGCGCAGCGGCACCACGTCGAGCGTGAACCAGGTCTCGCCGTCGGCCGACGTCGTGAACTGGTGCGCCTCGCCCGCCAGGCCGCGCCGGTAGTGCCCGACCACCTCGTCGAGCCGCTCGGGCGCGATCAGCTTCTCCAGCGGCATTCCCAGCAGCTCGTCGCGGGCCTCCTCCCGCCGCTCGACCAGGCTGCCCGACACCATCTCCACTCGCAGGTCGCGGTCGAGCACCATGATCAGCGCCTCCGACACCGAGTCCAGGAGCATGCGGTAGCGGGCGGCCGCACGCTCGTGGCGGCGGCTGACCCGGCGCATCTCGACCTGGGAGGCAGCGGCCGCCGAGAGGCTGGCCAGCATCCGCACCTCGGACTGCGTCCAGCGCCGCGGCACCGTATCGGCCACGCACAGGCTCCCAAACGCCGTCCCGTCCGCGGCGAGCAGCGGCAGCCCGGCGTACGCGGACAGCCCGTACCGCCTCATCGACGTGCTCTCGGCAAGGAACGGGGGCTTCTCCGTGTCGAACACCACCATCGGCTCGCGCCCCGCGATCACGTGCTGGCTGAGCGACTCCTCGAGCGGCAACCGGCGGCGCATCAGCTCGTCCGGCAGGCCCGACCCGCTGACGATCACCTCGATGTCGCCCTCGACCAGCGCCACGAAGCTCACCGGCGCCGCCAAGAGCATCGCCGCGAGCGCTGTCAACCGGTCGAGCGCGTCGTCCGGCTCGAGCGCACGTGCGAGCTCGTCGGCCGGCTGCGGATGCGCCTCGCCGGTCAGCTCCTCGATCTGGTCGTCCTCCGCCCCGGTCCACGCCACCAGGCCGGCCAGCAGCGCCCTCACCTGATTCTGCCTCAGCGCCGGGTGCGGGAACGGCTGCTCGGGGTGCACGGTGTACACGTTTCGGCGCCCGACCCGCGTGCGCTGGACGTACCCGGTGTCGACCAGGTCGTTCACGATCGACTGCGTCGCCCGCTCGGTGATCCCGAGCCGCTCTGCGATCTCGCGCAGGCGCACGTCCGGGTTCTCGGCGATCGCGATCAGCGCCTGCCCGTGGTTGCTCACGAGCAGGAAGCTCGGGGTGTGAGCGTCAGGGTTCATCGCGGTGGTAGTCGGCATTACGCGCCGTACTGTTGAGCCGTTCGGCGCGCATCAGGCCTTCTCCTGCAGTTTGCCAGCGTCGCAGCCCAGGGTACCCCCCTCCCATATCGGATAGGAGGCATCGTGACCACCTCGCTCAGCGACCAGCTTGTCAAGTACCTCGCGGACGCCCACTCGATCGAGGAGCAGGCGCTCTCCCAGCTGCGCTCGGCGCCAGAGATCGCCGGCTCCGACCAGATCTCGAAGCTGCTCACAGCGCACCTGGCCGAGACCGAGGCGCATGAGCAGGCCGTCAGGCAGCGCATGGACGAGCTGGGCGCCAGCCCGTCGAAGGTCAAGGACGTGGTGATGGCGGTCGGCGGCAAGGGCTTCGTCCTGTTCGCGCGCGCCCAGCCCGACACGCCGGGCAAGCTGGCCACCCACGCCTACTCCTACGAGCGGCTCGAGGAGGCGAGCTACGAGATGCTGCGCCACGTCGCCGAGCGGATCGGCGATGCGACCACCGCCGACCTGGCACGGCGGATCGGCGAGCAGGAGATGCGGATGGCGGAGCGGCTTCGCGGCAGCTTCGATGCCTCCATCGCCGCCTCGGTCGAGGGCGTTGGCCGCTCCGACCTCGAGGATCGCATCACCTCCTACCTGGCCGACGGGCACGCGCTCGAGGGGCAGGCCGAGGCGCTGCTGAAGCGCGCCGTCGACATGGTCGAGGACGCCACGTTGGCCGAGGCGGTCGCGAAGCATCTGGAGGAGACGCGCGACCACGCGGCCCGCCTGGAGGCGCGCCTGGACGCGCTCGACGCCTCCCCCTCGCGGATCAAGGACGCGGCCCTTCGCTTCGGCGGCACCGGTTGGTCGGGCTTCTTCGGCGCGCACCCCGACACGCCGGGCAAGCTGGTCGCGTTCATGTACGCGTTCGAGCACCTCGAGATCGGCGGCTACATCCACCTGCGAGGCGTCGCCGAGCGGGCGAGCGACATGGACACCGTCGAGCTGGCCGAGCACATCATGCGCCAGGAGGAGGCGACGGCCGACCTGCTGCACGGCCAGTTCGACCGCGCCGCCGACCTGTCGCTCGACGCCGCCGGGGTGGGCGCCTGAGCGCACCCCTGCACATCGACGTCGAGCGCGACGGGTTTCGCACCGTCGTGCGCTGCTTCGGTGAGATCGATCAGTCCTCGGCCGCCGAGCTGACGCGCGCGCTGGGAGACGCGATGGGCAGCGACGCGGCCGCGGTCGAGCTCGACCTGACCGAAGTTGGGTTCATCGACTCGACCGGGCTGCACACGGTGATCATGGCCGCGACGTCCGCAGAGGCGGTCGGGATGCGGTTCTCGGTCATGCCGAGCCCGCCGGTCGAGCGGCTGCTCGAGCTCACCGGATTGCGGGACATCGTGCAGGGCAGGACATCCGGGGGCCAGCCTTCAGGCTGACCCCCCCGGTTGCAACCTCCGCGCGTCAAGCAGGGGGCCGGCGCAGCCGGCCCCCTGCCCATCACCCCCTCAGTGCGAGAAGAGCGTCGCCATCGACGTGCTGGCGCACGCCTGTCCGAGGCAGCCCAGGTTCCAGAGCTGCTCGACCGTCGCGAGGGTGTTGTAGTGGTTGGTCGGATCGCCGTCGACGACATGGCCGCCGCCGCGCGAGTCGATCACGATGGCCGGCACGTGCGCCCCGCCGAGGACGACGCCGCCGACGCCAGTCGGGCTGGTCGAGGTGCCCGCGAAGCCCGCGTAGTCATCCTCGTCCCACGTGATCACGATCGCCGAGTTGCTGCTCTGCCAGACCGGCGAGCTCTTGATCTGACCAACGGTCTTGGCGAGGAACTGGTCGCCCAGCTTGATGGCGCCGTGGTCGAGGCCGCTGTCGGGATAGCCGCACTTGGGCAGGCCCACCAGCGCCGCGCTGGCCGGGGACATGCCGTGCATGTCGTGGCACTGGTCGGGGCTGATCCAGACGAAGTTCGGCACGTTGCCCGACTGCAGGTCGGACGCGAGGTTGCCCTCGAGCGGCACGATGTTGTTCAGCCGCGGGTTGCCGGGCGAGTTGATGTCCGAGAAGTACATGAACGGGTCGTGCTTCTGGGCGTACAGCTTCACGTTCACGGGGCCGTTGGCCGTCTGGACAATTCCCGGGTAGTACTCGTCCTGCGAGCCGACGCTGGGCATCGACTGCATGTACGCCTTCCAGGTGAGCCCGGCGGACTCCAGCTGGTCGACCAGGTTCGAGCCGCCGAACAGGTGCGGCGTGTTGGTGGCGCTCGCGATCTGCTCGGGCGTCAGGTAGTTGCCGTCGGTGCCGTCACCCGAGCCGGGCACGAACTCCTCGGGCGGGCAGGTGACGCCGGCGCCGGCCTTGCAGTCGTCCCAGATGCCCTGGAAGTCGCCGGACATGGCGGCCAGGTAGTTCGGGAGGCTCGGATGCGTGACGCCGTAGTAGTCGGTGGCCAGACCGTTCCTGGCGGCGATCTGGTTGGTGAACGGCGCATCGGCCCTTGTTGCCGATGATCTCGTCGTAGGCGTGGTTCTCCATCATGATCCAGAAGATGTGCTGTGGCGCACCGGCTGGAACCGACGAAGGCGCCGCGGCGGGCGCGACATGGGCCGAGGCGGACGCGGCCGATAGCAGCAAGCATCCGACGGCGAGCACGGCCAAGACGGCCGCGCTGCGAGCACGTGCAAACATCCCCACTCCTCGATCGTTGGTCAGGACGAGGCCACGGTACGGCGGCGTCCGCCGCCCGTGGGTTCAGGCGTCGTGAGCAACTGACGAAGGTTCGGATAACCGGCGGTCAGCCCCTTCAGACTGAGGCCTGGCCCCCTCGGCCCTGCCCTACTCCGCAGGCACGACCGAGGCCGCCATCTCCAGCGCCCCCGCGAGGTCGTCGGCGACCGCATACACGCCGGTCAACCCCGTCAGGTCGAACAGCCGCCGCGGCGCCGTGCCGACCGGCGCGGCAATCGCGAACGCTCGCCCGTCCTCCGCGGCGATGAAGATCGCCCGCAGCACGGTCGAGTCGATGAAGGTGGCGCCGCTGAGGTCGATGACGACCGGCGTCTCGCGGCCGGCGACGCCGTCCATCACGTCGATCAGGTCGGGGCTCGTCGACAGGTCGTGCTCGCCGACCAGCCGTACCACCGTGACCTCGCCCACGTCGATCCGTGAGATGCGGGTGGTCGTGTCCATGTGTGCCTCCTACTTCCCTGCCCCGGGTACGGATGTGCCGCCACTGCTGGCTTTCAGGCTCGTCCGTGAGGGGCAGGCACCCAGGAGCAAACGCGAAAGTCTCCACCCAGCACCCTACCCCCGATCCGGGAAACCGGCTAGCTATGGCAACGAAACCGCAATGCGACCTGTGTGCCGCCCTCGGGCCGCCGGTCGACGCGAAGCCGCCCGAGCTGCCGCATGATCGTCATGCCGAGGCCCAGGCCGGGCGTCCGGGATGTCCCGTCCACGCCGACGCCCTCGTCGCGCACGTAGACGACCAGGTCGGGCTCCTCCAGCGCGGCCTCCACCTCGACCGGGCCGGTGCCGCCGGGATACGCGTGGCGCACAACGTTGCCGACCGCCTCGCTCACGGTCAGTGCGACAGGATCGGCGATCTCAGGTGCGTCCGGGCAGGTCTCGCGCACGAACTCGCAGAGCATCCGCCGCGCGCGTGGCACGGCATCGGGAGTGGCACTGAGGCGCTGCCGCAGGCTATTCGACGGCATGATCTGGGCAGGGTGCCCGCCGCTTCAGCGGCGAAAACCTGGACTCGCGCAGATTCCGGCTGTACGATCGCCGCAGGCGAGGAGGGGGTTGGCTCCAATGGGTGGACGGGTCGTGCGGGCTTTGCTGGTGGCGGCGCTGCTGGGACTGCTGGGAGCGTCGAGCGCCTCGGCGTCGCCGACGGTGACGTTCTACAAGTCGATCGGCTTCAGCGGGCCGGCCGGGCTGTACGCCTACGGGCTCGACTACGACCCTTCCGACAACACCATCCTGGTCGGCGATTTCTGGAACTACCGGGTGCAGCGCTACTCGATCACCGGGACGCCGATGGCCACCTACCCGGACATCACCGGCCCACGGCCGAGCGGCGGCATCGCCAGCGCGCCCTACGACATCGCGGCCGACCCCACCGACCCGGCCGACGGCGGCGCCTCCTACTGGGCGGCTGACCAGGGCAGCTCGAACTTCGTGCAGTTCTCGCACACGGGGCACTGGATGCAGACGGTCGGGGTGCAGCAGTCGTCGGTGAGCGGCGACACGGCCGACTACCCGGGGCACACCGGACACTCCTACTCGTTCGGGTGCGGCGGCGGCCACATGGAGATCCCGACCCACCTGATGGTCGATACGGTGTTCACGACGCACTACCTGTACGTCGGCGACCCGCGCTGCCGCAACGTCTATGTCTTCAACCACCAGGGCACCTACCAGGGCGCCCTGAACTGGAGCGGTTCTGGCATCGGCACGCCGATCCCGCGCGGCATCGGGGAGGACGCGGCCGGCAACATCTACGTGGCCGAGTACAACAGCCGGCGGATCTTCGTGTTCAGCCCATGGGTGGACGCGACGCACGGCGGCACGATCATCGCCTCCAGCGCGGCGCAGAGCGACCTTCGCGATGTGCGCGGGATCGCGATGGACACGACAAACGACCTGGTCTACGCGGTGGGCGCCGCGCTGAACCGGATCTACGAGTACCACTACGACCCGGCGCAGATCCCGGGCGGCAGCCCCGGGCCGAACAACCTGGCGCTGACGTTCGTGAACGAGGTGCGAAACATCGACGGCACGAACTACGCCCTCCACCACACGCCGTTCGAGGCGATCCGCTTCGCCGCCGTCGACAGCTCCGGCAACGTCTACACGGGTGATACGTGGGGCTGCCCCGCCTACGCGGCCTGCTCGACGGCCTCCCCGCCGGAAGATCCCGGCTACGGGGTGCTCAAGTTCACGCCGAACGACTGGACGGCGAAGCCGAGCTGCAACCCCTCCAACGCGACGGCGCAGACCACCTGCGCCGGCGCAACGCCGCAGCCGTGGAGCGCCGGGTCGGCGCCGCCTCCGGCGGGCGGGTTCAACCAGCAGAACGGCATCGCGATCGACGCCAGCGACGACCTGTACGCCATCGACACGTTCGAGCAGCGGGTGCAGAAGTTCGACCTCAGCTCGACCTGCGCGAGCGCGGCCAGCTGCCCGGCGTGGCTGCTGCAGTGGGGCTCACGGCAGCCGGCCAGCCCGACGACCGACGGGTTCGGGTATCCGCGCGCGCTCACGTTCGGCGACGACGGACGGGTCTGGGTGGGTGACAACAACAACGCGGTGATGGCCTTCAACACCGATGGGACGTTCGTGCACCGCTACGGCAGCCAGGGCCCCGCGGCGGGCGAGTTCAAGGGCGGCGTGCAGGGCATCGCGGTGCAGGGCGGCATGGTCTACGCGACCGACGTGGCCGGCTGCAGGCTGCAGATCTTCGACGAGGCGAAGCTGCTGACGGCGACCAGCATCAGCAACGCCCCCGCCGGCACCCTGCTCTACGACCTGGGCACGTGCGGCACCAACGTCGGTCAGATGACGGCGCCACGAGGCGTCGCCCCGGACCCGGCGACAAACAGCGTCTACGTGGCCGAGACCGGCACCAATCGCATCACGAAATGGAACCTGGCCACGAAGACGGCCACCACCTATAAGCCCAACTGCGGCGGCACGGGCCTCGCCCAGCCCTGGGGCATCAGCTGGGATCCCTCACACACCTGGCTCTACATCGGCGACGTCAAGAACGCCCGCATCGTTCGGATGAGCCCCGACGGCTCGACCTGCCAGGTCGTTGTCACCCAGGCCAACATGCCCGCCGGGCTCAACTTCCTCGGGTCGAACTTCATCGCCTGGGACAGCGCCGGGCGGATGTGGGTGAGCGACAACAGCCGGCATGTGTACGGCTTTGCGGTGAGCGGCTAGGCGAGAACATCCACCGGCGCCCACGTCGATCCGAGCACCTCAGCCGGATCGGTTCCCATCCACCCGCCAAGGAGCGTCGCGTAGATCTGGCGGAAGTCGACCGGGATAGCGAGGTTGCCGTTCACATCGAGGTCGCCGCTGCTGATTCCCGGGAACTCCGTCCGGATGCCGGGCTTGACCTTCGTGCCGATCAGCATCGCAAGCGCGCCCGCCCCGTGGTCGGTGCCTCCCCCACCCGAGTCGTTGTCCTCGACCCGTCGCCCGAACTCGCTCCAGACGAGGGTGACCACGCGGTCGGCGACGCCGCGCGCCTCCAGGTCGGCCTGGAACGCGGCGAGGGTCTGCGACAGCCCGGCCAGGTTCGCCGCCTGCCGCGACTTCTGGCCGTCGTGAAAGTCGAAGCCCTGGTCGTACTCGAGCGTGGCGACGCGGACGCCCACGCCGGCTGAGATCAGCCAGGCCAGCGTCGCCATCCGCGTGTCGAAGTAGGCCGCCCCATATCCGAGGCCGGCCGGTGGCAGCGTCACGCCGCCCAGCCCGGCAACCCGGGTGGCCACCTCCAGCGCCCCGGCGGTCGCGTCGTCGGCCGCCGCCATGGCGGGATTTGCGGCCGACCGTGCCGCGATCGCAGCCAGCGTGTCGCGCACCAGCTGCCCGTCGTGGGTCACGCCGGCGACGTAGAGCGCCGCGCCGCCCGGCGACGTCAGCGCCGCCACCGGGTTGACCTTGTTCCGCAGCAGCCCGGAGAGCTGCCCCTGCACGGAGATGCCCTGCAGGGGGTTGTCCGGCGTCCCGCGGAGGTCGACCCAGCGCCCCAGCCAGCCGGTGTCCGGGTTCGGATTCAGCGTCGCGGACTCCCAGTAGGCGCGGCGTGGAAGTGGCTCATGTCGCTCGGGCGGTAGTCGACCGCGGGCATGACGGCCACCTTGCCGGCGTCGTAGAGCGACTGCAGCCCGGCCGCCTGGAGGTGCTCGGAGCACCCCCCGATATTGTAGTGCTCGGGACAGGTGTGTCCTTGGAGCGGGATCCAGCGCAAGTGTCATGCGTACTTTGACGAGCTGACGGCCGTGTGAGAGGCTGTCGGCAGTAAGGCTCATCACACACTCGAGTGGTCCGGACCAGTACACGGTGCGCGGCCTGGGGGGTACAACGCATGAAGCTTCGCCGTCTGGCAGTGGCCGCCGCCTGCCTAACGATCCTGTCCGCCGGTGCGCAGACAACCATGGCCGCGCAGCGCGGCTCCGTCACACGGACGCCGGCGACGGCGAACCTGCACAGCACGCCCGCGACGCGCCCAGCCCCATCGGGCAAGCCCCGATACCTGGGGCCGAACCCGACCGTCACCCCGTGGACACAGGTAACCAATGTCCCCTTCGGGTTCTCTCCAGGCTCCATGCTGCTCGGGCTCGACGGCTCCGTCTACGTCCACATGGACAACACCGGGATCTGGTACAAGCTGGCCCCCGACTCCACCGGCAGCTATGCCACTGGGACGTGGACGCAGATCGCCACGATGCCTTCCGGCTATCAGCCGCTGTACTTCGCCTCCCAGATCCTCTCGGACGGCA
>Ga0066662_10000069_pt1 | contig 37317 bp, 42 predicted proteins | sample GraSoiAngelo_111_FD_133939 | JGI IMG/M metagenome (GOLD analysis project Ga0066662, IMG submission 133939) | Grasslands soil microbial communities from the Angelo Coastal Reserve, California, USA - 14_0903_12_40cm | ecosystem: Environmental > Terrestrial > Soil > Grasslands | place: USA...
CCGGCGTCTGCACGGCCTTCTTCCAGCTGGATTGTCCGACGTCGATCAGCCTCGCCTGCCGGCGCGCGGGCCAGGCAGGCCACCTCTCCTGGCAGCACTACGCGCATGGCTGGACCGCGTTCCTGGCCTCTCCCGTTCCGCTAGGAGAGATTGGCGAAACTCGTAGGCCCCGTTACCGCTGGGGATTCTCGGGCCGGTCATTGGCAACTACCCCAATCCCTCGGCGGTTTTACCCCACGCTCAGACACCGCACATCGCCTCGCACTCGGCATCAAGGGTGAGCTGGCCGCGATCTTCGGGCGTCGATAGGTCCACCATCGGGAGCGGCACGCGCTGGGCGTGCAGATATGGGGTGCCGCGCAGGGCGGCACCCGTCGCTTGGATTTCCTGCTCAAACCGGATCGCGTCCTGCCACTCATCTGGGCTGCCGTCTCGCAGCGCGCGCCACTCAGTGTTTGAGTGATACGGGCAGCCAATGCACGCCGAGCGGGGAGCCTCCCAGCCTTGGTCGGCGAGGTGCTGCTTGCAGTCGGCGCGGGTCCAGCGGCGTTCCACGAGCGGCCAGCGGTTGACGATGTAGCGCACATCTGCGTCCTTCATTCGATGCCACTCGTCCAGCGATATTCCCATCAGGCACTCGACCGCTCCGGGCGTCGGCGCGATCCCGCGTTCGGCCATCAGCTCGCGGATCTTGCGTCGTATCGGCACGATCTTGAGCTGGTGCGTACATTGGCGGCGGCTCATCCCCTCGGACCCGTCCGAGTTAGTCAGGTAGTAGGGCGCGTGGTAGAAGCTGTCCTGCTCGCGCGTGTTGCGAATGTTCCCGTTGCTCACCACGTACAGCGGGAGGCCGTGCTCGGCGCATAGGCCCTTCAGCCGCTCCAAGTGGTCATAGACAGCGCGCGGCTCCCAGCCGGTGTCAGCGAACAGGGCCGCGCTGGCCTTGACCTCGCCAGCCAACACCAGCAGCAAAAGCGCCGTGCTCTGAACACCTGCGCCGAGGGAGAGGACTCGCAGCGCGGCCGTACTCACGAAGACCTCGCAAAGTGCGCGAAGTGTGTATTTCGCGGCTCGGGGCACGTGTGGGAACCGCTGGGGAACCGCTGGTAACCGCTGGTAAACGCACGGCATCTGAGGGCAACCGATACGGCCAATTTCGGGGGTTGCTCCCGTCTGCGCCGCAAGCTATGAAGCAGGCACGCGAGCGATGAACCCGCTCGTGGCCGAACTTGCGACGCAGACGGCAACAGCCCCAACGAGGACCCCTTGCCCGAAAGGCTTGCTCCGCGCGGACGCGCGCAGGGCACGCGGGACCGACCCCGACCGGCTCGCAGGGCTGCAAGTCGAGGGTCGGTCCCGCACTCGCTCCAATGGGGCCAGCAGGTGCGCGGGTGGCCTCTAAATCCAGACCCGCGAGCGTTCGAGTCGCTCTGGCTCCGCTGAAGGATTGGAAGGGTACGCGCGTGGGCGGTTAGGGCAAGCGGCGGCGCAAACTCAGGCGGCGGAGAGAGCGTGCGTGGGCTGCTTCGGGGCTGGTGCCGAGGGACCAATCCGAACCCCCGCAGAATGCCCAAATCCCCAGGATTTGCCGTGTTTTTCCGTCCGACGCGCCTGGTAGTTTTGGCGGTCCTGACGGTGCAAAAAGCGGCCCCCGCGAAGCTGGAACTTCCGGGGGCCTGGACCACAGAGAGAGACCCTCCGTGGACGTTTCGAAGGTACCACCGCGTACGGCGGTGGAGCAGTTGGAAGCAGTGCTCGCCTCCCCCGAAGTATCGGGGCTGATCGCAGAACTTGAAGCGCTGCGCTGGACCGGCCGCCCCGGCTACCCCGTTCGGAGCATGGTCGGCATGGCGCTCGCAAAGTCGCTCTACGCGATCCCGACCTGGACGCGGACTGTGCGGCTCGTGGCCGAACACGAGGGGTTGCAGCGAGTCATCGGATGCGCCCCGTCCGAGTGGGCCTGCTATCGCTTCGCGCGGACCCTGCGCGGGCACTCCGAGGCGCTGTCGGCGTGCTTGGATCGCGTGCTCGCGGCCGTGGCCGAGCGGCTGCCCGACATGGGGCAGAACATCGCCATCGACGGCAGCGACCTTTCCGCCTACGCCAACGGCCAGCGCTACCTCTCCAAGCACGGCCCCGAGCGCGAGCGGTTCTCCGACCCCGACGCCTCGTGGGGTCACCGCTCGGCCGTGAGCACTCGCAAGGGCGGCGGGTTCTACGGGTACAAGGTCCACGCGGCGGTTGACGCCAAGTACGACCTCCCGCTCGCGTGGACCGTCGAGACTGCCAAGGATGCCGAGCAGGCGTTTGCGCTCGGGCTGATCGACGCGGCTAAGGCACGCGGCTTCGAGGTTCGCACGGCGATCATGGACAAGGGCTACGACGTAGGCCCGATCCACGACGGCTGCATGGATCGCGGCGTCGCCCCCGTCACCGCACTCAAAGAAACGACCCGCACCGAGCGCGGAGAGCACAAGCCGCCCTGCTGCGAGCACGGCGAGTGGACGTTCTCCGGCGCCGATTTCAAACGCAGGCGCACCAAGTGGCGCTGCCCGACCGGCATCTGCACCCCCGCCTCGGTCTGGATCAAGGCCACCCGCCTGCACCCGCTGATCCCGCGCGAGAGCAAGCGCAGCCGCGCGCTCTACGCCTCGCGCGGATCGGTCGAGCGAGAGTTCGGACGGCTCAAGCACGAGTGGTCCCTTCTTCCGCTCCGCGTCCGTGGACTTGACCGCGTTCGGCTACATGCTGATCTGACGATCCTTGCGAAGCTCGCGTGTCGGCTCGCTCAGGAACGGGCAAAGCCGATCCCGCTGGCGGCGTAAGCCGCGCCGACACCTTCGCAAACTGCCCGTCGAGGTAGGCGACGCGCAGCTTCTCACACCGCTGGCACCAGATACCCGCGCGGGTGTCCGCCGCATTGCGGCATCGAGCCTCGTAGCGGCCGAATCCGACGCACTCGCGGGTGCCGAAGCCGGGCCTACTCACCGCTCGCCGTCCCCGTACGCTTTGCCGGTTGACTTTCGCCAACCGAAACGCCAAACCCTCCTAGTGATCTCGCTGCTCGTCGCGCGCCTGGTATGGCCCCAACGCCTCGCCTGGCTGCCGATCGCGGGCGCGGCGCTCGGAACCGTGCTATTCGTCGGCGGGCTGCTCGCCGATAGCGGCAACCCTAATCGGCTCCCCCACCACGCGGGCATCGCCCAGCGCGCCGGAATCCTCGCGATCAACGGCGGAGTAGTGCTGCTCGCCTTCGGCCTCCTGACCGTGGCCAGCCGAGCCCGAAAACACGATCAGGGCCGACGCGGCGCCCTCGACCCACCCGCCTCCCTCACCACCTCCTGACGTCGCGATCCGACGCGCGCGATCCGCCGGCGCAAACCAACCTGCGCGCGATCCGCGGCCCCGCCGAGCGCCCCTGTGCGATCTCGGTTCAGTCGATGGGGAGGCCCAACCCACCTCATCCGCGCGGTCCGCGGGGCAGCGCGCCGCCTGATGCGATGCCGGACCGTGATCGACAATGAGACGGCTGGACGCTCAAGCCTCTGATCCGCTGGCGCGTGCGCACGATCTTCGACACCCTGAGCCGGGGCGCCTACAGCCTGGCGCTCGGCGCAGCGCGAGACTATTGCTTGACGAGGAACGCCTGTCCAGTCGGTGCGTGAACCAGCTTCTCAGGCCGACCTGCCACGAACTCGTCTAGTGCCTGGGTAGCACCTGGGCAAAGGGCGGATCCATAGTCATCGCAGACGATGATCCCTCCTTGAACCACCAGTGGATAGAAGAACTCCATCGACTGCAGCGTTGGCTCGTAAAGATCGACGTCGATGTGCGCGAAACAGAGGCGGTCGATCGTTGCGGCCTCAAAGCACTTCGGAATCCAGCCCTTGTGGACCTGGGTGTCGAACGGGGATAGCAGTTCCCTAACCGTCTCCTCGCGGGCGCGCAGCTCCCCCTTTCGCCAGTATTCGGCGTCCTCCGGCGTCGGCGTCGACAGCCCCTCAAAAGAATCAAACGCGTGATGCGTCTTGCCCGTGTTTTGGAGCGCACGACAGATGAACCACGACGACGCTCCCTCGAAGGTACCCGCCTCGGCGGTATCCCCCGGCAGGTGTGCCACCAGTCCGGCGAGCGACCTCAGGAAGAACTTGCGTTCAGCCGAGCGATCTTCGTGCGGGGAGACTGCTCGAAGCTCCTCCAGGAAATCCGTGTCTTCCTGCCACGACTTGGCGTAGTCCCCCAGCAGGTAGCCGGGAAGAGCTACCGCTCTGACCAGGTCAAGAACGACGAAACCGAGAAACTCGCGTCGGCGGGGGTGCGACAGCCCTATCAACAGGAGCACGACAAAGCGCCGAAGCCGTCCCCACAGCGAAAGCGGCTGGCTGTGTCGCCCCGCGATTAGCCTCCCTACCTGCGCTTCCACCAGTGGCGCGGCCCGCGCGAAACCATGTTCGACTTCGGCGGGCTGCTGCACGTATCGCGACTAGTGGATAAAGCGCGGTTTGATCACGCGGGGGCGGCAGTGTACCAGCGCGCTCTGCACCACCGAATTGGCGCCATGCATCCGCTCGATAGCCGGCTTGATCGTCGCCGCGACAACCCACTCGTGGGTTTTGCGATCCGCGGCCAACCACACCCGGGCAGTCGATTTTGCGGCCCACCACCTCGGGCCAGCGCTCCGACCGGGTCCAGACCACGACTGTCCCAACTGGGCCAGCTAATCGCTAGGCGATTGGCGCCGGCACGCTGTTCGGCGAATCGGGCGCCGCCGGTTCGCGCAGGGCGAAGTAGCCGAGGTTGCGATATCCGCCTCCGGAAAGGCGATAGAGGATCCGCCCGAGGTGTCCGCCGGGAACAATCTCTACGAGTTCGTCTCGGATGCTCTTGATGCCAAGCCTAGGGTTGCTCTGCACGGGTGCGTAGTCGATCACCAGGACGTCGACCGCAGGCTCGACGGCGCCGGGCTCGACGCGCGTTTGGAAGTCGAAGGCGAGGCGGCCGCCCTCGGTCGCCCGCGTGGCGTAGCGGGGCCACACCAGGCGGGCGAGCCACTGGGTGGAGGGGGTCAGCCGGTTCTCGCCGCGCTCCTGGATGGCGTGGAAGTTCTTTCCCTTCCAGGGCATCCACAGCGCGGTCAGGCCCCGGGCGAGGCGGTCGACAGCCGGGTGGATGAGCGTAGTCACGAGGATGCCGTCGGTGGGGCCGTCGATCCCCTGAACCGGGCGCCCGCAGGCGAACACGTCGGCGAGCTGCGCCGAGCCGGCGGCGCGGTCGGTGATAGCGAGGCGCCCCAGGCGCTCAAACCAGCCCCACGCGCCATCCTGGGCCGCGACCGAATCCCGTGCGGCTAGCTCACGTAGAGCGGCCACCCGCTCTGGCGTGTCCTGGGCCGGCGCGGTGACGGTCTGCTGCGTGGTGGCGGTCGGGTTCATGCTGCCCTCCTCGGGTTACAGGTCGAGCGCGACGGCTGGTGCTCGCTCAGAAGCGCGGCCCGCTGTATCGCGCGGCGCGCTGCATAGCGCGGCATGCGTGGACGAGAAGCACATCATTGCGCTCGGTGATTGAGACGTCGGACCTGCCTTTCTCCTTTTGTCGGCGGGGCCGATCGCCGTACACCCCATACGCGTCGTCAATCGGGACGGATCACGCGGCGGTCAGCGCTGGCCCTGAGCCGCGCTATGGATTGCGGCGCGGATGCCGGCCAGCGGCGTCCCCTTCTCCACAAACAGGTCGGCGCCCGCCTCGCGGGCCTTCGACTCCTGGTCGGGAAAGCGCGATAGCACCACGATCGCGCATTCGGGGGCGCGGGCCCGGACGAGCGGGATCGCCTCCAGCCCGCTGCGACCGGGCAGAATTAGGTCGAGCAAGACGACATCGGCCTGGGCCGAAGCGACCCGTTCGACCGCCGCATCGCCGCTGTCGGCCTCGGCCACCACCTCCAGCGACGGATCGTCGTCGATGGCGAAGCGGATGAGCGCCCGAAACTCGGGCACGTCGTCACAGAGCACAACGCGAATCGGCAGCTGCTCGGATCTGTGTTTCATCAGCCGGTCAGAGAGTCACTGCGCGGACGCCGTCGTCATCCTCTCCCCGTGCATCGGAAAACGAACCCCGAGGGCTAAATACCCATAATTGGGGGCCGGATGCAGGTCGGCCGGCGGGCCATCGATCGTGGACACGTCGCGGGCGTAGCCCAGCCCCAGCCGAACGGCTCGGGTGGTGGCCAGGTTCTTGCCGCTGGGGCTATCCGTCGGCGTGGCCACTAGCGGCGCTTCGCCGTCCCAGTCGAAGGACAGCGGTACGAGATACGGCGCGCCGCGCGCCGAGGCACTGGCCACCCAGACATCGATGTCGTGGGTGAGACGATGCTCGGTGTCGCGACGACGCTAGGGGCGGGAGCGAGGGATCGGCGCTCATCGGTCCTGAAGCAGCCCGAGGACGTTGCCATCGGGGTCGGTGACGGTGGCCACCAGCCGGCCGCCACCTACGTCGTGCGCGGGCTCGTTCACGGTGGCACCGGCAGCGGTCACCTCGGCCAGCTTCGCCTCGATGTCCGGCACGTGCCAGTAGGCCACCGGCGAGGTCATGCCCTGCGGTCCACCGCCCGGCACCAGCCCGATGTGCTGGCCCTCGGCCTCGAAGCCGACGTAGTAGGACCCGTCGGTCTGCGGCGGGACGCCGAGCAGGGCGGCGTACACCGCCTTGGCCGTCGCCAGGTCGGACACGGGATGCAGCACGGTCTTGATTCCCTGGGTGGAAGAGCCGGTCATGGTCACTCCTGAAGTCGTGGGTCACACATCGAACCGGTGTGTCTTGTCGAGCTTAAAGACGAACGGGAAGCCCCGAATCGACGTCGGGGAGGGAACCGCACGCAAGAGCCCACGCCCTCCGGGCGGCCAATCGTGTTCTCGTGGACGCCAAGTGTCCGGGCGGCGGGCGGCGTGGCGGCGCAAAGCCCAGGCGATTTGCCACACCGGCATTGGCGAGGGGTAAGATCGCGGGGTCAGAGCGTGAGTGGTTCCGCGAGGGAACGACCGCCAAACCGGCCAGAGGCGACAAGCCACCAGGCGCGGCACTCACGCTCTCGACGTGATGCCCTCGCCCCCGCCGACCTCTGGACCTCGGATCGGCCTGCTCGGCGACGTCATGCTCGGGCGTGCGGTCGGAGAGCGCATCCAGGGGCTCGGCTCGCCGCAGGTCTGGGCGCCCGAGCTGCTCGAGTACACCGAGCCGCTAGATCTGCTGGTGTGCAACCTCGAGTGCTGCCTGTCAGACCGCGGCGCGCCGACCGAGCTGATCGGCGGCAAGCCGTTCTTCTTCCGTGGACCGCCGCGGGCAGTGCAGGCCCTCCTGGCGGTGGGGGCAGGCGTGGCCGGGGTGGCCAACAACCACCTGCTCGACTTCGGCGAGGAGGCGGCCAGGGACACCGTCGCGCTGCTCGCCTCGCACGGGATCGCCTCGGCCGGGGCGGGCGTCGGACCGCCGGCGGCGCGGGAACCGGTGATCGTCGCCCGGGCGGGGGCACGCATCGGGGTGCTCGCCGTCTCCGATCACCCCGCCCAGTACGCGGCCGTGGCCGGCCGCCTGGGAATCGCCTACGCGCCGCTGCGCGATGGGACAGCGGACTGGCTGCTGGCCGCCATGGCCGCGCTGCGCGAACGGTGCGACCTGGCCATCGCCTTCCTGCACTGGGGCCCGAACATGACCACCCGTCCCGCGCGCTGGCAGCGCCGGGTGGCGCGCGAGCTGGCCGCCGCCGGGGCCGACCTGATCGCCGGGCACTCGGCCCACGTCTTCCACGGGGTGGGCTGGCTGGACGGATGCCCCGTGCTGTTTGACCTCGGCGACGCGCTCGACGACTACGCGCTCGATCCTGGGGTGCGCAATGACCTCGGTCTGCTGGGCATCTGGAGCCCGGGCAACGGGGCGGGCGGGTTAGAGCTGGTGGGGCTCAAGCTGCGGTTCTGTCACACCCAGCTGGCGCGCGGCGCAGACGCCGAGTGGATCGAAACCCGACTGCGGCGCGCGTGCCGACGCCTGGGGACGGACGTGCAGCGGGTGGCAGAGCAGCGCTATGTGGTGGAAGAGGTAGCCGGGCTCAAGCCGGGCCGATGACGTCGGAGCGCTTTAAGGGCGACGGGCGCCTAGCTGCGCGCCGATGGCCTAGCCGCTCGCCTTCCTTCCGCCCTTGCGCCCCGCGGCCTGCTTCTGCGCCCGATTGCCGCCGCTGCCCCGTCCGCTGCTGCGGCTGCTCTGGCTGCTGCTCTTGCCGCTAGCGCTGCGCCGGCCGCCTTTGCTCGAGCCGCCGGGCGTGTTGGCGATCGCCGCCGCGCGGCCCTTGCTCATGCCCCGCTTGCGAAGCCCTTCGTACTGCTTGTCGTCCTTGACGCTGGAACCGTGGTCCTTGGCCATCGTGCTCACCTCCTGCGGCTCGCCGTCCGGACGACGACGGGCCTTTCGCGTGTCAGCTGGACAGCCGCTTGCGTAGGTGCTCCTTGCCCTGCTCGGCGCCCTTGCGGCTCTCGGCCTGGGCCCGGCGGAAGAAGTCGGCCAACTCGGAGTCGTCTTCGCGGTCGGCGTCCTGGATGTAGGTCTCCAGCCGCAGGGCGTTGGACAGGCACTGCTCGACGAACCAGATCAGGTTGTAGTCCTTGTCCTTGGTGCCGGTGACCTGACCGGTCTCCTGCGTTGCGGCTTGCATCGCGCCTCCCTTGGATCAGGTGGTGGTTCGGTGATGATCTACCCGGCGTCTGGGCAGTCAAACGCTCGACCACACCCCTGTCGGCGTGCGGGCGAGGTGCCGTTTCGCGTCGCAACGAGCGGGAATGAGCACCCCATGCGCGTCGCGGTGGTCGGAGCGAGTGGGAACATCGGGACCAGCGTCCTGCGCGCCCTCGACGGTGACCGGAGCGTGGATTCGGTGCTCGCCATCGCCCGCCGGGCGCCGACCTCGGCGGCGCCCAAGGTCGAATGGCGCGAGCGCGACGTGACCGTCGACGATCTGCGCCCAGATCTGCAGGGCGCCGAGGCGGTGATCTGTCTTGCATGGCTGATCCAGCCCTCGCGACGGCCGGCACAGCTGTGGGCCACCAACGTGGACGGAAGTCGCCGGGTCTTTGAGGCGGCGGGCGACTCCGGCGTGAGCGCGCTGCTGTACTCGTCGTCGGTCGGGGCCTACTCGCCCGGCCCCAAGGACCGGGCGGTGGACGAGAGCTGGCCCACCGACGGGGTCGAGAGCTCGTTCTACGCGCGCCACAAGGCCGAAGCGGAGAGGATCCTCGACGATTTCGAGGCTCGTCATCGCGACCTGCGGGTGGTGCGGATGCGCCCCGGGCTGGTGTTCAAGCGCGAGGCGGCCTCGGAGATCCGTCGCCTGTTCGCCGGTCCGCTGCTGCCCCGGTTCTTGGTCCGCCCCGGGCTGATCCCGGTCGTCCCCGACCTGTCCCGGCTGCGCTTTCAGGCCGTGCACTCGCTCGACGTGGGAGAGGCGTTTCGCCTGGCCCTTCACGCGGACGTCGGCGGCGCGTTCAACCTGGCCGCCGACCCGGTGCTCGACGGGCAGGAGCTGGGACGCATCCTTCATGCTCGGCCCGTGTCCGTCCCCCCCCGCGCGCTGCGCGCGGCAGCGGATATCACCTGGCGCCTTCGCCTGCAGCCCACGCCCCCCGGCTGGGTGGATATGGCCCTGGGCATCCCGATCATGGATACGGCTCGGGCGCGCAGCGAGCTGGATTGGACGCCGCGCCACAGCGCCTCGGAGGCGCTGCTCGAGCTGATGGCCGGCATGCGCGAGGGGGCTGGCGCCGACACTCCTACGCTGCAGGCCTCGGCCGCCGGTCCCCTGCGCAAGCAGGAGTTCCTCAGCGGCGTGGGAGGCGGCGAGGCTAGATGAAAGCGGTCGTCTGGCCCGGCGGCGAGGACGCGCGGGTCGAAGCGGCGTCCGACCCGGCGATGACATGTGAGCGCTCGCCCCAGTAGGGAGGTGGATGGGCCGGGCCTACCTCACCCGCTTCGCCCCTCCCCTGGTGCTGCTGGTGGCGGGGCTTCTCGTGCTCGCCCGGGCCGGAGGCGAGGCGGTCGGGACGGCGGTGGGCCTGGGGCTCGTCGGCCTGGCCGGGGTGTGGCTGGTGAGCGCCGTCTTCTACGAGGTCGGCCGCAGCGAGGATCGCGCCCGCGCCGCCGAACGCCCACCGACGCGGACAGCGGGCGACCGACGCCGCTCTCGCTGGACCAGACGCCCCTGACGCGCTGCGGCTAGCGGGCGCGGTCCTGTTCGGAGCGCGCGGTTTGCGACTCCGGCCCCGGGGCCGTGTGCGACGGTCGGATCGCGTACTGACCGCACTCCGGGTGCAGGGCATGGCCGTGCGAGCGCACGACACCGGCGCCGGCGAAGACTTCCCGGCCGCAGGCTGGGCAGCGGCCGAGACGCGTTTGCCCTAAGACGTATACGGGACTCATCCCACCTCCGCGAAGCGCTTGCTGACAGAGCCCGTACCCAGGCGATTTGCGGGACAAACTTCGTTGCCGGTCGGCCGAAGATCGCCACCAGCGAGCTGCGCCTGCTCGGCCCGCCGGCGCAGGAAGGTGTCGCGGTCGCGCCGGGCGCCCCACCAGTAGGCGTCATAGCCGGCGGGGTACTGCAGCCGCGGCGGGCCCGCCACTATGGTTGCGGGCCTGGTTGGGCGCTGCGCTCGGGCCCCGGCCTTCCGCCCAGACGAGCAAGGTCGCGTGAAACCGATGGCGCTGATCCACCATCTGCTGCTGGCGGGGTCGGTGACTCTCCTGTTGGGGGCGGGGGTGCGAGCGGCGGCCCGCCTGAGCGAGGCGCCGCTCGAGCGGCTCGTCGCCGGGGCCGTCCTGGCGGCCGTCGTGGCCGCCATCGAGGCGCTGGCGCTTGGGCTGCTCGGCCTGGGCGCCACGCCGGGCGTGCTGTTCGCCGGCGCCGCCGTGGCCTGGCTGGCCGCCTGGCGCCTGGTCCCCGCCGCCGCCGCGCCGCTTTGGCGTCAGGCGGGCGGGCGCTGGGAGCGCCTGGGTCCCGGGGGCCGGTTGGCGGTGGGCGCGCTGGTCGGTGCGGGGGTCGCCTGGACGGTGTGGCTGGTGCGCTGGCCGGCGTTTGACTGGGACGGCCTGGCCTACCACATCCCCGAGGTCGTGGCCTGGGTGCATAACGGCAGCCCGGGGTCGGTGCTGACCATCGTCCCCGGCTACCCCTATGGCGCCTTCCCGGTGGCCAACGAGGTGTTGCTGACCTGGGGGTCGGGGATCGGACGCAGCTTCGTGTGGATCACGATCTGGCCCGCGCTGCTGTTCGCCCTGCTGGGCGCCGCCGGCTGGTTGGGCCTGCGCGCCCTGCGGGTGCCCCGGCTGGCGGCGGCGCTGGCGGCGGGATCACTGTGCGCCGCCCCGATGGCCACCAGCTACCAGCTCAACGGCCCCAACAGCGACTTTCCCGCCCTGGTGTGGCTGGTCGTCGCCGGGGCGCTGGGCGCGGCGGCGGTGACCCGGGGGCGCGCCGGGCTGTTCCTGCCCGCGCTGCTCGCGGCGGCGCTCTCGGTGGGCACCAAGACCACGACGGCACCGCTCGCCGGCCTGCTGATCGTCGTCCTGGTGGTGCGCCTGGGCGGGCCGCTGCGCCACCTGGGCCTGCCGCTGGCGCTGGCGGCCGGCGGTGCCCTGGTGGTGGGGGGCACCTGGTACCTGCGCAACCTGGTCGACCACGGTTCGCCGCTGTGGCCTTTCTTCTCGGCGCCGTGGGGCGATCCGGTGCCCCACCTGCTCGGGCGCCCGGAGCGCTTTACCTTCTTTCAGCGCCCGCTCGAGACCTTGGCCCGGTTCGGTGACGACGGTTACGTCAAGGACACCTTCCTCGGCGCGCTGGTCGCCCTGGGGGGCGCGATCGCGGCGCCGCTGCTCGTGCGCCGGAGGTCCGTGCTCGCGGGGGCCACCGCGACGGCGGTGTCGGTGCTCCTGTGGACGCTGGCCGAGGACACCGGCGCTCCCCAGGCGAAATCGGACTTCGCCGGCGCCCTGTACGGGTCGCCACGGCTGTTGATGGCCGGCGTGGCGGTGGCCACCCTCACCCTGGCCCTGGCCACCCGGGACGCCGGACGCCGCCTGGCCCCGGCGCTCGGGGCCCTGCTCGCGGTCGTGCTGGGGCTAAACGCGGTCGAGCTGTTCGACCTGGGGTTCCCGGCCACGCCCACCGTGTGGACACCGGTGGCCGGGGCGGCGGCGGGGGCGGTCGTGGCGCTCATCGCCGCGCGCGCGCCGTGGCGCTGGCTGTTGCGCCCCGCCGGGGTGGCCATCGGGGCGCTGGCCCTGGGAGCGACGGGGGCGCTCGCCGCCCACCATCTGGTCGAGCGCCACGCCCGCGTCGGGTTCAGCCCCCGCGCCCGGTACCTCGACGCCGAGCTGATCGCGCTGTTCGTCGACGGGCCCGCCGCCGATCGCCGGCCGGTCTTCACCACCCCGATCGTCACCGCGATGCTCGCCGGCGACGATCTCGCGCGCAGGGTCGCGGCGATCCCCCAGCACGAGCCCTGCCGGGCGATCGAGGCCCGGGCCCGCGCCGGTTGGGTGGTGGTGATCAAGAACATCAACGCCGACCTGCTGTTCGGGCCCTCCACGGCGCGCCGGTGCACCGCGAGATGGCGCTCGGACTATGAGAACGCGGGGCTGGCCATCTACGACGCCCGCTCGCTGGCCCCCGCGCGCTAGTCGTGCGGACACTCGTCGTGTCAGACCTGCACCTCGGCAACCGCCTGGGGCGCGACGTCCTGCGTCGAGCCCCAGGGCGAGACGCGCTGCTGCGCGCGCTAGACGACGTCGACCGCCTGGTGCTGCTCGGGGACATCGTCGAGCTCCTGGAAGAGCGCCGGCCCCAGGCGATGGCGGTCGCCGAGCCGGTGCTGCGCGCGATCGGAGCCCGGCTGGGCCCGTCGCGGGAGGCGATCGTGGTGCCGGGCAACCACGATCGGGCGTTCGTGCGCCCGTGGTGGCACGCCGGGGGGGCCTCGGCGGCGGTCGACGGCGAGATCCCGCGCGACGCGACCCCCGACCTGGCCGAGGTGACCTCGTGGCTGGAGCCCGCGCGGGTGCGCGTGCACTACCCCGGCGTGTGGCTTTCGCCGGGGGTATGGGCCACCCACGGTCACTACCTCGATCGCCACCTGCTGCCCGAGTCGGCCTTCGGGATAGCGCGCGGGCTGCTCGGGCGCCTTCCCCGCGCCGGGGCCACGCCGCTCGAGTACGAGCAGTCTCGGGCTCTGTCGGTGAGCCGCCTGGAGGCGCTGCTCACCCGGTGGCTGCCGCGGCCGCTGGCCGCGCTGGCCGACGACGCGGCCGAGGCGCTGCGCGCGGCCACCATGCCGCGCGTGCCCCAGCGCCTGCTCAGCCAGCGCACGGCGACGCTCAACGCGATGCTGCTCGGGCTGCAGATGCGCCGGGCGAGCATCCCCGCCCTCGCGCGGGTCGCCCATCGGCTGGGGATCGACGCCGAGTGGGTCCTGTTCGGGCACGTCCACCGCCGCGGCCCCCTGGTGGGGGACGATGCCCGGCACTGGCGAGGCCCCGGCGGGCGCCCCCGGATCGTCAACACCGGCTCCTGGGTCTACGAGCCGCTGCTGGTGCATCGGGCCCGGGCTCCGCATCCCTACTGGCCCGGGGGAGCGGTGGCGCTCGAACCTGGTCGCGAGCCCCGGGCGATCGGGCTGCTCGATCGCCTCGACGCCACCGAGCTGCGCTGACCGGCGCGGTCCGCCGGGCACTAGGGTTGGTGGCCTGGGACGCCTGGATGCTCTGGACCTGTCGCTGTCGCTCAGCCGCACCGAGGAGGCCGAGCGCCTGGCGGCCGGCCACCGCCAGCTGCTCGCCCTGAGGCTGGCGCTGGGCGGCAAGCTCGACGGGCGCAGCGACCAGCTCGGCCCCCCGGTGTGCGTGCTGTTCGAGGGCTGGGACGCCGCGGGCAAGGGTGGGGTGATCAAGCGGCTGGTGGCGCCGCTTGACCCCCGGCACGTGCGCGTCGCCCAGTTCTCGGCGCCCAGCCATGACGAGAAGCGCCACCACTTCCTGTGGCGCTTCTATCCGTCGCTTCCCGGCTGGGGCGGGATGGCGGTGCTGGACCGCTCCTGGTACGGGCGGGTGCTGGTCGAGCGGGTCGAGGGCTTGGCCACGCTCGATCAGTGGGACCGGGCCTACGACGAGATCGTCCAGTTCGAGCGGTCGCTGTGCCTCGAGGGGATGATCCTGATCAAGTTCTGGCTGCACATCTCCGAAGGCGAGCAGCTCGCGCGCTTCCGGCGGCGCGAGCAGGACCCGCTCAAGCGGTGGAAGCTCACCGACGAGGACTGGCGCAACCGCGACCAGCGCGCCGCCTATGAGCGGGCGGTCGAGGACATGCTCGAGCGCACCGATCACGAGCTCGCGCGCTGGCGGCCGGTCGAGGCCGAGTCCAAGCGCTACGCCCGGGTCAAGGTGCTGGAGACGGTGGTCGGCGAGATCGAGACCGGCATGCGCGAGCGGGGCTTCGAGCCTCCGCCGCTCGCCCACGGGCGCACGCCCTGACGGTATGGTCGCTGCGGCGAGCGATGGCCCGCATCCCCTACCCCACCGAAGCCGAGCTCGACGACGACACGCGCGCGGTGCTCGCCGCGCTTCCGCCGCTGAACCTGATGCGGATGGTCGCCGCCGCGCCCACCACGCTGCGCCCGCTGGCCCGTCTGGGCTCGGCCATCCTGCTCGATACCGAGCTCGACGCACGCCTGCGCGAGCTGGCGATCCTCACCGTGGCCCGGGTGACCGGCTCGACCTACGAGGGCGCCCAGCACGAGGAGATCTCCCGCCTGCTGGGGATGCCCGAAGAGGAGATCGCCGCCGCGCGCACGGGCGAGCTGGACGCGCTCGGCGACGACGCCCGCCTGGTGGTGCGCGCCGCCGAGGAGATCAGCCGGGACGTGCGCGCCGGCGACGAGACGCTGGCGGCGCTACTCGAGCGGCTCGGGCACCGCCCGACGGTCGAGCTCGTCGTGTGCGTCGCCTACTACAACGCGATCGCCCGGATTCTGGAGACGACCGGCGTCGAGCTCGAGGAAGTCCTGCCCGCCAAGGGCCTCACCCCACCCAACAAGGAGCCAACCTCATGAGCACCACCGAAGATCCCACGCGCGTTATCGAGAGCGCCGACCAGGACTGGCTGGAGATCCCGCTCAGCCCGGGCGCCTACATCAAGGTCATCGTCGCCGACGAGGAGCGCAAGCAGGTCGTCTTCCAGTTTCGCTTCGACCCCGGCACCGTCCTCCCGCGGCATCGGCACAAGTGCCACGCGATCGCCTACACCGTCTCGGGCGAGTGGGAGTACGAGGGGCTCAGGCTGCCCGCCGGCGCCCTGGCCTATGAGCCGGTCGAGAGCGAGCACACCCCGAGCAGCGAGCCAGGAGCCGAGCTGGTCGTCTTCCTCAAGAGCGAGACCGACGACTTCCTCGTCAACTACATGCCCGACGGAAGTGAGATCCCGATGGACATGGGCTTCTTCAAGGCGCTCGAGGGCGCCTCGCAGGCCGACATCGAGCGCCTCTCGGCCGAGCTGACCGACGACGGGGCGGCATAGGCGCGCGCCGATGCCCCCCTCCGAGGAGGTTCGCCGCGGCCGCGAGGAGACCGTGCGCGAGCACATGGAGTCCGAGAACCGCCACCAGTTCGACGTGACGATGGGGACGTTTGCCCATCCGCGCTACGAGATCATCCCCACCGGCGAGGTCTACGACGGCGAGCAGGAGGTGGCGCGGTACTTCGCCGAGACGCGGGCGGCGTTCCCCGACCAGCGCAACGAGCCGATCGCCCTGCACCACGCCGACGACGCGGTGGTCGTCGAGTTCTGGCTGCGCGGCACCCACCAGGGATCGCTGCGGGGCCTGCCGCCGACGGGCAAGGCGTTCGAGTGTCGGTGCGTGGCGCTGTTCTGCTTTGAGGACGAGCGGCTGGTGGGCGAGCGCGTGTACTTCGATTCGACGACGATCCTGGCCCAGCTCGGCCTGGTGGGACAGGCGCCGGGCTGAGAGCGTCCCGGGCGGCTCCTCAGCGCCGGTGCAGCCCGACCCGGTTCAGTCCCAGCCCGCCGTCGACGCGCAGCACGGCGCCGGTCATGTAGCCCGCGGCCGGCGAGAGCAAGAACGCCACCGCGCCCGCCAACTCCTCGGCCCGACCGTGGCGACCCAGCGGGATCGGCTCGCGCAGCAGCGCCTGGACGGCCTCGGGCAGGGCCAGCGTCTTGGGGGTGGCGATCAACCCGGGCATGACCACGTTGCAGCGGATGCCGTGCTCAGACCATTCCGAGGCCAGCGTCCGCGCCATGCCCAGCACCCCGGCCTTGGCCGCCGAGTAGGCGACCTGCCCCGGCAGCCCGCCCTCGGCGGCGACCGAGGAGATGAACACGACGCGGCCGTCGCCCGCCTCGCGCAGCGCCGAGAACGCCGCCCGAGCGACGTGGAACTGCCCGGTGAGGTTGGTCTGGACGTCGAGCTGCCAGGCCTCGTCGGGGAACCGCTCGGCCCGGTGGATGGTGTCCACCACCCCGGCGTTGGCCACCACGGCATCGCACCCGCCGAGCCCGGCGACGAGCTCCCCCACGGCGCGCTCGACCGCCGCCGTGTCGGTCACGTCAAAGCCCGCGGTTACCAGGTCATCGCCGGGGGACCCCCACTCGGCCGGGTCGGGCTGGGCCAGGTCACAGGCCCCCACCGCGCAGCCGGACTCGAGCAGGTGGGCGACGATCGCTTTGCCGATGCCGCCCGCGGCGCCGGTGACGACCACGCGCCTGCCGGCGGGAGCGCACGAGAGCGCCAAGTCGCCCTCAGCCGTCGCGGGGAGGCGCGTCGCCCGGACCGGCGCCTGCGCGCGGCGTGAGCCGCCGGGCGGCCCGCGCGCTCAAACCCGGCGCTCGCCGCGCCGGCGCACGGTGGTGCCGAAGATGGCGTCCCAGTAGGGGGCGCTCACGCCGAACCCGCTGGTGTCGTCCTGGAAGTGATGGCGCATGTGGCGCTCGCGCAGCGTTCGGCCGATGGGCCCCCGGGGCACCGAGTGGTGCACGAGATAGTGGATGCTGTCGTAGGCGACGTACCCGCCGATGAAACCGGCCGCCACCACCCTCCACGTCGGGTCCCCGAACGCCAGCCAGAAGATCAGGCCGAAGATGGCCGCCAGCGGAATCGAGGCGCTGGGCGGCATCACCAGACGGTGGGGATCGTTGGGGTGATCGTGGTGCACGCCATGGATCAGGTGATGCAGCCGCAGCCCGATCCCCTGCTCGGGCTCGAAGTGAAAGACCAGCCGGTGCAGCCAGTACTCGGTCAGCGTCCACAGCGCGTAGCCGAGGATCAACAGCGCAAGCGTGCTCCAGCCGGTGCCCCCGTCGAGGCCCCACGCCAGCAGCGCGAGCACGATCGGCCCGTAGAGCATCACCGGCACCGCGGGGTGAACTCGGGTCAGGCGGTCCAGCACGGGCGAGGCGAATAGGGGCGGAGAGGCCCGAAGCTCTTCGGCGCGAGCGCGAGCCGCGGCGGCGGGGTCTTGGGTGAGGGAGGGAGCGTGCTCTGACATGGATGCTCCTATCGGCATCACCGGCCTCGACACGATTACCCTACCACCCAGGTTGCGCACGCAATGAGCGTTGTCACGCCCCCGCCGGCGGGGCGTCAGAGGCCGGACGGCGCCGGGCTGGAGCTCGTGGTCGAGCTGGTGGGGGCGGCGCCCGCGAGCTGCTCCTACGTCGAGGCGCGGTGGGTGGGCCGGCGCGCGCAGCGGGTGCTGGTGGCCGGCGGCAGCGTGCAGGAGCTCTCCGACGCCGAGACCGCGGGGGTGGGGGTGCGTGTCCGCGTGGGCGACGGCTGGGGCTTTAGCGCCACGGCGGACCTCAGCCCGGCCGGGGCCCGCGGCGCCCTGGAGCGCGCGATCGCCCTGGCCGGCGCCCAGCCCGCCCGGCCCGAGCCCGCGCTGGCGCCGGTCGCCCCCGCCCGCGGCCACTGGGCGGGGCCCTGCCAACGCGATCCGTTCGCCGTCTCGGTCGAAGACAAACTGGCCCTGCTGCTGCTCGCCGAGGAGGCTCTGCGCGGCGACGCCCGGGTGATGCGCAGCGAGGCCGAGTGCCGCGCCATCACCACCGACAAGGCGTTTGCCTCCAGCGAAGGGGCGGCCTGCACCCAGCGGCTCACCGAGTGCGGCGGGGGCATCCGGGCGTTCGCGGTAAACGAGCACGGACTGCAGGTCCGGTCCTATCCGAGCGCCCACGGCGGCAGCGTGGCCGCGGCCGGCTTCGAGCACCTGCTCGGCCTGGACCTGCCGGCGGCCGCGCCACGGGTGGCCGATGAGGCGGTGGCCCTGCTCGGCGCCCCGCCGTGTCCGGCGATGACCACCACCCTGGTGCTCGGCGACGAGCAGCTGGCGCTGCAGGTGCACGAGTCGATCGGGCACGCGCTCGAGCTCGATCGGATGCTGCTCGACGAGGCCGCCTACGCCGGCACGAGCTGGGTCGCGCCGTCGGATCTGGGCCGGCTGCGCTACGGCTCGGAGACCCTCGAGGTCACCGCCGACGCCACCCTGCCCGGGGCGCTGGGGACCTTCGGCTGGGACGACGAGGGCGTGGCCGCCCGGCGCCTGAGGTTGATCGAGCGCGGACGCCTAGTGGCGGCGCTGTCGGACCGCCGCTCGGCCGCCGAGCTGGAGGGCCAGGAGTCGGGCGGCTGCGCGCGCGCCGAGGGCTTTGCCCGCCAGCCGATCGTGCGCATGACCAACGTCTCGATCGAGCCGGGGGAGGCGGGCTCGCTGGAGGATCTGATCGCCGCCACCGACCACGGCGTGTACATGGAGACCAACCGCTCGTGGTCGATCGACGATCGGCGCTTGCACTTTCAGTTCGCCACCGAGGTCGGCCGCGAGATCCGCGGCGGGCGGCTGGGGCGCCTGTATCGCAACCCCAGCTACGCCGGGGTCACCCCGGCCTTCTGGGGGTCGCTCGACGCGATCTGCTCGCGCCCGGCGTGGCGGGTCTGGGGCCTGCTCAACTGCGGCAAGGGCGAGCCGGGGCAGGAGATGCACGTCTCCCATGGGGCGGCCCCGGCCCGCTTTCGCGACGTCCAGGTCGGCGTGGCCCGCGCCGCGTGAGCGCCCCCCGGCGTGGCCCGCGCCGCGTGAGCGCCACCCGGCGTGGCCCGCGCCGCGTAAGCGCCCCCCAGACGCCCGAGGAGATGCTCGCGGTCGCCGAGCGGATGCTGGCCGAGCTGGGCGCCGAGGGACAGGTGACCGTCTCCCGCGAGCGCTCGCTGACCTCGCGCTTTGCCCGCTCGCGCCCCACCCAGGCCACCGAGATCGACCAGCGCGTGGTCGAGGTCCTGGCGCTCGTCGACGGCCACACCGGGCTGGTCACCGGCACCGACCTGGGCGGCGCGGGGTTGGGCGAGCTCGCCCGCCGGGCCCGGGCGATCGCCGCCGCCGGCGCCGCCCGCGGGCCCGGCGCCTTCCCCGGGCTGCCCACCCCCTCCCCGCCGACCGAGGAGCGGGCCGCCCCGACCGCCGCGCCCGGGCCGGCGGGCGCCGCCAGCGCTCTGGCCGAGGCCTTCGCCGTCGCCGCCCAACGCGGCCTGGAGGCGTTTGGCACCTGGACGGCCGGGAGCGTGCAGACGGCGATCGCCTCGAGCGCCGGCGTGCGCGCCTACGACGTGGTCAACGACGCGTTCATGAAGGTGATCTGTCGCCACCGCGGCGGGCGCACCGGCTTCGCCTCGGGGGCCGCGCCCTCGGCCACCGAGCTCGACCCCGGCGGCCTGTGCGCCCAGGCGGCGGCCAAGGTCAAGCCCGAGCCGCCAACCCAGCTGGAGGCGGGCACCTATCCCGTGGTCATGGAGCCCTACGCGGTGGCCAGCCTGCTGGAGTTCCTCGGGGCGCTGGCCTTCAACGGGCTGGCCCACGCCGAGGGCCGCGGCGCGCTGGCCGGGCGCCTGGGCAGCCGCGTCGCCGCGGCGGCGATCAACCTGGCCGACTCGCCGCGCTACCCGGGCACGCTGGCGCGCGCCTTCGACGCCGAGGGCGTGCCCAAGGCGCCGCTGCCCCTGATCCAGGACGGGATCGCCCAGCGGGTCGTGCACGACACCCGCTCGGCGGCGCGCGCCGGGACTGGGGCGGCCACGACCGGGCATGCGCTCGCACCCGGTGGGCATGCCGACGGCCCGATCCCCACCAACCTCGTCCTGCACGGCGGGGGCGCCAGCGACGAGCGCGAGCTGGCCGCGGATGTGCGCCGGGGGATCTACGTGACCCGCCTGTGGTACCTGAACGCGGTCGACGAGCGCGAGGTCCTGCTCACCGGGACCAGCCGCGACGGGACGTTCCTGATCGAGGACGGAGAGGTGACCCGCCCATTGCGCGACGTGCGCTTCACCGACTCGGCGCTGCGCCTGCTCGGCGCCACCCAAGCGCTCACCGCGCAGCCCCGGCTGGTGTGCGAGGGAGAGTTCTACGGGCGGCGGTTCGCCACCGGCGTGGTGTGCCCGGGCCTGCGCGCCGAGGGCTTTCGGGTCACCGGCTCCACCCCCGCCCGCTGACGGCGCCCGTCGCTCAGCCGGGGGTCACCGCCTGCTGGCGCTCGGCCGCCGCGCGCAGCCCGTCGAAGGACTCGTGCAGGATGCGCCGGTACCAGCGCCAGCCGAGCGCCGTGTCCACCGCCCGGTAACGAAGCGCGGGCGGCTCCATGCCCACCTCCGCTTCGGCGAAGGTCGCGCCGCGAGCCTCGGTGAGTAGCCAGCGCGAGTAGAAGCCGCTGCGCAGGCAGCGCAGACGGATGTCGCGCATGTCCTCCCGGGAGTCGATGAGAAAGTCGGTGGTGATGGCCCTAAGCGGCAGCCGGGTCACCTGCCGGTAGGTGGCGCCCTCATCGACGCTCGGCAGACCGGTCACCTGCACGACGTGGCCCGCCCATTCCGGGTAGCGCCGGGGGTCGCCCACCAGGCTCCAGACCGCCCCGATCGGGGCCTCGATCAGCGCCTGCTGGCGGCACGAGGACATGGCCGGATTCTCGCACGGCCCGCCGGCAGCGCCGTCGCTGGGGGCGCCGGCCAGGCTACGCCCAGGGCTTCTTCAGGAGCAGGATGGTGTTGATGGCGAAGGCGACCGCGAACCCGATCGTCCACCGGTTGAGGTTGCGCTCGACCAGCGAGCCCCCGCCCAGCGGCCCGCTGCCGCTGCCCACCCCAAAGGCGCCGGACAGGCCCGAGTCCTTGCCCGAGTGCATGAGCACCAGGAAGATCAGGACCACCGACAGGATCACCTGGAGGATCGAGAGGATCGTGTCCATCGGGCCAAAAGCCTAGCGGTCTGCGTCGGCGCCTCCCCGCGCCGACCCCCGCTCGCCCCTGGGCTCCTCCTCCCCCGGGCCCCCGGCGAGCGCGTCCAGATGCCCCAGCAGCTGCGCCGCCTCGGCCCGCAGCGCGCGGTCGGTGGCCCGGAAGTCCTCCTCGGAGAGCTTGCCGGTGCGAAAGTCGAGCTCGGTCTCGCGGATCTCGCGGTACTTGGCCTGCTTGGCCGCCTCCAGGGACGCCCGCTCCTCGGCCACCTCACCCCGGTCTCCGGGCCGCCCCCGCGCCGCCGCGCGCAGCGGGCCCGCGAGCAGCACTAGCGTCCCCGCCAGCAGCGCCACGATCACCGCCAGCGCCAGGACGTCCACCCCCGTCAGGCGCGGCTGGGCTGGCGGGCCAGCCGCGCCCGGGCGGGCGCGAGCACGGGACGGCGCGCCAGCGCCGGAGCAGGCCACAGCGCGATCAACCCACCCAAGAACACGATGATCCCCCCGAACCAGATCCAGGTGACCAACGGCGAGTCGATCAGGCGGAAGGTGGCGGGCGGCGGCTGGCGCAGGTAGCGACCGGCGATCGCCCCCAGGGCGATCAATCCCAGGTCCGGGCGCACGAACGGCACCACGCGGTTGGCGCGATCGATCAGCGGCGCCAGCGAGGAGATGTCGGGGGTGATGGCGCTCCAGATGTCGCGCCCCAGGCCGGCGCGCATCCCCACGTGGCTGACCGGGTCGCCGCCGATCAGGCTGCCTACCGAGCCCTGGGCGGGATCCTGGGAGGGGTAGTAGCCCCGGCTGGGCGAGAGCGTCGCCACCGGGTGCCCGTCCCGGCTGACCTGGAGCTGGGCGCCGAGGTCGAGCACCGCCCCGGTGTGCGCGGGGTCGCGCGCGACCTGGGCGGTGGCCCCGACGTAGCGGACCTGGTAGCGCCCTACGGTGGCCGTCTGTCCCACGTTCAGGCGCACGTCGCGGGCGTGCTGGAAGGCGGAGGAGCCCGCCACTCCGACGAACAGCACGGCCATCCCGACATGGACCAGATAGCCGCCGTACCGGCGGCGGTTACGACGCACCAGAGAGACCAGCGCCCGCATCGGGGGCTCGGCGGCGAGCGCCCGACGGGCGCGCGTGCCGCGCACGAACTCCTGGGCCATCGCGGCGACCACGAAGGCGGCAAACCCGAACATGGCCAGCGCGGTGGCCGACCCCGAGACCCCGGCGACCACCAGCACCGCCACCGCGACGCCGGCGAGGATCAGCGGGGCGCGCAGATTGCGCAGCGCGTTGGACACCGTCGCGCGCCGCCAGGCCACCAGCGGCCCGATGCCCGACAGCAGCACCAGGACCAGCGCCAGGGGAACGGTGTAGCGGTCAAACCACGGCGGCCCCACCGAGGCCCGGCTGCCGGTCAGCGCCTCGGAGATGAGCGGGAAGAACGTGCCCCAGAAGACGACGAAGCACAGCCCGACTAGGACCAGGTTGTTGAGCAGGAAGATCGCCTCGCGCGAGCACAGCGAGTCGATCTGGGCCGAGGAGGCAAGCGCCCGCCGGCGCGAAACCACCAGCCCCACCGAGGCGGCGATCAGGAGCGCGATCAGGATCACGAACGGCACCCCGAGCGTCGAGGCGCCGAAGGCGTGGATGGAGTCCAGCACCCCCGAGCGCACCAGGAAGGTGCCCAGGATGGCCAGCGTGCCGCTGGCCAGCACCAGCGAGACGTTCCAGGTCCTGAGCATCCCCCGCTTCTCCTGGATCATCGCCGAGTGCAGGAACGCGGTACCCGTCAGCCAGGGCATGAGCGAGGCGTTCTCCACCGGGTCCCAGCCCCAGTAGCCCCCCCACCCCAGCTCGGCGTAGGACCAGCGCGCGCCGAGCAGGATCCCGATCCCCAGCAGAAGCCAGGCGGCGAGGGCAAAGCGCCGCGTGGCGCGGATCCACTCGCTGTCCACCCGGCGCACGATCAGGGCGCCGAGCGCGAAGGCCAGGGGGATGGTGAACAGGGTGTACCCCGAGTAGAGCATCGGGGGGTGGATCATCATGCTGGGGTGGCGCAGCAGCGGGTTCAGGCCCGCCCCGTCGGCGGGGGCCTGAGCCGAGGTCTGAAACGGAGACGTCGTGGCGAAGACCAGCAGCCCGACGAAGAACCCCGCCAGCCCCAGCAGCACCGAGGTGGCATAGGGCACCACCTCGCGCAGGCGCCCGCGCGTGACCCACAGCACCAGGCTCGACCACAGCGACAAAAGCCAAACCCACAACAGCAGCGAGCCCTCCTGGGAGGACCACATCGCCGCCGCCTTGTAGAAGGTCGGGGTGGTGGTGCTCGAGTGCGAGGCGACCAGGTCGAAGTGAAAGTCCGAGCGCAGGAAGGCGATCTCCAGGACCCCCATGGCCACCGTGAGCAGGCCAGCCAGCGCGAACACCGCGCGGCGCCCGGAGGCCACCCACTCCGGTCGGCGGGCGCGAGCCCCGTACAGCGACGCCCCGATGCCGTAGGCGATGACGGCCAGCGCCAGCAGCAGGCACGCCCGCCCGACGATCGCCATCAGTAGCCCTTCCCCGGCTTGACCGAGAACTTCGACGGGCACTTGGTCACCAGCGAGTCGCGCTCGCCGATGAACCCCGATCCCTGCCGGCGCACGGTCACGATCACCTCGCGGCCCTCGCGAAACGGGTCGGGAACGGTGCCGCTGTAGTGCACGGGCACCGACGCCGTGCCGGCGCGGTCGCGCACACGGAAGTCCAGGACGTCGCCGCGCCGCCGCACCGAACCGGCCACCACCGTCCCGGTCAGCTGGTAGCTGCGCCCCGGCTGGGCCCCGGCCAGCAGCTGGCTCGGCGAGCGGGCCGGGCTGGCCGCGCTGAAGCTGGTGTAGACGAGCGCCGTGGCCAGCAAGAGCGCGGCAGACAGCGCGCTGACCAGGCGCACCTTGCGCTTGCGGGCCGGATCCATCGCTGGCGCCAGTATCTCAAACGGGCCTGGGCGCGCCGCCACCCGGGGGCCGGCGCGGGGACCCCGGCGCCCTGGATTTCCAGGACTTTGCCCGGCGGCGAAGAACTGTGTCCGGGGGTGTGGTCAGCGCTCCGGCCGCCGGCGATCGGCGTCCCGTCCGGGATGCCCCGGCGGATATGAAGCTGATGTTGTGCACGGCGGGTGCGCGAAACCTTTGCCCCCGGTTTGACGTTACTTAGAGCCAGATGCGAGTCCGTCTTCACCGACTAGCCCAGCGCACCGCACGCCCGGGCCCCGTCCGTCGCGGTCACGCGCCCGACCGCCCGGCGCGCACCGAGGAGCACCGGCTGCCCCTCCCCGCGGCCGAGGAGACCTCCGACCCCGGGGACAATCCGGGGCCGCCGCGCGCGGCCCCCGCCGCCATCGACACGCCCGAGCGGCGCGCCCGCGCCAGCGGTGGTCCCCAGGACCAGGCGCTGTACTCGTGCAGCTGCGGCTACCTCTTTGACGCCCAGGTGTCGACGTCAGTGCACTGCCCCCACTGCGGCGACACCCAGGCCTGGTAGTCGGGCAGGAGCGCCGGCCCCACTTGCCAGGGCTAGCGGCTGAGGCTCTGGCGGCGCAGGCTCAGCGCGGGGCCGAGGCGGTCCGCGCCCCGCCCTGACACCAGGCGTCGTCGGGCACGCCGGCACAGGGGTTGGGCATCGACGGCTGCGCGTCGGCGGTGGCGAACGGGGCCATGCTCACGCCCGTGTTCTGCGGGTAGCTGTCTATGCCCTGGCCCGCCGGGCACTGTCCGAACGCGCCCGAGTCGCAGACCAGCTCGGCGGCCAGCGGACCGCTGTCGCCCACGCCGGGCAGGCTGCACGGCTGTCCGTCGATCGTCTGCAGGTCCGGCGGGTCGGTGGTCAACGGTCCCTTGCTGTCGTAGTTGGAGTAGAAGCAGTTGCGGGGGTCGGGCGCCGCGGGCTGGCTCCCCAGGTCGCCGTTGGTGGGGTTGCCGAACCCACCGTTGCGGAACAGCTTGTTGTCGTCGATCACGTTGCCGTGAGCGATGAAGTAGCACAGCGGCGCCGAGGCGGCCCCCACCGCGCCCTGGCAGCTCGACACCCCGCTGGAGGGCGGCTGCTCGGTGTCGGGGTAGTCGTGGACGACGATGCCCCAGGCGCCGTTGTCGTGCACGGTGTTCTTGCGCACGATGTCGAACTCGCCGCCCGAAAGCTCGATCCCCGTGCCGGTCGGCGCCGTGGCGGTGATTCCCTGACCGGGGGTGTTGGGGTTGTTGTTGTGGTGGACGTCGTTGCCGACGATCGTCGTGCACGGCGTCTGCGTGCCCGGGCAGGCGCCGTCCTGGGGCGGCGGCGCGTCGTCGTTGTTTAGGGAGTTGGGCACGATCCCCGAGCGGTTGTTGTCCCACTCGGAGTTCTTGATCGTCAGGTTGCCCCCGGCGTTGGTACCCGAGTAGCCGAGGGCGCTGTTCTCGGCGTGCACGTCGTTCAGCGTGGTGTTGCACTGCTGCTGGCAGGCGCCGACGTAGAACGCCGAGTCGTTCATGTTGCTGGCGTAGTCGTGGTTGAGCGAGGAGGGGATGCTCAGGTCGCCGGCGTTGGAGACGAAGATCCCGTAGGCGGCCTGGTTGGGGTCGCTGGGGTCGTAATAGGTGGTCGTGCCGGTGATGTAGTTGCCCCAGTAGGCGCCCATCCCGATCTGGCCCGAGCCATCGCCGCCGTTCCACCAGATCTCGTTGCCCCCCTGGCCGGTGCTGTCGGCGAGGTAGTTGCAGACGGTCAGGTTCTCGATCCAGGTGCCGCTCGTCTTCCAGACCTCGATCCCGTTGCGGCCCGTGCTTTCGTCCTGTTGGGAGGCGCCCTGCGAGCAGGGCCCGCTGGTGCCCGGCTTGGTCCCGTCGACGATGACCGTGGCGCGGTTCATGCCGCGCAGGTGAAGGTTGGGCTGGGTGATCCAAACGCCGGCGTCGGGGGCGCCCCGCTCGTGGTAGTCGCCGGGCGCGACCAGCACCCAGTCGCCGCTGCCGGCCTGGTTGACCGCCTGCTGGATCGAGCTCGAGGCGCCGCTGGGACAGCTGGCCGAGGAGCCCGGGCTGGGACAGACCAGCAACACGTTGGCGTCGGCCGCACTGGAGCCGATTCCCAGCAGCGCGCACGTCGCCACGCACGTTGCGATCAGCGCCCTGAGCATGACACGCCTCCCCTCCCCTGAGCCACGGCGGGGAGTTATACCGGTGAGCGCCCCGTTCTGCGCCGCCAATCAGCCGAAACTTCCGCCGGGGCCGGGTCGGGCCCGGGGCGGCGCCCGCCGTGGCTCTGGCAGACTCGCCGCCCGGCCATGTCCCCGAGTGTCTCGCGTTTCCGCTGAGCTCAGCCGCGCGCAGCCCGCGAGCAGTGAGCAGCGGATGGCCGGCGCTCCTGGTCGTCGTCGTCGTACAGGCGCTGGTCGACTGGCACTTCGCGTCGCAGTCGGGCTTCGTCGCCGACGACTTCCTGATCTTCCAGGACGGGCTGGCCAACGGCTTGAACTTCGCCTACCTCGGAAGCGAGGCGATTCGCCACTTCTCACCCGGACACCGACTGTCCTCGTTCCTGCTCTACCGCTACGCCAAGTTCGACTTCGGCGCGGCGCTTGCCCTGCTGCTCGCGTTTCACAGCCTGGGCGTCGTCTTCATGCAGCGCATCCTCAGGCTGTGGGCGCCAGGCGCCTGGTGGACGCTGCCCGTGAGCCTGGCCTACGGCGTCTCGATCCTGTTCCTGCCGGCGCTCGAGTGGCTGACGGCCGGACTCCTGACCATCCCCTCGACCGCGCTGGGCCTGGCCGCCGTGCACGCCTATCTGTGCTGGCGGCGCACCCGGCGCCCGGTGTGGCTGGCGTGGTCGGTGGTGGCCTTCGCGGGCGCGCTCCTGTTCTTCGTCGAGTCCCTGCTCGTCCCGGTCTACCTCGTCCTGCTGAGGCTGCTACTGCTCGAGCCCACCAGCCGGCTGCGCGACTCGGCGCGCGCGGTCATCAGGGAGTGGCGCGTGTGGGCGGCCTACGCGATCCCGGTCGTCCCCTACCTGATCCTCTATCTGACCCGCAGCTACACCGAGCCCTGGCGCTCGGCCTCGCTGGGCGCCGACCTCGACTTCCTGCGCACGGCGTGGTTTGACAACGTCGCCCCCGGAGCGTTGGGGCTTCGGGTGTCGGCGCACGACAGCACCCTCAACGGGGTGGCGGTGGTGATGGCCCAGCTGGCGCTGGTCGGGGGGGTTGTGTACAGCGTGCGCCGGCAGCGCTGGGCCTGGCGCGGATGGCTGTTCGCCGCGCTGGGGTTCCTGCTCGACACGGTGATCCTGTTTCCTCGGGTGAGGACGTTCGGGGCGGCGATCATCGGCAACCAGCTGCGCTACTACGTGCCGATCGTGCCGCTTCTCGTGCTCGGGGTGGTGGCCGCGTTTGCTCCGCCGTTCGGCGTCCGCCGCGCCGCCCGCGCTCCCGGGCGCCCGACGCCGGCGGTGGCCGCGGCGGTGGGCGCGCTGCTGGTCGTCTACCTCGCCTTCACCTGGGCCAGCGCCGCCGCCATCACCCGCGACTCGCCGGGAAGGTCCTCCCGCCTCTGGTATCAGAACGTGCGCGGCGACGTCCGCGCGCTCCGGCGCTCGGGCGTTCGCCCGGTGCTGCTGGACGGGCCGGTCCCCACCGGGATCCTGTTCCTCGCCCCGCCGGGCCGCAACCTGCTCTCGCGCACGCTGCCGCTGTTCATCGACGGCTTGCGTTTCGATGTGCTCTCGCGCCAGACGTTTGCGGCCACCCGCAGCGGCCACCTCAGGGCGGTCGCCTTCCGGCCGGCGGCGGGCGGCCGCCCGCCGCAGCTGCGAGCCGCGACGCTGACCGCGTCCGGCGCCACGCCCCCCGCCCCCTTGCCGGGGCCCTGCCTGACGAAGTCGAGCTCCTGGAGCTCGGTCGAGATCTCGCTCACCCCACCCCTGGGCGGACACAGCTGGTACCTGCTGGCCGCCTATCGGACCGATCCGAGTGCTCGCGTCTACGTGGACGTCGACTACGGCGCCGGCTACCCCCGCCCCTGGCCCGGCAGCCTGCCGCCTCACCCCGGCGGCGGGACGGCGCTGCTCAACGTCGCCGTACCGCCGGGGGCGACCACCCTGGCCCGCCTGCGCCTTGACGTCCCCCCCGGACACACCGCCTGCCTTGACCGCCTCCTGGTCGGCGCCTTCCTCTAAGGCCACCGCTCGCGCCCGACCCGGGGCCCGTTCGCGGCCGAGCCGGGGCCGTTCGCGGCCGAGCCGGGCTTGCTCGCGGCCATCGCTAGAGCATTTGGTAGGGGATGCTGGTCAGGACCACCCGCGGCTCGAACAGGAGCAGGCGACGGATGTGAAAGGCCCGCTGGTTGTGCAGGGCTCGCCGCCAGCCTCCGAAGATCACCTCGGGCATGACGATCGACACCAGCACCTCCGGGTCTGCCTTGAGCATCCTGATGTAGGCGAGCAGGGGCGCGCCCAGGTCCCGGTACGGCGCTTCGATTACCTGCAGGGGAAAGTCCTCGGCGGCCTTCCAGCCGCGCTCGAGCTCGGCCCTCTCGTCCCGGTCGAAGGGGAACGAGAGCGCCTTGACGTCGTCGATGCCCAGCGCGCGGGCGTAGTTGACCGCCCGGGCGGTGGCCGCGCCGCCGCCCGAGACCAAGACCCGCGAAACCACGCGGGTGGGCGGCTGCCCGGCCTCGTCGGAGGCCAGGTAGGGAACATCGGCGGTCGCCACCCCGGGCTCGCGCTGGAGCTGGAGCTTGAGCGAGAGCTCTGTTCCCTGGCGCAGCTCCATGGTCCAGGAGCGGCGCTCGAACTGCTCGGGGATCACGACGGTGACGAAATGCCGCTCGTCGCGGTGCACCGCCCATACGTGCTCGAGCACCGTTTCCGCCCGGTTGTCCACGAGCGGCAGTTCGATGAGCGGGCTCTCGCCAGCGGCCTTGGCCCACTCGCCGCCGAGATCCTCGCGCTGGCGGCGGAAGGGAATATGCACCCCCCGCATCGGCCCGCTGGAGATCGCCTGGGCGTAGGAGATGGCGCGGCGGGTCGCATCGTCCATGCGCTCGACGTAGACGACTACCTCGTTGTGCCCGGGTCCGGCCGCCGCGATCGAGGGCGCGGCCGCCTCCAGGCGACGTCGGACCCGGCGGTAGTGACGGCGAATCCCGTAGCAGGCGAGGACGATCAGGATCACGCCGATCAGGACGGCGTACATCCCCTCGAAGAACTTGGTCACCGTGGCCACCACGGCGACCAGCGCGGTGAGCGTCGCGCCGAAGCCGTTGAGCGTCGCCCGGCGGCGCCACCCGGGGGCGCGCTCGCGCCGCCAGTGCAGCGCCATCCCGGTTTGGGAGAGCGTAAAGGCGATGAAGACGCCCACCACGTAGAGGTCGACGATGCGCTGCGTGTCGGCGTCGAAGGCCACGATGATCGCGGCGGCCAGGACGGCGAGAACGAGGATGCCGTTGGAGTTGACCAGGCGATCTCCCATGTTGGAAAACTGGGTGGGGAACACGCGGTCACGGGCCATGATGCTGGCCAGGCGCGGAAAGCCCTGAAACGACGTGTTGGCCGCCAGCACGAGGATCGCCACGGTGAAGATCTGCACGATCCAGAAGGGGACGGTCTCGGCGTTGGTGGGCGAGAAGGCGGCCTTGGCCACCTGGGCCAGGACGGTGGGCCCGCTTCCGCCCTCCGGGGTGGGAGTGGCATGCATGCCCGAGGACAGCAGCGAGAGGCCCATGAACAGCACCACCGCGATCCCCGCCATCACCACCAGGGTGCGCGCGGCGTTGCGCGCCTGGGGCGGTCGAAACGCGTTCACGCCGTTGGCGATCGCCTCCACCCCGGTGAGCGCGCTCGATCCCTTGGCGAACGCCTTCAAGACGATGAACACCCCCAAAGCGCCCATGCCGGACTTGACCGGTTGCGGCTGGTAGGCGTGGGGGCAGCCGTCGATGGTGCACCTCGCCGCGCCGGCGCCCAGCACAGCCAGCACGGAGAGGACAAACCCATAGGTGGGCAGGGCAAAGAGCAGCCCCGCCTCGCGCAGACCTCGGAGATTGGCGATGACCAGAAGCGCCAGCAGGCCGAGCGCGAGCTCCAGCCGTAGATGGTTGATCGAGGGGGCGAGCGACCTGAGGGCGTCGATGCCACCGCTGATCGACACGGCGACGGTAAGGACATAGTCGATCAGCAGAGCCGCCGCCGCGACCAGCGAGGCCATCACCCCCAGGTTCTCGCGCGCGACGACGTAAGCCCCTCCGTTGCCCTGATAGGCCCGGACGGTCTGGCGGTAGGACGCGGCGACCACCACCAGCAGCACCGAGATGGCGATCGAAATCGGTACCACGGTGCCGCGAGCGGTGGCCGAGGCAGCCAGCAGCACGAGTAGCGCCGCCTCGGTCGCGTAGGCCACCGACGAGAGCGCGTCCGAGGCAAAGATCGGGAGCGCCAGCGTCTTGGACAGCAGCGTCTCCCCCATCTGCTCGGCGCTCATGGGCCGGCCGATGAGCAGCCGCTTTACGGCCGTGAGAGGGGGAACGCGCTCGCCGGTCAGCTCACCGAGGCGGGCGACCTCCCAGGCCACGCCGGTAGGAGTCGCCGGCCTGAACTCCGGCGGCTCCGGCGGTTTAGACCCAGGAGCCATGCCAGGGCAGCGTTCGCGGGCTGGGCATGTGCAGACGGTCGCGGAGCGCCATCGGCGGCATTCTTCCGTCTGGCCCCGCGCCGCGTCGCCGACCTCGGCGAGGCGCCGCTCAGGCGGCTACGCCCTCATCCTGCCCTTGGCCCCGCAAGCGTCGAGAGCGCCTGGCGATTTACTCCAACCTGGCAACGACCGCGGCGTCGAGCCCGTCGATCGACTCCAGAACCACATCGGCGCTCCCCAGCGCATCGGGGTCGGGGGGGAAGGCCCGATTGGGAATCGCGATGACCCCCATGCCAGCCTCGGCGGCGGCGCGCAGGCCATTGGATGAGTCCTCGACCGCGACGCACAGGGCGGGGTCCCTGTCCAGCCTCCGAGCCGCCTCGAGATAGACGTCGGGGGCGGGCTTGCCGCGGCTCACCTCCTCGGAGGAGACCGTGGCGTCGAAGCGGTCCGCCAACCCGGACTCCCGCAGCACGAGCTCGATGATCGAGCCGTTGGCCGAGGAGGCGAGCCCCAGGGGCCATCGCCCGGCCAGACGCAGGACGGCCTCACGCGCGCCAGCGATCAGCGGGAGCTCCGCGCGGTAGCGGCTCTCCAGGCTCTCCACGACCGCCTCGGAGATGGCCTGCCTGGACATCGGCACGCCGAGCTCGTCGCTCATGTAGCGCGACCATTCGATCGAGCTCATGCCCATCATCGCCCGCTGCGCATCCTCTCTCCACGTCCCCCCGCTGCGCTCGACCAGCTCCCGCCGAGCCTCGTTCCAAACCGTCTCGGAGTCGATCAGCACGCCGTCCAGGTCGAAGATCACGGCGGCGGGCGCGGTCATGGGCAGGCGGGGCCGGGGATGAGAGCGAGGAGCGGTGAGTGCGTTTGGAACGTGTCCGGACCTCGGCGCAAGCGCCTTTCCGAGCGACCAAGTCCGCGTCTGCGGATGGCGTGGTTATTATCGACCAGCCCTTGGTCGATGGCTTCCACAGCGAGCCGGTCCCGATCGAGGCAGACGAGAGAGAGCGGAGGGGACGATGAACCTTCCGGGCAGGGGCGCTGCTTGGCGGGCGCCGGCAGAGGCCGGGTTGCTGGCGATGGTCGTCGCGCTCGCCGGGTGCTCGAACAGCAGCACCAGCCAGCGGGCGAGCACCCCCAGCCGCCAGCCGGCGAGCACCCCGGCTAGCCCGCCGGCGCCGGCGGACTCCTGCGCGGTGATCACCCGGGCACAGGCCGCCCATGCGCTCGGACACGCCGTAGGGGCGCCCGTCCGCGGGCGAGCCACCGTCGAGGGGGGTGTGGCCTGTGTCTACTACGGACCTGGCGCCCCTGCCCGAGCCAACCCGGATGTCCCTCTGTCCGACAGCGTGCGCGTCGTCCTGGTCCGGGGAGCGCAGGCGAAGGGCCTGTTCAACGACTACCGCGCCCGGGTATCGGCTCAGCCCATCGCCGGCCTCGGGGACCGGCCTACTACGACGGCTATGCGTCGCTCAGCGTCCTAAAGGGCGATGCCTACGTCCGGATCGCCGTCATCGGCGTGCCGGATGTGGTGGGCGCGGAGGAGCAGCTCGCGGCGAAGGCGCTACCCAGGATGTGAGCCGCGCCCCCGGCGCGGGCCGCGGATCTCACCGGTATAAGTTGTCCCCGTGGGAGGGCCGATGCCCGGAAGGAGTGTGGCTGCCGCGGGCGAGCCCGCCCTCGCCGCTCTGCCTTGGCGACTCGCCGCGCCGCCAGGACGGACGGACACGAAGGCGACCGGGGCAGCTTCGCGGAAGCTCGAGCCGCTGGCGTCGTGGCTAAGACAGCCTGGCCCGGCGAGGCTGGCGGCGACCACCGCCAGCGGCGCCCTATTGGCGGGCGAGGTGATCGGGTCGCTGTTGATGTGGGCGGCGATTCCGCTGGCCTGGATCTGGATCGCCGGACGCGTCTACGACGGGACCGACTCGCTCGTGGCGGGCGGCGGCGTCGCCCTGCTCGGCCTGGCGCTGACCGAGGCCCTCGCGGCCAAGGCGCTAAACCGGATCGACAGGGTCTGGGTCTCGCTGCGCCGGCGCGCGGGACACGAGCAGGCGCAGGGTGCGCTGACCCGGGTGGTGGTCGTCTCGGCCACCCTCGGACTACTGGCGTTCATGGTCTGGTACTACGTGCTCTCGAGCGCCTTCATCATCCCGTTCATGCCTTCCCAGTAGCCCTGCTGGAGCTCACGCCGGGCGGCCTCCCGAATAGGCTGATCCGCCGCCGCTGACCCAAGCCGCCTCGCCAGAGGCCGAGCCCCCGCCAGGCCTCGTCCACCGAGAAAGGATCGTCAGATGCACGTAGCCGAGTTCACCCTGCACGCCAAACCCGGCCACTTCGAGCAGGTAGCCGAGGTGTATTCCGAGTTTGCGCGCCGCTTTCTCAGCGAGCAGCCCGCCCTGGAGAACGTGCTGATCCTCGGAGACGAGGCGGCCGGCGTCGTTCGCGGCATTGGGGTCTTCGCCGATCGCCAGGCCGCCGACGCCGTCAACAGCGACCCCGAGTTCGCCGCCTTCAACGACCGCGTCCAGCCGCTACTGGCCAGCTCGTCGGAGCGGGTCGAGCTCCAGCTCCTTCATCACTACGTCAAGTAGGGCGCGCCCCTCTGCCTCAGGTGGGCGTGACGGCGATGACCGGGATCGAACGGGCGGTCTTGGTCTGGTAGGCGGCATAGCGGTCGCGGTTGTTTTCGTTGACGATCCGCCACAGCCGCTGGTAGGCCGCATCCGAGCGGTCGACCACTCGAGCCGTGCCCCTGCGGCGCTCTCGCCCGACCTGCAGCTCCACCTCGGGACTCGCCTGCACGTTGTGCAGCCACGCCGGCGGCCGGTCGGCGCCCCCGTTGGAGGCGACGAGCAGAAAGTCCTCGCCGTCGCGCGCGTAGACGAGCGCGTTTGTCCGTGTCGCCCCCGACCGCCGCCCGGTCGTCCGCAGCAGCAGCGTGGGCACGCCGATCATGCCCTGCCCCACCCGCCCATCACTTCGCACATACAGCCACTGATGCACCCGCAGGAACGCCTCGGTCATCGACACAAAGCGCAAGCTTACGGACCGACGCCGTCCGGTGGCCATCGGCCCCGACCGGGCACCCTCTATCTCGCACAGCTACCTCGCGCGCGTGCGCCCGCGCGCGAGGGAAACCGCGCCGGCTATCTCAAGGTCTGGGTCGGGGTGACGTAGTAGGTATTGCTGGGGATGAACGGGGTACCGCTGCGTTGGTCGGGCTGACACGCCAGGAGCGTGCCCCCGCTGGCTTGCACGGTGCGGAGCACTTCGGCCTGGCTCAGCGAGGTCAGCGCCATGCTGTAAAGGCCGCGGCGGTAGAGCAGCTCGATCGGGAATCCCAGAGCCCGCAGGGCGTGGTAGGCGGGACGACGCGGATGAAATCGAATTCGCCACGCCACGTGGGTAGGAAGCTGAAAGACGACTAACCCACCGGGCGCCGTAACGCGCACAAACTCCGAGATGTAGCGCCTGACCGCGGCTCGCCGCGAAACGTGCTGGAGCGTGATGAGGCTGCATACGAGGTCGAAATGACCGTTGGCGAACCGGTCGAGGTCTTCTCCCGCGTTCAGCTCAAACGAGCAATTGGCGTGACCCGGGTTGAGCGACTTTGCCGCCTCGATCATCGACCGGGAGATGTCGACCCCGGTCACCGCGTCGAAGCGACGCCCGAGGGCTCGCGTCAAACGCCCGACACCGCAGCCGAAATCAAGCGCTCGCTCCCGTCGCTTGGGTAAGCCGTGGTTGCCTTGGGCCTCGGCTAGGAGCGCGGCGACCTCCTCCTCCCCGCGGCGGAAAAAGCCCTCTAGGTCTCCGCCGCCGAAGCGGTACTCGGGGATCGACCAGACCGCCCAAAGCGGATCCAGTAACCCAAGGTCGTGCCAATCCCGCTGGTCGGTGGACAGCCCACGCATTCCTGAAGCCTTTCTGATCGGCTCGCTTACCCGTCACCGGGCGCACGGGCCGCATGGCGGTCGAGGGCAACCGGCGCTGGCGGGCTCATTGTGGGCGGTGCGAGTCCGAGGGCAGGCGCGATACTGACGGGGATGTCGCAGGAGAACGTAGACGCGTTACGCCGGGGCTTCGAGGCGATAAACGGCGAGGACCTCGAGGCTCTGCTCGACTTCATCGACCCGGACTTCGCAGCGGAGATACCCCCTGAGCTCTCCGCCGAGCCGGACACCTACCGGGGCCACGAGGGCCTGCGCCGCTACTTCCGGTCGTTTCAGGACGCGATGGACGAGATCCGTTTCGAGCCGGGACGCGTTTGGGACGTAGACGACGTGGTGGTGGTCGCCGTGCGCGTCACCGCCAAGGGCAAGGGCACGGGCATCCCGGTCCACCAGGAAGCCGCGCAGGTATGGACGATCCGCGACGGCAAAGCCCTAAGGGTTCGATCCTACGCCTCGGTATCCCAGGCCCTCGACGCAGTCGGCCTGCCCCAGGAGCCGAGCAAACCCGGTTGACGCTCGGCGGCCCGCACCGGCGCCTCGGCCGGCGGCGAGGTGCTATACCGGCCCGGCTCGGATGAACGCTGCCGGCTCATTCTCCGGCCGCCTCGCGGCGGCGCTGGCAGCGATGCTCGCGGCGCTCGTGGCCGCGCCGGCGGGCGCCGCGGCGCAATCGCCCCTCACGCCGGTGCCCGGCCTCAACGACCTGTTCGCGCTCGGCCAGGGCATGGGCGATACCCCCGCGATGGCGCCGGTCGCCCGGCGCGCCGAGCCACCGCTTGAGCCAGCGCCCCAGGTTCCCTGTGGCCCCGGCTCGCGTCCCGAGCCCGGGGTCCAGGGGCGCGTCCCGGCCGGGACCGGCGCCAACGGGCTTTGGTGCAACGTAACGCTGCTAGCCCACCAGGGCACCTCGGGCGGCTTCAAGGTCCTGCGCTACGTCGACGCCCAGCGCCACGAGTGCGCCTTCTATGACACCGCGCTGCTGTTTCCGACCAATGCGATCAACGTCGCCGGGCCGTCGATTGGCGTCGCCGTGCTCGACATGTCCGACCCAACCCACCCGGTGCAGACCGACACCCTCAGCACGCTGCCGATGATCTCCCCTCACGAGTCGCTGAACCTCAACGCCCGCCGCGGGCTCCTCGCCGCCGTCAACGGCAACCCCAGCACCTACCCGGGCGACGTCTCGGTCTATGACGTCCACGCCGACTGCCGCCACCCGGTGCTCGACGCGACCGGCCCGTTCGCCCGGCTGGGGCACGAGAGCGGCTTTACCCCCGACGGCAAGACCTTCTATGCGACCGCGACGGCCTACACGGCGATCACCGCGATCGACGTCAGCGACCCCACCAACCCTCACTCGGTCTGGCAGGGCAACATCTTCTCCCACGGGATGTCGCTGTCCGACGACGGCAATCGCGCCTACATCGCCGACCCGGTCAACCGCGGTCTGATGATCCTCGACACCAGCCAGATCCAAGCCCACAAGCCCGACCCACAGACGCGCGAGGTCGCGCGCCTGACCTGGAACTCGGTGTCGATTCCTCAGAACGCGATCCCGTTCACCGAGAACGGCCACCCCTACCTGCTCGAGTTCGATGAGTACAACGCGAGCACGCTCAACCCCTCCGGAAACCCGGACGCCGTCGGGGCCGCGCGCATCATCGACATCGCCGACGAGACCCAGCCCCGGGTGATCGCCAACATCCGCCTGGCCGTCGACCAGCCCGCCGAGCACCACGCCGCCTCGGGCGACCCAGGCACCGGGGACCCCGCACAGGGGTACGCGGCGCACTACTGCAACATCCCCTCGCGGGTGGACCCCAAGATCGTCGCCTGCTCGTTCATCGCCTCGGGCCTGAGGCTGTTCGACGTCTCCAACCTCCTGGCCCCAAAGGAGATCGGCTACTTCGTCTCGCCGACTTCCGACAACACCGAGAACGGCTACAACGGCAGCGACTTCGCCATGTCCCAGCCGACGATCATTCCCGAGCGCCACGAGATCTGGTACAGCGACGGCGGCAGCGGCTTCTACGCGGTGCGCGTGGCCGCCAGCGTCTGGCCGAAAGCGGGTGGATCATCCGCCGGCTCCTCCCCGGGCGCCGGTCGTGCACCGGCTCGGCGTTGCGGCCTGCGGCGCCTGACCTTCAGGCTTCACCGCACGCGCTCCGGTCCGATCACGCGCGTGCGGGTCTACGTGGGGCGGCGCCTGGTGATCGACCGCCGCGGGCGCAACCTGCGCCGGGTGACGGTGTCCCTGACCGGCCCGGCACGCCAGCGCATCCGCATCAAGACCTACGACCGCCGCGGGCTCAACCGCACCAGCACCCGCATCGTCAAGCGCTGCGCCAAGAAGCGCCCGCGTACGCGCGGGCGCCGCCGCCGGCGCTGATCAG
>Ga0066662_10000070_pt1 | contig 37083 bp, 9 predicted proteins | sample GraSoiAngelo_111_FD_133939 | JGI IMG/M metagenome (GOLD analysis project Ga0066662, IMG submission 133939) | Grasslands soil microbial communities from the Angelo Coastal Reserve, California, USA - 14_0903_12_40cm | ecosystem: Environmental > Terrestrial > Soil > Grasslands | place: USA...
CTGACCTATCGTGATCTGAATCGCCGGGCTAACCAGCTTGCGCGCGAGTTGCAGAAGCAGGGAATTGGAGTGGAATCGCGCGTAGCCATCTTTATGGAGCGCTCACCGGAAATGTTTATCGCTGTCTTAGCTGTATTGAAAGCCGGCGCTGCTTATGTGCCGCTGAACCCCCAGCATCCGGTTGAGAGAACCAGGTTCCTGCTCTCTGATGCGAGGCCCGCAGCACTGCTCACCCAGCAGCATCTGCAGGCTATGCTGCCTGCTTCTAACGTTAAGACGATTGCGGTTGATGCACCTGCAAAAGCTGCGGATGGTGACAATATCAATCTGCAAGTTCCACTCAGCCCTGAATGTCTCGCTTATGTGATCTACACTTCCGGTTCCACTGGAGATCCAAAGGGGAGCATGGTTTCACACCGCGCGCTGATGAACCATGCCCTGCAGATGGTGGAACTCTACGATCTTCAGCCTGGCCGCCGCATGTTGCAGTTCTTTCCATTGAGCTTCGATGCTTCTGCGGAAGATATTTTCCCGGTATTTCTAAGCGGCGCCACCCTGGTTTGCCCGGCAGATTCGTTTGCCTATGCTCCGCAAGAGTTGCTGGTATTTTGCGAACAGCATGAAATCACTACCGCACATTTGCCGGTGGTCCTGTGGCATCACATGACAGGCGAGCTTTCCAGTGGCAAGCTGGCTGTTCCGGCGCATCTGCGAATGCTCTCAGTCGGTGGCGAGAGTCCCTCGCTCGAAAGTCTCGCACAATGGAGCAGAATAACCGGCGGTCGCGTGGCGTTCCGTAATATGTATGGCCCAACCGAAGCCACCATTACAGCCACTGCCTGGCGTCACGATATTTCGGGACCTTCGCTTGAGCACCGTACTCGCGTGCCCATCGGACGCCCTCTTCAAAATATCTCCATTTACATCCTCAATGAGGAGATGGGCCCCGTTCCGCCCGGCGTGCCGGGAGAGATTCATCTAGGGGGCGTTGCTCTGGCCCGCGGCTACCTGAACCAGGCCGCGCTGACTGCCGAAAAGTTTATTCCTGATCCATTCAGCGCGGCTTGCGGCGCAAGGTTGTATAAGACTGGAGATTTAGGACAGTTCTCAGGCAATGGTGAAATCGAATTCCTAGGCCGCATTGACCACCAGATCAAAATCCGCGGCCACCGCGTGGAATTGGAAGAGATTGAGCGCGCTCTGCTGCAGCATCCGGCAATACAGGATACGGCAGTCATAGTCCATGGGAATGGAGTGGGTGATAAGCGCCTGGCCGCCTATGCAACGCTCAAGCCCGGCCAGCCAGCCACCTTGCGGCAAGTTCGCAATTATCTCAAAGAACGTCTGCCGGATTACATGCTTCCTTCCTGGTTCATGGTGCTCAACTCTCTTCCGCTTACCTCCAGCGGCAAGCTCGATCGCAAAGCTTTGCCTATTCCGACAAACGAAAATCCCGGTTCGGAACAGGAATACTTTGCGCCCCGCACCCCGGTGGAAGAAATCGTAGCTGCCATCTTTGCGGAGCTGTTGCAGAGAGAGCAGGTGGGAATTTTCGATCATTTCTTTGAGTGCGGCGGTCACTCCCTGTTGGCTGTCCAGCTCGCCAGTCATTTGCGTGAGACCTTCCAGGTTGAAGTCTCGCTCAGAAGGATTTTTGAAGGCCCCACGGTGGCTGGAATCGCCGAAGCCTTGCTGGAAGATGAAGACGAGCGTCCCCGCGTCCAGCGCAGGGCGGAGCTTATGGTGAAGCTGGTCAGTGTCTCTGATGATCAGGCGGAGAGCATGGTAGCCAAGCCATTGGGGCATGAAGCAAAGGAGCAGGTGTCATGAGCAGTACTATCCACAACAAATTCCAGCTTTCGCCCAGGAAGAAGGCGATTCTGGATGCCCTGCTAAGCAAAGAAGGCATGGCATCCGCGGAGGACAAAATTCCACGCCGCCAGGAAAGTGGCCCTGCGCCATTATCATTTTCACAACAGCGGCTGTGGTTCTTTGATCAGTTTGAGCCTGCCAGTTTTGTCTACAACCTGCTCACGCCGGTTTCCCTGCGCGGCAACCTGAATGTCTCTGCCTTACAGGAAGCGTTCAATCACCTGGTTTGGCGCCATGAGGCCTTGCGCACCACCTTTGAACTTAGTGAAGGCCAGCCGGTGCAGATCATTGGCCAGCAGCATTCAATCCCTATTCGCCGGATCGACCTTGCGCATCTGGGGCAGCCAGAGCGGCAGGAGCAGTTCCACGCTTTATTTAGTGATGAGATATGCCGGCCCTTCGATTTGAAAAAGGGGCCGCTATTGCGCATCACCCTGGTTCGCATGGCGGCTGAGGAACATGTTTTGCTTCTGGCAATGCACCACATCGTGACCGATGGATGGTCCATGAATGTTCTCGTGCGTGAGGCAGTTGCGCTGTACGCCGGCGGACGCGCGCCTGATCTCCCGCCCCTTCCCATCCAGTACGCGGATTTTGCGGCGTGGCAGCGGAAGTGGTTGCAGGGCGAAGTGCTGGAGCAACAGCTTGCCTATTGGAAACAGCATCTTGGCGCGAAACCCGCTGTGCTGGAACTGCCCACGGACTTTCCCCGTCCTGCCGTGCAGACTTATGGCGGCGCTAATTTCACCTTTCCGTTTTCACCTGCCCTTTCGCAGTCGCTGAAAGCATTTTGCCGCACCCAGCAGGCCACCATGTTCATGGTGCTGCTGGCCGCCTTCAACGTCCTGCTCCATCGCTATACCGGCCAGCAGGAGATCATCGTGGGATCGCCCATTGCCAACCGCAACCGCAAAGAGCTGGAAGGGCTGATTGGATTTTTTGCGAATACTCTTCCCATGCGGACAAGTGTCTCTGGCGAGCTCTCCTTCCGCGAAGTTCTCGCGCTGGTAAAGGAAGCGGCGCTCGGAGCCTATGCTCACCAGGACCTTCCGTTCGAATATCTGGTTGAACAATTTCATCCGGAGCGCAGCCTCAGTCACAGCCCCTTAGTGCAGGTCATCTTCAATTTTGAGCCTACGATTCCGCCGACGGACGAGATGCCTGGCTTATCTGCAACTTTGCTGGACTGCGATAACAAGTCGGCAAAGTTCGACTTGACTCTGTTTGCCAGGGACCACGGCCCCGAGATATTAGGCACCCTGGAATATAACGTTGACCTTTTTACCCGCGAAACCGTCGAGCGCATGTCTGGGCATTTGCTCACTCTGCTCTCTGCCATTGTGGCCAATCCCGACCAGCTCATCTCCGGCTTGCCATTGCTCACCCGCCACGAACGTTACCAGATGCTGGAAGAGTGGAACGCAACCGAAGCAGACTCTCCGCAGCTTCCTGCGCACCAGCTCTTTGAGGCCCAGGTACGGCATGCTCCGAATGCAACTGCGCTCGTCTTTGAGAACCAGGAACTCACGTATGCCCAGTTGAACGCCCGCGCCAATCAACTGGCGCATTATCTCTCATCATTGGGCGCGCGGCCAGGTGAGTTCGTCGGCATCTTCATGGATCGGTCCCCGGAAATGATCGTCGCTGTGCTGGGCATTTTGAAATGTGGCGCAGCCTGCATTCCTCTTGATCCGGCCTATCCAAAGGAGCGTCTCGCCTTCATGCTTGAAGACAGCGGAGCACCTGTTGTTGTCTCTCAGGAGGCCCAGGCAGCTATGCTCCCGGCTTCCGGCATGCGGCTGGTTTGCCTGGATTCGGAATGGCAGACGATCAGCAAAGAACCGGAAGACGCTCCACAAGTCGCCGTTACCCCGGAGGACTGGATGTATGTCATCTATACTTCAGGCTCAACCGGCCGGCCCAAAGGTGTGGTAGTGCCTCATCGCGTGGTGGTGAATCTGGTTACATGGCACCAGAATTCATTGCGCCAGTCCCAGCGTACTCTCCAGTTTGCTTCCTTGAATTTCGACATCAGTTTTCAGGAGATCTTTTCCACCTTCATGTCAGGCGGAGTGCTGGTGCTTCCATCTGAGGCGCTTCGTCTCGAGCTTCCGGCTTTAGGACACTTTGTGAAGCAACATGGTGTGGAGAGATTTCATCTGCCGCCCGTCGTCCTGCAAAAACTGGCGGAGGAATTCTGTGATCAGCCTGAAATATTTGCTTCGATGCGCGAATTTATGGCTGGCGGCGAGCAACTCCAGATCACGCCGGCAATGACCAGGCTTTTCCGCCAGCTCAAAGACTGTCGCCTATACAACCACTATGGCCCATCAGAAACGCATGTCATGACCTCATTCCCGCTGCCTGAGCAGGTGGAAGATTGGCCTGCGCTTCCTCCGCTCGGACGTCCCATCAGCAACACTAAGACTTATGTGCTCGATAGTTACCTCCAGCCTGTGCCTATCGGCGTGCCCGGAGAGCTGTACATCAGTGGCCTCTGTCTTGCCCACGGATATTTGAAGCGGACTGACCTTACTGCGGAGAGGTTCCTGCCTGACCCCTTCAGCAATAAACCGGGATCGCGAATGTACAAAACCGGAGATCTGGTTAGCTATCAGGCAGACGGAAACCTGGAATTCCTCGGCCGCAATGACCTGCAAGTGAAGATTCGCGGCATGCGCGTTGAGTTGGGCGAGATTGAAGTAGAACTCAAACATCATCCCGGCGTTCGTGACGTGGCCGTGGTCCTGCACAAGGATGGCCAGGAAGGCCGTTTGATTGCCTATGTTGTATTCCATCCGGGCCAGACGGTCAGCAGTAAAGAACTGCGCGACTCCCTCCATGAAAGGCTTCCGGACCACATGGTGCCTGCCGTGTTTGTGCCCCTGGACGCGTTCCCGCTCACGCCCTCCGGAAAAATTGACCGCCGCAGCTTACCTGAACCCGGCAAGCCGGAGTCGAGCCGGGGCTATGTCGCTCCGCGAACAGAGCTGGAGGAGGTGCTGGCCATTATCTTCTCCGAGGTACTGCGGGTGGAGCGTATTGGCATTTTCGACGACTTCTTTGAACTGGGCGGCCATTCTCTGCTGGCCACCCAGATTTCCTCCCGTATCCGTGAAGCGCTTCATGTAGAGCTGCCGGTGCGCAGGATCTTTGAAAGCCCTGCCATTGACGGCCTGGCGCGCGCGATGCTGGAAAACGAAAACGACCCCGGGCGGCTCCTGCGCAATGCCAAATTGCTGCTCGAACTCGCCCTGGCTTCAGACGAGGATGATTCACTGATTCAGGAATGAATTGGAAGAACCCGAACCAGAAACGTGTTCCAAATTCTTTTGACGAAACTTTACGGAGGACATTGTAGTTATGACTAGAAATCTCGAAGTTTTGCTGACGGACATAACGAACCATTCCGCTTTGAATAATGAGTTTTACCGCGAATGGATGACAAGAGAGCTCACCATCGATGAGCTGGCAATCTTTGCCAGAAATTACGGCGAATGGGTAAAGTCCTTTCCGGACGCGCTCTCTATTCTGCTGGTCACCACCGATGATATCGATGCTAAAACCGAGTACGTAAAAACGCTCTATTCGGAAATGGGATATGGCAATCCGGTGAAAGTCCACTCTGTGCTGCTCAATGATTTCTTCAAAGAGCTGGCGCGAAAAATGGGCCATGAAGGCGAGCTGAATTGGGAGCGCCTGCAAAACACGGTTGAACTGCTGCCCGCCACCCGCGAACTGATCGAAGGGGAGCAGTACCTTTATCGTGACCGGCAGATGTCCTTCGGGGCCCAGCTTGCGCTCGAATGGCAGGCCTATACCATGCTGCGCAAGCTTTATGACGGCGCGCGCAATTATCTTCCCCTGTGGAACGATCCCGACGAATTTCATGAGGCCTGCGAGTATTTCTATGCTCACATCGGGGCCACCGAAAAAGAGCACAAGGAAGAGTCGCTGAAAGCCGTAAAGCGTTATGCCACAAGCGAAGAAAGTCTGGCGAGGATGACCGACGGCTATCATCGCCACCTTCAGCTTATTCATAACTTCTGGCAGGGACTTTATCACGCCATGTCCGCGGTGACGGAACACTCAATCGCCATCGCCTGATTGCCAGAGATGGTGTAGACCAACTCCAGCAGCACGACAAAAAATGCAGGGGCTGAAGCCCAGGATTCTATTAAGGACTTATCGGGCACGACTGAAATTCATGCCTGGTACTTATCTGGCTGTGGTTGGTCTACACCAACTATGAAACTGCTCTAAATCGTTCGATTCATCTATACAGGTGTCCCATGAACAACGGCAAAAATAGTACGGAAAATTTCGATGTAATCGTTACAGGTGGCGGTCCCGCCGGATCAACCGTGGCCAGCTTCATTGCCATGGAAGGAAACAAGGTGCTCCTGCTGGAGCGGGAAAAATTTCCTCGGCACCAGATAGGCGAATCTCTTCTCCCAGCGACTATTAATGGCATCTGCGTCATGCTGGGAGTGAGCGAAGAGCTTGCCAAAGCCAATTTCACCTACAAACTGGGCGGCACCTACCGTTGGGGAAGGCATCCTGAACCCTGGAGCTTTACCTTTGGACCTTCTTCCATGATTCCCGGCAGCCAAGCGTTCGCTTATCAGGTAGAGCGGATGAAGTTCGATCACATTCTTCTGAACAACGCCCGCAGGAAGGGCGTTGATGTCCGCGAGCAGCATACGGTCACGGAAGTTCTGGAAGAAGGGGGCCGGGTGGTGGGCGTCAGCTTCAATGATGACCAGGGACAAAAGAAGACTGCAAAAGCTCGCTACGTGATTGATGCTTCCGGAAACACCACTACTCTGTCCCGCACAGTCGGGGAACGCATCTATTCCAAATTTTTTCAGAACGTGGCCCTTTTTTGCTATTTCAAAGATGGCAAGCGGCTGCCTCCCCCATACTCCGGCAATATCCTCTCTGAAGCATTCAGCGAAGGCTGGTGCTGGTACATTCCTCTCAGCAGCGAACTTACCAGCGTGGGCGCGGTGGTTGCACGCGAGCACGCCGACAGGCTGAAGGCCGGGCCTGAAGCCGCCATGCAGCACTTCCTCAACTCCACCGTTATGGTGAAGGATTTCCTGAGCTCTGCAACCCGGATTATTGAAGGGCCTTACGGGCAGTACCGCATCCGCAAGGACTATTCGTATTGCAACACGCGTTTTTGGGCGCCGGGGGCACTGCTGATTGGCGATGCCGCGTGCTTTGTCGATCCCGTGTTTTCTTCCGGCGTCCATCTGGCTACCTATTCTGCTTTGCTTGCAGCACGCTCAGTGAATAGCTGCCTGCGAGGCGAAATTGGGGAAGAACGTTCATTCAACGAATTCGAGGAGCGCTACCGCCGCGAGTTCAGCAACTTCTATCAGTTTCTGGTTGCTTTCTATGACATGGACAAAGACATGGACTCGTATTTCTGGAGCGCCCGCAAGGTGCTGAATACAGAAGAACGAGCCAATGATGCTTTCATTCGCCTGGTCTCCGGGACCTCTTTCACCGGCGAGCCTCTGTTCTCAAATGCAGCCGAATTCTTCCAGGCCCATGTGGGAGTAGGAGACTTGTTCCGGACTGCCTACGAGGAAGCGGCAAATCCCATTGATGACAGAAACTTCGATATCAGTAAATTTGACATTGCGAAATTTAACCCCAAAGACTTTATTCGCGATTTCAGGAGAGGCATTGTAGGCCTGATCCGCCAGGCCCAGACCGGGACACACAGGCGCGAAGCGCCCGTATTCGATGGTGGCCTTATTTCATCATCCAACGGCCTTTCCTGGATGGAACCCGCTGAAGGAGATGCCGCAGCCGGTGATTGAAATGGCTTAAAAAAGCTTGCCGCCGAGGACTGCCTCCATCTCCGGAACAACCAGCGCAGTGCCGCGCTCTTTGGTGGGCACCCCCAGTACCAGTACTTCGGAAGTATGCTTTCCAATCTGGCGTGGCTTGAAGTTGACAACCGCAAGCACCTGGCGGCCAACCAAGACTTCCGGAGGATAGTTGGTGGCTTGCGCGACGCTGCGGCGGGTCCCGATTTCAGGACCGAAATCCAACTCCAGTTTGTAGGCCGCGACACGGCATCCTTCGGCAATTTCCACCGCGGTGATGCGGCCTACACGGACATCGAGTTGCTGAAAGACAGAGAAGTCAATGGTGTTTAGCTGGTCAGACATGCTGAGTACATTCTATGGCGTAGAGCTCGTATCAGATGCAATTTCCGCATTGCCAAAGCCGGCTGCGTGAAACGAGGCAGCAATTTCGGCGATGGTTGGCTGGTCAATCATCTGGGTCAAATTGAGGCGGATGCCTGCCTGATTAGTACGGGCCACCATCTGCAGGCCGAGGATTGAGTCGCCCCCCAGATCGAAAAAATTATCATGGATTCCCACTTGCTTGACCCCCAGCAGCTCTGCCCAGATTTGTGCAAGGCGGTGTTCAATAGCGTTTCGGGGAGCAGCATAAGTATTTTGTGATTCTTCCGGCCTGGGATCGGGAAGCGCCTGGCGATCCAATTTGCCATTGGCATTCAACGGCAGAGAGTCAAGCGTAATGTAGGTTGCGGGCGTCATGTATTCCGGCAGGTGCTGGCGGAGGAAGCGGCGCAAATCGGCAGCATCAATCTCTGGTCCGGGTTTGGCTACAACATAGGCGACGAGCCGCTCTTTCCTGCTGATCACTGCCGCCTCTCGAATTCCGGGGTGCTCAAGCAATGCGGCTTCAATCTCAGCCAGTTCGATACGATATCCGCGGATTTTTACCTGCTGGTCCGCGCGTCCAAGAAATTCGATGTTGCCATCCGCAGTGTGCCTGCCAATGTCCCCTGTCCGGTACAGCCGTGCCCCGGGCATTTCGGAAAACACATTGGGCACGAATCGCTCTGCCGTGATATCCGGACGGCCCAGATATCCGCGGGCCACCTGTGGGCCGCCGATGTAAATCTCTCCTGCCTCCATGGGAGACACGGATTGCATCTGACCGTCGAGAATGTGTATCCCGGTGCTTGAGATTGGCTTGCCAATCGGGACAGACCTGGATTGAGCTACGGGAGTGGTCCGGTACACCGTACACCACACGCTTGCCTCAGTCGGGCCGTACTCATTGAACAGCAAAGTTTCAGGTAGATGGCGAAAGTGCTCCGCGGGCAGGTCAACAGCACAAGCTTCACCGGCGACAATCACCGTTCGGAGTGATTCAAGTCCGTTGCTTCCTGCGTGCAGCAGCACTGCCCTATATAAGGAAGGCAGCGCGAGCAGGTGAGTAATCCGGCCACGGCGAACAAATTCCCTGATCCTGGCGATGTTCTGCTGGGTGCCTTCCGGCGGAAGCCATAATTCTCCTCCGGCTGCAAGCGTCCAGAAAATACTCGCTACAGAGCTGTCAAAGGAGAATGATGAGAGCACCAGGAACCGCTCGGGCCAGATGGTGTAATAGCTTCTGCGCGCCTCAGTCGAGCGCACCACATTTTCGTGGCTGACCATTACGCCCTTGGGTTTCCCAGTTGAACCGGATGTATAGATGATGTATGCGAGGCTAGCATCCTCAACACGGGATGGGGGAGCGTGTTGAGGCATTGTCGCCGCTTTGCTCCAGTGGCTCTCCAGCGGAACAACCTTAATTTGCTGAGTGTTCACTCCTTCCGGTACGGCCCGATGGGTCAGAAGGACAGACACTCCGGAATTTTCCGCCAGATACTTGAATCGCTGAAGCGGATATGCAGGATCGATGGGGACATAAGTTCCGCCGGCCTTCAATATCGCAAGCGCGGCCACAATCATTTCCGCCGAGCGTGGAAGCGCAATTCCTGCCCGTCTCTCCGGGCCAATACCAAGGGATTGCAGGTAATTGGCAAGCTGATTTGTGCGGCGGTCAAGCTCCGCATAACTGAACTCGCCATCCTGCGCCACCACAGCGCGGGCGTCCGGAGTGCGTTCAGCCTGCTCCTGGAACAAGCCATGAAGGCATCGCGGCGTGGCGGGTTTCGTTACTTCAGGCATAGCGAAAAAAACATTGGAAACCACGAGACGTGTATCAGGGCTGGGCCTGTCCTGAGCTGAGCGAAGGAACTTCCAGTCGTGCCGAGCAGCCCTGATAAAAATCAGCGTTCATCGGTTTCATCAGCGGTAAGGTTTTTGGTTGTGGCTCCACTACGCTCAAGCAACTTCGCAACCCCGGCTGCGTTCGAACCACGGATCATGGTGAAGTGGTTTCCCGCTACGTGCACGATCTTAGTGTCCGCCGGAAGCCAGGCCTCCCACATTTCTGATTGGCGCATTTCCGGCAGGACCAGCACACTCCTGCCGGGATATTTCTGCGGCTGATAAATTCTGGCTGCATGCATATTGCGTCTAAAAATCTCAAAGTAGCGGGCATGCGCATCCATCGCCGTGCTCTCCGGCAGCAGTCCAAACTCGGCGGCTTTCCTAAGCTGGGCCTTGAGTGAACGATCTTCCGGACCAAGTTCTATCTTCAGTTTTTCCAAGTCCGGCAGCTTGCCACCATTCAAATCTGCTACCAGTGTAAGCACAAAATTTGTGACCAATTGATCGTCGGTCCAGGTGTTCCCCTGCAATTCCTGCGGGGCAGGTGGATCAAAAAGGTAAAGCATCGCAGGCTGATCCCCCTTAGCGCTTGCCTGCTGCGCCATTTCCAACGCAACCAGAGCGCCAAAAGACCAGCCTCCTAAGGCATAGCGCCCGTGGCGGTCCCGTTTGCCGATCAAACGCAAATAGGACGAGGCAATCTCTTCGATCGTGCTATCTCTCAATTTGTCCTGGGGCAGCGCCTGGATCGCATAGAACGCCTGCTTTTGATCGATGGAGCGGGCCAGATCGGAATAGCACAAGACGTTCCCTCCAACCGGATGCACTAAATAAAGCAGCGCTACATCCGCGGAACCTTTGTTCATGCAAACCAGTTCCGAAGCTGCGGTGTCTTTTTGCGTCTGGCCGATCAGAGATGCCAGCTCTCGTGGCGTGGGGTGCTTAAAGAGATCGTTGAAAGTCACGCGGCATCCAAACTGCTGCGCGATCTGTGAGACCAAATTGACAGCAAGAAAAGAATGGCCGCCCAATGCAAAAAAATCATCTTCGACCCCCACGGTTTCGCATTTGAGGACCTCAGCCCAGATTCGGCAAAGCGCCTTTTCAGCCGGAGTAACAGGCAGAACGTCCCTTGGAGTTGTCTCAGGCAGCGGCATCAAGGCCAGTGACCGCCGGTCAATCTTGCCATTTGCATTCAGCGGCAATTGGTCAACAAAGACATAAGATCCAGGCGCCATATAGGCAGGTAAGAGACTCTTTACATGCCGGCGCAGTTCCTGGATCGTGGGCGAATGATCTTGACTGGACGCCACAAAGGCCACGATTTGCTTTCCCGCAGCATGGTCGTCCCGCACAATGACCGCGGCCTGGCGAATTCCCGGGTGTGCTTCTAATACAGACTCGATCTCGCCGGGCTCAATACGGAAGCCACGAATTTTTACCTGCTGATCAGTCCTGCCCAGAAATTCAAGCGTTCCATCACGCCGCCAGCGGACCCGGTCGCCGGTCTTGTAGAGGCGTTCACCTGGCTGTCCACTGAAGGGATCGGGTAAGAAGCGTTCTGCTGTCACTTGGGGACGGTTCAAATAGCCGCGCGCCAATCCCGCGCCTCCCAGGTAAAGTTCACCTTCCACTCGTGCAGGCGCAAGGTGCATCCACTGGTCTAAAACGTAAGCCTGAGTGTTGGCAATCGGCTGCCCAATGGGTATGGTGTCCGCCTCACGCTCGATAAAGGCATACGTCGAATAGGTTGTGTCTTCTGAAGGGCCATAAAGATTACACACCCTCTGGACTTTGCTGTTTGCATAAACATCACGCACCAGGTCCGCAGGCAGGCTTTCGCCACCCAGATTGACGGTTTGCACTGATCCGGGCAGGGCCCCGTTCCTGATCAGTTCTCTCATCACGGAAGGTACCGTGTTGATCAGCGTTACCCCGGCGTCAGAAATCTTTGGCAGTTCCAAAAGATTGGCCGTCAGCAACACTGTGCCGCCGCAACTCAGCGGGGCAAAGATTTCAAATACCGACATGTCGAAACAAATGGAAGTAGAAGCCAGGACACAGGAGAGTTCCTGTGCCGAAAATACATGGTGGGCCCAGCGCAGCATCACGGCTGCGCTGCTGTGGCGAATGGCTACGGCCTTGGGCCTGCCGGTTGAGCCCGAGGTGTAAATTACATAAGCTAGGTTTTCCGGGAAGATAATGGCCTCGGGATTTTCCGGGCTTTCATTGCCGATCTCTCCCCATAACGTATCCAGGTTGACCACCTTGCCGGGATAGAAATTCAATAAAGGCAAAAATTTTTCCTGAGTCAGCAACACCCTGGCTCCGGAATCTTCCAGCATATATTTCAGCCGTTCTGCCGGATAATTCGGATCCAGCGGCACATAAGCTGCCCCGGCCTTGAGAGCGCCCACCAGCGCTATGACAAGTTGCGGGTTGCGCTCCATACAGACGCCAACCGGAATCTCCGGGCCTGCTCCCAGCTTTCTCAGAAAATGCGCGAGCTGGTTTGCGCGCCGATGCAGTTCACGATAGCTCCACGCTTCTCCTCCACACATGATGGCCTGGTGTTCCGGTGTTTTCTGTGCCTGAGAGTGCAGCAACTCCAATAGAGTCTCACCGGTGGGACAGAGAAGCGCTGCCTGGCTCCATTCGCAGATGACGTGGTTATGCTCCTCCTGGCTTAACAGGTCCAGTTTAGAAATTGGCTGGTCTGCGTCTGTCGCAATCGCTGCCAGCAGGTTCTGGAAATGCTCAGCCAGTTGGGCGATGGTGGCGGATTCATATAGATCTGCGTTGTATTCGAAGCTGGCAGGCAAAGCACCATTGGCTTCCATGATGTGCAGTGCAAGGTCAAACCTGGCGGTAAGATTCTCCAGCGGGGCCGGATCCAGATGTGTTCCCGCGAATTCCAGCCCGGGGGTATTGACCCAGTTCAGCATGGTTGCGAAAAAGGGCGATTGGCTGGCAGTACGTTCCGGATGGAGTTCTGCAACCAGCTTCTCGTAAGGCACGTCCTGGTGCTCATAAGCGTCCAGAGTTGTAGTGCGCACCCGCGCCAGCACTTCTGAGAAACTCGAGTCTCCGCTCAGGTCGGTCCGCAGCACCAGCGTGTTTACAAAGAACCCGATGAGAGGCTCAATTTCCACCCGGGTGCGGTTTGCAATGGGTGCGCCCACCACAACGTCAGTCTGGCCACTATAGCGGTAAAGGAGCACCTTCCAGACTGCAAGCAGGACCATGAACAAGCTCGCCTGGTTCTGACGTCCAAGTTCGCGGAGACGCTCAGCCAGCTCCGCGGGAATTTGAAAATGGCGGGAGGCCCCGCGAAGTTTGGCTTTTTGGGTGCGGGGATGGTCCGGCGGCAATTCCAGGATGGGGCTATGGTTGAGCTGGCTGCGCCAGTAGCTCATTTGCTTTTCCAGAACATCGCCGGTCAGGTGCTGCCGTTGCCACCACGCAAAATCAGCATATTGGATTGGGAGTGGAGCAAGAGGATTTGGACGCCCTTCGCTGAAAGCCTCGTATACTGCCGTGAGTTCCCGGATCAGCACGCCCAGTGACCATCCATCGGTAATGATGTGGTGCATGGTAAAGGACAGCCTGTATTCTTCCTCGCCAAGTCTGATAAGAACAGCGCGTGCCAGCGGGCCTGTGGAGAGATCAAAATCGTGCTCTCCTTCCTTCTGAAGCAGATCGCGAAGCCGGGCATGGCGGTCTGAGGGACTGCTCTCCCTCAGGTCTTCCATGGACAACGAAGATTTCGATTCCGGAGAAATAAACTGCATCACCTGGCCATCTATGAGTCCGAACGTGGTCCGCAGGGCCTCATGTCTCCTGACTATTTCCAGCCACGCAGCGTTAAGAGCATGCAGGTCCAGGTGCACCCTCACCGGCAAGATGGTTTGCAGGTTGTTCGCGCTGCCGGGTGACATCTGCTCCACAAACCACAGGCGCTGCTGGGCAAACGATGCAGGGCAGGGAGAATAAACCGGACGTTTTGAGATGGTTTCCTTCTGCTCCGCGCCAGCTTCTCTCTTTTTCTCAAGCAGAGCCAAAACGCGCCGCGCTTTATCGGGGCTTCCAACTCCTGTATGGTGAGAATCCGCCATGGTTAACTGCATTGATTATCCCACGATACCCCAACGTTTGTTGCCATCCCGAAGGCAGCGTGATGAGCGACTGGAACAGGGTTTGATGGTTCCACTGCGCAACAGTTCTCCGCGACCAAACTTGAGTGATGTCCAGGATGAGGGGATAAATGCGACAAAACATTCACCGGCTTCCGGCGGTCAACCTGTTCCATAACAGATTAAACATATTAGAAATAGTACTATGTCAAGAGGGAATCTGGGGCTGAATTCTGGCAAGTTGCACTGAAAAACCAACCAGGAGGCGAATGTGCGCTCCAGGCAGGCCATCTCCCGCAAGGTCCGGCGATTCACGGAATGTGGATGAAGTGGACTCAACGGACAGGGTGGACGGCGAAGCAGCCTGAGGTTTCACGATCAGCCTGATTCTCAAGTTCTGCCATGATGGAAACCTGATCTTCGAGCACGCTCTGCATGTGGTGTTGCTGGAGCAGCGGATTGGTGATGACTGCACGCAAGGCCACCAGAGGAGCCGCCGGGGAGGCATTTCCGAGAGCGATGGTAGTGCGCGACACAAAGGTACGGCCTGCCTGTGATTGCTGCTTCTGCAGGCGTTCATTGAAGGCATTGATCACGGCATGCTCTTCACTGGAAAAGGGAGACATACGGCGGCCGCGAAGAGCCAGGGGCAGTCCACGATAGAGAAGAATATTGGTCTGCGATTCGGACAGCAGCTCAAATTCGGGCCGCATTCGAACGAGTTCAGCCATGATGCGGGATTTGCGCAGATTCTCTTCCATGAGAAACCCATATCCCTGTTCACCGATCAGGCGCAAGGCAGCATGAAAAAACAAAGCGGCTCCATTGCGTGAGCCTTCCAATGAACGGCGGCCCAGGTCACCGGAGCCTTCCTGAAGCATGTAATGACTGTGCTTTTCAATGGCGCGTGCCGCAGTGGGATCACGTAGAAGAAGCGCGCTGGCGGCCACAGGGAGGTACATCTGCTTGTGACCATCTAAAACTACGGAGTCAGCCTGCTCAATCCCAGACAATAAGCGGCGGTGTTGCTGAGAAAACAAAAGCGGACCACCCCAGGCGGCATCCACGTGAAAGAAGATGTTGCCGGCTCGGGCGATTTCGGCAATTGTTTGCAATGGATCGATGCTGCCGCACTCGGTGGTCCCGGCAATGCCAAGCACCGCAATGATTCGTTTGCGATGCGTGGCGCAATCGGAGATGCAATCCTGGAGCGCAGATGTTTCAAGCCGATTGTCACGATCCACGGGCAGCAGCAAAACATTCTGAGTGCCCAGGCCAAGCAAGGCCGCGGCCTTCTCCATGGAGTAATGCATCAATCTTGAGCCGACAATCACAGCGCTTTCATAACCGTAATGCTCAAGAGCACGCGTCATACCGGCGGCTTCGATTCCGGGAAAATCATGGCGGGGCATGAAGCTGAGATTGCGAGCAATCCAAAGCGCAGTGAGATTGCCGAGAGTACCGCCAGAGGTGACCAGTCCCAGAGTACTGGCGTGATCCTGAACATGACGGAGATAAAAGCCACTGGTCTGGTTGTAAATCAGCCGATGCAGCGCCGCCAGAGTTTCAAGTTCAACCTGAGTCAGCACCGGCGAGGCTTCCCGTTTCACAAGGTTTTGGTTCAGAGACAGAATCAATTCGCCTATCAGGGCCATGAAGCGCGGATAAATGCCGCTCATATGCCCCATACATAATGGCGATGCCAGGTCAGCGGAGTTGCGAATGACTGTTCGTTCAAGCTGTTCGAAGTAATCCAGCAAATTCGTAGGAGATGAAGAATCGGGGTCTGGTGACAAACTATTGGCAGTTTGGTTTCGCCAGTTCGCCAAAGCGGCGAGAAGGCGCTGGCGGGCAGCAGCGTAATTCGCTTCAGCTTCCGCAGAATTCGAAAACAGGCCGAGTATGTGATCCTGGAAAGAGCAACTACCGCTGGATAGCATTCACAAGAACCTTATGGAGAAAGACTAATCAGGATGAATATGTTGCGACCGGCAAACCGGAAGCACTCTAAAAAATTAAAAACAACTCATTTGAGCAGGAGCATTACCTTTGCGAATTATAGTCGAAAGCATCCATAAGCTATCCAGTGGCGCTCGTAAAAATCCATTTGTCCGAGCAGTGCTAAGAATGCTTAAGTCATACTGACAGTAGTTTTGCACCAGAAAAGTGACACACCTGCACTTTCGTTGTACATGTGCGGATGCTATCCAAACTTTTCATCGAACCCAACCATGTTTACCCGCCGGATTCCGCAGAGGTTTGAATATAATAGGACTTTAATCCTTCTAAGCCTGGTTCCTGCTCTGGTCTGACTCGCCGCCATTCGCCTTGTGTCCAGGCCCACGCATGTGACCCGTAAGAATGCACAATGAGAAACGTTCAAGACATTTACCCGCTTTCACCTTTGCAGGAAGGAATGCTGTTTCACATCCTGCTGGAGACCGGGAGCGGTGCGTATGTTGTGCATCTCAATTTCATCATCGAGGGACATTTTGATTCCAGCGCGTTCAAGCGAGCGTGGCAGAAGCTGCTGGAACGGCACACAGTTCTACGCACCTCATTTGTCTGGCAAAAAGTTCCCAAGCCTCTGCAAGTGGTCCGGCAGCAGGTCACTCTAACATGGGATGAACGAGGCTGGAGCGGCTTCAGCGAGCAAGAGCAGGAATCCCGGCTGCAGGAATATCTGCGGGAAGAACACCGGCGGGGTTTCGATCCGGCGCAGGCGCCACTGATGCGCATAGGATTGATGCGCCTGAGCGCCGGACGCATTCAATTCATCTGGAATTATTCCCACCTTTTGCTGGATGGCTGGTCGGCCAATATTATCCTGGGAGAACTCTCAGCCTATTACAAAGCATTTTGCGACGGGCGGGAATTAGATCTGCCGAATTCGCGGCCCTACCGGGAGTTTATCGCATGGATCCAGCAGCAGAACAAAGCTGACGCCGAAGCATTCTGGCGGAAGACCTTAAAAGGGTTCACCTCTCCCACGGTTCTCGGAGTTGAGGATCTGAAGCTCAGTGCGTCTGATAGTGCGCTGGAATATCCTGAACTCTCCGCGGTGCTGGAGCGCGAGATAGCGACTGAACTGCAAACCATTGCCCGGCGGCACCGGATCACCCTGAGCACATTTTTTGAAGCCGCATGGGCACGGCTTATAGGATTCTACGGCGCCAGCAGCGATGTAGTTTTTGGCGTGACAGTCTCGGGACGGCCAGTTTCATTGCCTGGCGTGGAATCCATGGCAGGCATGCTGGCCAATACCTTGCCCCTGAGAGTGCCGGTTGGCGGCGAGCAGCAGTTGATGGAGTGGCTCAGGACGATCCAGAACCACCAGATGGAGATGGGCAGCTATGAATACAGCTCGCTGGTAGAGATCAAGAGTTGGAGCGAGGTGCCGGGCGCGCTGCCGCTGTTTGAAAGTTTCCTGGTGTATGAAAACCATCCCGTCGCAACGGAAGCGCAGGAACAGCATGGAAACATCCGGTTTATTTCGAACCGCGCTTTCGGCGGCGCTACGTATCCGCTGGTGTTGCGGGTTGAACCCGAGGAAGAATTCCTGCTGCGCATCATCTATGACCGGCGACGCTTCAGCCCACGTGCCATCCGAACCATCCTGAAGCAGGTGCAGCAACTGCTCGCCGCTATGGCTGAGAATCCTCTGCAGCAAGTCTGTGAATTATCATTGCTGGGCAGGGAAGAGCGGCAGCAGATCCTCTATGAGTGGAACAGGACAGAGCGAAGTTATCCGGCTGCAACTTTACAGACTCTATTGGAGCAGCAGGCAGAGCGAACACCGGGCGCAATGGCTGTGGCAGATGATGCTGAACGCCTGACCTACGCGGAGCTGAACCGGCAGGCGAACCAGCTTGCGCATTCTCTGAGACGACTTGGTATTGGTCCCGAGGTTCGCGTTGGCATCTGTGTGCGGCGCTCCGCGAGGATGGTTACGGCTGTTCTGGCGGTTCTCAAAGCAGGCGGAGCTTACGTTCCATTGAGTCCCGATGATCCGTCAAGGCGCTTGCGCCATATCGTGAACGACAGCCAGCTTGCAGCACTGCTGAGCGAGCGAGCTCTGGGGCACATACTGCCGGAGACTATCGGGAAGATCATTTATCTGGACGATGATGCTGCGCTGACTCGGGGGGATCACGAAAGCAATCCCGCCGTGATTGCAGAGCCGGGGAATGCCGCCTATGTTATCTATACCTCCGGCTCTACGGGTACACCCAAGGGAGTGGTGGTTGAATACGGCAGCCTGCTCAACTACCTGCTGTGGGTAAAAGAATTTTTATTGAAAGACGTCGATTCTCTGCCTGCAATCAGCAGCCTGGGTTTCGACGCATCGCTGAAGCAGATCCTGGGACCTCTGCTGACGGGCCGCACTGTCTGTGTTTTTGCCGATCTTGTGGCCGATCCGGAAAAGATATTTGCGCGAATGTCCGGGCTTGGCCGGATGGCGCTCAACTGTGTGCCTTCGCTGTGGCAACAGATGCTCGAGGAATTCACGAGACGCAAGGAAATTGTTCCGCGAAACCTGGCGCAACTGTGGCTGGGAGGAGAAAGTTGCACCCCTGAGCTGGTTGAACAGTCTCTCAAGATCCTGCCGGAACTGAAGATTTCCAATATCTACGGACCGACTGAGGCGACGGCCAACTCAGTCTTAGCGGAGAGAGTTTTTCCGGAAGATGTGTGCATAGGAAAGCCGATTGCGAATACACGCGTTTACGTTCTGGACGCAAACCTGCAACCGCTCCCGGCGGGAATTGCAGGGGAGTTGTTCATTGGCGGATCAGGTGTTGCACGCGGGTATCAGAATCATCCGGAGTTGACGGCGGAAAGATTCATGCCTGACCCATTTTCACAGACTGCCGGGGCGCGTCTATACCGAAGCGGCGATCGCGTGCGTTGGCGCGCGGATGGGAACCTGGAGTTCGTAGGACGCACCGACCATCAGGTCAAGATACGTGGCAACCGCATCGAGTTGGGGGAAATAGAGGCCGCATTACGCAGCTATCCGCAGGTGGAACAGGCGGCAGTGGTAGCGCGCAACGATGGAGCAGGCGGGAAGTATCTGGCGGCATATGTTGCGCCGAAGGTACAGACGAAAATTGTGGTTCCAGAACTGCGGAGTTACGTGCAGCAGAGCCTGCCTAAATACATGTGGCCCAGCGCATTGGTGGTGCTGCCGTCATTACCGGTGACCTCCGGCGGGAAGCTGGATCGCCATGCATTGCCGGTCCCGGAGCGCAACAATGGCGCACGCTACGCACCACGCACGCCCGAAGAGGAAGCCCTGTGTGAAGTGTTTGCGGAAGTCTTGGGGCTGGAGCAGGTGAGCCCGGAAGATAATTTCTTTGACCTAGGCGGACACTCGCTGGCGGCAATGCGCCTGGCAGGACGAGTGCGGTCGGTGCTGGGGAAAGAGTTGCGCCTGGCCGAAGTGTTCAATGCCTCCACGGTTGCCGAGCTCGCCCAGAGAATGGTGGAGGCTGACAAGCTGCGTCCGGTGCTCAAGCCGCAAGAGCGCCCGGCGCACCTGCCGCTTTCCTATGCACAGCAGCGGCTGTGGTTTATTGATCAACTGGAAGGATCGAGCATTCAATACAACCTCACTGAGGCTTTGCGCCTGAGCGGGAAGTTCGATCACGAAGCACTCCAGTGGGCGATCAACACCATTGTGGAGCGGCACGAAATTCTGCGCACCTGCTTCCGCCATGGCCATGATGGAGAGCCAGAGCAGGTCATCCTGCCGGAGTTGCAGATTTCTCTTGCTGTAGAAGACCTGTCCGCACTGGATGATGAAAGCCAGAAGAACAGGATGGCTGAACGACTGCGGCAGGAATGGAATGAGAAATTCGACCTGGCGCAGGGGCCATTGCTGCGTCCAAGGGTGATAAGGCTGGGAGCGGAGGAGCACGTTCTGCTGCTCAGCACCCATCACATTATCTGCGATGGCTGGTCTGGCGGCGTCTTCAACCGCGAGTTCATGGCGCTTTACGATGCGTTTCAGAATGGGCAACGGGAGGACGCGCTGCAGCCGCCGGCAATTCAATATGCGGATTTCACATTATGGCAGCGCTCATGGCTGGAGGCGGGAACGCTGGTGGAACAACTGGATTTCTGGAAGGAACATCTTGCGGGTGCTCCGGCAGAGCTGGGACTGCCTCTGGACAGGCCACGCGGGCCACAGCAGACATTCGCGGCTGACCTGTGCCGGATCACGATTCCGGGCGAGCAACTGGGCCGGTTCAAGCGACTGATTCATGCCAGCAGCGCAACTTTATATATAGGCTTGCTTTCTGCGCTGGCTGTGCTGCTCGAACGTTACAGCGGCCAGCCTGATGTGGTGACCGGATCTCCCATCGCCAACCGCCAGGAGCGGCAGCTTGAAGATGCCATCGGCTTTTTCGTGAATTCGCTGGCCATGCGCGTGCGCGTGAATGAAGAAAGCAGCTTTGTGAAGTTGCTGAGTGCGGTGCGCGCGACAGTGCTCGAGGCCTACAAGCACCAGGACGTGCCCTTCGAAAGGCTGGTCGAAGAACTCGCGCCACACCGCACCCTGAACATAACGCCGATCTTTCAAGTTGTGTTTGCGCTGCAGAATGCTCCCGAGCACGCATTGCAGTTGCCGGGACTCAAGGTCACGCCGCTGAACAGTGATGAACTGCGCGTGCGTCATGATCTTGAGATTCATGCGCGGGAACATGAAGGCCAACTGGAGATCTTCTGGCTTTACAACCGTGATTTGTTCGACGGCTGGCGCATGGAGCAGATGGTCCGCCATTTCGCGCATTTGATGGAGGCGATTCTCGATGCTCCGGATGTGCCGCTGCACGGCCTGGAGATGCTTGATGGGGAAGAGCGGCAACTCTTGTTCGAGCAGCTAGATGCCACCGAGGGAGGTCTGCCGGAGGCAAGCGTGGTCATGCTGTTCGAGCAACAGGTGTCGCGCCGGCCAGATGCAGAGGCAGTCATTTGCGGGGAGCAGAGGCTTACGTATGGCGAGCTGAATGCGCGGGCAGACACCGTTGCTCACTGGTTACGGCAACTGAATGTGACGGCTGAAACACTGGTGGGTGTGGCGCTGGAACGCTCGGCAGAGATGATCGTCGCGCTGCTTGCAATCCTCAAGGCCGGTGGCGCTTATGTTCCGATTGCTCCTGAATATCCGGCGGCGCGAAAGAAAGAAATGATTGCGGATGCCGGATTGCGGCACGTCATCACGCTGAATGCCAGCCGAAGTGAATACCAAGAGATGGTTGAGCACGTAATTGCGGTGGAGCTGACAGCAACAGAAATTCATAAGCCCGATCTGCTGCCGGTTTCTTCGCCAGAGATGGCCGCCTATGTGAACTACACTTCCGGCTCCACAGGCCGTCCGAAGGGAGTGCTGGTGACGCACGCCAGCATCGTCCGTCTCGTCTGCGAGCCCAATTATGTGAAGCTGGATGGCGACTCACGAATCCTGCAACTGGCCCCACTGAGCTTTGACGCGGCGACCTTTGAGATATGGGGCGCGCTCTTGAATGGCGGGTGCGTGGTGGTCATGCCCGCGGGACCGGTATCAGCGCACGAGCTGGGGAATGTTCTTGCTCAAGAACGGGTGAATACATTGTGGCTCACCGCCGGATTGTTCCATGAGGTTGTCGAAAGCGACGTGAATGTCTTATCAGGAATAAGACAACTGCTCGCGGGCGGCGACGTTCTCTCGGCTGATCACGTGAGACGAGTCGTGCAAGCTCATCCCGATTGCCAGGTGATCAGTGGAGACGGGCCTACGGAGAACACGACATTCTCCTGCTCCTATCCAGTCAGAAAAGAAGACAGCCTGAGCTTTGGAGTCCCTATTGGGTTTCCCATCCGGCAGACGCGGGCCTACGTTCTGGATGCGAGGCTCCAGCCTGTTCCTCTGGGAGTGACCGGAGAGCTGTATGTAGCCGGAGTTGGCCTGGCACGCGGATACCTGAATGAGCCAGCCTTCACCGCTGAACGTTTTATTGCTGACCCATACGGCAATTCCGGAACGCGCATGTACCGGACCGGAGACCTGGTACGGTGCAACCGTGACGGAGCGCTGGAATTTCTGGGCCGTGCCGACCGGCAGGTGAAAGTGCGCGGTTTTCGCGTGGAGCCGCAGGAGATCGAGGCCGTTCTCAGCCAGATGGAAGGAGTAAGCCAGTGTGCGGTGCTGGCCTGGCAGGATAACACGGAGGGCAAACGGCTGGCGGCCTACGTGGTGCCGGCAGCGGGAATTACGCTGAACCCAGAAAATGTAAGCCGTGGGCTGAAAGAACGGCTTCCGGCGCACATGTCGCCCTCGGATCTTGTGTTCCTCGAGGCCTTACCATTGACGGTCAACGGCAAGCTGGATCGCGCAGCCCTGCCGAAGCCAGAGCGTAAAAGTTCGTTGCATTCCTATCGCGCTCCCCGCACCCCGGTGGAAGAGATGCTGTGTGAAATGTTCGCTGAAGTTCTGGCGGCGGAACGGATCAGCATCGGCGACAATTTCTTTGAAGCGGGTGGACACTCGCTGCTCGCCACGCGACTGGTGAGCCGCATCCGGACCACGCTGGCAGTCGATCTGCCGATGCGGACGATCTTTGAATTTCCTACAGTGGAATCGCTGGCTGCACATTTGCCGCAGGCGTCCGCGGCGAGGATTCCACTGGCCCCGCAAGCGCGTCCTGAGCGCCTGCCTCTTTCTTATGCTCAACAGAGATTGTGGTTCATTGACCAGCTTGAAAAAAGCAGCGTGCAGTACCACATTCCCGCAGCCTTGCGGTTGCGCGGCAAGCTGGATCACGCGGCACTTTGTGGGGCGATCCACGCGGTGGTGCAGCGGCATGAAAGCCTGCGGACCACATTCATTGAAGTCGAAGGCCAGGCGGCGCAGGTCATCGCTCCGGAACTGCAAATCGAAATGCCGCTCAGCGACCTGGGCGGGCTGGACAGCCGCATTCGCCAGCAGAGGATTGAAGCGGCATTGCGGCGCGAGAGGGAAGAAGCGTTTGATCTTGCCCAAGGGCCGCTGCTGCGGGTGAAACTGCTGAAGCTGGGCGAAGAAGAGCACGTCCTGCTGCTCACATTCCATCACATCATTGCCGATGGCTGGTCGCTGGGTATTTTCAACCAGGAATTCATCGCGTTCTATGAAGCATTTCAGCCGGGCGCGCAGAATGGGCAGAAGCTGCTTGAGCCTTTGCCGGTGCAGTATCCGGACTTTGCCCTATGGCAGAGAGCATGGCTCGATCAGGCAGAGATGGCGCGTGAACTGGAGTACTGGAAGCGGCAACTGGCCGGCATTCCTGAACAGCTTGTGCTGCCTCAGGATCGTCCGAGGCAGGCACGGCAGACATTTGCGGCCGGGGTTCACAGCCACGCGTTAACGAGTACGCAGGCAACAGCTTTGAAGCGGCTGGCGCACTCCGGCAATGCAACCTTATATATGGCGCTGCTTTCAGCGCTGGCGGTGCTGCTGGAACGGTATAGCGGGCAGAAAGATATTGTCATAGGCTCGCCGATTGCCAACCGGCAGGAGGCGCAACTGGAGAAGCTGATCGGATTCTTCGTGAACTCGCTGGTCATGCGTGTTCCTGTCGAAGAAGAACAAACGTTCCCGCAACTGCTGGCGCGAGTGAGAGAGGTGGCGCTGGCGGCCTACCAGCATCAGGACCTCCCATTTGAACGGCTGGTAGAAGAGCTGGCGACACGGCGCAGTTTGAATACCCCGCCCATTTTTCAGGTGATGTTTGCACTGCAAAACGCACCCATGACGGCGCAACGGATCAAAGGACTTGAGATAGAACCGATTGAGTCAAAAGAGATGCGAGTCCGCCTGGATGTGGAGTTGCATGCGCGGGAATCCGGCGAAGGGTTGGAGTTTCACTGGGTCTATAACTCCGATCTGTTTGAGCCCTGGCGAATTGAGCAGATGGCCGGCCATTATGAACGGTTGCTGCAACTGGTCAGCGAACAGGGCGGATGTCCTCTATGGCAAATCGATTTCCTCAACGATGAAGAGCGGCGGCAACTCCTGTTGGAGTGGAACCAGACGGAGCTTGAGATTACGCAAGGAACGCTGCACGCGTCTTTTGAACGCCAGGTGGAAAAGACCCCGGATGCAATGGCTGCAATCTGCGGAAAGGAGACAATCTCTTATCGAGCCTTGAATGAGCAGGCCAACCAGTTAGCTCATTATCTGCAAAAGCTGGGAGCCGGTCCGGAACTACGGGTAGGAATCTGCATAACGCGCAATCTGGACATGCTTGTGGGCCTGCTCGGCATTCTGAAGAGCGGGGCGGCATACGTGGCGCTTGATCCTGGTTATCCAGCAGAACGCGTGGAGTTCATGCTGAAGGATTCAGCAGCGCCGTTGCTGGTAACGCAAAAGACGTTGGAGCCCAAGCTGGCCTTCTATCAAGGCAGGATGGTGCTCCTGGACAGCGCAGAAGAGATCAGCCGCGAGCATCCTGAGAATCTGCGCACATCAGTGATGCCTGAGAATCCTGCGTACGTGATCTATACTTCGGGTTCCACGGGGACGCCGAAGGGCGTTGCAATTCGCCATAGCAGCGCCGCAATCCTGATGGAGTGGGCAACGCAAGTTTTCTTGCCGGAAGATCTAGGCTGTGTGCTTGCATCTACGTCTATCTGTTTTGATCTCTCCATTTTCGAGATTTTTGTACCGCTTAGCTGTGGCGGTTCTGTCTGTTTTGTGGATAACGTCCTGCACCTGGGAGAGAAGACAGGAGCAGCCCAGATCACGTTGATTAATACAGTTCCTTCGGCCATGAGAGAACTGGTGCGAACGCATTCGGTACCGCCATCAGTACGAACCATTAACCTGGCCGGGGAGGTCCTGCCCGCAGAACTGGTGCACCAGATTTATGAGACAACACGAGCGCAAAAAGTGTTCAACCTTTATGGGCCTTCGGAAGACACGACCTACTCAACATTCGCGTTGCTGCGACAGGACACGACGAGACACATGGTCCCTATCGGCAGTCTAGTCGCCAATACCCAGGCCTACGTGCTGGATGAATGGATGAAGCCAGTCCCGGTGGGCGTGGTTGGCGAGCTGCATCTTGCGGGCGGCGGCCTGGCCCGCGGGTATTTGAACCGTCCTGAACTTACGGCGGAGCGGTTCCTTCCCAACCCATTCAGCACACCGGCGGGAGAACGCATGTACCGTACGGGGGACCTGGTGCGCCACTTGCGTGATGGAAAGTTGGAGTTTCTGGGGCGCGCCGATCATCAGGTGAAGCTGCGGGGCTTCCGCATAGAACTGGGTGAAATTGAGAATGCTCTGGCGCAGTATCCGGGAGTAAGTGAAGCTGCGGTGATGGTGCGCGAGGACCGGCCGGGAGACAAGCGCCTGGTGGCCTACATTGTTCCTGCATCCGGCCAGACAGTTGATGTAAATACTGTGCGCCATTACCTGCAGCAAACATTGCCGGACTTCATGGTGCCCACAGCTATGGTACTGCTGGCAGCATTCCCACAGACAGCAAATGGCAAGCTGGACAGAAAAGCTTTACCTGCCCCGGATGCGCAGACAGAAAAGCGCAAGCACGAACCTCCACACACCAAGCTGGAGCAGACCATTGCTCAAGCATGGAAGGAAGTGCTGGAGATAGAAAATGTCAGTGTACACGACAACTTTTTTGATATCGGCGGGCATTCCATCCTGGCCAAGCTTTTGCAGGCCAAGTTATATACCGCATTGGGAGAGGAGATTGAACTGGTATATTTATTCCAGTTTCCAACCATAGCTTCGCTTGCACGTTTTCTGGAAGGCCAGCACCTTTCCGCGGAAGAGTCGCGCGGAGAAACACAACGCGCAGCACAACAGAAGCAAGCCGTTGAAAAGTTAAGAAGGGCGCGCGGCATATGAGCAAAGAACTCGTAGACGGAATTGCCATTGTCGGAATGACGGGACGTTTTCCGCAGGCGCCCGATCTGAATCAGTTCTGGCGCAACCTCCAGGAAGGCGTGGAGGCAGTGTCGTTCTTTTCAGATGCGGAGTTGCAGGCTGCGGGAATTCCTGAGGCGGTGCGGCGCAACCCGAATTACGTGAAGGCCAAAGCCGTTCTTGAAGGCGCCGACCTGTTTGACGCTTCTTTCTTTGACTTTTCACCGCGAGAAGCCGAACTCACCGATCCGCAAATTCGAGTGTTCATGGAGTGCGCATGGGAGGCGCTGGAAAACGCCGCTTACAATCCGGATAACTTCTCCGGGCTTATCGGCGTTTATGCAGGCATGTCATTCAGTTCTTACATGCTGAGCGTATTGGCTGCGAGCGCAGGCGCGAAAAATTTCGATTCTTTTCGCGCGCTTCTTGGTTCCGACAAGGACTATCTCTCCACCTGGGTTTCGTACAAACTGAACCTGCACGGACCGAGTTTCAATATCCAGACCGCCTGCTCTACGGCGCTGGCAGCCGTGCATCTCGCCTCCCGCGCCTTGATTACGTTTGAATGCGATATGGCGCTGGCGGGCGGCGTGTCGATCAGTGTGCCGCAGCGCTCCGGATATTTTTACGAGCAGGGCAGCATTTTTTCTTCTGATGGACACTGCCGCAGCTTTGACGCCCGTTCGAATGGCTCCATGGCAGGCGAAGGTGTGGGTGTGGTTGTGCTCAAGAGGCTGGAAGATGCGCTCAAAGGCGGAGACACGATCCAGGCTGTGATCAGAGGATCGGCAGTGAATAATGATGGCCGCCGCAAAGTCGGGTACACGGCCCCGGCGGTCCAAGGACAGGCTGAAGCAATCTCGATGGCGCTGGCTGTTGCCGAGGTGGAAAAGCAGAGCATTGCCTACATCGAAGCGCATGGCAGCGGCACCAAAGTAGGAGATCCGATCGAGGTTTCTGCTCTGAACCAGGTATATGCGCAAAGCGGCTTGGAGCGCAGCAGTATTGCTATTGGATCAGTGAAATCGAACATCGGCCACCTGGGGCCGGCAGCCGGGATCGCAGGATTGCTCAAGACAGTGCTGGCCATACAACATGGCCAGATACCGCCATCTCTGCACTTCGATGTTCCCAATCCCCAAATTCCTTTCGAGCGCGGACCTTTTCGTGTGAACAATGTGCTTTCTCCGTGGCCGTTGCGCAACCGGCCGCGCCGCGCCGGGGTGAGCTCCTTCGGCGTGGGTGGAACCAACGTACACTTGATTGTGGAGCAGGCGCCTGCGGCGGTCGCTCATGATCCGGCCAAACCCTGGCAGTTGCTGGCGCTTTCTGCGCGCACTCCAGCAGCATTGGAGAAAGCGACTGAACGATTGGCGCAGCATGTGCGCGACAATCCTGAACAGAATTTTGCCGACGTTGCCTTTACTCTGCAATCAGGGCGCAAGGCCTTCGAGCATCGCCGCGCGGTTGTCTGCCGCGATGCCCGCCACGCAGTAGAGCTGCTTCAGTCGCGTGAACCATTGGTCAGCAGACCGGCCTCGTCTTCTTTCAGCCCCCGCGCAGTTTCATTCCTGCTGCCGGGACTGGGCAATCACTATGTGGATATGGGGCGCGGGCTGTACGAGAACGAGCCGGAGTTCAGGAAACAGGTGGATTTCTGCTGTGAAGTCCTCCGCCCGCTTCTGGATTTCGATCTGCGCAGGGTGATGTATCCGATCAAGCCGGTGAGAGAGCAGGACGGTGCAGCAGCGAACCAGCGGCTGGATTTCCGCAAGATGGTGTTGTCTGCCCGTGAAAACGGTTCCGGGGAAAACCCACTGCAGCGCACGGTTTGGGCGCAACCGGCATTATTTGTGGTGGAGTATGCGCTGGCCAGGTTGTGGATGAGCTGGGGCATTGTGCCGGAATCCATGATGGGCTACAGCATCGGCGAATATGTAGCGGCGACGCTGGCAGGTGTGATTTCCATTGAAGACAGTTTGCGCCTGCTGGCTGGTCGTGCGCGAAGGATTGAAGCACTGCCTGCGGGCGGCATGCTGGCCATCGCTGCCGGTGAAGAGGCTGCACGCGTTTTGTTGCCGGCAGAGATCACGATAGCAGGAAGCAATGGTCCATCACTCTGTGTAGTTGCCGGTCCCGCAGAGGCGATTGCGGCACTGGAGCGCAGCATCGTCGAAAAAGGCGAAGTCGCCTGCCGTCGCCTGAAGACAGCGCACGCATTCCACTCGCCGTTGATGGAGCCTGTAGCTGCGGCGCTTACGGAGCAGGCACGCTCGATGCAGCTTCAGCCTCCACAGATACCTTATATCTCCAATGTGACCGGCACGTGGATGATACCAGAGCAGGCCACGGATCCTGCTTATTGGGCACAGCATCTGTGCCAGCCGGTACGCTTTGCTGAAGGCCTGCGCGAACTCTGCTCCAGATCTCTTCCGGTATTGCTTGAAGTGGGGCCGGGGCAGATGCTGAGTTCACTTGCGGAGCAGTATCTGGGCGGCATGGACGCCCGTGAGCGCCTCATCGTGCCGTCATTGCCGCATGAGCCGGATCACAAGCCTGATCGCCCATTCATCTTGCAGAGCCTGGGGCAGTTATGGATGAGCGGCATGGAGCCGGATTGGGTTGCCGTTCATGCGCAGGAACGGCGAGGCCGCGTGCCACTGCCCACGTATCCGTTTGAACGAAAAAGGTACTGGCTGGAGACACGCATGCCAGTCATGCAGCAACAGGCGCAGGAAGAGGAAGAGGAAGAAGTTGTTCGTGCACTGGCCGTGAGTGCAGCCGCAGAGGTTGGGGCGGCTGGAGCAGTGGATGAAACCAGCCTGTATTCTCGCCCTGATATGGGTGTAGCGTATGCTGCGCCTACCAATGAGATGGAACAAAAGATTGTAAGCATCTGGGAAACCCTGTTGGGCACCAGTCCCATTGGCATTCACGATAATTTTCTGCGCCTGGGTGGTAACTCTTTGCTGGCAATCCGCGTAGCAGCGGAGTTGCGCGCGGCGTTCCAGATCGAATTTCCAATACAGGCGCTGATGACAGCATCCACCCCAGCCGAGTTGGCGCTGGTCATCGAGGATGCACTGGTCACCATGATTGAAGGCATGAACGAGACCGGGATTTCATGAAGAGGATAGCGCCACAACCAAAACCCTTTACCGCAGCGTCGCGAAGCCAGAACCAAAACCTTTAACCGCAGAGGACGCAGAGGACGCAAAAGTAACAAAAGTAACAAAAGTAGTTGATATGTATTGGATTACATGAGCAGCGATGTCCAGAACAAAACGGAGTTGTTGAGCGAGGCGCTGAAGGCGCGAATCGCAAAGCTCACTCCGGCCCAGCGGGAAAAGCTGGCGCAACGGATGAAGAGCGGAGCAACCGCGGTACAGGCGGAGCCTGGCTTGCGGAGACGGCCCGGGCTTGAATACCCGATCACTCCCGAGCAGGAACATATGTGGCTGGTGCAGCAGGTTGATCCGGGAACCTATTATTTCAATCACTCTCATGCATTCCTGCTGCGCGGACATTTAGATATCGCGGCCATGCAAAGGGCGCTGGATGAACTGGTCCGCCGCAATGAGAACCTGCGCACGTATTTTCCGGAGGTTGAAGGCCGACCGCAAGCCGAAGTCCTTCCTGAACTGCGCCTTCCGCTGGAACTGGAAGATATTTCGGAGGTTCCGGAAGAGAAACGACAGGAACACATCCTGGCGCTGGTGAATGCGGAGATTTCACGTCCGTTTGATCTTCTTCAAGGGCCGCTGCTGCGGAGCAAGGTGTATCGCGCCAGCGAAGATGAGCACGCAATCATCATTATTGTTCATCACCTGGTCACCGATTTTGTCTCTTACAGTCTTCTGGAAAAAGAGATCTTCGCAATCTATGCGGCATTCTCGCGCGGATTGCCCTCGCCCTTGCCGGAGCCGCCGGTCCAATATGGCGACTTCGCCTTATGGCTGCATGAATGGATGAACTCCGGCGCTTCTGAGCGGCAGACGGAATACTGGATGAAGCAGCTTGCCGACGTCGCGCTGCTGGATCTTCCGACCGACCTCCCACGTCCTCAGTTTCGCAGCTTCAGGGGCGAGCGCGTCTACCGGTTTATTCCTGATCCGGTATGGGAACCGTTCAAGCAGCTTAGCTTCGCCGCCAATGTGACGCGGTTCACGGCATTTATCGCCGCTTATGCCGTGCTTCTCTGGCAGCAGACGGGAAAAAGCGATATTGCTATTGCCGTCCCCATCAGCAACAGAAAACACCAGGAAACGCAGCTTCTGGTCGGCTATTTCCTGAATACGGTTGTGGTACGCCTCGATCTCTCCGGCAATCCGTCTTTCAGCGAACTGCTGCGGCGCACCCGGTCAACCATGCTGGAGGCCATGGCCAATGCCGATGTGCCGTTTGAGACCATACTGAACAAGCTGCACATTGCCCGCGATCCCAGCCGCGCACCGCTGGTAGAAACTTCATTCGCATTTGCAAATGACTCTGGAGCGATTGATCTGCAAGGGGTGCCCCTGAAAGTGGAGCGGTTGAAGGCCCACTACCGCTCGGCATGGCTGGACCTGAATTTTGCCGTCAATGACATCGATACTCTGGCGGCGGTGTTTTTCGATTACATCCCGGAACTGTTCTTCCATTCCAGCATCGAGCGCATGATGGACCGCTTTGATCTGGTGCTCAGAGAAGTGGTGGCTGACCCGAACAGGCATCTTTCTGATTTAAACCTGCTCACTACAGAGGAGCGCCGACAGCTTCTGGTGCAGTGGAACCAGACCGGCGCGGCGATTCCCGGCAACTGCCTGCACGAGTTTTTTGAGTTGCAGGCGCAGCGCAGCCCTGAAGCGCTGGCCATCATTTATGGCCAGCAGTCATTGAGTTATCAGGAACTCAACCAGCGCTCGAACCAGTTGGCCCATCATTTGACCAAGCTGGGCATCGGTCCCGAAGTGCGGGTAGCGATCTGCATTACGCGTGGCCTGGATATGGTGGTTGCCGTGATGGCAGTGCTGAAAGCTGGAGGAGCTTATGTTCCTCTGGATCCCAATTATCCTGCCGAGCGGGTTGCGCTGATGCTGAACGATTCCGAGGCACAGGTGCTGCTGGCGCAGGAGCATTTACTGGAGCAACTGCCGTCTTTCACCGGCAGAGTTGTAAAGATAGACAGCCAGTGGAATGAAATTGCCCGGGAGAGCACGGAGAATCCATATTCACAGGTCACGGCAGACAATCTGGCTTACGTGATTTACACCTCAGGCTCTACCGGCAAACCCAAAGGCGCGATGATTCGCCATCGGAGCCCGGCAATATTGGTGAATTGGGCGCAGGACGTATTCTCACAGGAAGAACTAGCCGGGGTGCTCGCCTCAACTTCGATCTGTTTCGATCTCTCCATCTTTGAAATTTTCGTGCCTCTAAGTTGCGGCGGCGCGGTGCTGGTGGCCGAGAACGCTTTAGCTTTAGGAGAAATGCCCAACCGGGACCAGGTCAAGCTCATCAATACCGTTCCATCGAGCATGAGAGAGTTGGTGCGCACCCGAAGCGTGCCTGATTCGGTGCACGTGGTGAACCTGGCAGGAGAGGCTTTACCTGCAGATTTGGTCCGTGACCTCTATGAAAGCACTCAAGTGCGCAGAGTGTTCAACCTTTATGGGCCAACTGAGGACACCACCTATTCAACGTGGGCATTCCTGGAGCGCGATGCGACGAGGTGGAGCGTGCCGATCGGGCGTCCTCTCGCCAACACTCAGGTCTACATCCTGAATGAATGGATGAAGCCGGCGCCCCTGGGAGCCATAGGTGAGCTTTATCTCGCGGGTGAAGGGCTGGCGCGTGGTTACCTGAATCGTAGTGACCTCACCGCCGAGCGGTTTCTGCCAAATCCATTCAGCAGCGCGGCCGGAGAACGGATGTATCGCACCGGCGATACTGTGCGCTATCTGCCCGATGGGACGCTGGAATTCTTTGGACGCACGGACCAGCAGATCAAGCTGCGCGGATATCGCGTGGAACTGGGAGAGATTGAAGCCGCGCTCAGACGGTGTGAGGGCGTGGCGCTTGCTGTGGTGGTGGTTCGCGAAGACCGTCCGGGAGACAGGCGGCTGGCGGGATACGTGGTGGCGAGTCCCGAGACAAAGCTCAATACGGCAGCATTGCGCGACCGGCTGGCGCAAAGCCTTCCTGATTACATGGTGCCCCCGGCATTGATGGTGCTGGATGCTCTTCCTATAACTTCCAGCGGAAAGCTGGACCGCAAAGCGCTGCCCGCGCCCGACTTCAGCGCCGCCCCGGTGCGGAGGCCGCCACGCACACACGAAGAAAAGATTCTGGGTGCGCTGTTGATCGAGATTCTGGGCATTCCTGAGATAGGTCTGGGCGACAACTTTTTCAACCTGGGGGGAGACAGCATCCTCTCCATCCAGTTAGTGAGCCGCATGCGACGCGCCGGGCTGGTGATTACCTCGCGCGATGTTTTCCAGCAGCAGACCATGGAGGCTCTGGCGGCGGTGGCGCGGCCATTGAACCAGCATCTTTTGACGGCTCGCGATACAGGTATAGGAGCCCTGCCGCTGACTCCGATCATGCACTGGCTCATGGAACGAGGCGGTTCTATTCAGAGGTTCAGCCAGTCAATGCTGTTGCGGGTTCCTGGTGGTCTGAATGAAGCTACTCTGACGGCTGCATTGCAGGCTGTTCTTGATCATCATGATGCGCTGCGCCTGAGACTGTGGCTGGAAGATGCAGGCCGCAAATTAGAAATTGGTCCAGCAGGGTCGGTGCGAGCAGAAGGTTGTTTCCGGCGTTGCAGCGTGGAAGGCTTGAATGAAGAGGCACGGAATGCGCTGATGCTGGAAGAGGCGCGCGCAGCAGAACTGCGGCTCTCACCCCAGACCGGAAGTGCAGTGCAGGCAGTCTGGTTTGACAATGGACTAGAACATGCAGGGCGATTGCTGCTCATGATTCACCACCTGGCGGTGGATGCTGTCTCATGGCAAATTCTGCTGCCTGACTTGGCAGCGGCATGGCAGGCGATCACCGCTGCGCGGACGCCGGTGCTGGCGCCCTGCGGCACTTCATTCCGGCAATGGGCTGAACGGCTCGCCATTGAAGCGCGGAATCCTGACCGGTTTCCGGAACTGGAATTCTGGAAAGCAACTCTGGCGCGTACTGAAACTAGCTTCTTTGAAAAGCCATTCGATCCGCAACGCGATACCGTTGCTATCGTCCGCCATCTCACCTTGACTCTTCCGGCCAGGATCACCATGCCTCTGCTGAACTCTGTGCCTGCGGCTTTTGGGGCAAGAATCAACGAGGTGCTGGTGGCGGCACTGGCGCTCGCCGTTCTCAAATGGCGGCAGCGCCGTGGACAGCAGCATGGCAAGGTTCTGCTGCTTGATCTCGAAAAACATGGCCGCGAAGAAATCTTTCCTGATGTTGATCTATCGCGCACCGTGGGATGGTTCACCACCCTGTTTCCAGTGCGCCTCGAATTGAATGCGGTCAATCTGGAAGAGGTAGGGCGCGGCGGCGATGCGCCTGCGCAGATGATCAATCTTGTCCGGGAGCAACTGCGCGCTGTGCCCGACAACGGATTGGGTTATGGCCTGCTGCGCTATCTGAATCCGGAAACTGCTCCCGCTCTGGCCGCTCTTCCAAAGCCGGAACTTCTCTTCAACTATCTTGGCCGTTTTGCCACTTCTGAGGAAAGCGACTGGAGCGCTTCGGTGGTGCTGGGCGCAGGGGCCAATCCTGATCTTGGCCTGGCGCATGGACTCGAACTGAATGCCCTTACTCTTGACCGCTCCAGCGGTCCGGAGTTGAAAGCCACGTGGTCATGGGCTCCAGCGTTGCTGCAACAAGATGCGGTGCAGGAGTTGGCACGGGAGTGGTTCCAGGCGCTCGAAGTGCTGGTGGCCAGCGCAGACCAGCGGGGAACGCGCGGGCTTACGCCTGCTGATGTGCCGCTGGTGCAGCTTTCCCAGATGGAGATCAATCGCCTGCAAAACAAACACGGCAAACTGGATGATATTTTGCCGCTCTCCACCGTGCAGGAAGGACTGCTGTTCCACTCCGTCTATGCGACATATGAGGCCAACGCGCTTGATATCTACAACGTCCAGTTGGTGCTGACTCTGGAGGGCGATGTGGATGAAGAGGCGCTGCAATCGGCGATTCGCACAGTGCTGCGGCGACATGCCAATCTGCGCGCGGGTTTTGAACATGAGGGCGTGAGTCATCCCGCGCAGTTTATTCCAGCGGAATTTACGCTTCCGTGGCGCAGGATCGATCTTTCGGCCATCAGTGAAGCGGAGCAGAAACAACAGCTCGCGGCGTTGATGCATGAAGATGAAAAGTCGCGATTCAATCTGGCATTTCCGCGCCTGTTCCGGTTCACGCTGGTGCGTACGGGGCACCAGCAGCACAGGTTTGCGCTTACCTATCACCACATCCTGATGGATGGCTGGTCTTCACCGGTATTCATGCGTGAAATGCTGACTGTATATGAGCGCAATGGAGACACCAGCGGGCTTCTGCGGGTTACACCTTATCGTGATTATCTTGCATGGCTCCGCTTGACGGACCGGGAAGTCTCGCGCGTCGTATGGCGTGAAGCGCTGGAGGGTCTGCAGGAGCCCACGCGCATGGTTGCAGCAGTTCCCGGACATGCCAAGGACATTCCGCAGGAAGTGAGATTCGATCTTGCGGATGATTTGAGCCACGCCCTGATCTCATTGGTTCGCAAACACAATCTCACTCTGAATACCCTGGTGCAGGGAACATGGGCGATTCTGCTCGGCAGACTCACCAACCAGGAAGACGTGGTATTCGGCGGCACAGTTTCCGGACGTCCGCCTGAAATACCCGGCATCGAGACCATGGTGGGATTGTTCATCAACACTGTGCCGATCCGCGTACAGTTGCGCCCCGGCGACGTATTGCTGGACGTGCTCACGCGCTTGCAGGACCAGCAATCGAGACTCAGAGCGCATGAGTATCTCTCACTGGCAGAAATACAGCGGGTAGCCGGGCTGGGTGAACTCTTCGATACGCTGGTGGTCTTTGAAAATTATCCTCTGGACCGGCGGGAGTTTGCGCAGCCGATTGCCCGCATGCGCATCAGCCACGCCGAGGGCTGCGACTTTACTCACTATCCACTCACCCTGAAGATCCATCACGTTAAGAACGTTCACATCTTCTTCGAGTACCGCATTGATTTGCTGGATGGCGCTACTGTGCAAACCCTGGGCAAGCGACTGATCCGGCTTTTGGAACAGGCGGCCGCTGATGCACGCACCCCTCTGCACAGGTTTGAGATTCTTGACCACGGTGAACGCCAAACACTGCTGGAAGATTTCAACAGAAAAGACTATTCCACTCACGAAGGCATGCTGCCGCAGTTGTTCGAGCAGCCGGTGGAGCGCACACCGAATGCGGTTGCGCTGGTTTGCGGTGAAGAATCCGTTACTTATGCCGGCCTGAATGCGCGGGCCAATGCATTGGCGCGTATGCTCATCGGTTTGAGCGTCGGACCGGAAAGTGTGGTGGGCATATGCATGGACCGTTCTATTCCCATGGTGGTGGCCATGCTTGCGGTGGTGAAAGCCGGGGGCGCTTACCTTCCTCTTGATCCGGAGTATCCGCAGGCGCGGATTGGATACATGGTGGAGGATGCCGCTCCGCGTGTAGTGCTTAGTTCGCGGCGTCTGCGAGAGCGGCTGCCGCAGCAAATCAGAGTCATTGCGCTGGATGAATCGGAAACACAAGCCACCCTGGAGAAGCAACCCAGTCATAACCTGACAGATGCCGAGCGGGTTGCATCTCTGCGGCCTCTGCATCCTGCGTATGTGATCTACACTTCCGGTTCCACCGGCAAGCCCAAAGGTGTAATGGGAACTCACCAGGCCCTTATTGACCGGTTGCACTGGGGCTGGCGCGCGCTTCCTTTTGCACCCGGTGAGGTCTGCTGCCAGAAAACTTCTATATGTTTTATTGATTCGGTGCCTGAAATCTTTGGCCCGCTGCTGCGCGGTCATTTGCTGGTCATCTTTCCTGAAGACCTGGCGAAAGATTCGACCAGGCTGGTGAACGCGCTGGAACGATACAAAGTTGGCCGCATCATCCTGGTGCCGTTTCTGCTGCGCCATATCATCCATACCGAACCGGAACTCAGCAGACTTCTGGCCGGCGTTCATACCGTGATCAACAGCGGCGAGGCACTGCCTTCCGACCTGGCAGTGTTATTCGCCAAGGCGATGCCTCATGCCAGGTTGGTGAATTTTTACGGCTCTTCCGAAGTGGCTTCAGACGCAAGCTGGGCGGAGATCGACACCCAGAAAGTTTCAGAACCCATGCCGGTGGGCAAACCCGTTGATTATGCCCAGGTCTACATTCTCGATAGAAATCTGGCCCTGACTCCGATGGGAGCGGTGGGTGAGGTTTATGTGGCTGGTGCAGGACTGGCGCGAGGATATTTCAAGCGGCCGGCTCTGACGGCCGAGCGTTTTGTCGCGAATCCATTCGGCGCTCCGGGTTCAAGGATGTATCGCATTGGCGATCTGGGGCGCTGGCGCAATGACGGCACGCTGGAGTACATGGGCCGCGCTGACCAGCAGGTGAAGATTCGCGGACAGCGCGTGGAAGTGGGAGAGATCGAGGCTGCGCTCAAGGAGATAGCCGGAGTCAAACAGGCGGTGGTTGCCGCACATGAACTTGGAGCAGGAGGACGGCAACTGGTTGCCTATCTTGTTCCCGCAGACGAGGTGCTTCCTTCTCCATCTGATCTGCGCTGCAAGGTGGCGGAGAGGGTGCCTGAGTACATGGTGCCTTCGATCTTTGTTTCTTTGCAGGAGCTGCCGCTTACTCCCAACGGTAAGGTGAACCGGCGTGCTCTGCCCGCTCCCGATCATCAGGGCGAAGCGTATCTTTCTGCACAGACGCCGGAAGAGGAAGTCCTCTGCAATATTTTTGCTGAGGTGCTGTCGGTCGGGCGCGTAGGCCGTAATGACAATTTTTTTGTCCTCGGGGGACATTCGCTGATCGTAATGAGCGTGATCAGCCGGGTGCGCGAGATGCTGAAAGTAGAGCTGGATGTGCGCGCACTGTTTGAGGC
>Ga0066662_10000071_pt1 | contig 36718 bp, 24 predicted proteins | sample GraSoiAngelo_111_FD_133939 | JGI IMG/M metagenome (GOLD analysis project Ga0066662, IMG submission 133939) | Grasslands soil microbial communities from the Angelo Coastal Reserve, California, USA - 14_0903_12_40cm | ecosystem: Environmental > Terrestrial > Soil > Grasslands | place: USA...
AATTGGGTAAATGGGTAATGAAGAATCGGGTGATCGGGTGATCTGAAGATCGGGTCATCGGGAAATCGAGCACGAGCCAGGAGCAATACTATTTACTTAAGAACTTTTTGGAAGGTTCGGAGTCAACAGCCAAACCACAAGGTCCCTCCGAATTTCCCCCGCTGCCGCGTGGGGAATTCCTCGGGATGACGAAGCGGTTTTGAATTCACCTTAAGTAAACAGTATTGGAGCCAGGAGCGAGGAGCTAAGAGCTAATAGCCAAAGTCGCTTTTGCTAATTGCTATCGTCAGGAGCCTTTCATGATAAAAACCGGCCGGCAATATCTGGATTCCCTGCGGGATGACCGGGAAATCTGGATGGATGGCGAACGCGTCCGCGATGTGACCCTCGATCCCCGGTTTAAAGACGTAGCTGCATCCATTGCCGAACTCTACGACCTGCAGCACCGTCCGGAATTGCAGGAAAAACTCACTTATGCCGGCGCTGACGGCAAGCGCTACGGCCTGTCTTATATTGAGCCGAAATCACAGGCCGATCTGGTGCGCCGGCGTGAGATGGTGAAAACCTGGATGGACTGGACCGGCGGCATGATGGGACGCAGCCCCGATTTCATGAATGTCCACATGACCGGCTTTGGCTCCGGTTCTGAATATTTCGCGCGCGGTGGAGAGAAGTTCGGCAAAAATATCCGTAACTATTACGAGTACCTGCGTGAAAACGACCTTGCTCTTACCCACACGCTCATCAACCCGCAAACCGATCGTTCGAAGCCCGTTCACCAGCAGAATACGGCGGCCGCGGTAGTAAAGGAAACCGATGCAGGAATTATCATCCACGGCGCACGCATGATTGCAACTCTGGCGCCGTTTTCCAACGATATTGCTGTTTTTCCTTCTACTTTCCTGCAGCTCTCAGAAGAAGCTAAACCATACGCGTTCGCCTTCAGCATCTCGGTAGCCACCAAAGGGCTGCGCTTCATCTGCCGTCCGGCGATCACCCCTGTAGATGCGCGGGTGCAAGATTATCCTTTTTCTGCCCGCATGGACGAGATGGATTGTGTCGCCATCTTTGATAATGTTCTGGTGCCCTGGGAGCGCGTCTTCGTCTATCAAAATCCCAAGCTGGGCAATGGCATGTTCATTGAGAGCGGATGCATGAACCAGATCATGCACCAGTTCGCCATCAAGAACCTGGCTAAGGCCGAGTTCCTGCTGGGTGTAGCGCTGAATATGTCTGAAGCGGTGGGCATCAATGGCTTTCAGCATGTACAGAACTATATCCATGAAATGATCAATACCGTGGAGTTGGTGCGCAGTTGTATTCGCGCCTCCGAGGCTGATTGTATTCCCGGGCTGAATGGCACCGTGCTGCCCCATGATCAGCCGTTGCTTACAGTGCGGACTCTGTTCCCGCAGCTTTATCCCAGACTCGTGGAAATCATCCAGATCCTCGGTGCCAGTGGACTGGTCATGGTACCCGGCTCGCAGGAGCTTACCGGCGAGCGGGCCGCTGATATCGAACGTTATTACCAGGGCGCCAATATCGCTGCCGATAAACGCATCCAGTTGTTCCGCATTGCCTGGGACGTCTCCTGTTCCTCGTTCGCAGGACGGCAAACGCTTTATGAGCGGTATTTCTCCGGTGATCCGTGGCGGTTAGGAATGATGCGCTACCAGAACTATCCTCTTCAGAATGAGTTGAAGCAGAGGATATGGGATTTTGCCCGGCGTACCGCCGAATGGGACGCCCGCGCCTCCGAGGAAAGTCATGTCACAGCCTGAACCAAAGAAGACTCCTGAGCCGATATCGCCAGAACTGTTTCGCAATGTCATAAGACATCTGGCCTCGGGAGTCACGGTTATTACCTCAACCTCAAAGGGTACTCCCGTGGGCTTGACCGCTACCGCCGTGTGTTCTGTTTCCGCCAGGCCGCCGATGATACTTATTTCACTAACCACCACCTCGAATACGGCGCAGGGAGTGCAGGAAACCGGAGCCTTTGCCGTCCATCTGCTGAGCCATGCAGCCAAGCCCTGCGCAGAGCAGTTTGCCTCAACCAGCAAAGATCACTTCGAGGGCATTGCCTGGCACTCTGACGAGGCGGCCGGTGTCCCTATTCTGAACGAATCTTTAGGACATTTTGTGTGTACGGTGGAGCAGTCGTTCGCGATAACTGATCACATTCTGTTCGTTGGCCGGGTAGTGGCTTGTGAGTTAAACGACAAAGAACCTCATCCGCTGCTGTACTTCGATCGCAACTATCGCAAACTCTCTCCCGCATCGGAATCCCCGGCAAACAACCTGGAACCCTGGGGATCGGCGAAAGATATCGGGCTGCCGGGATGGGGATGGTGAAGAATCGGGAGATCCGGTGATCGAGTGATCTGAGATCGGGTCATCCGGTCATCGGGTAATCGGGTCAGCTATTTATTGCCAAAATTGCCAAAATTTAAACTGCGGACCACTGTATGTAAAAAAAGAAAGTCGATTAGTAGAGCTAAGAGCCAACACCGGTTTTGCTAATTGCCATTGCTAGCTGCAATTTGTTGTTTTTCTGGAGGCCCCCATGGATGCTGTTTCCCGCTTGATGCATGGTTCGATTGATTTGCATATTCATCCTGCACCGTCGCTTTTTCCACGCCGTATTGATGCGGTTGAGGCTGCGCGGCAGGCCAGTGATGCCGGAATGCGTGCCATTGTCATCAAGAGCCATCATCACACCACCGCGCCGGAGTTAATCCCTCTCAAGACGCATGACCTGAAAGATATTCCTATTCATGTATTCGGCGGCGTGGTGCTCAACAGCTATGTAGGCGGATTGAATCCCTATATTGTGGACATGACTCTGCGCCTGGGCGGAAAGATCGTCTGGTTCCCAACCATCTCTTCTGAGAACCACATCAAGCATCATGAAGCTCACCCGCACATGAAGTTTCCTCACCAGGAAGGCAGGGAACTGCCCGACATCCCGGTAAAAGTCATCGATGAGCGTGGTGAGCTTCTGCCCGAGGCACGGCTGATCCTGGAACTAATTGCCGAAAAAGATGCCATCATGTCCTCGGGCCACGTCTCAGTGCCGGAGGTTCTGGCGCTCTTGCGCGGTGGGCGCGAGGTCGGAGTGCGCCGCATGCTGATCAACCATCCTGATTTCGTGATTGATGCCAGCGAAAAAGATGTGCAGGAGTTCGTCCGGCTCGGCGCTTACATCGAGCATTCCATGTGCATGTACCATCCGCAATCGACATTTCATTTCTGGGACTTCGACCGCCTGAAGCACTGGATTGAGCTGGTTGGGCCGGAGCGCACCCTGCTGGGCTCCGACTTGGGACAGAAGAACAATCCTCTTCCTGTCGAAGGACTCCGTTACACCATTGAGAAGCTGCTCGATATTGGAGTGAAAGAGCACGAGATTGAGATGATGATCAAGAAGAACGCTGAATCGCTGCTGGGACTGGAGCAGGAAGCCGAGCGCCGCCTGCCCGCAGCCAGGAAGGGAGCATAAGTGATGAGCACGACCGCTGACAAAAAGACTGACGGCAAAGCTTACAACTGGTCAACTATTCCTTCAGAGGTAGTCCGTAAAGGGCTAAGCCGCAAAGGTTTTCAATGGAAAGATATAATGATGGTGATGAACGAATGCCATCCGGGAATGGCCATCAATCCGCACAGCCATACGTTCGAGCAATTGGCCTGCATTGTGAGCGGGCGCGCCATTTACCATATAGGTGAGACCGGACACGAGGTTGGCCCCGGCTCCATTCTGGTGATCCCTGCGGGTGCGGTGCATTACATTGAACCCCTAGGAGATGAACCGGTGATGAACCTGGATTTCTTTGTCCCGGCGCGTGAGGATTATGCGCACCTGGTCAAGCACCAGCAGGAAGGTGAATAGCTTTACCCGCAGCGTAGTGAGCCACAACCAAAATCCGTTTTTTACCGCAAAGGAAACAAAGGACAGGAGCGGAATATGTCTGTTGAATCGTTGAAGCTTGATATCTGTTATGCGGCGCGGCTGCTGTTTCGTTTTGGCCTGAGTGTCGGCAATGCCGGACACCTGAGCATCACCGTGGCGGAAAACACCATGCTGGTGAACCGCTTCGGGCCGTCATTTGCAACCCTCACTCCCGCAGACATTCTCATCATGGATTACAACGGTAAGGTGCTGGATCATGATCCCTCTGTGAATCCCTATGTGAATGAAACGATTCATCTGCATGGCGTGATTCACCGCTACAATCCGCACATTGCTGCCGTCGCCCATACGCATCCGCCGGCGACCGTTACCTGGACGACCTTCCGCAAAGTCCCGGAGACGTTCGATCAGGAGAGCTGCCTCCTCGCTGATGATATTGCCATTGTCGACGACGAATTCACCGGGCTGGCCTCCTCGGAAGACCGCGTGCGTCCCTTTGCTGAAGCGCTCGGTAAGAAGCCGGTTGTGCTTCTGCCCAATCATGGCGCGATCACCACCGGCCCCAGCATCAGGCACGCGCTCTTTCGCATGATGCTGCTGGAAGGCACATGCCAGAGGAACATCTCCGTGGCATCTGCCGCGCAAGCCACTGGGCTCAAGCCGCATGCCATTGCACCCGAGCATGCGCTCACAGCTAAGCACGAACTGGCCAAGATTCCTATCGTTGATAACTTGTGGGAAGATCTGCTCAAGAGGCTGCAGCAGACCGATCCGGGATTGTTTGCAAGAACATCGGAGATGGCCTTCGCAGGAAGAAACTAGCGTGCCCAAAGCATTGGCAAGAACAACGCTTTGCGCATTGATGTTTCTGAGCTTTGCCGTTGGCGCAGGCACGCAATCCAACCTGGCGCCCGCTCCTGTAACCCCGCAAGAAGTGACGTTCCAGAGCGGCAAACTGCAACTGCACGGTTTTCTCTGGAGGCCCAACGGCCCTGGTCCATTCCCTGCCATTCTCTGGAATCATGGCCGCGAGAAGCTGCCAGGCTGGCGCCCGGAATTGGGCAGCTTTTATACCAGCCATTTCTTCGTCTTCTTTGTTCCGCACCGCAGGGGACAAGGCCGCTCGCCCGGCGATTACATAGAAGATCTGGTGCAGCAAGCGCCTTCATCACAGCGCGCCCGGCGCATGGTAGAACTTCAGGAAGTTGAAGTAGAAGATGTAATAGCGGCTCTTAATTATCTGAAATCACAGCCCTTTGTCGATCCTGAAAGAATCGCTGTTTCAGGCTGTTCTTACGGTGGGATTCAGACACTGCTGGCCGGGGAACGGGATCTTGGTGTAAAAGCACTGGTCCCCTTCGCTCCTGCCGCAATGTCGTGGGAAGGCAATCAGCCCTTGCGCGAGCGCTTGGTGCGCGCCGTCGATCAGGCGAAAGCTCCCATTCTCATGATTCAGGCGCAGAATGATTACAACCTGGAACCGAGCAAAGTCCTCAGCAAAGAGGCAGCCGGCAAACACAAAGATTTTCAATCGAAAATTTATCCTCCGTTTGGCAGCAGCCATCAGGAGGGACACGGCAAATTCTGCGCTACCGCCACCGACATCTGGGGCACGGATGTGCTTAGCTTCCTGGCAGAGCACATGAAGAGATGAGCTGTTTGTGAATCCGAGAGGTTTGTTCAGCACTCCCACAAATGATTGTCCACGCGCTCGACATGCTGTATGCCTTGAGCATTGAAAAAACTACTGGAATCCCGTAGCATAGGAATTTGGAATTCGAATGGGATCAGGATAAAGCGCAGGCGAACTTGCGGCTCCATGGAGTTAGTTTTGAGCTGGCAAAAACGGTATTTAGAGATGTGTTCGCGGTAGAGCGTATGGATGACCGTGAGGATTACGGCGAACGCCGTTTCATCCTTATCGGGATGGCAGCCGGCCACATGATCGTGTTTGTTGTTTACACCGAGCGCGGAGACTGCATTCGCATTATTTCTGCTCGACGGACGACCCAGCATGAAGAAGAAGATTATTTCCAGCAAAATTCCTAAGCCTCCGCGATCTATGAGCCGGGAAGCGGTTGAACGGGCTGCTCGCGTCGACCGTGATGCCCAGCCGTTAACTCTTGCTGATTTAGCGCGTATGAAACGCACGCCACAGGTGAAAATCGTTCGCCGTGCATTGGATTTGACCCAGGAAGAATTTGCCGACCGCTATCATATTCCACTGGGCACCCTGCGCGACTGGGAGCAGGGCCGTGCCGAGCCCGACCAGCCCACAAAGGCATATTTGACTCTTATTGCTCGCGATCCCGAGCATGTGGATCGTACTTTGAATTCAAAGTCTTAACTCTGCTGGTGATTGAGCCGATCTGCGAATTTTGTTCAGATACGATCCACAGGAGAAGAGACCAACTTAGCAATCCTCTCCAGCGCATCCTCAATCCGCTGGGATTTGTTCAGCACTCCCGCGAATAGATCACCCATGCGCTCAAACCGTCGCAGCGCGTTGCCGATGTGGAACTGGGTGGGTTTCAGGCCGGGTTTTACTTCGTCCCATTTGAGCGGCGTAGCCACTGGCGCGCCGGGATAGGCACGCAGCACGTAGGGCGCAGAGATAGTTTTTCCGGAAGAATTTTGCAGGTAATCGAAATAAACTTTGCCTTTTTCGCGCGCGGCCACGGTACGCGGAGTCGTAAACATGTCCGGCCGTTCGGCGGCCATCCAGCGTGCCAGGATTTCGGCAAACGAGCGTGTTTGCTGGAAGCTGTAAATCGGTTCGACCGGCACATAGACGTGCATGCCATCGCCGCCAGTAGTTTTCGGATACCCCTGCAGCCTGATCTGATCGAGCTTCTGCCGCACAAGCTGCGCCGCTTCGATGATGCGGTCATATCCGCAGTGATAAGGGTCAAGATCGATCAGGATGAAGTCAGGGTTGTCGAGCGAGCCCACCCGGCTCATCCAGGGATTCTGGTCGATACAGCCGAGATTGGCGAGATAAAGCAGGGAAGCCTTGTCGTCGGCAATCACATAATTCTTGGAAGAACTTTCTTCCGTGATCAACTCGGTATGCAGCCACTCAGGAATTCCTGCCGGAGCGTCTTTCTGGAAGAAGGACTCGCCTTCAATGCCGTTGGGATAGCGGCGCAGAGAGAGCGGACGGCCTTGTAGATAAGGCACCAGCATGTCAGCAACTCCCGCATAAAAGTTGATTACATCGCGTTTGGTGTGGCCCTCCTGCGGATAAAAAACTTTCTTCAGGTTGGTGAATTTCAGCCGACGGCTATCTATGATCAGAGAAACTTCATTCTCATCCCCCGGCAATAGTTTCGCTGGAACAGGCGGCTCAGAGATGTTGAGTCCGGTTTCGCGCACCACCTCGCGGGGATCTTGATCGTCACGCAGGCCAAGGAATACCGGCGCGCGTAGGCGGTCTTCGTTGGTCCAGGTATTAAAGCGCACCGTGCAGACCAACTCCGGCTTCATCCAGATGGGCTTGCCAATATCTTTAGGGGTGACGCTCAGCGGGGACTTCGATATGATCAGCGGTTCGAGCTTTTTATAAACGGCTTTCAATGATTCCTGCGTGAACCCTGAGCCTACGTTGCCGGCATAGACCAGCCGCCGGTCATCGTAGTAGGCCAGCAGCAGAGCGCCGAAGTAATCGCGCTCGCCTTCCAGCAGGCCGCAGATTACGAAATCCTGCTGGTTCAGAACCTTCACTTTCACCCACTCACGGCTGCGCTTGGGCTCATACAGGCTATACGTCTGCTTGGCGACCAGGCCTTCGAGTCCTTTCTCATGGACGGCCTGCAACAACTCTTCACCGTTGCCGGTAAAGTGCTCAGAGAAGCGAAAAGTTTCATCGGGCCGCAGCACCGCCTGCAGAAGCTGTTTGCGTTCGATCAAGGGTGTGCGGCGCAGGTCGTAGCCATCGAGATAGAGCAGGTCAAAAGCAAAGAAGCTGGCCGGCTGGCTTTGCACAAGCTTAGGAATGGCACGCGGGCTGGCGCCGATCCGGTTTTGCAGCAGTTGAAAGCTGGGTAAGCCATTCTCGTCAAAGCAGACGATCTCACCATCGAGAATGGCGGTTTCAGCATCCACCGCGTCCACGATCTTATGCAGTTCAGGATATTGTTTCTCGATGGCCATGCCCCGGCGCGCCTGCATGTGAACGTGCTTCTTGTCGATGAACACGATGGCGCGTACGCCGTCCCACTTCACTTCGTAAAGCCAGTCAGAGCCGGCCGGCAATCCCGTTCCCAGGACAGCCAGCATAGGCGTGATGCTCTCCGGCATCGGCGCTTCCAGTGCGCCCTCAACCGACGAAAGCGCGGGCCGTCCGGGCACAATGCTGCGTACATCCTGCTCCGGGTCCCAGCCCGAATGGACGGCGAAATCCTGCTTCTTGATCAGCAGCCAGTCTTTGCCATTGCTTCTCTTGGTTCTCACCAGGGCGAATTCACCCATAAGGCGCTGGCCGTGCAAGCGGAACTTCAGGTCCCCGGCCTGCCACTGCTGCTCGGGAGTTTTTGGGCCGAGCCACTCGTAGGTGCCGCGATCCCACAGGGTGACCTGTCCTGCGCCGTAATTGCCGCTGGGAATAGTGCCCTCGAAGTTGCCGTAATCCAGCGGATGGTCTTCCACGTGTACGGCCAGCCTTTTAATGGCCGGGTCGAGCGTAGGGCCGTGGGGCAGGGCCCATGACTTCAGGACACCCTCCATCTCCAGGCGCAGGTCATAGTGCAGGCGGCGGGCGCTGTGCCGCTGCACGTAGAACCGGTTCCCGGTATCATTGGATGAAGAGGGTTGAGGTTCAGGCGTGCGGGAAAAGACCCGTTTTCGCCGGTATTCATTCAGTGACATGGATAAACAGTAATGTTGTAATGCACTGCCTTTTTGTGCTATTTAAATTCATCGCTGCGCGATGAACGTCTGCCTGAAGGCCCGCGATTCGCAAGCGAATCGCTAAACGCTTGTACCAGTGGGTCAATTTCTGAATTGCCCCACTACGTAACTCGCGCCCATTTATTCGGAGAACATCATGGCCAGCACCGTATGGAAGGGATATCTGACTTTTGGCCTGTTATCGCTTCCAGTCAAATTGTACAGCGCAGCCCGCAGCGAGACCGTCAGCTTCAACCAGTTGCACAAAGACGACCACTCGCGTGTGAAGCAGGTTTTGTATTGCCAGGTGGAAGACAAGCCCATCCAGCGCAGCGAGATCGTCAAAGGCTACGAGTATGAAAAAGACCGCTACGTCGTCATAGACGAAGAAGACATCAAGAAAGTAGCGCCCAAAACCGCCAAGACCATGGAAGTCCTGGAGTTCGTAAAGTCCTCTGAGGTCGATCCCATCTATTTCGAAAGCTCCTACTATCTCGCGCCGGATGAAGCCGGTGAGAAGCCTTATGCGCTGCTGTTTGAGGCGTTGCGCAAGAGCGGATGTGTAGGCGTGGCGCAGATCGCCATGCATAACCGCGAGCACATCGTGATCCTGCGTCCTGGAGCGCACGGAATCCTGCTGCATACCATGTATTACAAGAATGAAATCCGCCAGGTGGAGGAGTTCCGGACCGACCGCAGCACCGTGAAAGACAAAGAACTGGAGCTGGCCATGACGCTCATCCAGTCTCTGGAAGCGCCGTTTGAGCCCGACAAGTACAAAGACGAATACCGGGAAAATCTGCTGGCCCTGATCGAGGCCAGAGTAAAAGGTGAGGACGTTGTTGCCGCTTCTACCCCGCAACACAAGGCGCCGGTTATTGATATTCTTGAGGCGCTCAAGATGAGCCTGGCACAGGCCAAGAAGCCGGTGAGTTCGGTGAAAGAGGCATCAACGGGAGCTGTGGTTAGTGACGACGCACCCAAGACGAAGAAGGCCAGGAAGAGCTAAAAAAATAGTTAGTACTTAGTATTTAGTATTTAGTACTTAGGAAAACCAGGACCATACGTGCTGTAAAAGGATTGCTATTACTATGGAAAATCGCTGCCAGATATTCAAAGTGAGTGGTTACGATCCGACCGGTGAGAACGCGATGGAGTGCAACGCTCCTGCGGACTATTGCGATATGTGTGACATGATGGTTTGTGCCGAGTGCCACTCTGAAATGGCCGGCGAACACCTCTCCTATATGAAGAAACCGCCAGTGACAGTTGGTGACTGGGCCAGCGAGAGCGGACGGAAGATCAGCAGATAAGCAGAACAATTCTTATGGATCGCAGGCGCTTCGCCTAATGCCACTTACTTTGCACATTCGAGCATAAATTTGAGAATTTTGTCGCATGGGCGGGCGGCAGCGGGGCAGATTCCTCCGCCCTACTCACGCGCTGAAGAAAACGCGCGTGAGCTTAACGGGCGTTCGGAATGACATCTCTCATTGGGATACAGCATGGTCTTCCCTAAAGTAAGTGGCATTGGCCGAGGGCGGCTGCGCTCCATAAAGGTACTCGTTTGGTTGCGGTTCCGCCGCTCTGCGGTTAATCACTCACCACACCCGGCAGGCGTTCTCGCTGACCATCTTTTGCTTCTCCTTACACCCGAAGGCCTTCGCGAATTCAGAATAGTTTCGTAATGTCCCCAGAGTCCGGAAGCGTACCGGAGCATGCGGATCGACTTTCGCGATTACCCTAAGTCTTTCCGGAGTGATATTGGCGCACCACTGCTGGGCGAAGCTGATAAAGAACCGCTGCTCAGGAGTGAACCCGTCAATCGTGATTTGCTCCGCATTCTTAGTGGCAGCAGCTTTATGCATGGCGGCGAAGGCAATCCTGATACCGCCGTTATCGGCGGTATTTTCGCCTAGTGTGAGCCGTCCATTCAGGTGAATATCATCCACCACGACAAAGTCCTGGTATTGATCGGCGATACAGCTTGTGCGTTTTTCAAATTCTTCCCGGTCGGTCTGGGTCCACCAGTTGGTCAGATTCCCCTGCCCGTCAAACTTGCTTCCCTGGTCGTCGAATCCATGCGTCAGTTCATGGCCAATGAGCCATCCAATCGCGCCAAAGTTCACTGCATCATCCATGCCTGCATCAAACAGCGGTGATTGAAACACTCCGGCAGGGAAGTTGATGCTGTTTTCCGGAGAATAATAATAGGCGTTCACCGTGGGAGTGGTGACGATCCATTCACTCTTGTCCATCGGGTGCCCGATTTTCACGAGGTTGTGTTTCACCAGAAAGGTGCGCGCCTGCCGGATATTCTCCGCCAGGTCATCACGTTTGATCTTTACCGAACTGTAATCAAGCCACACCTCGGGATAGCCAATCTTGTTGGTAACGGCATTCAGTTTGAGCAGCGCCTGCTGTTTGGTCTGGGCGTTCATCCAGGGCAGTTGCTGAATATTTTCAGCCAGCGCCGCCTCTTCAAGCTTTACCATTTCCACGGTGCGCCGCTTGTTTTCCGGAGAAAACGTCTGTTCAACATAGAGACGGCCCAGGGCCTCCCCAAGCAGACGGTCGGCAGCGGATACGCATCTTTTCCAGCGTGGCTCAATCTCGCGCTGACCATTGAGAGAGCGGCGCTCAAAGGCAAAGTCTTCATTGACGAATGGTTCAGAGAGATAGGGAGCATTGGCCCGGATGAGATGCCACTTCAGGTAGGTCTTCCAGTCATCCAGGGGCACTGACGAAACAGCCGTATTCAGCCTCTGGAAATAATCCGGAGGCACTATATTGACCTGTTCAAACTGCGGTGCTCCAGCAGCCTTGAAGAAGCGGAGCAGCAGGAGATTAGGCGCTAATGCGTCCAGCGCGCTTACCTGCATCTTGTGATCACGGTTTTTAGGATCGCGCATGCTCACGCGATCGAGAGACGCTTCCGCCAGGCCCTTTTCTACATCGAGAATCGCACTGGCTTGCTTCTCGGCCGACTCAGAGCTGTCCCCCACAAGCTTGAGCATGGTGCTGATATGCGCCACATATTTGCTTCGAATCTGTTTGGAATTGTCATTCTGGTTGAGATAGTAATCACGGTCAGGCAGTCCGAGACCGCCCTGAACGATAACCGCCCCCATTCTGGTGGCATCATGCAGCTCAGGCTGCGCGCCAAATTCGAACAGAACCGGTACGCCGATGGAATGCAGATGGGCGACGGCATCAATGAGTTCTTTGTGGCTGGAAACTGCCGCAATGCGCCTGAGTTCGCTCTGGAGCGGTGTTATGCCTGCCCGGTTGGCAGCGGTTTCGTCCATGCATGAGGTATAGAAATTCCCGACTATTCTGGCCGTCTGGCTGCCGGCAGGCGTACTGCCTGCTTGTTCCATGATCTTGCGGAGCACTTCGCGGTTATATTCACCCAATTGGTTATAGCGAGCCCAGAATACCTGGTCAGAAGGAACAGGATTATTCTTCTTCCATGTGCCACAGGCGTACTGATCGAAATCTTCACAAGGATCGGCACTGGCATCGAGAGCAGTCACATCAAACATCTTGGGCCGCGTGACCGCTGTCTGTTTTTCCTGGCTGAATACAAGGCACGGCGCGAGGGCGCAGCAGAAAAGCAAAACCACGGTTTGTCTAAAGAGCATGGTATCCTCCTGCAAGACAGGCTCCGACCCTACACTCCATAGAGATCACTTCTCTTAAAAGAGATAAGGGCTGGGTTATTTATCGGCAGCAGAGCTGGCGGAGTTTACCGGCTGTTTCTGATTCCGCTTCGCCCGGAATTCAGGAACGACCAGCGCCTGCTCTACCGAGGGCGCGTTCAATGCAGCCAGTTCTTTCGCTGTTCGCTCTGCTTTGGCCGGCAGTCCGGCTTTCTGATACGCATTCACCAGCAGTTCCATCGAGTACGGATCATTGGCGTCTTCTTCAAGATGCGGAATCGCTTCCAGCCACTTGCGCTTCGCCATCAGCACTGTTCCGGCCGACGCATGAAAGGCCACATCGATGCCGGGATTATGGGAAGCACTCGCGATTTTGCTGAGTTGTTCCAGAGTCTTTTCAGCCTCAAGCATACGGCCACGCTGTACTGCCCGGTAAATGGAAGTGCGGTAGATCAAAGCCAGTTGCTGCTGGCGGGCGGTCTGCGAAGTGTCATGAGGATGATCGAGCGATTCTTTGGCTTTCTGCAGCCAGCGGGCAGCCGCAGCTTCATCTGTCTGGTACAGGGCCATGGTGCGGTATGCTTCCGCCTCCAGCCCGCCTACGGAACTCTCATGGGCCATTTTGGCCGCACTCTGAAAGGCTGCATCGGCATCGCTGAAGCGCTTCTCGCGCAGATAGGTTGCAGCCCATTTGAGCTTCCACTGAACCGCATAAGCCCTGGTATAAGCATGCTGGATAGCAACTTCGTACTGTGCCCGGGCGTCATCTTCACGGCCCATAAGCGCATAGGTATCGGCAAGTCCAAGCAGGGATTCGCCGAAGTTCGGCTCCAGCTTGAGTGAGGCGTGATAGTGCTCCACCGCCTCATCGAATCGTCCGGCCATTCTCAGGATTTCAGCGTATGAGTCTTGCGGATTGGGTTCTGTGGGAAGAACTTCAATGTAATGACGCATGACCGGGAAAGCCTGGTCAAACTTGCCCTGGAAAGCGTAGTCGTATCCAAGGTTGTTGAGGGCGCCGGCAAAATCGGGATCGACACGCACCGCCTGCTCCGCCAGTTCGGCTGCGCGTTCCCACTGGTGATAGTTCGCTCCCATAGTAAGAGCGGCAAACCAGTAAAGATGCTTGTCCCGGGGATAACGGACCAGCAATTCGTTCATGGCTGCAAGGGTGCCAATGGTGTCGTCGCGGCTCTCATCGAGAATCCATTCAGCCATCAGACGCTCATCGGGCGTGACTGAATCCATAAGCGCAAGGGCTTTTTTGCGTTCCGCAGCCTGCTGATCAGGATCGGGAATGCGCTCGGAAATGTAGAGGTGAGCCAGCAGGAAATTGGGATCTTTCTTGATCGCGTCCTGCCAGCATTGCAGAGCCTGAGGAATGTGCAGGTTCTCCCATGCAACAATGCCCTGCTCAAAAAGAGCGCGGGCTTCGGGTGAACTGGTGGTAATGAGCATGCGGTCTGAGCCTGCTCCGGTACCCGGCGTTTGGGCCGCTGCCGCAGCCGTGATGGCGGCAGGCAGCAATGCCAATAAGACCCAGCGATGGACATGTAAATGGTTTTTCATTCTGCTAATTTCCACGGAGGATGTAGCCGTACTCAACCGGCAGTTTGCCGTCGATCTTCAGCACTTTGACTTCATGGTCGATGCGAAACACATCAATCAACCCGATTGCTCCAGGAATGGTATGTATCGCGTTCAACATTGCTTCATTGGAATCGACGATGACAACGTTGTCATGATGCTGAGCGATGAAATTCCGCAGGTCCTCAGGGTTGGTCTTGTAGATGCGTGACAGCAGCAACTCCATCTCAGGAGTTGCAGGATCGCGGAGCACGATGGTGATGGCCGAGCCACTGGCCCACTTGCGCGTATCACACTTGAAAATCTTGCTTAGTTCCGCTGTGGTCACGTCCTGTGCGCCGTTGCTTTTGTGCACGATCACGGCCATTTGCTTGGCCGCGCACATGCATTCGGCCACGCATACAAAGATGATTCCGAAGATGATGAGACGAAACGTTTTCATACCTGGACTTTCGACGGTATGGACATTTTATGAAGGAACACTGTGGCGTGTCTGCATTACAAACGTAATGCCGGCAAACCACGGTCATCCTTAAGCCTTCCCCGCCAATCTGCCGATATCAGTAAGGAGTAACTTTGCCCAGGAGGCGCTGATGTGCAGTGTTTGGAGTGCGAATCGGCTATTCCGCGTTTTGGTTTTAAGCATGACTATGCTGGCGGTCGGGTTGGCAGCGGCTTTGGACCCTTCCAAGTCCGTAAGACAGTACGTGTCGAAATCTTTCACGGTCGCAGACGGATTGCCCCAGCCCTGGGTACAAGCCATTGCGCAGACGCCGGATGGTTACATGTGGTTTGGAACCCAGGAAGGGCTCTCCCGCTTTAACGGAGAGCAGTTCACCAATTTCGACAAAGGCAATGTCGCTGAGATCAACCACAACAATATTCGTGTATTGCTGCCTGACAAAAAAGAGGGAGCGCTTTGGATTGGCACCTATGGCGGGGGGCTTACCCGCTATTTTGACGGCAAGTTCAGGACATATACCGTAGCCGATGGGCTGCCCGGAGATTTTGTCCTTGCTCTCGCATGGGGTTCTTCCGGAGACCTGTGGATTGGCACAGATAAAGGTCTGGTGATCTATGCCAAGGGAAGGATTGTTCCCTTCAAATGGCCCGGTGAGAATACTGCCTCGCCAGTGTCAGACCTGGCCGCCGGCACTGATGGAACAATGTGGTTTCTGGTTCGCAACGCAATTTATCAGGCAGACAAGCAGGGCAACATCTCCAGAATAGCCGCCACAGTTCCTGAACCGCAGAAAATCTATGCCGACCGCAGCGGCAGCCTGTGGATTGGAACAATGAACCATGGGGTCTACAAATGGGTAAACGGAAAAATCATTTCTTATTCTGTTGCAGCCAGACTGCCCAAAGCACCAGTCCGGGTTTTATATGAGGATTCTGGAGGCAAGATGTGGGTGGCTGCCTATGGCGTAGCACTCTGCCGGTTGGGAGCAGATGAGAAATTTGATTGTTATTACGCTAAAGATGGCCCCATGGAATTGAGTATCGTCTCCATGGATGAAGACCATGAAGGAAACTTATGGCTTGGTACCGAGGCCAACGGCATGATCTGCCTCAGGGATACGAATTTTGTCACCTACAATAAGCGGGTCGGGTTTTCCGATAGTTATGTGCTGGGAATCTATGAAGGCCGGAATGGGGATATCTGGACGGGCGGCAGGCAGGGACTCAATAGAATCAGAAATGGAAACATTACTGCGATTCGCGTTGCCCCGTCAGTATCCGGCAATACGGTAGAGGTCATTGAAGATGCCGGCAATGGTGATCTATGGCTGGGCACAGAATACGGTCTCAAGCTGCTGCGCGGCGACCAAGTGGTCCGTACTTATACCACCCGTGACGGGCTGGCAACAAACACCATTCATGCGATGCTGCGTGACCATGAAGGCGCATTATGGATTGGTGACCGTAACGGCGGGTTGACCCGCTACAAAAATGGAATCTTTACTCGCTTTACGGCACAGGATGGTCTGGATTCGACCCGCGTGCGCCACATCTTTGAGGATCACGAAGGCAGCCTGTGGTTCAGTACAGAAGAAGGCTTGACCCGGTATAGCAACAAAAACTTCACCAACCTCGCCCTCGAAAAAGGAAAGGGCGGCGCCACCGGCGGCGCTGTCTGCGTTCATGAAGATGGCAGTCATGTAATGTGGATTGGTACGTATGGTTCCGGCCTGGTTCGCTTCCATGATGGGAAGTTCGTCAGCTTCAAGACTCGGGATGGGCTCTTTGATGATTCCATCTGGAGCATCGTGGAAGATGACTCCGGGAATTTGTGGATGAGTTCCAACCGTGGCCTTTTCCGGACCCCCAAAACTGAGCTCAACGAATTTGCAGAGGGTAAGATAACCCGGATCACATCCACTCCCTACGGCACTGCTGACGGCCTGTTGACGACCGACTTCAACGGCGGCGAGCAGAACACTGGATGGAAAACTCGCGAGGGAAAGCTGTTGTTTGCCAGCAGTATCGGCCTGGTGGAGGTTGATCCGCGTCATTTCAAAACCAACACTCTCCCGCCTCCTGTGGTGATCGAAGCAGCCATGGTGGACAAGAGATCGATTTTGAGCAGGGAAACGGTGCCCATAGGAGGCGGAGAACTTGAATTCCATTTTGCCGGATTAAGCTTTGTGGCCCCCCAAAAGGTCGCCATCAAATACAAGCTGGAGGGCTTTGATAAAGACTGGACTTTTGCCGGTACCCGCCGGGTCGCTTACTACACCAATATCCCTCCCGGCCAATACCAATTTCGTGTCCTGGCCGCCAACAACGACGGAGTCTGGAACACCAGCGGCGCTTCCATTGATTTGTATCTCAAGCCACATTTCTACCAGACCACGTGGTTCGGCCTGCTTTGCAGCCTGAGTGTGTTGCTGATGGCGGCCGGTGCATACCGAGTCAGGATCAGTCAGTTGCGCAACCGTGAGGAGGAATTGGTGGCGCTGGTAGACGGGCGTACCAGGAACTTGCAGGCCGAGATTGTGCAACGCAAGGCAGCGGAAGAGCAACTTCAGGAGCAGGTGATCGAGCGTAACCGGGCCACAGAAAAAGCGCAGGCGGCGGCGCGAACCAAAGGCGAATTTCTGGCAAATATGAGCCATGAGATTCGCACGCCTTTAAATGGAGTGATTGGGACGCTTGACCTGGCCGCACAGACGGAACTGACCGGCGAGCAGAAGGAGCTGCTTTCCATGTGCCGCAGCTCGGCCAATTCATTGCTGGCTGTGCTCAATGACATTCTCGACTTTTCCAAGATTGAAGCCGGTAAGCTGCGTTTTGAAGAAGCCGAATTCCACCTGGCGGACACCGTGGGCGAAGCCGTGCGCGTGATGGCAGTCAGCGCCCACCAGAAGAAACTGGAACTGGCTTACTGCATCGATCCTGAAGTCCCGGCCTGGCTGCGTGGCGATTCAACCCGCTTAAAGCAGGTACTGCTGAATCTTTTGGGAAATGCCGTGAAGTTTACCCAGCAAGGTGAAATCCTGGTCAGTGTGCAGGCAGAAAAGCAGGAGAGCCAGGAGATAGCTCTTAACTTCTCAGTATCGGATACCGGAATCGGCATCCCGCCCGACAAGCAGGAGAGCATCTTTGAAGCTTTCTCTCAGGCTGATACGTCGGTTACCCGCCAGTTTGGAGGAACGGGCCTGGGGCTCGCCATCTGTGCCCGTATCATCAACCTTCTTGGCGGAAGAATCTGGGTGGAAAGCACTCCCGGCAGAGGTTCAACATTTCATTTCACTGTGACCTTGAACAGGGCGCAGGAAAAGCAGGCAGCAGACTCCGGTGCTGTGCCGGTCTCGTTGTCAGGCCGCCGGATCATGGTGGTGGACGATAACTCCACGAACTGCTGGATTCTTGAACGCATGTTGCGCGCCTGGGGAGCCGCGGTGGTGGCTTGTACCTCGGCACTGGAGGCTCTGACCGAATTGAAATCCGCCAGCCGCAACGGTCAGCATTTCGACCTGTTGATCTGCGGCAGCCATATGCCGGAGATGGATGGTTTCGTTCTGCTGCAGCAAGTCAAGGGCGATCCTGGGCTGCATCTGAAAACCATCATGATGCTGTCTTCGAATGACTATGCCGCCGCTGCCGAGCGTTGCCGGCGAATGCAGGTTGAAGCCTGGCTGATAAAACCAATCGGTCCATCTGAATTGCGGTCTGCAGTTACAAGCTTGCTATCTCCGGAGGAGCAGACCGAATCAAGCGTGCCAACCAGGACCGGCAGCCAGGTTGAAGCAACCGGTAAATTAAGAATCCTGCTCGCGGAAGACAACCTGGTGAATCAAAAACTCGCCGTGAAGATGCTGGAGAAGTTAGGACATGAAGTCACAGTCATGGAAAATGGCCGCTTGGCAGTCCAGCACTTGCGCAAGGACACTCACTATGACGTGGTGCTTATGGATGTACACATGCCTGAAATGGACGGCTATGCTGCCACCGAGGCCATTCGCCAACTGGAGGACATCAGGGGAATGGGCGAGCACATTCCCATCATCGCAATGACGGCTAACGCAATGGAGGGTGACCGGGACCAATGCCTGGAAAAAGGAATGGACGGTTACATAGCCAAACCCGTGAACATGCAGGAACTGGCGCATGCTCTTCAGCAGGTTGTCAGTCCTGGGCCTCACTCTATAGGGGAGGCACAAACTTGGATGGACTCCGGCAAAAATGGGCTTGTAGCAGGTACCAGTATGTGAACAGGCAGTAGAGCCGCAACCAAACGTGAAAATCTATATGGAGCGTAGGTACCCTCGCCTGCGCGGAGGAATTTCAAAGCAAGAAAGAAATATTGAAGGTTTACTTTAAGGTTCGAGCGCCTGCTTCACCGTCGCATTCACATGGATGGCCTGCAGCGAAGCGGCATCGAAGCCTCCGCCTAATGCTTTCACTAAGCCAACTGAGGTGACCAGGCGCTGGCCGAGAATTTGGGTGGCGAGGCGCTGGTTATTTAAGAGATTTTCCTGTTCGGTAATTACGTCAAGGTAGGTCACAAGTCCACCCACGTAACGGTCATTGGAGATTTTCAATGCGCGCTGAGCCGCATCTACGGCGCGCTGCTGTGTGTCTGCCGCTTGCCCCAGTACGGATAAACCTGAGAGATTGTCTTCCACTTCCTGAAATGCGCCCAGCACCGTCTGGCGATAGTTGGCCACAGAAGCTCCGTAGGCTGATTGGGCGAAATCAACCTGGGCGCGGCGGCGTCCTCCGCTCAAAACTGTTTCAGCTACATCGGCGCCCACCGCCCAAAAGCCGCTGGAGAGATTGAGAATATGGGTGAAGCTGCTGCTCTGGAAACCTCCGGCGGTGCTGAGGCCGATACTGGGAAAGAATGCGCTCTTAGCGACTCCGATCTGGGCGTTCTGTGAGGCCATCTGCCGTTCGGCAGTGGCAATGTCAGGGCGGCGCTCCAGTACGTCGGAAGGCACTCCCGTGGGAATGGCTGGCAATTGGGTGTCAAGGGGTTTTGCCGGAACGCTGAAGCTGGAAGCCGGTGTTCCCACCAGCGCAGCCATCGCGTGTTCAAACTGGGCCCGCTGGCGGCGCAGCAATGTGGCCTGGGTGCGCGTGGATTCTAGCAGGGTCTCCTGCTGCGAAACGTCGAGGCCTGAGGCGATGCCGCCCTGGTGGCGGTTCTGTACCAGCGTGAGACCCTTCTGCTGGTATTCCACTGCCGAATCCACTACGGCGATTTCCGCATCCAGTTCGCGCAGGGTGAAGTAGTCCACCGCTAGCTCTGATGTCACCACCAGCCGCACGTTTTCCAGTTGTGCGGCGGTTGCCTGGTAGAGCGCATGAACCGATTCCACGCTGCGGCGAACTCTACCGAAGACATCAGTTTCCCAGCTTAAGTTAAAGGGAAGGGTGAAGTTATTCTGAGTGGCTGCTACCGGCGGGGTCGTTGCTCCATTCGCCGGACGGTTTCCCGAAATCAATGAGCGTTGGGCATTGAGACCGATGGAGGCCTGCGGAAATAGTCCTGACTGGGTGATGCGGGCCGAGGCGCGGGCCTGTTCAAGCTGATTGCGGGCAATCTCTATTGTCTGGTTGGCAGCCAAAGCCTGGGCTTCGTATTTGTCCAGTTCGGGGTCGCCGAAGATCGTCCACCATGAGCCCTTAGGAATGGAGTCTTTAGGATCAGAGGCACGCCACGGGGCCTGCTCTTTCCATGCAGGCGCAGTCGGAGCGTTCGGGCGGTGGTAGTTGGGACCTACGGCGCAGCCGGCAACCAGTAACAGAAGTAGTGGAGCAAACCGGAAGAACTTCTGCTTCAAGATTTCGCTCCGTTGCCGGTTTGTACATGCACCTGCTGGCCATCTTCAAGAGAGTCGGCAGGGTTCACAATGATTTCGTCATTAGGATCGAGGCCGCTGAGAATTTCCACCTTGGTTCCAAAGTCCCGGCCAATAGCTACGGCTTTGAGATGCGCCTTCTGGTCAGGCCCGACCACCGCCACGCGCGGCCCTTCGCTACGGAAGAGCAGGGCGTTGACCGGCACTGAAATGCGGATGGTCTGCACCGGCACGGCGAAGTGAACCTGGGCATAGGATCCGGGCAGAAGGCCTCCATCTTTATTGGAAACATCGACCTCTGTAAGCAGCGTGCGGGTGGCCGGATCGATGGCATCGGCTGTGCGCACTACTTTCCCGGTAAATTTCTGGCCGGGATATTCGTTCAATAGAATGTAAGCGGTCATGCCCTTGCGAATTGAGGGAGCGTAGCTCTGGGGCACGCTGACGTAGACGCGCAAAGGATCTACCTGCGCCAGATCGAACAGTTCTTTGGTCTGGCCAGTGCTTCCGGCGGTGATCAGGGCTCCGGTATCCACGTTGCGGCGGGTGAGAACTCCAGAAAACGGCGCGTAGATGTGCTTGAAAGATTCCAGTTGTTCCAGCCGGCGGACATTCGCATCAGAAGCCGCAAGGTTGGCCTGCGCCTGGCGGTACCCGCTGGTTTCCTGGTCAGCCTCCTGCTGCGAGACTGAATCGGTTTTGCGCAGGTTGGTCCAGCGTTCAGCCGATGATTTAGCCAGCTCAAGCTGAGCCTGTATCTGCTGACGGGCTGCTTTGGCTTGCGCCAGCTCCTGGTCTATTTCAGGGGTATCGATATCCGCCAGCAGATCGCTCTTGTTCACTTTGCTGCCAATGTCTTTGTACCAGCGCAGCAGATATCCATTGGTGCGCGCATAAATTGAGGACTCAACATAGGCCTGCAGTTGAGCCGGCAGCACCATTTCGTCACTGGCGGGCTCCGTGGAAGGCTTCAGCACTGAAACCGTAGGAACGGCCAGTCTTTCTGTTTCAGCCGCCAGCGCCTTCTTTTCTGAGAAACGGCGGGCCACCGAGAATGCGCCTGCAAACACCAGCACCGCCAGAACGAGGACCACCAGCAGAAGGCCATGCGATCTGCCTCCGGACGTATTTCCAGAACTGTGAGTGGTTGGCGTGGTTGGTTGCTGAGCAAGCTGCGTCATACGATTCGAGTCCTTAAATCTCACTGGTTTGTGGCGCAGCGCCGGGCTTTTCACGGTGCAAGACGCTGAATACCACAGGAACAAAAAACAATGTCGTTATTGTAGCTACGATCAGGCCGCCGATAACTGCCCGGCCCAGTGGAGCATTCTGTTCGCCGCCCTCACCCAGGCCGATAGCCATGGGCACCATGCCGATGACCATAGCCAGCGCGGTCATAATGACCGGGCGCATACGCGTGTAGCCGGCCTCCAGCGCGGCGTGCCAGGAATCGATCCCTTCGGCCATGCGCTCCCGCGCGAATGAAATTACAAGAATACTGTTGGCAGTGGCCACACCCATGCACATGACTGCTCCGGTGAGCGAAGGCACATTGAGGGTTGTGTGTGTGAGCAGCAGCATCCAGATGATTCCCGCCAGTGCGCCCAGCAGGCCGCTGATGATGATAAAAGGATCGAGCCACGACTGGAAGTTCACCACGATCAGCAGGTACACCAGAATGATGGCCATCACTAGTCCCACACCCAATCCCAGGAATGAGGAACTCATGGTCTCCACCTGTCCGCGCAAAACAATGGAGGTGCCGCGTGGCAGGTTCTTTTCAAAATTCTTGAGCATGGCGCGGGTATCGCGGGCCAGGCCGCCAAGATCGCGTCCCTGCACGCTGGCATAGACATCCATCACCGGCACGATGTTGTAGTGCGATACCAGGGCAGGCGTTACAGATGGCCGTATGGTGGCCAGGTTCGCCAGCACCTGTGGGGCAGGAGCCCGTGAGGCATTGATGGGCGTGTTCATCAGCGCTTGCAGCGAATCCAGGCGGTATTCCGGCGTCTGCACAGCCACGTTATAGGTCACGCCATTTTCCGGATTCAGCCAGAACGTGGGTGAGGTCTGGAAGCTGCCGCTGAGCGAGACCAGCAGGTTCTGCGCCACGTCTCTCTGTTCCAGGCCGACTTGCTGTGCGCGGCTGCGGTCTACCGTGAGCTTCAGAGCGGGATCGTTCATCAACTGCTGCACGTGGACGTCCGCAGCGCCGGGAATGCGACGAAGCTGGTTGGCGATACGCTGCGCCAGTAGGTAATTATCTGCCTGGTTTTTGCCCACTACCTGAATATCGATTGGGGAAGGCAGGCCGAAGTTGAGAATCTGGCTGACGATATCCGCGGGCTGGAAGAAGAACTCAACCCCGGGGAAGTTGGCCGGCAATTGCTCGCGCAGTTGCTTCACATACTCTTCTGTGGGGCGGTGCTTCTCCTGGTTCAATGAGACCAGAATCTCGGCATCGGAAGTGCCGATGGTTCCACTGGTGCTGTAGGAGTTGTTGATCGAGCTGTAAGGCAGGCCGATGTTGTCGAGAATCGTGCTCAGCTCGCGCTGTGGAATCTGTTTGCGCAGGAACTGCTCTACCTGATCACACAGGCGGGCCGTCTCTTCAATGCGCAGGCCGGCGCGTCCGCGGACGTGCAGGCGGAATACTCCGGCATCCACCTGCGGGAAGAAATCCTGGCCGAGAAAGAATACGAAGACGAAAGAGAACAGGCAGAAGCCCAGGAAACAAACGATGAACACCTTCCGGTGCTCTAGACAGCTTGCCAAGGTGTGATGATAGGTTTCACGAATCCGCTCAAAGCCATTTTCAAACCGCTGCTGGAAGCGTTTGAAGAGACCGGCCCGGCCACTGCTGCCATGCATTTCATGCTCGTGGCCGCGCATCAGGTACATCATCATGGTTGGCACAAGAGTTCGCGAAAGCAGGTAAGAGGCCAGCATGGCAAACACTACAGCCTCTGCCAATGGAACAAACAGGTATTTGGCCACGCCCGTCAGGAAGAACATGGGCACGAACACGATACAGATAGAAAGCGTAGAGACAAATGCGGGAACCGCGATCTGCTGCGCGCCATCGAGAATGGCCAGCCGCAGATCTTTGCCCATAGCCAGGTTGCGGTCGATGTTTTCAATGGTGACCGTGGCATCGTCCACAAGGATGCCCACGGCAAGGGCCAAACCTCCCAGGGTCATGATGTTGAAGGTCTGTCCCAGAGCGCTCAGAAGAATCACCGAGCAGAGGATCGAGAGCGGAATAGAAATGGCGATGATCAACGTGCTGCGCCAGTTCCCCAGGAACAGGAGAATCATGGCTGCAGTCAGGCACGCGGCAATAAGCGCTTCTTTGAGCACTCCCTCAATTGAGGCGCGCACAAACAGCGACTGGTCAAACAGCGGCTTCATCACCAAGTCTTGCGGCAGGGTTTGGGCCACGCGCTCCAACCGCTCTTTAATCTGGCTGATGATGTCGAGGGTAGAGGCCCCGCCGTTCTTCATTACGGTGATGAGCGTGCCGCGCGTTCCATTCTGGCGAACAATGTTAGTCTGCGGCGAGAAGCCATCGCGGACGTGGGCCACATCGCGGATATACGTAGTCGTGCCGCTCTGGGTGCGTATCGGAAGGTTATTGATCTCGGCGATGGTGTCCGGGCTGCCATTCATCTGAATGTTGTATTGCAACTCGCCGATCTTTGCGGTTCCTGATGGCAGAATGAGGTTCTGCGCACTGACTGCATTCACTACATCTACAGGCGTAAGCCCTTTGGCCTGGAGCGCAGCCGTATCGATGTCTACGGCCACCACGCGCTGCTTGCCGCCATACGGGAAGGGAATTGCTGCCCCGGCGACGGTGGTCATCTGCGGCCGTACAAAGTTCACAGAGATGTCATTCAGCGCCTGCTCCGGCATGGTCTTGCTGCTAATGCCTATTTGCACAATGGGCACGCTGGATGCCGAATAAACAATGATCAGGGGCGGATTGGTTCCAGCCGGCAACTGCCGCACGGCAGTCTGCGAGATAGCGGTAACCTGGGCAATAGCCGTCTGTAAATTGGCCGTGGGCTGGAAGAAAATCTTTTCGATGGCGCGGCCGTCCATGGCCTGCGATTCCACGTGCTCAATGTCGTTGACGGTGGTAGTAAGGCCGCGCTCCGTGTTGCTGACGATGCGATCGGCCATTTCCTGGGGCGAAAGGCCGTTGAACTGCCAGATAACGCTGATGACCGGAATGTTGATCTCAGGAAAAACATCCACTGGCGTACGCATGATTACCAGCGGGCTGAGAATCAGGATAAGCAGCGCCATCACCACGAAGGTATAAGGGCGATTCAGCGCCAGTCGAACAATCCACATCTACGACAATCCTTTGTGAGCTATTTAGTTTGGACTCAAAATATCCAGCCGGAGATTCAGGCTGGACGCAAAAAATGCGGTCGTAACTCCTGCCAGTTACAGTTTCCGGGGAGCGTCTCTATTCAATGATAACTTGATAAGCTGAAATGGAGGGTGGCTCAGTTACTCGCGTAACAGTTCTTAACATTCCATGACCGCAGACCCCATCGTGAATAAGATGTGTCACTTTAACCAATAAGTATGTCTTACCCGTGCCGCAGAGCCTCTGATGGATCAACCCGCATCGCCCGCCGTGCCGGTAAATAACTGGCTGCCAGCGCGATGCACAGCAGGGCCACGCTGCATGCTGCGAAGGTCGGCAAATCCCGTGTGTTCGCCTGATACAAGAGATCAGACAGGATGCTGGTCATCCTGGTCACCAGTAAAGCCGCCACAACTCCCAACCCAATTCCAACCAGGGCCAGAATGACTCCGTGGCCAACCACCAGTCGCAGGATATCGCCCTTCTCCGCGCCCAGAGCGAGCCGGATTCCCAGCTCCGACCTGCGCTGCGTCACCGAATAGGAAATCACGCCATAGATACCAACAATCACCAGCACCAGTGCGATGCCCGAGAACATTCCCGTCACCAGCATATTGAATCGAGGCTGCGAACGGTCGACGTTCAACATTTGATCGAGCGACTGTACGTTGGTGATAGGCTGGCCCGGATCGATGCCCAGAATCTGGCTGCGCACCGCGCCTACCAATTGCAATGGATCAGATGAGGATCGCGCTTCCAGGTTGAGACTGCCCCAGGGCAGTTGAGGAAACGGCATGTACATCTGGGGCTGCGTTTCATCTGCCAGGCTCATGTTCTTCACGTTTCCGGCAATGCCCACAATCTCAGATGGGTTCGGACCCAGTCCCACCAGCACGTGCTTGCCGACTGCATTCTCATTGGGCCAGTAGCGGCGCGCCATCACTTCATTGATGACGATCACTCTGGGCGCCTGCGCATTATCGTGGTCGGTAAATACGCGGCCGGCCTTGAGCGCGATACCCATGGTGTGGAAATAATCAGGGCTCACGGCTTCCACCACGAACAAAGGACGCTGGCGTAACGGCACTTCCGGCTGCCCTTCGGGTAATGACGGTGTGAAACGTTCAGGATGCAGCGGCAGCGCCGACGAGATGGAAGCGTTGCGTACTCCCGGCAAGGCCTGAATGCGCCGCAGGCATTCTTCATAGAAGGCAATCTGTTTCTCGTGGCTGGAGTATTTGGCTGGAGGCAGAGAAATATTCAACGTGAGGACGTCACGGGAATCGAAACCGAGGTCGATTTTCTTGAGGCGGTCAAAGCTGCGGATCAGCGATCCGGCACACACCAGCAGAAGCATGGAGATGCCAATCTGGAAAACCACGAGCGCGCTTCCGAAGAGGGAACGCCGTCTGCTTCCAACACTGCCCCGGCCTTCATCCCGCAATACCTGGTTCACGTTGGTTCGTGACAACTGCAATGCCGGGAAGATGCCGAAGACCAGGCCGGTGAGCACGGAGATGCCCAGCACAAAAAGAAGCACCCAGCCATCGATCACCAAAGATGAATCCGGGAGCGAGTCTTTGGGAATCATCTGCGAGGCGAGCCTCATTCCCGCAAAGCCCAGCCCCAGACCCAGAGCGCCACTCACCAGCGCCAGCAGCAGACTTTCTGTCAAAAGCTGGCGCATCACCGCGCCCCGCTTCGCTCCCAGCACCGTGCGGACGGCAATTTCCCTGGTGCGGGCGATGGCACGCGCCAGCAGCAGCCCGGCAACATTGGCGCAGGCCAGCAGCAGCACCAGCGCGACCGCCAGAAAAAGAAACAAGATGTTGGTCCTGATATTAGCCACCAGCCGCTCGCGGAGATTTTTCACCACCAGCGCGATTTTCGGATTGGCATCTGGAAACCTGGGATTGGCCTGTTTGTACTGCTGATTGAGGATATCCATTTCGGCCTTGGCCTGCTCCATGGAGGTATCCGCCTTCAGGCGGGCGATTCCCGCCAGGTATCCGGTTCCAGCCGCGCGAACCTGCGCTGCAGTGGCCAGGTTTATCTCGAAAAATCTCGGACTCCACACATCCACTGTGCCCAGCAGGGGCCAGCGAAAATTGGCAGGCAATACTCCCACCACGGTATAGACCGTAGAATCAAGCGTGATGGATTGATCAACGATATCGGATTTGCCGCCCAACTGGTTCTTCCATAGCGAGTCGCTGATGACCACGGTTGCTTTGCCGCCGGACTCGCCTTCGTCGGGAACGAAGAAGCGGCCCATTTGTGGTTTTATGCCCAGCACGTCGAAGAAATTCGGTGAAACACGCGCCCCATGCACCTGCTGCGGCTCTCCGCGTCCGGTCAGGTTGAAAAATTCCACGCAAAAGGCTGCAACTCCGGAAAACGAATGGCTGCGGTCGCGGAGCATCTCGTAGCGAACAATAGAAAATGGATTGACGGTCTCCAACTCACCCTGCCTGGCAACCCCCAGAGTTACGAGTTTCTGCGGATCGGCATAGGGCAGAGGGCGCAACAGCACGGCGTTGAAAATCGCGAAGATAGCCACGTTGCCGCCGATACCCAGCGCCAGCGTAAGGATGGCTGCAACACTGAATCCGGGATTCTTGATCATCATGCGGCAGCCAAAGCGGACATCCTGCCACAAGGATGACAGCCACGCTCCGGCGCCTGGGTTGTAATCATGAACAACCTGGGTATTGGAATCCATTCTTTTCCCGCTCATTTTTTTATAGTATCGTAAAGCGATGTTTGTCTTGATGATGTTTGGTCTTAATGCAGGTGCCGCAAAGCTCTCGGCAAATCGGCTTTAGCCGCTGCCGGCTGTGTCCTGATGGATCGCAGCAATTCCAAACCCTACAGTCTAGATCATTGGACGATAAACTGCTGTAAAGACACGTAAATCGATCAGTGTTTATCTGTGTTGATCAGTGGTAAAAATCTTACGCAAACGTCTCCGCCCGCTGCTCCTGCGCCCCTGTCATGATCTTCGCGCTGGGCCCGGCTTCCAATTCAAAGTTGCGGTTTTCAGGAAGCGCCAGGCTCAGGTACCGGCCATCCAGGAACAGCATCAGATCTTTCGCCAGGAATTCTTTGAGCGCCCCCTCAACCCACGGCTCAGAGCTGAAATTCGTGCTGATGTCCCTGGGCGTCCGCGCATCAGAGCAGTATTCGTACAGAGCGGCCTCCTGATCGTGATAGCGGTGCGTCCGCGGTTGTTCCTGCCGGCCATCAAAGATGAAGATCGTAGACCACGACTTGCGGTACTTCAGATACGGCTTCTGCGACTGATCCCATTTCTCCCGCCAGTTGTCCACGGCATCAAAGGTGGCGGCATAAGAAGCTTCGCCCGCGATGTTGGTCATCTCCTGATCGAAGAAATAAGAGATGCGGGGCAGGTCGAACTTTCCTTTGGGAAAGATGTACTGGTAGCACTTGAAAGGCACAAGCTTTGAGATCGATTGCGAGGCCGGATCGGTGAACATCGGCGAACCCCGGTCGGCGCGCGCCATGACCGCCGCATAGGGCGGCTGCAGGTGCGGAATTTTGGCCATTACCTCGCACTGCGTGCGGTAGTCTTGTTCTGTCTCTCCGGCAAAGCGGCAGAGAATGTTATAGGTAACGTTGATCTTGTAATACGTGCACCACTTCACCAACTCGATGTTGCGCATGCCGGTGGTGAACTTTCTCATGCTCTTGAGAATGTTGGTGGCGAAACTTTCGACGCCCGGCAACACCGAATGAAGTCCGCCGCGCCGCATGCGCGCCAGTTGCGTGCGCGAGAAGTTGGGCCGAATCTCATAGTGCATGGAGATGTCGCTGTTGGCGGCCGCCAGGCGGCTGAAAAGCTTCTCGGTATATTCCGGGGCCATGATGTTGTCGATGGCAAAAAAATCGAAGCAGCGATAACGGCTGGAGAGCGTCTCTAACTGCTCGATTACGTTATCCACGCTCTTGGCCCTGAATTCCATGCCTGAACGGTTCAAGCCGCAGAAGGTGCAGTGATTTTTCTCTCCCCACCAGCATCCGCGCGAAGTCTCAAACGGCAACTGCACCGGACGCGCCTTGGGCCACGTATCGTAGCCGCTGGCCCGCCGCGCATAGTAAAACTCGTCATAATCGGGAATGGGGATGGCATTCATCTCATGGAAGTTGGGAGCGCGTCCGGCGTATTGTACTTTGCCCTGCGCATCGCGCCACATGATGCCCCGCTGGCTTTCCATGCTCTGGCCCGCATACAGGCGGTGAACCATCTCGGGAAATCCTATGTCGGCATCGCCGCAGTGCACATAATCCATCTGCGGGCAGCCCTTCATGATCTCTTCGGCAATATCGTCTTCCATGGCCCCGCCGCCCATGATGATGGGAATCTGCGGATACTTCTTCTTGAGAGCGCGCGCCATGGCCAGGCTGGAAAGCATCTGCTGGTAGACCACCGTAAGGCCGATCAGCCCAAAGCGGCTCCAGTCGGTGCTCTCTACGCAGAAGTCGATAAATTCCTGCGCGCCCTGATTGCGAAGCTGGCGCAGGTCTTCCAGGGTACATCCGGCGGCTTTGCAGAATGCGTCAAAGGTCTCGCGGTGCGTGATGAAATACTCTTCCACGTCGGGATTGGCTTCATCGCCGAAGGCGGCTTTCGACCATATCCACTCGCCCACCAGGCTGGGCCACACTTCGGCCAGGGTCTCGCTGAGCCGCCACCCAAGCTGAGTTCCCAGGTACATATAAAGGGAAAACGACTGGGCAGGAATGCCGGCCCTCTCCAGTGTGGGTTTCAACAAAGCCAGTTGGATGGAAGGGATACCGGCCGACTGCGAAGGCATGCTAATCAGGGCTACAGGCTTGGGAACCATAAGGCCTCACTTCAAAACGCGCAGATTGAGAAGTATACGCCTATCAATATGGAAAAATTAAGAAAACCAACCTCTTCCGGGAAACGCAATAAAAAACCTTAACCCGCAAAGGCCGCCGCAGGGAACGCAGAGAAATGATAAGGTTCACAAATTCAAAAGGGTACGACAATATCGCACCCCTCTATCTTGTCGTACCACAACCGGTGACAAATAGGTGGGCCCAGTCTTCCCGTACGCCCAGACCGTCCTTCCAGAAATGCAACAAAATTGATGCATGCCTCTAAATATTATGCTCTGATTAAAAGCAGTAAGCCAAAAGCCATAGGTATCCAGCAGCCGTATATGATCTGTTGTGCCCAGACTCGGCGCTTTCTCCAGAGAACAATAAGGCCTGCGCAACTGATTGTAAGCAATATAGCAACCAATTGCCCAAGCCAATCGCCTCGAATAGTCGAAAGCAGAAGAAGGCTAAGGCTCCCAACGGCCAGACAGAGCGCACCCAGTGTCGATGTTATATTCTCGCCGACGAGCACTGGTAAAGTCCGCAGTCCATATTGGCGATCACCCTCTATGTCATAAACATCCATCCAAAGCTCCCGCCCCGACACAAAAAACAAAACACTAAGCGGAAAAATCCAAAATTCATGAGGGTATTGATATTTAAATATGACTAGAACAAATGGAAGGCACGAAATTAAGCCCGTATATATTGTCTTAAAACCAGCACTGATCCGAAGAACCACATTATAAGCGGCTAAGCCGCCGACGACTGAAAAATATATTAAATAGTCGAATTTGCTCTCTGCCACAAAAAAAATAGTAATTGTTGCTACGAGAAGTAGTAGTATTGATAAAGATAGGATGGTCAGAGGTTGTATTATCCCTCTTGGAAGTGCCCGATAAGGTCTATTTTGACGATCTTTTTCAATATCCAAGAAGTCATTAAGGCAAAAACCACCCATTGCAGCTAATGAAAAAGGCAAGCCTACCCAAAAAGCATGCTTTGGATGATCTCCGCGATGCCAAGCTGTCAAAAAAACACTCAATCCAACGCAAATAGAGGAAAAAAGCCGCATACTAATGGCTATTCCCATAATTCTGTGAAGTGTAATTTGCAAACGATTGTGCGTATCCGGTGGTCTATTAGTTAAACCCAAACTGATAATTGTTAAAGTGCAATAAAGCATGAATAAATAAAAGCCATTGCCTGCTCGTTTTACCATTTCTTCATTAAGAATAGTGCCACGGTTTGAATATAGATTAAAAAAGACTCCCAATCCGATAATAATTACAATGAACATATGTCTTAGAAGATTTCTTTTATCGCGGTTATAATACTCAACCATTCCTGGAACTGTCAGAATCGGTTGATCTGATATTCTGAGAAAGCCAAGGAAATTGAGAATAGATAGAAATACAGTAATGCTAACACTCTCGATACCCAGCGATGTTTTGAGAGTACGGTTACCAATCTTGTCATCGAAAATGAGTCCAGCAAAAATACACAAACCAAGAAATAGTTTGATCAGCCACCATTTATCGCTATCCACTAAAAGCTTTGATGGGGGCGCAGCTGTGTACCAGACAAAAAGAGAAACTGTGCTATGTATTGCTAGAAACATCAAAAGCAAGGAACTGCGAGAAGTAAATACAAATAGAATGGCGGCAGAAAACACAGAAAATACTAGCGCAGCAAAACTGGCATAGTAATTTCTCTCTGAGAGACTATCCCAAGTACTTGATAGATGCGCAGCTCTATTTGTTACATTCCATGATTCGAATACTGCCGCATAAGCAGAAACTGCTGTTGCAAATAGAAATGAATTCACGTGTGGTTGGGCCCAAGGAAAAATATTACTAAACCAGCACATTCCTCCAACGCAGGATGAACTCCATACTGTGAGCCAAAGGCGTCTCTTTATGGTCGTTGCAACAAAGAAGTATACGGTTAAAAAAACAAATGGTAATAATGCGACATAACTTGTGAAATGTGAGAGATTAAGGCCAATATAGAGGGGTAACGTGATGGACAATAAAATCGGAAAGATCAGCTGATACCGAATAGGTGGATTTTCATAAGTGGGATATTTCCATAGTAAAAAGATCCCATACGAAAGTGTTGCCAAAGAATAACTTAAAAGTGCTAACAATAAAGGGATTGGGACGCGCTCGGGAACACTCCAAAGATGGTAAGCACATCCTGCAGCCACCCCGACACCTATTATAGTGAAGAACTTAAAGTCCTTGCGTTCTAATTTTAATTCAATTGGCGGTATGGGAAAGTGTCTTCTAGTTGGATGAAAGATCGCCGAGTACGCGGCAAAAAAACCCAGAGAAATAAAAAAAGCAAAGAGTAGAGTCGTAACAATTGGGAAACGTAAATTAGAAAAATTCCAAGGATTTGAAAAGAGCGCCAAGAATGAGAAAACGGCGTATCCGCCAGTTCTATACAATAAGGTGAGTGGGTCATCCCGACGTGATTCTGAAGTCGTTGCGCCTTCCAAGCTTGTCCCCCTTCGGGTATTCGAGTCTATGCAAATTAGAAGTAGCGTGTCAATTGTGTTCAGAAAGTTTTTTAAAAACGTATTCGCAGCATGCTGCTTCTTACGAACTTCGGGCGGACAGGATCCGAATCTCAAGGATATTTGATCTAAGAAATAATTGATCATGCAAAATTTGCAATTGAGAGATGTATGGGTCGACGAGTCGAAATGGTATATTTTGAGGGAAGAGGGGTACGACCATGTCGCACCCCCTGATCACAAAAGCCAGAAGCCAGAGCTAGCGGCTGTCTTTCTTGATCTTCTCATACCACAACCGGTGATGATGGGCTGCCCACTCTTCCGAGACCCGGCCGTAGGCAATGCCTTTTAGCCCACCGGGAACCATCAGGATTCCCATATAGATGTGGATGATGAAAGCTCCAATGGTGACCAGCGCCGCTGCCGCATGGATCGGAATGATGATCGTCAGCAGCCAGTGCAGGTTGCGCGGCATCAATTCCGGAAACCACATCACGACTCCCGTAAGCAGCAGGATGATAGCTGCGTAATACATCACCCAGTAGAAGAGCTTCTGCCCGGCGTTGAAGCGGCCAGCGGGTGGAAGCAGTTCGTCCCGGTTCTCGATGTAGTACTTCATGTTGTCCTTCCATTGCTGGTCTTCCGGTATGGACGCCATCTGCACCTTCCACAGCGTGTGCATCCACAGCATTGCAACAAAGAAGAACACTCCCACCCACGGATGCAGCGTGCGCGCCGTGGCTGGGCTTCCCCCCACGTAGGACATCCAATAAAGATAAGGCGAGTAGAACGCCAGCCCCGTAAGCATGCAGAAGAGATAGGTCACGCCATTCACCCAGTGGCAGGCGCGCTCTTCAAACGTATAGCGGACCACCTGGCCTTCCGGGAGAATCGTGCCTTCACGAAGAATGGTGGGTGTGCTCATGGCTTTTTCTCCTCTTTTTTGTCGATCACTTTTGGCCCAAAGCGCACATAGTGCAGCAGCACGCCGGCAATGCCAAACACCAGGCCGACGTTGCCCAGCCATTTCAGAGGATGCTTCCAGAAGCTGACCATCAGCGGGATGCGCGGGTTCTTGGGCAGGCCCCCGTATTTCTCCGGGTTCTCGGCATCGTGCAGAACATAGATCACGTGCGTTCCGCCTACACCTTCCGGATCATAGACGCCCGCTTTGTTGTAGGACGTTTCTTTATGCAACTGCGCCACGCGCCGCTCGGCCAGGTCTTTCATGTCCTCCTTGCTGCCAAAGTGCAGGCAGCCCGTCGGACACGCCTTAATGCACGCCGGCTCCAGCCCTGCGCCTACGCGGTCAGAGCACAGCGTGCATTTGAAGACCTTCTTGGTTTCGGGATTGAATTTAGGAATATTGAAGGGGCAGCCGGTCACGCAGTACTGGCAGCCAATGCAATTTTCCTGGTTGAAATCAACAATACCGTTTTTGTACTGGACGATCGCTCCGTCCGCTGGACAAGCTTCCAGGCAGCCCGGCTCGGCGCAGTGCATGCACTGGTCTTTGCGCATGAGCCACTGCAGGCCGTGCTCCTCGCTCTCCACCTCGTTGAAGCGGATCAGGTTCCAGTAGTTCCAGGCCGTATCCGGCATGGTCTGGTAGGTATTGTCGAAAGTGGTTTCGCGGAACTCGTATCCGTTCCACTCCAGGCACGCCACCTCACAGGCCTTGCAGCCAATGCAGGTGGTGGTGTCAATGAGCTTGCAAACGTCATAGTCGCGCGAGACATTGCCTCCAGGAACCGGACCCGGATGCGCCGAAATCGCTTTGACTTGCATCGCTTCGTTTGGCATGGTCGGCTCCTTCAGGCTTTCTCTACCTTCACCATGAATCCTTTGAATTCAGGTGTGTAGGCGTTGGGGTCAATCACGCTGGGGCTCAGGATATTGGCGGTATTTCTGGCCGTCTTTCCTTCGTCCTCCTTGATGCCGCGATAACCCCAGTGAATGGGAATGCCGATGGGATGAACCTTTTTGCCATCGATTTGCAGGGGCTTGATGCGCTTGGTGACCATGGCCTTGGCCACGTAGGAACCGCGGGCGCTGGAGACTTTAATCTTGTCCCCGCCCTTGATTCCCATGTCACTCGCATGTTCCTCTGACATCTCCACGAACGGCTCCGGCACCAACTGGACGTTCATGGGATTGTTCTTCGTCCAGTAGTGATAGTGCTCCGTCAGCCGGTAGGTGGTGCAGACCACGTTGTATTCATCACCGGTCTTCGAGTACTTGTCGCGCTCGGATTTGAATTGCTTGGCCACCGGATTGTTTGAGTGCTTCGGGTGGAGCGGATTGGCAATCGGGCTTTCGAATGGCTCGTAGTGCTCAGGGAATGGCCCGTCTGCCATGGCTGCCAGAGGCGTGAACAAGCGCCCCACCCCCTCAGGATTCATGATGAATGGCCCCATGTGATCGTGAGGATGCGAGTCAACCTTGAAGTCGGGGACATCGTTGCCTACCCACTTCTGCTGTGCATCGTTCCACCAGACCTGCTTGCGATCGGGATCCCACGGCTTGCCATTGATGTCGCAGGATGCGCGGTTGTACATCACGCGCCGGTTGGCCGGCCATGACCACGCATAGTTGGGATAGATTCCCAACCCGGACGGGTCTTCCAGTCCGCGCCGCTGGCTCTGTGCTCCGGCCTCCGTCCATGAGCCGCTGTACAGCCAGTTGCCGCACATGGTGGTACCATCGTCTTTGAGCCACGCGAAGCCGGGGAGCTGCTGTCCGGACTTGATCTCCTGTCCTGTCTTCTCGTCCTTCAGGTCGGCCAGCGCCTTGCCGTTGATCTCCTTGGCAATCTCCGTGAACGAAGGATTGTTGGGAGTAGCATAGGCCCAGCTTGCATTCAGGATCGGGTCAGGGAACTTGCCGCCTTCCTTCTTGTACAGGTCGCGGACGGCCAGGAAGATGCGCGCCAGAATTTCCTGGTCCAGCCTCGCGTCTCCCGGTGTGGGCAGCGCCGTGTATTTCCACTTCAGCCAGCGCGCTGAATTGACGAAGGTCCCATCCTTTTCGGCAAAACCTGCGCCGGGCAGGCGGTAGACCTCAGTCTTGATGTTCTTCATGTCGTCTTTGGAAATGCCAGGCGACATCCAGAACTCGCTGGTCTCATCAGGATAGATTTCACACACCACCAGCCAGTCGGCCTTCTTCAGCGCGTCAATGTTCTTGTCGCTGTTCGGGCCAATGGCCACGCCGTTCATGCCAAAGGCAATCAGGCCTTTGACCTTGTCTTTGTACATGCCGTCCCACAGCTCCACCCATGAGTACTTGCGGTCAATCTTGGGCAGGTAGTGGAAGGCCCAGTCGTTCTCTTTCTTGGCCGCATCGCCGTACATGGCTTTCATGAATGACACGGCAAATTTCGGCGTGTTCGACCAGTAATTGAACGAGTCCCACTCATTGGGCTTGGACGTTTTGGGAGTGATGCGCGTGATATAGGTATCAAAGTCCTTGTCGGCGGGAGTAGGCACCTTGAGGTAGCCGGGCAGAATGTCAAAGACTCCGGCCATATCGGTAGCGCCCTGGATATTGGAGTGTCCGCGCAACGCATTCACTCCGCCGCCCGCGCGGCCCACATTGCCCAGCAGCAACTGTGCCATGGCTGCCGTGCGGATGATCTGTGATCCGTGCGCGTGCTGCGTCCAGCCCACCGCATAGATAATGGTGGCGACCTTTTTCATGTCTCCGTTTTTGCGGACGGAGGTGAACAGCTCCCACGCCTTGGTCAGCTTGTCGGCGGGAATGCCGGTGATCCTGGAAACCATCTCCGGCGTGTAGCGCGAATACTGCTTCTTCAGCAATTGGAAGACGCAGCGCGGATGCTCCAGTGAAACGTCATAAGCCACCTTGGGAGGCAGTGCCACCGGTACCGGAGCACCGGGAGCGGCCTTTGCGCCTACCGGGCCTTGTGCCTGGTATCCGCCGCCTTCCGCCTTGGTGCTCTGCTGGCCACCTTGAGGATGAAACCCGGCCGGAGCGCCATAATGTTGTGGGGACACCGGCTTGCCGCCCGAAGGCTTTGCCCCGCCTGCGGCTGCCGGGGGCTTCACCAGCGTGGAGACGGTCATCGCCGTGGCCGACTCCGCTGCTTCCTTCGGCGTCATGTCCCCGCCTTCTTCGTAGTTCCAGGTGGCGGGATCATACTTCTTTGCCTGCTCGTCAAAGCCGGAATACAGACCGTCGCCATCGGCGGGCAGCGTGAACCCTTCCTTAATAATGAAGGCGGCGTTGGTGTAGTTGACGAGGTAGTCTTTGGCGATGCGGTTGTTCTGGATGGCGTAGTTGATCAGGCCGCCCAGGAAGGCGATGTCTGTCCCGGCGCGAATCTGGCAGAACATATCTGCCACAGACGCAGTCCGCGTAAAGCGTGGATCCACCACCAGCATCTTGGCATTGCGGTTGCGCTTGGCCTCAATCGGCCACTTGAAACCGCAGGGATGATTTTCCGCTGGATTGCCGCCCATGATCAACATCATGTCGGTGTTCTTGATGTCGATCCAGCCATTGGTCATTGCGCCCCGTCCGAATGTCGGCCCCAAACTGGAGACCGTGGGGCCGTGTCAAACACGG